>Ga0126381_100000385_pt1 | contig 47805 bp, 38 predicted proteins | sample PanSoiMetPlot_28_FD_96465 | JGI IMG/M metagenome (GOLD analysis project Ga0126381, IMG submission 96465) | Tropical forest soil microbial communities from Panama - MetaG Plot_28 | ecosystem: Environmental > Terrestrial > Soil > Tropical forest > Bulk soil | place: Panama | collected 2016-02-17 | reverse complement strand
TGACATGAAGGCGCCGTGGCCGATCGAGATCTGCCCGGTGTAGCCGACCAGGATGTTGAGGCCGAGCGCGCCGACGACTGCGATTAGCACCAGGTTGAGGATCGAGATGTAGTATTCGCCGAGCGCGAGCGGCGCGATGACAATAAACAGGCCGGCAAAAGCCGCCACCGCCCAGCGCGCGATCGGCAGCGGATAGAGCGCCATATCGGCGGCGTAGCTGGTCTTGAAGACGCCGGATTCGCGGTGGAACATGGCTGGGTCCGCCTACCCTCACCCACCCAGCCCTTCCGGGCTGGGTCCCCCCTCTCCCGCCGTGCAGGAGAGGGGCTTTGAGATTGTGCATTTTGCCGCCCCTCTCTCGTATTGCGGGAGAGGGTGCCGGCCCCTGGATCGCGGTCCGGGGGGAGGCGGGTGAGGGTACGCCGCCATCACACGCGCTCGATCCGGCGGCGGCCGAAGATCCCCTCGGGGCGGATCATCAGCACCAGGATCATCAGCACATAGGGCGCGAAATCCTTGGTCCCGCCGCCGACATAGGGGTCGAAATAACCGGCCGCAAGGTTTTCCACGATGCCGACGATAAGGCCGCCGACCACCGCGCCGATGACCGAATCGAGCCCGCCCAGGATCACCACCGGGAACACCTTGAGGCCGACCAGCGCCAGCTGGTTGTCGACGCTGAGCATCGCCCCCCAGACGACCCCGCCCAGGGCCGAGACGACCCCCGCCATTGCCCAGGCCAGCGCAAAATAGCGCCGCACATTGATCCCCACCGCCATCGACACCTGCTGGCTGTCGGCGACCGCGCGCATCGCGATGCCAATCCGGCTCTTGAGAAAAAACCAGGTGAAGGCGGCGAGAAAGACCAGGCTGACGCCCGCGCCGACGAGCTGGATCGGCGGCAGCATGACAGGTCCCAGCTGGAACGGCTCGTCGCTGATCGGCATGGCGATGACCCGCGTGCCGGCGCCGAACGCCATCGTCGCGGTACCGCGCAGCACCGCGGCGAGCCCGATCGTCGCCATCACCACGGCGATGACGGGACGACCGATCATCGGGCGCAGCACCACGCGCTCGAGGCCGAAGCCGAGCGCGATCATCCCGCCAAGCGCGAGCAATACCGATGCCCACAACGGAAAACCGGCTATCTCGGCCGCCCCGGCAGTGAGAAAGCCGGCGAACATGACGAACTCGCCCTGCGCGAAATTGATCGCATCGGTCGCCTTGTAGATCAGCACGAAACCGAGCGCTATCAGCGCATACATCAACCCGATCATGACGCCGTTGGTCAGCAGGACCAATGTGAATTGCCATTCGAACTCTGGCATTAGCGGCTCGGCGTATCAGGCATAAGCCGGCTCGCGGGCCGGTTCGGCGGGTTCGAAGACGTCCTCGATCACGATCGTGGAGGTCAACCTGGCCTTCCGGCCGTCCTCGTAAGTGATCTCGGTCGTCACCTCGACTTCCGGGTCGCCGCGATAGAAGGCCTCGACGATGGCGGCATATTTCTCGGCGACAAACCGCCGCCGGATCTTGCGTGTACGGGTAATTTCGTTGTCGTCAGCATCAAATTCCTTGTTGAGCAACAGAAAACGCCGGATCTGCGCGGCGCGGGGCAGCGAGACGTTGACCTCCGCGATCTCTTCGCTGATCAGTCGCCTCACCTCGTGCTTCGCGCTCAAATCCTGGAATGAAGTGTAGGCGAGGTTGTGACGCTCCCCCCAATTGCCGACTGTGGTCAGGTCGACAGCGACAATTGCCGCCACGAAGGATCGCTGATCGCCAAACGCTACAGCTTCGGCGATGTAGGGGCTGAACTTCAGCTTGTTCTCGATGAATTGCGGGGCGAACGGGGTACCGTCGGCAAGCTTACCGACATCTCTCGCTCGGTCGATGATCACGAGATGGCCGCGCCGGTCGACAAAACCTGAATCGCCGGTGCGGAACCACCCGTCTTCGGTGATCGTCTCGCGCGTCGCGTCAGATTGCTTGTAGTAACCCTTGAACACTGCAGCCGAGCGGATCAGCACTTCGCCATCTTCGGCGATGCGCACCTCGGTACCAGGGATGACGCAGCCGACGGTATCCGGATCGGCCTGTCTGTCGGGTTGCAGCGAGGCAAGCCCGGCGAGTTCGGTTGAGCCCCACACCTGTTTGATGTTGATGCCGAACGAGCGGAAAAATCTGAAGGTATCGGGACCGAGCGGCGCACCGCCTGTGTAAACCCACCGGGCTCGCCGCAAACCGAGCTGGTCGCGCACCGGCGCGTAAACCAATATCTCGCCGAGCACGAGGCCGAGCCGCCGGATCGGGGGTACTGGCTTGCCCTCTGCTTTGCGCGCCTCCGCCTGTTCCGCGAGACTGCGGAAGAACTCGAACAACGAGCGCTTAAACGGCGTCGAGTCCGCCGCCCGGACCCGCAACTGGGTCAGCATATTCTCCCAGATCCGTGGCGGCGCAATCGCGATGGTCGGGCCGAGCTCGCGCAGGTCTCGTTGCACGGTCTGCGGCCGCTCCGGGCAGTTGCAGGTGAACCCGACGAGCAATGTCAGCACGAGCGAAAACAGCGAGTCGCCGATCCACGCCATCGGCAGATAACACAGCAACTCGTCGGTCGCGCGAATATCTTCCGCCTCTACAAATCCCGTGGCCGAGGTCAACAGATTGGCGTGCGACAGCATCACGCCCTTCGGGCGTCCCGTCGTGCCGGAGGTATAGGTGAGAAGCGCCAGATCGCCGGGTTCGCCTTTGTCGATTTCGGCTTCGACGAAGCCCGGATGCAACGCGCCAAAATCTCGCCCGGCAGCCTGCACCTGATCGAAGGATTGGAGGTCGGCTGACCTGTAGTGCCGGAGGCCTCTGGCATCGTCGTAGACGATGAGCCGAAGCCGCGGTAGCTCTCTCTTCAGCGAAAGGATCTTTTCGACCTGCTCCTGGTCCTCGGCGACGACGACCGACACCTCGGCATGATCCAGCACAAAGACCAGTTCGGTGGCGATCGAATCCTGATACATCGGGACCGCCGTGCCGCCCAGGCATTGGGCCGCGAGCTGCGCCCAATAGAGCCGCGGCCGGTTGTCGCCGATTACTGCGAGCTTATCGCCCCGGCAGACGCCCTGCGCCGCCAGACCCAATGCGAAGTCCCGCACCTCAGCCCAGTACTGCGCCCAGCTGAAGGTCTCCCAAATGCCATGATTCTTTTCCCGCATCGCCGGCCGCGATGCCATCGTCTCGGCATTGCGCCGCAACAGCCGCGGCAATGTCGATACGGTCATGCCGCAACCTCCTCGCGGGTTTTGGCGGTTCCGAGATAGGCGCGGATCACATCTGGGTTGCGCTGGACCTCGTTAGGGCTGCCTTCGGCGATCTTTCGACCGCGGTCGAGCACGGCTATCCTGTCGGAAATGTCCATTACGACTGCCATATCGTGCTCGATTAGGATTATCGTCGTGCTCCATTGCTGGTTCACATCGAGAATAAAGCGAGCCATGTCCTCTTTTTCTTCCTGGTTCATGCCGCCCATGGGCTCGTCGAGAAGCAGCAATTTCGGATCGAGCGCCAAGGCGCGCGCCAGCTCGACTCGTTTGCGCAAGCCATAGGCAAGCCCACTGGTCGGCTGTTTGCGCAGATCCTCGAGTTCGAGGAACTCGATCAGCTCCTCCACCCGAGCGCGATGCGCGACTTCCTCTTTTTGCGCCAAGCCCCAATACACAAACGATGACAGCACCCCGGCTTTCATATGCACATGCCGGCCCAGCATGATGTTGTCGAGAACCGTCATTCCGCTGAACAGCGCGATGTTCTGAAAAGTGCGGGCGATCCCCAGCGCGGCAACGTGCGAGGGCCGAGATCCGGCGATCTCGGTACCCTCAAACACGATAGAGCCGGTATCCGGCTGGTAGAAACCGCTGATCATGTTGAGGAGGGAGGTCTTGCCGGCTCCATTGGGACCGATAACCGAAATCAGCTCGCCGGAGCGGACCGAAACCGTAACCGCCTCAACGGCACGCACGCCGCCGAAATGCTTTGACACCTCCGAGATGGTGAGCTGCACCTCGCCCGGAGGGGTGTTGCCGCCGTTCAAGTCGCCAGACACAATGCCGCCCGCATTTCCTCGTCCTTCCGCCGGCTCGCGTATGCGCGTCACTTATGGCAGGCATGATGCAGACGCAGGCAGCAGAACGCAATGGCCTATGTCACTGCCGCGCTTCACTTTTGATCCCTGGCTTGCGGCGTCTGCCGCGTCGTGAAACGATCAGGGCCGGAATTGCTCGATAGAGAGTGGTTAAGCGTGGGCGCACCGGAAACTCTGCCTACGACCGTGCTGACCGGTTTTCTCGGCAGCGGCAAAACGACGCTGCTGCGGCGAGCGCTCGTCTCGCCCGCCCTCGCCGAAACGGCAGTGATTGTCAATGAGATCGGCGAGATCGCGATCGACCATCACCTGGTCGATTTTGTCGAGGTAAGCGTTCTCGAATTGCCCGGTGGTTGCCTGTGCTGCGCTGTCCGCGAAGATTTGGCGCGCACTTTACGCGGCCTCCTCGAGCGCCGCGATGCAGGCGAAGTCAGACAGTTTCATCGGATCGTGATTGAAACCACCGGGCTCGCGGACCCGGCGCCGATCCTCTTCACACTGGGAACCGATCCGATGCTCGACCACGCGTTGCATCTGTCACGCGTCGTCACCGTCGTCGACGCTGTGAACGGCGCCGACAGTCTCGACCGCTTCGCCGAGGCAGGGCGGCAGGCCGCAGTCGCCGACACGTTGGTGATCACCAAGACCGACCTCGCTCCGCTCCGTCCCGATCTCGTGCGCCGACTCGATGCGCTCAACGGCAGCGCCGACCGCATCCTAGGCGCGGAAACCGCGGGCGCCGGGGAGGTGCTGTTCGGAGGTCCCACAACCGAACAGGCTGGACGATCGGCCGGTCCCGCTTTGTCTGAAGAGCCGGTGACCGTCCACACTCACGGTATCGACGCGTTCGCGGTGGTTCTCGAAGGTGAGTTGAGCCGGCTCGATTTCGCCCGCGCGCTAGGTGGCCTCGCCCGCGAGCGCGGCACCGACCTGCTCCGCGTCAAGGGAATCGTGCGCTTTTCTGACCGGCCCGCGCGCCCGGCCGTCGTGCAGGCCGCCCAGCACGCAATGTTCGCGCCGGAATGGCTCGACGACTGGCCGGATGCGGATCGGCGGAGCCGGTTAGTCTTTATTGTGCGCGACATCCCGCGCGCCGAGATTCTGGCTCATTTCGCCTTGGCCGTGCCGGCGGTTTTGCCAAAAGGATGAGCATTCGCGTCCTTCACGTCACAGCGGAGCTTTATCCCTGGGTCAAGTCGGGTGGGCTGGGCGACGTCGCCGCCGCGCTGCCGCCGGCGCTAGCCGAGCTGGGCGTGGATACGCGCCTGCTGTTGCCCGGTTTCTCAGGCTTTCTCGATAGCTTTCCGGGCATCGCCGACGTCGCCAGGCTAAACACGCCTTTTGCCCCGGAGCGGGTGCGTGTCGGTCTTGCGCGGTTGCCGGGGTCAGAACGCTTGGCGTACCTGATTGACCAACCGGCGTTTTATGATCGGCCCGGTAATCCTTATGCTGGCCCGGATGGACGTGACTGGCCGGACAACTATCGGCGCTTCGGACTCTTCAGCTGGATCGCCGCCGAGCTCACACGCGGCGCCACCCCAGGGTGGAGCCCCGACATTCTGCACATTCACGATTGGCACGCGGGTCTGGCCCCGGCGTATCTGGCGGCTCGCCCACCGGCCAATCACGTCCCCACTGTCTTCACCGTCCACAACCTCGCTTATCAAGGCCTCTTTCCCGCCTCGGTCTTTGCCGACTTGACTTTGCCGCCGGGGTTCTTTGCGGTGGATGGGATCGAATTCAACGGTTTCGTCTCGTTTATCAAGGCCGGGTTGTTCTATGCGGATCGCCTCACGACGGTAAGCCCGACTTATGCCCGGGAGATCCAGACCCCGGCTTTCGGCTGCGGTTTGGAGGGACTGTTGCGTTCGCGCGCCGACGTACTGACCGGCATCTTGAACGGCGTCGACCCGCGCACCTGGGATCCTCGGCATGATCGGTTTTTGCCTCGATTCTACGACACCGAGAATGCCGCGACCGGCAAGCAGCTTGCAAAGGCGGCGCTGCAGGCTCGGCTCGGGCTGGACGATTGCCCGGGGTCGCCATTGTTTGGCGTGGTCAGCCGGCTCACGCCGCAGAAGGGCCTCGATCTCCTTCTCGCGTGTTTACCGCAAATTGTCGCCGATGGCAGCCGGGTCGCCATTCTCGGCTCCGGGGACAGCGAGTTGGAGCGAGGCTTTGCTGTGGCGGCCGGGTCCCACAACGGAGAGATCGCCGTCGAGATCGGCTACAACGAAGCGCTGTCCCATCTGATCATCGCCGGCGCCGATATCGTCCTGGTGCCGTCACGCTTCGAACCTTGCGGCCTGACCCAGCTCTACGCGTTGCGCTACGGCACATTGCCATTGGTCCGTCGGGTAGGCGGTCTGGCCGATACGGTGGTCGATGCGACTGCAGTCACCCTGGCGGACGGCCGCGCCACCGGCTTCGCTTTTGACGGTGACGGCCCGCCCGAGCTGATGTCGGGAGTCCGGCGCGCCAACATTCTGTTTCGCGAGCCCTCGATTTGGCAGCGCATGATGCGCAGGGCGATGACTCGTGATTTCAGCTGGGCAGCGGCGGCGCGCCGATATCTTGCCGTCTACCGCGAGTTACGGCCTGACTTCGCTTCTTCTCTTCATTGACCCCGGGGCAAGACTAATCCTTTGCCCGTTCGAGGTAGCTCCCGTCGGCGGTGCTGACGACGATGCGCGTGCCCGGACCGATATGCGGCGGTATCATCACGCGGCGGCCGTTCTCGAGCTTGCCCGGCTTGTAGGAGGACGACGCCGTCTGGCCGCGCACGACGGGGTCGGCTTCGACGACCTCCATCACTACGCTGGGTGGCAGCTCGACCGAAAGCGCGGAGCCCTCATGCAGCATCACTTGGCAGACCATTCCTTCGCGCAGGAAATCGGCCGGGTCGCCGATCGTCTCGCGCGGGATTGCGATCTGCTCGAAGGTATCGTTGTCCATGAACGTCGCCTGGCCGCTGTCCATGAACAGAAACTGCATTTCCTTCTCGTCGAGCCGCACTCGCTCGACGGTCTCCTGAGTGCGGAAGCGTTCGTTCAGTTTCGTGCCGCCGCGCAGATCGCGCAGTTCGACCTGGGCGAAGGCGCCGCCCTTGCCGGGCTGCACCAGTTCGCGCTTCAGCACGAGCCAGAGCTTGTTCTGGTGCTCGAGGACATTGCCCGGCTTGATGTCGATAGCATTGATTTTCATTGGCAGGATCTCAGGAGGGTCCCCTGGGTGATCACAGACTTTAACATAGGTCCGCGGAGCGGCAAGAACGAGGGCAGGACATGGAAGAATGGTGGCGACCCGATCGCTTCGCATTACGCCGCGCGACGCTCGCCGGACGGGGACGAATACTCACGGCCGTTCGCAACTTCTTCGCCGATCGCGCCTTCGTAGAGGTCGACACGCCGGCGTTGCAGGTGAGCCCGGGACTTGAACCGCATCTCCGGGCCTTTGCCACCGAACTACACGACCCGCAACACGCGTGCGTTGCGTTGCGTTACCTCCACACCTCGCCGGAATTCACGATGAAGAAGTTGCTTACCGCCGGGATGCCGCGGATCTGGCAGCTCACGCATGTTTTCCGCGATGGCGAGAGGAGCCCGACGCACCACCCGGAATTCTCGATGCTCGAATGGTACCGCGCCGGCGCCTCCTACCGCGACCTGATGGAGGAATGCGCAGCTCTGGTGCGCACCTGCCAGGATGCCGCTGGCGTCCGAACGCTGACTTGGCAGGGCCGCACCTCCGACGCGAAAAGGGAATGGCAGCGGATCAGCGTCGCCAAGGCTTTCAGCCGACATTGCGGGCTGGATCTGTTGGCAACGGCCCCCGATCCGTTGCATCCCGATTTCAGTCGCCTCGCCGATGCCGCGCGCGGCATCGGCATCGCGCCTCATCCGGGCGACGATTGGGAGACCCTGTTCTTTCGTATTTTTCTCGACCGCATTGAGCCCAACCTCGGCCTTGGCATGCCGACCATCCTGTACGACTACCCGCTTTCGATGGGAGCGCTGGCGCGCCGACACCCAGGCGACCCTCGCCTAGCCGAGCGCTTCGAGGTCTATATCTGCGGGCTAGAGCTCGCCAACGCCTTCGGCGAGCTGACCGATGCTGCCGAACAGCGCGCGCGGTTTCTCGCCGACCAGACCCGCAAACGAAAGCTCTATGGGCAGACCTACCCCATCGACGAAGATTTCCTCGCCGCTCTGGAATATGGCCTGCCGGCCTGCGCTGGCATCGCACTCGGCTTCGACCGGCTCGTCATGCTCGCCACCGGCGCTGCGGACGTCGAAGAGGTGCTGTGGGCGCCGGTTCGCTGAGGCTTACGGATGAATGACAGTCTCGGTGCGATTAACGACAAAAGCCTCATGGCGTTCGAGAAAGTCGAGGGTGACCTCCGCGAACGCCTCGGGCCGTTCGCTGCTGATCGCATGTCCCGCGTCATAGACGAAGACGAGATGGCAATTCGGCAACAGCTCCTTGTAGAAGCGGCCCATCTCGGGCGGGATCACACGGTCGAGGGTGCCAAACAACACCAGCGTGGGTGTCGGCAAGCGGCGCATTTGAGTCTCAAGATCGGCTTCACGGTCCGGTCCGCGTAGCCTGTCGACCAGAGCCCGCGTCTTTATTTGAACTGCCGGGTCAGGCAGCGGTAACGGGCCCAGACGCTCCGGATGCGCGTAGAGCCGCCGTGCCATCTCTTCCGGCGAGCCGAAAGGCGGCTCGGAACCTGCCGGACGTATCGCAGCCGGCGATTCGAGGACTAAGGCCTCAACCCGGTTGGGCTGCTGCACCGCCAGCCACAACGCGACCTTGCCGCCGAACGAAGTGCCCATCACACTCGCTTTATCGACGCCCAGCATCCCGACCGCCACGGCCATTGTCTCGGCCAGTTCGGCTATCGTGCGCGTGCGGGTGTTCTCGGGCGACGAGCCAAACCCCGGCATCTCAAACGCGATCACCCGGTAATTGCGGCTGAGCAAGTCATGACCGGGCGTCAGGCGCATCCCGCCTGCACCGTGCAGGTGCACGAGCGGCGCTCCCTGCCCCGCCTCCAGATACCGGATGTGAAAGCCGTCCGCCTCGACAAAGCCCTCGCGAAAGGCCACGCCCGGGGCACCCGTTTTCAATTCGTCGCCGGTCTGAGCCACCCTGAGCCTCTCCTTGCTATATTTCGCGGATCCGCGGCAGGACTTTCTTCCCGAACAATTCGAGGGCGCACATCATGCCGTCGAGATTGCCGGTACCGGGGTCTTGCAATGACAGATCGACCACCCCGGCTCCAACCTGCTCTCGGCAGCGACGGAGCTGCTCGACGATCCGGTCCGGGCCGCCGCAGAAGCTGATCGGCAACACGCCGCCGACATTCGCAGGCCGCTTCTCACCTGCAATATTGCGCGTGGTATCCAACTGAAGCAGCGCATCGCGCAATCCGGCGCGAACCGGGAACGGTGCCTGCTTGTCGCGCCGGGCGAGCGCCTCTTCGGCCGCTTCGTCGGTTTCGGCCAGGATCATGTTGGCGCGGTAGATGATATGGTCGGGACCCGGCTGCCAGCCATACCGAGAGCATTGCTCGCGATAGTAGTTTGCTGATTTCGCCATCAGATCGAGGGTGCCATATGAGAGGCCGATGCCGAGGCAGTGGCGCGCGGCAAACTCACCGGCCTCTGCGCTGGTGCCCAGTGCGTAGGTCGGCGGGTGCGCCGGAAACTGCGGGCGCGGCCAGATCGAAACCGTGCGGTACTGGAAGTATCGACCTTGCCAGCCAAAAGGTTGCGGCTCTGTCCATGCCTTGAGGATCAGCTCCATGCCTTCGTCGGTGCGTTCTCGCGACTCCTTCGGATTGAGGTCATAACTCAAATATTCGTTGGTCGTGCCGCGCAACAGCCCGACGACGATGCGCCCCGGAGCCATGGTGTCGAGCATTGCCAGCTCCTCGGCAACACGGACCGGATTGCTGACGGGCACGATCGGCCCGAGCAGCGCAATTTTGATCTTGTCGACCCTTGCCGCGAGATAGGCCGCCGAGACCACCGGCGACGGCGTCAGGATGCGCGGCGAGTAATGGTGCTCGGACACGCTGACCCAGTCGAAACCCAGTTCCTCGACGAAGCGCACCCGATCGACCATTCCGCGATAGGCCTCCGCCCCGGTTTCGGGATCGAAGGCACCAGCCGGCACTGGCCATTCGCGCGGCAGATCCGGTGGCGGGACATAGCGACCGGTTTCGAAATACGAGACTTTCATTGCGCAAGCCTGTGAAATCGCGGTGGGGTTGTCCCGGCTCCTCTGCCACACCGCCATCGCGGGCGTCGCATAGCGGATCCGGCCCACCGAGCTGTCACGTTACCTGGAGCGCTCCTCGCAGTCCATGAATTCGGGGCTTGGCGCCAAACTCCCGGAAGCAGTTCGTTGGTCAGCCCTCGAGCTTGTCACGCATCTGCGAGCCCACTGGGGGAAACCCATACTCCTTGGGGGAGGGTTTTCCTCGCGATGGTTGACATAGACGGCTTCTTGGACGACTAAAAACGAGCGGTTCCGATTTACGATCGGCCCGGGTGTTCAGGGGAAGGCTCCGATGTTGGGGGATAAGGGTATCTAGCCGGGCGCATACCGCAGCGCTTCGAGCAAGTTTGCGGATCTGCGACATCGGGGATCAATGGCACACCTAACATTTGACTCTTCCGCGCAGGTAAAGAAGGTTAAGTTGGCAAGGGTCACCGAAGTTCTTCCTTTGATTACGGATTTTGTTTTTACGCTATGACTGACGAAGCCGTTGCGATCGTCGGAGCGTCCTGTCGATTCCCCGGGGCCGAAGACCTCGAGAAATTCTGGCAGCTGCTGATATCGGCGGGCGATGCCGTCTCCGAAGTCAACGACCGGCGATGGTCGACGCGCTTCTACCACCATCCCGATCGTAGCGAGCCGGGCAAGAGCTATACTTGGTCTGCTGGGCTTGTCACCGGCATCGACCTCTTCGAGCCTTCCTTCTTCGGGATCTCGCCACGTGAAGCCGCGCAGATGGACCCTCAGCAGCGGCTTCTGCTCGAGCTCGTTTGGCATGCGTTCGAAGATGCCGGCATTGCACCCAGCAAGGTGTCAGGCTCGGCCACGGGCGTTTATATCGGGGCCTCCGCCACCGATTATTCAGATCTGAGGCTGGGAGACCCGGCAGGCGCCGACTCGTACTTTATGACCGGGAGCACTCTCAGCATCCTGGCCAACCGTATTTCCTACGTTTTCGACCTGCACGGACCTAGCCTCGCCATCGACACCGCGTGCTCGTCCTCGCTGGTCGCTTTACATCATGCCTGCGACGCGATTCGCGCCAAAAAGATTGCGAGCGCTATCGTCGGCGGGATCAACCTCCTGCTTGCGCCTTATCCGTTCATTGGGTTCTCGCGCGCTTCGATGCTGTCTCGACGCGGCCGTTGTTTTGCCTTCGACGAGAGGGCAGACGGTTATGTTCGCGGCGAGGGCGGGGCGGTCGTGATCCTCAAACCGCTCTCGGACGCGATCGCTGACAACGATCCGATCCGGGCCGTTATACGAGCTTCCGGGGTCAATTCGGACGGCCGCACGGTCGGTCTGTCGCTGCCGAGCGAGTCGGCGCAGGCATCCCTGTTGCGGATGTTGTATCGCAATACCGAGATTGGCTCGGACGAACTCGCATTTTTCGAAATGCATGGCACCGGCACAGCGGCGGGAGACCCGATTGAGGCCGCAGCGGTCGGACGGTCGCTAGGACAGAGCCGGGCTGCCCCGCTGCCTATCGGGTCGGTGAAGACCAACATCGGCCACCTGGAGCCGGCGTCTGGCATGGCAGGGCTGCTCAAAGCGACGCTGGCCCTCGATCGAGGGATTATCCCGCCCACAATCCATTGCGAAAGGCCCAACCCGAAGATCCCATTCGATTCATTGAACCTGCGCCTGGTTCGCGAAGCAGAGCCAGTGCAGACCCGGGAGCGGTCGTACGCCGGCGTGAACTCCTTCGGGTTTGGCGGTACCAATGCCCATGCCGTCCTTGCCCGGCCGCCACGGCGTGAGGAGACGCCGTCAATAGCGCCGCTCCCGCCGTTGGTCATCTCAGCAAAGACCGAGGCGTCGCTGCGATCTCTAGTTACGGGCTGGTGCACGACGCTCTCGGAGGCTCCGGCAGAGGAGGCCCCAAAGCTGTTACGGGCGGCCGCGCGCGGGCGCGACCACCATCCGCACCGGCTAGTGGCACTCTCCCAGGATCCGGCGGCCATGGCTCAGACGCTTGCCGGTTTTCTCGCTGACGAGCCGTCGCCTTTCCTTATCGCCGGCACCGGCGTACGCGAGGGCAAGCTCGCCTTCGTTTTTTCGGGCAACGGCGCGCAATTCGCCGGCATGGGGCGCGACGCATTGCGGAGCAACGCTGCCTTTCGTGCCGCAATCGAAGATCTCGATCGCCTGCTTCGGCCGGAACTCGGCTGGTCGGTTGCTGCGATGCTCGAGGAGGACGCGGCCGGGCCATCGATGGCTCGCGCCGACATTGCGCAGCCGCTACTCTTCGCGGTGCAGGTCGGCATAGTCGAGGCGTTGCGAGAGATCGGCGTCAGGGCCTCGGGACACCTTGGCCACAGTGTCGGCGAGATTGCCGCCGCCTGGGCCGCGGATGCTCTCTCGCTCGCCGAAGCCGGACGAGTTGTAATTGCGCGCAGCCGACATCAGCAACTCACCCAAGGGAAGGGCCGCATGGCGGCTCTGGCATTGGCTCCGGACGCGGCACGCGACTTTCTAAGGGGGCTCGGAAGTCCGGCCGAGATCGCCGCCCTGAATGGCACCAATTCAGTAACTATCTCCGGCCCCCGACCGGAGATCGAGCGGCTGGATGCTGAGGCGAAGCGCCGCGGTTTGTGGTTTCGCCCGCTCGACCTCGATTTTGCTTTTCACTCGAGACAGATGGATCCGATCCGAGAGGGTCTGCTCGAGAGCTTAGGCGGACTTTCATCGAGACCCCCGGCTGCGAGGCTGGTATCGACCGTGACAGGTAAAGCGGTCGATGACGATTTGCTCGACGCTGCCTACTGGTGGCGCAACATCCGTAGCCCGGTGCGTTTCGCCGAAGCTGCCGGGTGTCTAATCGAGGAGGGATACCGAGTCTTTCTCGAGATCGGGCCAACAGCGATCCTGCAGTCCTATCTGACCGATGCTCTGCGCGCGTCGAACGTGGATGGGCGCGTGCTCGCCACACTTTCACGAAAGTCGGCCGAGGGTGATCCGTTTGCTGTAATCGCTGCCAATTGTCATGTCGGTGGGTATGACTTCACGCGATCTCCTCGTTTCGACGGAGTAGCCGATCCGCGGGGCGTCCCTCTCTATCCCTGGCATCGCCAGAGTTTCTGGTTCAGCCTCACGCCTGAGGCGGCCGATCCGGTCAACCCGCCCTTCGATCACCCGCTTCTCGGGTTTCGCCAGCGCGGTCCTGCACCCTATTGGATTAACCATCTCGACGAACAGGTGCTGCCTTGGATCGGCGACCACGCGATCGAGGGCATACCGGTCCTTCCGGCGGCCGGAATTCTGGAAATGGCTTGCGCGGCGGCAAGACAGCAGTGGCCGAACATGCCGGTACTCGAACTGCGAGACCTCGAGGTGCGGCGCCCGCTGCCCTTCGATAAGGGACGCATGCGAGAGCTGCGCGCTGTCATCGGCTCCGAAGAGGGCGATTGGGAGCTGACGAGCCGCCCGCGGCTGTCGAATGAACCCTTCACGGTTCACGCAAACGGACGGCTTGGCGCAGAAAGCGATACGCGCCGGACGTTGCGCTTTTCGGATGATGCACCGGCGCGCGGTCGGATCGGCCGGCAGGCCCTCTACGAGTTGGCGCAAGCTGCGGGTCTCGATTACGGCACCCGCTTCCGAACCGTGAGCCTGATCGAGATCACCGGACCAGATACAGCTGTCGCACATCTCGATCCGTCGCCCGTCGCCGAGGATGCCGAGCTTTACTTGATACATCCTGCTCTGCTCGACGGTGCCTTGCAGGCGCTTATCGCCCTCCTCGCCAGCAGCCGGGATCAGGTTGGCGGCAGGAGCTTTCTTCCCTGGCGTTTTGGTCGTGTAAGGTTCTTGGCGCCGTTCGGCCGACTATCGCGGCGCGCCCGAGTACGACTCACCCGGATCGGCGTCCGATCAGTATCCGCCGATATTGCCCTCTACGATGACGCCGGCAATCTCGCAGCGGAGCTTGCAGATTGCTGGTTCCGTCTGGTCGAGCTGTCACGCGGGGAAGCGATCGGCGATCGTGCGCTGCGCATCGACTTGGTTCCCGCGCCGCTCACCGCATCTGCGTCTCCCACGGCGTTGGAGCTTTTCGGCCCCGCAGTTCTACGTCTGGCCGATGCTCGCGAAGCTTCCCCGGCACGGCGCGAACAGGCTCTGCTCCTCGATGCACTGATCGCCTCGGTCACGCTTCGATCGATGCTGCGCATAGTCGATGCCGGGCGACCCTTCACGACCGGAGAACTTGTCGAGAGTGGTCTGGTCGCGCCATCTTCTCGGGAGATTGCCGAATGGGCGCTGCGTCTGCTCGAACGGTTCGGGGCTGCCGTCGAGATCGGATCGGAATGGCGGATAGGGATGACAGCCGACCTACCCGATCCCGAAGAACTCTGGCGCCTGCTGCTCGCCGATGCCCCGGATTTGGTTGCGGAACTGGCCCTTACAGCTGCTGCCGTCGATAGTCTCCCGAAAATCCTTGCCGGTGGTCCGCGAGCGCCCGACGCCTCGCTCGCTCCGATGATTGAGCAACTGCTCTATTGTTCGCCGGCGAGCGCCGAGAATGTCGGTCTGCTATGCGATGTGTTGCGGGAGGTCGCCGCGAATTGGCCACGCGGGCGGCCGCTGCGCGTCCTCGAGCTCGGCGCAACTGGAGTTGGGCCGACCCGCAGCGTGCTTGATCACCTGTCGCAATCCGGTGCGGCTCTTCTTTATGTGGCGGCCAGTACCGATGCCGAACAAACAGCCCGTCTCTCGTTCCTCGCAGAGTCCTTTATCGGCGTTTCCGCTTGCCAATGGTCATTGCAGGATGGCGCGGAAGCTCTGGATCAGAGGTCTTTCGACATCATCCTGGCGATAAACGCCTGTGCTCGCCTGCAGCTCGACAAGTCCGGTTTGCACCGGCTGCGAGAGCTCCTCGCGCCGAGCGGCCTCTTTGTTGCGATGGAACCCGAGCCAAACTCGCTCTGGGACTTGGTATTTGGCCAGAGTCCTCAGTGGTGGCTCACAAGTTTCCGGACCAGCGATCGATCACCCCTGCGCTCGGCGGAGGAGTGGCTTGCCGAACTCGCTGCAGCAGGGTTTCGGTCGGCCGATGCGGCACCGAGCGCCGAGACGCCTTGGCCATGCGCTATTTTTTGGGGTGCCGCTCCGGCCCGCCCTATGACTTCTTTCTCGAATCCGGAAGAGTCGTGTTCCGGAGTGCTGGTTGCTGGCGATCGGGCGCTCGCAGCCGCGGTGCGCGATCGCTTCTGCGATGCGGGTCGCAGAGCCACGCTGGCCAGTCACGCGGATTCGCTTGCCAATGGATTTCCGGACCAGGGCAGCGACGACTCGCCGCCCCAAACTGTTCTCTTCCTGGGCGAAAAACCCTGCCCTGGCGATCAGGTCGAGTTGGCTTCGCAGCAAATCGCGGCATTGGGTCGAGTGGCGAGCGATGCCGCGGACCGTCGGTCGGAGCTTTGGGTTGTCACTTGCGATGCGCAGCAGGACGAACCAGAAAATCTCGTCGGCGGGGCGCTGTGGAGTTTTGCACGCGTTCTAACCAACGAGATGCCGCAGCTTTCGCTGCGTCTGGTGGATTTGCCGGGAAGCCTGACAGTCAAAGAGCGCGCCGAGCATATCGCCACGGAATTGCTGGCCTCCAATGTTAAAGAACACGAGATCGTCTGGACTCCCGAGGGACGGCATGCACTGCGCGTCCGCCGCGGTCTTCCACCGCGTTTCGCAGATGCCTTCGATGCCCTGACGCTAGGGAGCCGCCATCCTGGAGGGCTCGACTCTCTCGGCTGGGAATTGGCGGCTCCACACTCCCCGGGACCCGGCCAAGTGGAGGTCGAGGTTCATGCCGCGGGACTCAATTTCCGGGACATGATGTGGGCAATGGGGCTGCTGCCTGAAGAAGCGCTGGTCGACGGGTTTGCCGGCCCCTCCTTTGGGCTGGAATGTGCCGGCGTCATCCGTTCAGTAGGCTCGAATGTGGAAGACTGGGCGGTGGGTGACCGGGTCATGGGGTTTGCCCCCGCTTCACTCGGCACGCGTGTTGTCACGATGGCGGACGCGTTGGCGCCCATCCCGCCGGGCACGAGCTTCGCGGCAGCCGCAACCATTCCTGTAACATTCGTCACCGCGACGTACGCTCTGGGTCATCTGGCACAGCTCCTGCCCGGCGAATATGTCCTCATCCATGCCGCCGGCGGCGGCGTGGGGCTTGCCGCGATCCAATATGCCAAGCATTGCGGCGCGGTCGTGATCGCCACCGCCGGATCGGAGGTCAAGCGAGCCTTCCTGCGGCTCGCCGGCGCCGATCATGTCCTCGACTCTCGCGACCTCGGTTTTTGCAATGACGTGCGTGAAATCACCGGGGGACGGGGCGTCGATGTCGTGCTCAATTCGCTGAGCGGCGAGGCGATGGAGCGGAGCCTGGAGGTTCTGAAACCGTTTGGCCGCTTCCTCGAACTGGGAAAACGGGATCTTTATCTCAATCGCAGAATTCACCTGCGTCCGCTGCGTCAGAACATTTCCTATTTCGCGATTGACATTGATCAGTTGCCGACGCGCCGCCCCGACCTAGCCCGTGAGCTTCTCACGGAGGTCTCCCGGTCTCTATCTGCAGGCAACATCCGACCCCTCGCACACCGAATCTTCTCTTATGGCGAGCTCGACGATGCGATTCGATTGATGCAATCGTCGGGTCATATCGGCAAGCTCGTCCTGGAGCCGCGGCGGAATGTGGGCGTACGGCTCCGCGATGCGCCGGCGGTATCTCTGCGGCGCGATGGAACCTATCTTGTCACCGGCGGTCTCGAAGGGTTTGGTTTCGAAGCGGCGCGCTGGCTCGTCGCGCACGGCGCACGTTCTATCGCCCTGGTCAGTCGCCGCGGATCCGCTACTCCTGGATGCGAGGGCAGGGTCAGGGAGCTCGAGGGCGCCGGCGCCGAGATACGCATCTTTCGCGGTGACGTCGCTCGCCGCGATAGTTTGGCTGCGGTCCTCGACTCTATCCGGGCCACCCAAAGGCCGCTCCGCGGCATCGTGCACGCCGCGGCGGCGATCGACGACGGTCTGGCCGCGGAAATGGATGTCGCGCGGTTGCAGGCGGTGCTTCGGCCAAAACTCGGCGGCGCGATGGCGCTAGACTCTTTGACCCGGGAGGATCCGATCGAGCTGTTCCTGCTGTTCTCCTCGGCGACGGCTTTGGTCGGGGCGCCTGGACAAGGGGCCTATGTGGCGGCAAATGCAGCCCTCGAGGCCTTGGCGCGGCAACGCCGGGCGCAGGGCCGGCCGGCACTCGCTATTGCCTGGGGTCCGATCGCGGATGCCGGCTATCTGGCGGCGAGGCCGCAAACCCGAGATGCACTCGCGCGCCGTCTCGGCGCGAAGCCTATCCCGGTGGTCGAAGCGCTGGCGGGACTACCCGCGATGCTCGCCAGTGGGTTGCCCGTTGTCGCTTCCGCCGAGACCAATTGGCACGAAGCCCGGCGTTTTCTGCCGATCCTCGCCAGCTCGCTGTTTTCGGAAGTCCGGACCAGCGCTATGGCTGCTCCCTCAGATGAGTCGCTAGCCGAGCGACTGGCCGGTCTCGACCCGGATGCTGCGCTTGTCCTCCTCAAGACCGTTGTATCCGAGGAAGCGGCGACGATTTTGCGGTTGCCCGCAAGCGGCATAGACCCCGCTCGGCCGCTTTCGGAAATGGGGATGGACTCCCTGATGGCAGTCGAGCTTCGCCTCGCTCTTGAAGGCAGGCTTCGGGTGGATCTACCACTGGTTTCCCTCGCCGAGGGAACGAGTGTGACATCGATCGCGAGCCGGCTGGCGGCAGCGATATCGACCAGACCGAAGGACGGTGACCTAATCGCGTTGGTTGCACGTCACGAGGGTCTGGATCAATCGCCGTTTCGGACGGGAACTGGAAAGCCAGATGCGGCGATAATCGAGCCGAAATCGGTGGCTGCGGAATAGCCGATGGAATCACGTAATCTGTTCGGCCTCTCCGCTCACGCCAAGGCACTCCTGATCGAGAGGCTATATTCGACAGTAGCGACGCGATCGCCGCGTGTTGCGCGCGCCTCCAGGCAAGAGGATGAGTGTGGCATCGGCCGCCTCGAGGTATCGGAGCTGGTGGGGTTTCAAGACATTCGAATGATCCGCGAGGCCGCGGAGTTTCTCGGTATCTCCGATCCGTTCTTTCGCGTGCACGAAGGAATCGCCTGCGCAGAGACGATGATCGGGAACCGTGTCTACGTTAATTTTGCCTCCTACAACTACCTCGGTCTCAACGGGCATCCGAACATCGTCGGCTCGGCGAAGGCGGCGATCGACCGATACGGAACTTCCGTCTCGGCGAGCCGCCCGGTCTCCGGCGAGCGGCCGGTTCACCGTGATCTCGAGCGCGCACTCGCTCGTGTTCACGGCACCGAGGACTGCGTTGCCCTGGTCGGCGGCCATTCGACGAACGTCACGGTCATCGGGCATCTGCTCGGCCGCGACGACGTGATCGTGCACGACGCCCTCATCCACAACAGCATCGTTCAGGGCGCCATCCTTTCCGGGGCGCGGCGCGTGCCGTTTCCGCATCTCGACCACGAAGCCGCCGATCGGCTGCTTAGCGAAACGCGTCCGCGCGGCGGGCACGCGCTACTCGTCATCGAGGGGCACTACAGCATGGATGGCGACGTCCCCGACTTGCCTGCTTTCATTGCCGCCGCGCGTCGCAATCGGGCCTGGCTGATGGTCGATGAAGCCCACGCGCTGGGCGTGCTCGGGTCGCGCGGTTTCGGTACTGCAGACCGGTTCGGTGTCGATCCCGGCGAGATCGACATATGGATGGGAACACTCAGTAAGAGCCTCGTGTCATGCGGCGGCTACATAGCCGGCAGCACGGAACTCGTGGAATATTTGAAGTTGGTGGCGCCGGGCTTCGTCTTTTCAGTCGGGATGGCGCCGCCCGCGGCCGCAGCGGCGCTTGCGGCATTGGAGCTTCTCGAACGCGAGCCGGAGCGAGTGCGCCGGCTTAACGACCGGGCAGCGCTGTTTCTCAGGCTGGCGCGGGACGGCGGTCTCGATGTTGGCGGCTCGATCGGGGCGTCGATCGTGCCGATCGTTACAGGCAGCTCGATCCGTGCCGGGCGCCTCGCACAGGCGATGTTCCGCCGCGGGGTAAACGTCCAACCGATCCTTTACCCGGCGGTGCCGGAACGAGCCGCGCGGCTACGCTTCTTTGTGACCGCCTCGCACACCGAGGAGCAGGTCAGAGAGACCGTCGCGATATTGTTGGACGAAAGTCGGCGGGTGGCATCGGAACCGAGCGATTTGGCGGCGGTCGCACGGCACCTAGGGAAGTTGAGCTTGCCCCCTCGATAGCCTAGCGCCGAGCCTTCACCGCAGCCGGAAATAGTGAACGCTGAAAAGCTCGGCGGGATCCGTCCAGGTGTCTACCGGGCGAAATCCGGCGCGTGCCGCCAACGCGCGAAATTCCTCGACCGAGTATTTGTATGAGTATTCGGTATGGATCAGTTCGTCTTTCGCGAAACGAAAGCGTTTTCCCGCAATCCGCGCGGGCTGATCGACGAGGCTGCGAATGTAGATTTCGACCCGGCCCTCCGCACTGCTATAGAAGGCCAAGTGCTCGAAACGATCGATATCGAGATCGCCGTCGAGTTCGCGGTTGATGCGTTCGAGGAGGTTAAGGTTGAACGCGGCAGTCACCCCGGCTCGGTCGTTATAAGCGAGTTCCAGAATGTCCGCGTCTTTCTTCAGATCGACGCCGATCAGCATTTCCCCTCCCGGCCCGAGAATGCGGGCATAGTTGGCAAGAAAGCCGACGGCGGCATGTGGCTCGAAATTGCCGATCGTCGAACCCGGGAAGAAGCCGACGCGCTTACCCCCCGCTCCAGGCAACGGCGGGAGCGGAAAAGGGCGAGTATAGTCGGCACAAACAGCGATCACCGGCACCGACGGAAAATCCTCCGCCAGGCTGATCGCCGCGTCGCGCAGGTGTTCGCGCGAAATGTCGACCGGAACATAGGCTGCAGGCCGCTCCAGCGCCTGAAGCAGCACGCGAACTTTCTGACTGGCGCCGCTGCCAAACTCGATCAGCCGGCAATGCGGCCCCATCTGAGCCGCGATGTCGGTCGAATTTTCTTCCAGGATCGCGATCTCGGTTCGGGTCGGATAGTATTCGAGGAGGCGGCATATCTCCTCGAACAAATCCGAGCCGCGGGCATCGTAAAAGAATTTGCACGGAATCCGCTTCTGGGCGCGATCCAGGCCCGCCAGCACCGCGTCCCGAAAGCTTTCTTCCCCGGGCGCGAGATCATGAAAAGCAAAGTGTGAGCCATTTTTCATCCAATGTCCTCCGCGAGCCGCAGTCCGGCAAATGCCCAACGCGCCGAGGGTGGGAAAAAATTGCGATAGGTCCCCCTTACATGCCCCGCCGGGGTAACTGCTGCCCCACCCCGCAACACGATCTGGTTGCACATGAATTTTCCGTTGTATTCGCCGATTGCCCCGCTCGCCGGGCGAAAGCGGGGGTAGGCGGTATAGGGGCTCGAGGTCCATTCCCATACGTCGCCGTACATTTGCCGCAGCTGAGGGACGGCATCCTCCGAGGCCTCAGCGCAGGGGTGGAAATGCCCGCGGTCGGCGAAGTTGCCGGAGAGCGGCAAGCCTTCGCCCGCAAACTCCCATTCCGCCTCGGTGGGCAAGCGTTTCCCCGCCCACCTCGCGAACGCATCGGCTTCGTAAAAGCTCAGGTGACAAACCGGCTCTGCCGCGTTCAGCCGGCGGCGACCCGACAAAGTAAAAGCCGCCCACTCGCTGCCGTCGCGCAACCAGTAGAGCGGCGCTTCCCAGCCCTGCTCACGGACCGTCGCCCACCCGTCCGACAACCAGAATTCCGCTCTCTGGTATCCGGCTTCCTCGATGAATCCGAGATATTCGCCGCAGGTTACCGGTCGCGTCGCGAGGCGAAACGGTTCGAGCCAGACTTTATGGCGGGGCCCCTCGTTGTCGAACGCGAAGCCAAACCCTTGGTGCCCGATCTCCCCCAGTCCGCCAGCGAAGTCTACCCAAGCCGGCGGCCCAATCGCCGCTTGCACTTGAAGTTGCGGCGCCTGATAGGCCGGCAACAAGGGGTTCATCGAGAAGACGTGCTTAATGTCCATCAGGATAAGTTCCTGATGCTGCTGCTCATGGTGGATGCCGAGTTCGAGCAGAGCAGCAACCTCGGTCCATTCCGGTTCGGAAATCCGTTCAGTCAGCCGAGCCATCGCGGTGCTCACATAATCGCGATAGGCCATGACGATATCGCTGGCCGGGCGCGACAACAGACCGCGCTGGGGCCGCGGGTGACGCGGACCCGCCGCCTCGTAATAGGAGTTGAAGAGATAGCCGAAGGCGGGATCGAAGACCCGATAATCAGCATCGAACCGCGTCAAGAGGAATGTCTCGAAAAACCAAGTCGTATGTCCGAGATGCCATTTTGTCGGGCTGACATCCGGCATCGACTGGATGGATTGGTCCTCTGCCGTCAAATTGGCGGTCAGTGCTTCGGTCGCGTGCCGCACCGCCACGAATTGCTGAAGAAGAAAGCGGCGATCGGCAGCGCCAGCCTCTTTCTGTGCGGCGTTTTCAGGCACGACGTCCCCCATTCCCTGTTGCATTGTCCCCGCTAACGCCTCGGCCCCCGAGTCGTTGCGCTAACTCAGATAGCGATCACGCAAATGCCGCTCGAAACTCGCCGTCCCGAGCGGCTGTCCCGTGGCGCTTTCCACCAGTTCGGCCGTAGACAACCGCGACCCCTTGGAATGCACGCGCTCGCGCACCCAGCCGAGCAGCGGCGCAAACTCGCCTTCCGCAATCGCCTGCATCAGGTCCGGGATGTCGCGCCGTGCCGCCTCGAAAAGCTGGGCGGCAATCAGCGCGCCAAGTGTATAGGTCGGGAAATACCCCCAGTTGCCGTCGTACCAATGAATATCCTGAAGGCAGCCCTCGCGGTCGTTGTCCGGCGCCACCCCGAGCATCTCGCGCATCGCTGCCGCCCAGGCGATGGGAAGCTCCGACGGCCGAAGGTCGCCGGCAATCATCGCCCTCTCCAGGCGATAGCGAAGAATTACATGTGCCGGATAGGTCACTTCGTCGGCGTCGACCCGGATAAAACCGCGGCGCACCCGAATTTGTCGCTGGTAAAGCGCGTCGATTTGCCACCCCGGTCCGGCGCCGCCAAAGGTCTCGCGGATGATCGGCGCCGCGTAGGTGAGGAAGGCGCGGCTGCGGCACACCTGCATTTCGAGCAGCAGGGACTGGCTCTCGTGCATTGCCATGCCGCGGGCACGACCGACGGGCTGGAGACGCCATTCGGCCGGGAGCCCGCGCTGATAGAGGGCGTGGCCTGTCTCGTGCAGCACACCCATCAAAGCGCACGCGAAATCGCTCTCATTGTAGCGCGTCGTGATGCGCACGTCGTCCGGGGTGCCGCCGCAAAACGGATGGGCGCTAATATCCAGCCGGCCGTGCGCGAAGTCGAACCCGATGCGTTCCATCAACCGCGTCGCTAGGCCGCGTTGTTTTTCGACCGGGAACGAACCGGAGATGATCGGTGGGGGGAGAGCTGCCTGCCGGTCCAGCGCGCCCTCGATCAAGTCAGGTAAAAACCCCGCAATTTCATCGAAAAGGCGGTCGATCAGAGCGACCGAAGCGCCCGGCTCGTATTGATCGAGCAGCGCCTCATATGGGCTCGTCCCAAGCCGCTCGCCTTTGATGGCGCCGATTTCGCGTTCGATACGGAGGATTCGCTCGAGGCCGGGAAGCACGGCCGCAAAATCGTTTTGCATGCGTGCTCTGCGCCACACGACTTCGCATTCCGAACAGGCCCGAGATTCTGCCTCGACGAGCGCGCCCGGCACAGCTGCGGCGTGCAGCCAGCGGCGTCTCATCTCGCGCAGATTGGCGCGTTGCCACTCTCCCAAATCGTTCAGCGACACCTCGGCATTGGCGAGCAGTTCCTCGACTTCCGGCGCGACCAGATCCTGATGGGTGATGAGGCGCAGGGTCGCGAGCTGCTCGGCGCGCGCTGCCGCTCCGCCCTCGGGCATCATCGACGCAGTATCCCAGTGCAGAACTGAGATTGCTTGCTCGATCGCCCCGATTCGTCGGAACCGCTCTTCCAGCCGATGATAGGCGGTCATCCCACCCCCGCGTTGCGGCGATGGAACAGGACATAGATGACGATTAACGCAACCGCCAGTGAAAACCACGTTATCGCATATTGCAGATGGTTGTTGGGAAGCGTCAGGCGGGTCACGCCGCCCTTTGGCCAGCCGCCTGGGTTCGGTGTCGCGTCGGCGTCGATGTAGAACGGCGCCACCTGGTCGAGATGGTCAGCGGCGGCCATCGCCGGGAGGTCGACCCAGAACCAATAGTTCAGATCAGGACGGTTGTCGGGCAGAAACCAATTCGGCTTCCCCGCCGGCAACCGCAGCAATCCCTGGACATGAACGGTGCCGGCGATCTGGCCAGCGGAGCGCTTTGCCGGATCCTTCAGCTCCGCCGGGACATACCCGCGATTGATAAAAACGATCCGCCCTCCCGGCTCCAGCAATGGCGTCAAGACCTGATATCCTTGGCCTCCTCCGTCCGAGCTCGCGCCGAGGAAGATTTCCTTGTCGTGTAGAAAAGACCCCTCGTCGCTGACGTGGCGGTACTCCATGCCGCGTGCTTCGGCGAGCGTTTTCGGCACGGGAGCTGGGGCGGCTGTGACCGCGGCCTCCCTTCGCGCAATCAGATCTTGCTTCCAGAACAGGCGCTCTACCTGCCACGCACCGAGCCCCAGGCAGATCAGCAGTGCCGGCAGGGAGAAGACGGTTGGCCAGAACGTCGGCCGAAAACTCGTCATCTAAAATCGCGCGAGCCCGACTGCGGTTTCAGGACGGGGGCGGTGCGAGCAGCAGATGGTGACGATATTGCATCGCGATCAAACCGGCTTTCAGGGGCCGCAACATGACGACCGCGCCGCCGATGATAAACGGCGTCCACAGGACGAGATGGATCCAGATAGGTGGGGAAAATTTCATTTCCACCCAGGCGGCGAGCCCGACAACGATCAGGCCCAGGAAGAAGATGACGAAGACCGCCGGGCCGTCTCCCGCGTCTTGTGCAGAGAGGTCGAGCCCGCAGACCTCGCACGCGGCGCGCACCTTCAATAGGCCGGCGAATAATTTCCCCCTGCCGCAACGCGGGCACCGGCAGCCGAGTGCGGCGCGCACCGGGGAAACCGCCGGAAAGTCGGTCATCCGGCTACGCCGGCGCCGCCGCTGCCCTCACCCCACCAATAAACGCACACGAACAGGAAAAGCCAGACGACGTCGACGAAATGCCAATACCAAGCCGCCGCCTCGAAGCCGAAGTGATGGTCGGGTTTGAAATGCCCGGCCCACGCCCGAAAGAGACAAACGATCAGAAAGGTCGTCCCGATGATGACGTGAAAACCGTGGAACCCGGTCGCCATGAAAAAAGTCGAGGGGTAGATGCCATCAGTGAAGTGGAACGGGGCGTGGCTGTACTCCCAAGCCTGAACCGAGGTGAAGCAGATGCCAAGGAAGACGGTCAGCGCCAGTCCGCGCAACAGTCCGCTTCGGTCGCCTTCGATCAGCGAATGATGCGCCCAGGTCACTGTAGTCCCCGATAACAGCAAGATCAGGGTGTTCAGAAACGGGAACTCGAACGGATCGAAGGGATGGATGGTCTTGGGTGGCCAAACGCCGCCGACCGGAAACAGGCTCGATGCAAAAAAAGCCCAAAAAAACGCGGCAAAGAACATCACCTCGGAGGCGATGAATAGTGCCATGCCGTATCGCAACCCCAGCTGGACGACAGGGGTGTGATAGCCCTGGAAGGTCGCCTCGCGAATCACGTCGCGCCACCACACGGCCATGACCCCCAGCACCCCCAGGACGCCGATGATCAGCAATGTCCAGCCGTAGCCGTGCATGTACAGGACACCGCCCGCGGTGATCAGACCAGCGGCGACCGCGCCGACCAGCGGCCAGACGCTCGGCGCGACCAAATGATAGGGATGCTTCGGCGGGGCGTGCGCTTCGCTCATCGAACGGGGCTCGGTTGGGTCAGTTTACGGAGGGCGGCCGGGGTCGAGGCGTCGCGGACGCGCTCGGAGACTCGGTTTCGGGCGCCCGAAACATTGTGTAAGACAACGTGATCGAGCGAACCTCGCTGGTGCTAGGATCGGTCCAGATGTCGGGATCGACAAAGAAGACCACCCCCATATCCACGCTTTGACCGGGCGCGAGGGTCTGACTGTTGAAGCAGAAGCATTGCAGCTTGTCGAAATAGATACCGGCCTTGGTGGGGGTGACGTTGTAGACTGCCTGAGCGGTCACCGGCGCCGCCGTGTGGTTGACGGCACGAAAGAGGACCTGGCTCTGAGCACCGGGATGGACCGCCATCGCGCTCTTCAAGGGGCGAAATTCCCAATCGAGACCGGGGGCGACCTGGGTCTCGAAGCGGACCGTGATGAGCCCGGCCACGCTTCGTGTCGGCGCGGTCTCGGCGCGCTGGGTGGCGCCCCCAAAGCCTGTGGCAGCGCAGAATAGCCGGTATAGCGGCACCGACGCGAAGGATAGCCCCACCATGCCGGCAACTACGGAGATCAACAGCAAAACGGTCGCCCCGTTGCGTCGGCTACGCGATCGGCTTGCCGCCACCCTCTATCCCCCCATCCGAACGATCGTGATCGCGTAGAACAGCGCGACAAGGGCGACCAGCACGGCGACAAGCGCGCGGTTGCGGGTGCGAATGGTCTTTTCCCGGTCTCGCATCGCGGCAATCAAAGCCAACTCCGGCCCGCATGGTCGACGAGCAACAGGCTGAAGATCAGAAACAAATAGAGGAGCGAGAAGGCAAACATCCGGGGCGCTGCGATCGGTCTGGTCGCGGCAGACAAGGGTGGCGGAGCCTGTGAAGATACCGCTCAACAACAAAGCGCCGACGCCGTAGAGCGCTCCCGCAACTCCGAGTAGCGACGGCGCCAACGCGACCGGCCACAGCACCACCGTATAAAGCAGCATCTGTCGCTTGGTCTCGCGCGCACCGGCAACGACGGGCAACATTGGCACGCCGGCGGCAGCATAGTCGCCTGCGCGGTAGAGCGCCAGGGCCCAGAAGTGCGGCGGGGTCCAAAAAAATATGATCGCGAACAGCGCGATCGCCCCCCAGCCGATGTCGCCGGTGACCGCCGCCCAGCCGATGATCGGCGGAAAAGCGCCGGCAGCGCCGCCGATGACAATGTTGTGCGAGGTCCGGCGCTTAAGCCATATCGTGTAGACAAATACATAAAACGCTATTGTCAAGGCCAGCAGCTCAGCCGCTACAGCGTTGACCGCCAGCCCCATTATCAGCACGGCTCCGATACCGAGCACGATGCCGAAGCCGAGCGCTTCGCCGGGCATCATGCGGCCCGCCGGCAACGGCCGGCGCGAAGTTCGGCGCATCACTGCGTCGATATCGCGGTCGTACCACATGTTTATTGCGCCGGCCGCTCCCGCCCCGACCGCAATGCACAAGATGGCGACCGCGGCGAGCAACGGATGGAGATGCCCCGGAGCCACCACGAGCCCCACCACCCCGGTAAAGACGACGAGCGACATGACACTGGGTTTGAGGATCTCGACATAATCCGCAACGCCGGCCACGGGGGTGGCGAGGCGAAGGGGAACAGCAGGCGGGACTTGCGACAAGTCGCTCACGAAGCCCTTTGCTCCCGTTTAAACCACGACCGGTAGCTCTTCGTAACTGTGGAACGGCGGTGGCGACGACACCTTCCATTCCAGCGTAGTCGCACCCTCCCCCCAATAATTCGCTCCCACCCGCCGCCCGGCGGTCAAGGTATGCAGCACGATGAAAACGAAGAACAAGGTCGAGGCGAACGAAATGTACGACCCGATCGAAGCGATAAAGTTCCAAGGCGCGAATGCATCGGGATAATCGGCGATCCGCCGGGGCATGCCGGCGAGCCCGAGAAAATGCATCGGGAAGAAGGTCAGGTTGACGCCAATGAAGGTGGTCCAAAAGTGGATTTTGCCCCAAGTCTCGTTGTACTGGTGGCCCGACATCTTGCCAATCCAGTAATAAAAGCCGGCAAAGATCGAGAAGACTGCACCCAGGGACAAGACATAATGGAAGTGAGCGACGACGTAATAGGTGTTATGCAGTGCGAAATCGACGCCGGCATTGGCCAGCACTACCCCTGTTACGCCACCGATTGTGAACAGGAAGATGAAACCCATGGCCCACAGCATCGGTGTTTTGAATTCAATGGAGCCGCCCCACATCGTCGCGATCCAGGAGAAGATTTTGACGCCGGTCGGCACCGCGATAACCATCGTCGCCGCGGTGAAATAGGCGCGGGCGTCCACCGAAATCCCGGTCGTGAACATGTGATGCGCCCACACGACAAACCCGATCACACCGATCGCCATCATCGCGTAGGCCATGCCGAGATAGCCGAAAACAGGCTTCTTTGAGAACGTCGAGACGACCTGCGAGATCATCCCAAACCCCGGCAGGATCAGGATATAGACCTCCGGGTGGCCGAAGAACCAGAACAGGTTGAGGAAGAGGAGGGGGTCGCCACCACCGGCGGGATCGAAAAAGGTCGTCCCAAAATTGCGGTCGGTCAGCAGCATCGTAATCGCCCCGGCGAGCACTGGCAGCGACAGCAGCAACAGGAACGCCGTCACGAGGATCGCCCAAACGAACAGCGGCATCTTGTGCATCGTCATGCCGGGCGCGCGCATGTTGAGGATCGTCGTGATGAAGTTGATGGCGCCCATGATCGACGACGCGCCAGCGAGGTGGAGCGAGAAGATCACCATGTCGACCGCGGGGCCGGGATGTCCGACCGGGCCCGATAGCGGCGGATACACCGTCCAGCCGACGCCCGCCCCTTGACCGACCATTGTCGAGCCTATCAGTAGCAAGAAAGATGGGACCAACAACCAGAAGCTGATGTTGTTCATTCGCGGGAACGCCATGTCGGGCGAGCCGATCATCAGCGGCACCATCCAGTTGCCGAACCCCCCGATCATCGCCGGCATGATCACGAAGAAGACCATGATCAGGCCATGCGCGGTGACAATGACGTTGTAGAGTTGATGGTCGGCGATGAACTCGTTCGCCGGATGCATCAGCTGGATCCGCATCAGCACCGAAAGCAGGCCGGCGATCACTCCGGCGCAGATCGCAAACAGCAGGTAAAGGGTGCCGATGTCCTTGTGGTTGGTCGAACAGAACCAGCGTACGAAAAACCCCGGCACATGGCCGTGGTCGTGGACATCGTGGCCGTGCAGGTCGGCGACATCGACACCGCGCTCGTAAGCCATTTCTCGCTCCCTCGATCTCAGTTTCCAGCCGGCGGCAGGTGCGCGGGGTCGCTCGCAGCCGCAGCGGCGGCGACGCGCACTGCGTCGCCGCTATCGTCTTTATGGGCGAATTTCTTTTTGGCGTCGCCCAGCCAATGCTCGAAATCGCCTTTTGACATCGCCTCGATCTTGATCGGCATGAAGGCGTGGTTGATGCCGCAGATCTGGTTGCACTGGCCGTAATAGACGCCTGGATGCTCGACCTTCATCCAACTCTCGTTGAGCCGGCCGACGACCGCGTATTCCTGGACGCCAAAGGACGGAACGAACCAGCTGTGGATCACGTCGGTGCCGGTTATGTAGACGCGGATCACCGTGTCGACCGGGATGACCAACGGATTGTCGACATCCAGCAGCCGCTTCTGACCAGGTTTCAGATCGGCTTCCGGAATCAGGTTGCTGTCAAAAGCGAGCCCATTTTGGTCGGGATATTCGTAGGTCCAATACCACTGATGTCCGGTGACTTTGATCGTCATGTCGGGGTTTGGCACCCGGTCCATGTAGTACATGAGCTTGAAGGATGGAATCGCGATGATCACCAGGACGAGAACCGGCACCACGGTCCAGAGCATCTCGATGACGGTGTTGTGCGAGGTCCGCGTCGGCACCGGGTGACGTCGGTGGTGAAAGCGGATGATCACGTAGAGCAGCAGGCCCAACACAAAGAGCGTGATCAGCGTGATAATGACGAGGAGTTCGTCGTGAAACGCCGACAGACGGTCCTTGACCGGCGTGGCCGGCGGCTGCATTCCAATCTCCCAAGGCCGCGGACCTTCCGCCCAGGCAAGCGCCGCCACCGCGCTCACACCGATCAACACGAGCGCAAGCGTAACAAGCGCCCTGACCGCGACCTTCCTTTCGAACAATTTCGTCATCGCACCCTGAGCCTGCAGCCTCTCATCCGTCGCGAGCAACCGTAGCCGCGGTTCCGAGAGAAGCTACCGAGCAGCGTAAACCGTACGCCTTCCGCTCGACCAAAACCGCACCGCCGGCCAAGCTTTTCCCGGCCTGGCCACGACGGGAAGCTATACCATACCTCGCCGAGGCGACAATCGGCTCAACGACGGCTTGGCACGTTTGCGGCAAGCCGCCGCACACTGTACAGGCTTATTCGACGGGGCAGGTGCTAGCGATGCCGCCATTGCTCGTTGGGCCGCCGATTCTCACTGTGCATGCCCTGCATCATCTGCGGCCCATCATCGTGCCGTAACTATCGCTCATCATTCCGCGGCTCCCCATCATGCTGCCCTGATCGTCCGCCAGCGCGAGAGCGGCGAAAAAGGCCAGCGCGGGAAGCATGCCCGCAAGAAGCAGATATTTCGTCGTCGTCCCGCCCATGTGTTGGCTCCTCCTCGAATCGAAGTATTACAGTGTCATGAACACGCGCGGTTTGCCGTCCTTGTCGATCGCGTAGATCGTGAACGGGCCGTTCTTTTTGCCGTACATCCCCGGGGATCCCGCGGGCATGCCCGGCAGCGTGATGCCCCTGATCGCCGGTCGCTCGGCCAGAAGCTTCTCTATCGCCTCGACCGGCACATGGCCGTCGATGACGTAATCTCCGATAAAAGCTGTGTGGCAGCCTTCGAGCTCGGCGGGGATCCCTGCCTTGCGGCTGATCTCGGCCAGATCGTTGGTGGGTTTGACCGTGACGGTAAAGCCGTGCCGGCGAAGGTAATCCGCGTAGCCTTCGCAGCAATCGCACTCCGGGTTCTTGTACAGCGTCACCGCGACCGGCGCGGCCCGCGCCGGCCCGGCCAGCGTTAGCGCCGATGCTGTTATCAGGAAGCCTCGTCTGCTGATCATTTTCCTTTCTCCATCGGGTTGCTCAGCCGAATCTTGCGAGGATCGGAAAGTTGTCGAGGAGCCAATAGGAAAAACTCGTCAGTTCACCGGTCAGCATCGCGATCCCGATCGCAGTGACGACCACGCCTCCGGCGAATTGCAGCGACCGGCTCAACCGGCCAAACGCTCGCAATCGCATCATCAGGCCGTCGGTGAATAGCGCCGCGGCGATGAACGGCAGCCCGAGCCCGAGCGAATAAAGGCTCAACAGCAACACGCCTTGCGGCACCGTGGCCGAGACGGCGGTGGTTGTCAGAATCGCACCGAGCACCGGGCCTATGCAGGGAGTCCATCCGAAAGCGAATGCGAGGCCGACCAAATAGGCGGCGAGGGGTCGCCCGCCCTTGAGGTTCCCGTGAAAGCGGAAGTCTCGCTGCAGCCAGGAGAGATGGGTCAGCCCGAGCATGAACAGACCGAGCAGTATGACGATCCCGCCGCCGATGAGACCTGCCTCATACCGATAGGACTGGAGCCACTGTCCGAGCGAAGTGGTGCTCGCCCCGATGGTGACGAACACTGTCGAGAAGCCGAGCACGAAACACAGGCTGAGGTGCAAGCCTGCGATCTTTCTCCGCGGCTCGGCCGACGCGGTGAGCGTGTCCCCCGCCACAAAGGAGACGTAGCCGGGGACCAGGGGAAGCACGCAAGGAGACAGGAACGACACGATGCCCGCACCGAGGCTCGTCAGCAAACCTATGCCTGAAATATTCATTGGCTTTTGTCTCCGCGGCCGCTGGAGGCCCCCTGTATGGTCCGCTCGACGAGCGAAACCATTTCGGGGCTGTTCCATTGGGCTTCGCCCATCTTACGGGCGACCTCGCGGCCCTCGCGGTCGATCAGCAGCGTTGTCGGCACGCCCGGAACGGAAAGGGCGCGCGAAGCTCGGCCCGACGGGTCGACATAGATCCCGAGCTTTTCGACCCCAACCTCTTGATAGAAACGCTTGACCGGCGCTACGCCGTCGCGATCGATCGACAGCGGGATGACGAGGAATTCTTCGCCGCTGAGGTTTGCCTGCAGCCGATCAAGCGTCGGCATCTCCTTGCGGCACGGCACGCACCAAGTCGCCCAGATATTGAGAAGAACCACGTGGCCTCGGAAATCATCGAGGGTGAGGTCGTGGCCCTGATCATCGGCGAAGTGGATCTCCGGCGCGGCGCGCGGCTGATCGAATAGGGTGAGATCGAGACCCCTGGCTGGGACGGAAGAACCCCCGGAAACTACGGGCCCGTTGGGCTCGCGCAAAGCGGTGCGCTCGGAAACAAACCGCGGTCCGTATTCCGAACCAAGGATGAGCAGCAGGATTATGGCTCCCGCTGTTGCCGCGGCAATCCCGAGCGGAAAGGCAAGCCGTGACATCGCCAGCCTCACGCCACGCGGATGATGCTCATCATCCCGCCCTCCTGGTGGTCGAGGATGTGGCAGTGGAACATCCAGTCGCCGGGATTGTCGGCGACAAACGCGAGTTCAGCGCGCTCGCGCGGCGGGATCAGTACGGTGTCGCGCCATTCCCGAAATTTCGTGCGCGCGCCGTTCCGCGTGATCACGCGGAACGAGTGCCCATGAATATGCATCGGGTGGTGCCATGCCGTCTGATTGTCGATTGCGAGGATGTACGACTTGCCGCGCGTCAGCGTCAGGACCGGCTTCATTTGTCGCATGTCGTCATTCATCACGGCCGCGCCGTTGATCGCCCACATCGAGCCGCCCATCATCCCCATCATGCCGCCGCCCATTCCCATGCCGCCCATCATGCCGCCGGTCAGCGTCACGTCGTGCCGTTGCGCGCTGGCGAGATCCGGTTCCCGAACCGGATTGGGCGGGAGCCGGGCCGGCGCGGCAAGCGGTTGCGTTCTGAGCGGTTTTTCGTCGGTGTAGGAGATCTCGACGAGCTTGTACTCGAGGCCCTTGTAGAACGTGTCGAGCACCGCCGCCGAATGACCGGGTTTGCCCGTCATATCCAGGATGAAGTCGGTCCGCATTGCCGGCCCAAGCAATACCCGCCCGCACTCCGGCGCATGCGGCTCGACCGGCTGGCCGTCGAAGGCGACGACGAGTGGGCGATGTTCCTTGAATTCGAGCCCGAAGATCCGCGCCGACGCGGCGTTGATGAGACGCAGGCGAATGCGCTCGCCGGCCCTGACGGCGAAGCGATCGGGAGCCCGGCCGTTGATCGTCACCGTGTTGCCGAGCCGCCCCGACATGCTCATTTCCATGCGGTTGCCAAAGCCACCCGCGATGGAAGCGTCGTCCTCCAAGCGAAAGTCGCCGAGGACCCAAACGACATCACGATCGACCGGGAGCGGCTGCGGCTCCCCGATGATCAATGCACCCATCAGGCCCCGCCCGACCTGCTCGGCGCTATGCGCATGGGGGTGGTACCAGAAGGTGCCGGCATCCGGCACGGTGAATTGGTAGACGAAGCTGTCCTCCGGCTGGATCGGCGCCTGGGTCACATAGGGCGCGCCGTCCATCGCGTTAGGAATGCGCAGGCCATGCCAGTGGACCGTGGTGTCCTCCGACAACCGGTTCTCGACAGTGACCTGCAACCGTTCGCCCTGGCGCAGTCGGATCTCTGGCCCGGGAACGCTGCCGCCATAGCACCAGACGCCGGTCTGCGGATAGGGCTCGGGCGTGATCCGCACCCGGCCCTCGGCAGCGACCAGCATTTTCTGCGAGGATAATCCGGCGGGGACCACGCGCGGCCGCAGAATGGACGCGAGCACGGTGCCGCCGCCCACGGCCAGTAGCGATCTTCGAGACAGTCTAGCGCGGGCAGGCATGTAAGCTTTCCGGGTCATTTGTTGCGGGCTCCCGCGACCAGCTCCTTGAGACTGGAGAGTTCGATCGCGCCGGGGACGATCTGATCGCCGACGACGAAACCCGGCGTGCCGCGAATATCGAGGGCGTCCGCGAGTGCCTGGTTCGCCTTCAGCGCAGCGTCGATCTGCGGTGCGGCCATGTCATTCTTCAGGCGATCGACATCGAGCCCAACGGAGCCAGCGACCCGATACACGGTGTCCTCGGTGATCCCGCCCTTGGCCGCCATCATCGCGTCGTGAAACGCTTCGTATTTCCCCTGCCGGTGCGCGGCCAGCGCGGCGCGAGCGGCGGTGACGGACACCGAGCCGAGGATCGGAAACTCCTTGTAAGCAATGCGCAGCTCGCGGTCGCTGGCGAGCAGTTCCGCCAGCCTCGGCTGCACCTGCTTGCAATACGGGCAGCGATAGTCGAAAAATTCGACGAGCGTCACATCGCCTTTCGGGTTGCCGCTAACCGGCGTCTCCGGGTCGTCAAAAATTTCGCTGCGTCGCGCGACGACGGCCTGTTTCGCCCTTTCGCCAGTGTCGCTCTTGAGCTTTTCTTCGGCCGCTCGGAACGCCTCGATCAGCAGGTCGGGGTGCTGCAGCAAATAGTCATGGATGACACTTTCGATCGCCCGGCGCTGTTCCGGCGCGAGCTCCGCGGCATCCGCCGGGCGCAAAGGGACCAATGCAAGGGCGGCACAGCAGAATATCAACGGCCCGATTGGCGTGCCGATCAACATGGCAAAGGGCGCTCCACTCAGGAAGGGTATCGATAGGCAGGGCGCCCCGGCGGACGGACACCGGTGACGCTCAACCTCCGATGATTTCGGGCGCGGCGACGCTCAGGCGCGGCCAGGCTCTACGAGTGGAGAAAAGTCCGCGGTGGATGCGGATCGGGGGCCGACGCAATGCCCGCGACAATTGCATCCGCGGAGACCGGGAAAACGGCCGCTACATGAGGCTCCAATGCGGTGCCTTGTGCGGGCAATGCTGGGATGTTCCAGCAGGAACTCGACATGCAACCGGGAGCCAACCCGCCGTGTTGCATGTTGCCGTCGCAGCCGGGGCAAAGGCCGCTTGTGCTGATGCCAGCCTGCGTCCAGGCTTGCATCTGTGCCGCCATGGCGGCAGCTGACACGACCTGACCAGCCAGACCGAGCGCGAAGGCCAGGAGCAGCACGAGTACGCGAAATCGGCTGATGAACGAGCCCAGCATGCCGGATCAAGATAGGACGGGCGGCGAGCTTTGCCAAGCCGCACCCATGCTGGCCTCGGCCGCGCGGTCCCACCTGCGTGTGGGGTGGGCGTTCCACCGCCAGAGAAACTGTGGCTCTTGAATGGAACAAATAGTGAACCGATATGCCATCCCGTTCGCCCACAGAGCCGCGCTGATGCCGGAAATCGCTGCCGATCTGCTTTTGCCGTCCTGTTATCTCCTGTTTCCCAGGTTTGGAATCCAAGAATCTCAATAACTTGGTCCTAATCTCTTTTTGCCTCGCGGGCGCCACGCGCACATCGCACGGCCGATGCATGCCTGGCTGCGTGCCGCCCGACGACTCACGATCACGACGGGATGCGGTGAGCCGGCGCTGAGGGCGAGCGACTATTGCAACGTTAACGGGAATTTGCGGTTGATTCGCTGCAGATTGCCAGAAATTGTCATAAGTGACTCAATTGTTAATTGTGGCCTATGGTCTGTGGCTGTTTCAGGGAGGCGAAATGGGCTTTTATAACCGTCGGGTCGTGCCGCGGCTCATCGACCTGGCGACGCGGAACCGACGGCTAAGTCCTCATCGCCAGCGCACGATCGAGTCCGCGCGTCGCTTCGTGCTCGAGATCGGGGTCGGGCCTCAATCTGCCGCTCTACGGTTCCGCGGTCGCCCGGATCTGCGCGCTCGGTCCCTCGATGGAGCTCCTCCGATTGGCAGGGAAACGGATGGAGGATGCGGCTGTCCCGGTATGGCTGCTGCGAGCTTCCGCCGAACGCCTCCCCTTCGCTGACGCAAGCTTCGATACGGTCGTGATGACCTGGACGCTGTGTTCGATCCCGAATCCTTTCACGGCGCTGACCGAAATGCGGCGCGTTCTGAAACCCGGCGGCAATCTCGCCTTCGTCGAGCACGGAGCGTCTTCGGAACCGGGGTGGCTCGCTGGCAGCACCGTTTGACGCCATGCTGGAAACACCTCAGCGGCGGATGCCATCTCGACCGCAAGCTGGACGATCTGATCCACGCTGCCGGTTTCCGCCCAGACACCATCGGGACCGGGTATATGAGAGGCCCGAAGCTGGGAGCCTTCCCGTATCAGGGTCGGGCGAAGACCTGAAGGCTTTGCGTAGACTCCCTGGGGGCAAAGGCGCAAGTTCTCTGAGCTGAAGGATCAGGATGTTTGTCCGACCTCGGCTCCAACTATGTCAGGGAGGATAACCGGTGAAACGAGTTGATCGACGGTCGGCTTTGGCGATCGGCTTCGCGGCGGCTTCCGCCGCCGTAGTCAGGCCTGCGGATGCACAGCCCACCGACGCCCTCGCTGGAAACGACACCAGTCCATGGCCGGGTGTCGTGATACGCACCTACGGCGAGAGCCCATCTCTGATCCCTGGCTTCAAGACCGTTTCGATGCGCGATCTCATTATGCAGCCAGGATCGAAGACTGCCGGTCCTCCGATGATGAATGCGATGGTCTGTCACATTCTCGAAGGGGAAATGCGGATCGAGCAGGAGGGAAAGAGCTTTACTGCTAAGAAAAATTATGCCTGGACCTGCGGGCACCAAAGAGCAAGCGTCTAATGATAGCAGCGCCGTTGCAATTATGAGGATTACGGATCTGAAGACCTGAAACTGGCGCTGTCGCTCGGCCAGCTGACGCGCTCGCCCGTCGAGGCAAGGGCACCCGGCAGATCGTTCTTCCGCTCGCGACTGCCTGCGACCATATTCAGTTGCGCCGCAAATGGAGTTGCATATGACAGATCTCGCCGTCACCGATGCGTTGTTCTTCGATCGCACGGGCATGGACCAGACCCGCATCGGGGCGCTCGTCGACGAGTCTCTGGCCGGAATGGATGACGGCGAACTCTACCTCGAATACAGCCAGTCCGAGAGCCTGGCGCTCGATGACGGGCGCATCAAGAGCGCCAGTTTCGATACGACGCAGGGTTTCGGGCTGCGGGCCGTCGCCGGTGAGGCGGCCGGCTACGCACACGCTTCCGAACTGTCGGAAGCCGCGATCCGCCGCGCGGCTGCAACGGTGCGGGCAGTCGCCAGCGGTCATTCGGGTGTGTTTGCGGAACCGCCGCCTGGGACAAACCGAAGCCTTTATACCGATCAGAACCCGCTTGGTCTGGTCGATCTCGGCGCCAAAACCCGCCTTCTCGCCGATATCGACGCTTATGCGCGCAGCCGCGATCCGCGGGTGAAACAGGTCATGGCCTCCCTCAGCGGCGTCTGGCAGGCCGTACAGATCATTCGCCCCGACGGCCGGCGCGTCGCCGACATCCGCCCATTGGTGCGCTTGAATATCTCGATCGTCGTCGGCAAGGATGACCGCATGGAGACAGGGTCCTCGGGCGCCGGCGGCCGGATCGCCTACGACCGCTATCTCGAGCCGCAGCAGTGGAAGGGGCAAGTCGAGGAGGCCTTGCGCCAGGCGCTCGTCAATCTCGGCTCGGTGCCTGCACCGGCAGGCGAAATGACCGTCGTTCTCGGCTCGGGGTGGCCGGGAGTGATGCTGCACGAGGCCGTCGGCCACGGGCTCGAGGGAGACTTCAACCGCAAGAAAACCTCGGCCTTCTCCGGAATGATCGGGCAACGCGTCGCGACGAAGGGAGTGACGGTCGTGGATGACGGCACTTTACCCGACCGGCGCGGGTCGCTCACCGTTGACGACGAGGGCACACCGACGAATTGCACGGTCTTGATCGAGGATGGGATTCTCAAGGGCTACATGCAGGATCGCCTGAATGCGCGCCTGCTCGGCGCCAACCCGACCGGCAACGGCCGGCGACAGAGCTTTGCCCACGCGCCGATGCCGCGGATGACGAATACTTACATGTTGGCGGGTACCCAGGACCCGCAAGAAATCATCAGCTCGGTCAAGCGCGGGGTATATGCAGTAAATTTCGGCGGTGGGCAGGTCGACATTACTTCGGGCAAGTTCGTCTTCTCCGCCTCCGAAGCCTATCTGATCGAGGACGGCAAGCTCGGGCCGGCGGTCAAAGGCGCTACGTTGATCGGCAATGGGCCGGATGCGCTGACGAAGGTGACGATGATCGGCAACGACCTCCGCCTCGATGACGGGATCGGTACCTGCGGCAAGGATGGACAGGGCGTGCCGGTCGGCGTCGGCCAGCCGACCCTGCGAATGGACGGCTTGACGGTCGGCGGCACGAGCGCGTGACGCGGACCGCAGTCGCGCTCCTCCGAACCGCGTTCCTATCAGCAGCAATCTTAACCACCTATGCCGTTGAGGCAGCTTGGGCTTGTGCCGATTTCACTAAGGCACCGTCGAGCCGCTGGTCGCTGACGACGGAGTCTGGGGCCTCGTGGCTGTTGACCCCTTGCGGGGACCGGTTTTTCAGCCTCGGGGTCAACGTGCTCGATGGGGGCTACCCCGAGCGAGAGAAGGGCGGCAAGGTCTGGTACAGCTGGAGGACGTTCGCCCCAACCTTGGCAGATTGGACGTCGGAGACGCGCAGACGCCTCTTTTCCTGGGGGTTCAACAGCGCGGGCGGTTGGGCCTTGCCCCCCGACACACTCCAGCTTCCAACCATAATCAATCTCGAACTCGGCCGCCTCGCGCGGTTCCATTGGTTCGATCCCTTCGACCCGGCAACCGAACAGCGGATGAATACGCTGGCCCGCGAACTGGTCGAGCCGTATCGCCGCTCGCCCTACCGGATCGGCTATTTCTCCGACAATGAAGTCGGTTGGTGGGCCGGAGCATTGTTTATTTTCTATTCGGCGAAGCCGGCCGATTCGTTCACAAAGAAGCGGTGGGTCGAACTGCTGCACCGGCATTATGCCGGTAATTGGTCGCGGTTTACGGCCGATTTTCTCCCCCCTGACGGCGTCAATTCCTGGCAGGCGCTGCTCGCCACTACGCAACGGACGCGGATGAGACCGGGAGGCACCGGAATCCATGCGGTGCGCGAATGGACGGGGATCGTAGCGGAGCGCTACTACAGCCTTTCCGAACAGGCGATCCGCGCCGCCGACCCGGACGCGCTCTATTTCGGCGACCGGCTGCCGATCTATTACGATCCGGCGGCGGTGCGGGCGATGGCGCCGCACGTCGACGCGATTGCGACGAACTACAACGTCGACAGCGGCGACGGCTGGATCTCGGATTACTTTTTCGACGGTCTGAGAAAACTTTCGGGCGGCAAGCCGGTGCTGATTTCCGAATGGTTCTTTGCGGCCCGCGAGAACCGTACGGGAAACCGGAACAACGGCCACCTGATGACTGTCGGGACGCAGGACGAGCGAGCCGCCGGCGCCGCCGCGGCGACACTCAATTTCGCGGCGATCCCCGAGGTCATTGGAGCCCACTGGTTCCAGTACTACGACCACCCGAAGGGCGGACGCGGCGATGGCGAAGACTATGATTTCGGTCTGGTCGATATCGACGATAAGCCGTATCAGCGGCTGACCTCGGACCTGGCGATCGCGAACCGGCGCGTTGGCGCGGTTCACGCCGGGCCGGCGATCTCTACGGCTCCCCTAGCGCCGGCGAGGATCTTTGCGCTGCCCCACGCGGCCATTTCAGTCGACGATCACTCGCTCGCCGACTGGCCCAAGCCGGCCAGCCTGCTGCCGCGGCTCACGGCCTCGCCGGGCGCCGTGGAGTTTGGCGAGGCTTATCTCTCGTGGAGTGAGCGAGGTCTCGCCCTGGGGACGATCGGACAGGATTACTTCGACATCGATCTGTTCGCCTATGAGGGCGGCTTTCCGCTGATCGATGCCTACCGCGTAGAACTCGGTGTCGACATTGGCGCCGAGCCGCGGCGCTTCACGCTATTCTTCATTCCGCCGCGGACGAAGCTGCACGACTACCCGGAGATGGAAGCCCGGCTGTGCGCCGGGGCGGCGCAACGCGCGATCAGTCTGGGTTGCACCCAGGTTAACAGCGCCGAGGCCGCTTATTTTGGCGCCGACCAGCCTCGGATCACAGCCGAAATGATAATCCCCTGGTCGGCGCTAGGGGTCTCGATGCCCGCTCCGGGAACGCGGCTGCGCGTCGAGGTCGCCATCACCTCATGGCACCGCGAGCGCTGGATGTCGCTTTCCGGCCACCCGCCAGCCGCGGCGATGAGCCATCCCGAGAGCTGGCGGAAAATGCGGCTCGGCAACGGTTCGCAAATGATCGAGACCTCGCCCGAGCCTCCGACCTTCCCGCCGGGCTAATAAGCGTAATCGGTAAAAACGGGATCGATCCGGCCGCCCCAGCGCGTTTGGCAGTCTTCGAGCAATTCCTCGGCCGGAGTGCGTCCGGAGCCGGCGATTGCGAAAAGCGGGTCGATAAAATGGGTCTCGTCCTCGCCTGCCGTGTTGCGCCGTGCCCGCCGATGCAGGCCTTCCCGAGAGATTTCCAGGACTTCGAGCGCTATGTCGCGCAAGGTGCGGGAGCGCAGCGGTGTCGCGAGCCCGAGCCGGGGTACATTGCTGCGCATCGCTTCCCGCTCCTCCGCCGTCCAATCCTTGACGAGGTCGTAGGCTGCATCCAGCGCCGTCGAATCGTAGAGAATGCCGGTCCAGAACGCCGGCAACGCGCACAGCCGCCGCCAAGGTCCGCCGTCGGCCCCGCGCATCTCGATGAACGTCTTCAGCCGCACTTCGGGGAAAGCGGTTGTGAGATGGTCGGCCCAATCGCTGATACGCGGAACGTCGTTGGTTAGCGCCGGTAGCTTGCCTGCCATAAACTCTCGAAAAGATTGCCCACTCGCGTCGATGTATCTTCCGTCGCGGTAAACGAAATACATCGGCACATCGAGCATGTAATCGACGTAACGCTCGAACCCGAAGCCGGGCTCGAAGACGAAGGGCAAGGTGCCGCAGCGGTCGGGGTCTGTGTCGGTCCAGATGAGGCTGCGGTAGCTGAGGAAGCCGGAGGGCTGTCCCTCGACAAATGGCGAGTTGGCGAAAAGCGCCACCGCGACAGGCTGCAACGCCAGACCGACTCGGAACTTCTTCACCATATCAGCTTCGGATTGATAGTCGTGATTGGTTTGCACGGTGCAGGTGCGCAGCATCATGTCGAGACCGAGCCGGCCTTTTTTCGGCATGTAGTCGCGCATGATCCGGTACCGTTGCTTTGGCATGAACGGGATGTCTTCGCGGCGCCATTTCGGGTCGAAGCCAAGTCCGAGCATGCCGAGCCCGAGCTCGTCGCAAACCTCGCGCACCTGGCGGAGGTGCTCGTGCACCTCGTCGCAGGTCTGATGCACGGTCTCGAGGGGAGCCCCGCTCAGTTCGAACTGGCCGCCGGGCTCCAGTGTGATCGAACATCGAGCGTCATTGGTCAGGGCGATCGTATTGCCGTTTTCGACCACCGGCTTCCAACCGAAACGGGTCATCTCGCGCAATACCGCGGCAATCCCGTCCGGTCCCTCATAGGGGACACGGCGCAGATCAGCGCGCCGGAAGACGAACTTTTCGTGCTCCGTGCCAACACGCCATGCCGCCGGTGGCTTGGAGCCGGATTCGAGGTATTCGACGAGCTGCCTCCTCTCGGTGATCGGCGCTCCCGGCGTGCTTGGCGTGGTCGTCATCCTCGGCGGAACTCCAGCGGTAACGCGGCGGCTGGCCGGCTAAGCGAACCGTTAAATCACTGAACAAGCAAAAGCGGTCAACGGGTACGGACGCGGCGCCAATCCCCAGCGATCGCCTGAAGGACCGCCACAGCGGCGAGAGCGGCGGTTTCGGCGCGCAACACCCTTGGGCCGAGCCCGACGCGCGTAACAAAGGAGAGTTTGCCGAGAGCGTCAAGCTCCGTTTCATCGAAGCCTCCTTCGGGACCAACGAGCAGCGCCACCGGCCCCGGTGGGAGGCGCGCTGCCGCGTCGCTGATCGGGTCACCTGCGCCGGTCTCGTCACACACGATCAGCCGGCGTGCGCTCGGCCACGCAGCCAGCAGCCGATCGAGCCGTTGCGGCGCCCGCAGCTCAGGCACCGAGAGCCGCTCGCTCTGCGCGGCCGCTGCGACGGCATGCGCCCGCAACCGCTCGACGTTGATCCGCTCGACCTGGGTTCGCGCCGTCCATACCGGCAATAGACCCGCAACACCCAGTTCGGTCGCCTTCTCTATCAGCCAATCGAGCGGTGTCCGCTTGATCGGTGCGAACAGCAGCCACAGATCCGGTTCGCATTCCGGTTCAGGCTGCCGCAATTGACGTTCTACCGTGAGCCGAGTTGCCCCCTTGCCGATTTCGGCGATACGGCAGAGCCATTCTCCGTGGGTTGTGTTGAAGACCGCGACCACCGCGCCTGCGCCGAACCGCAGCACCGATCGCAGATAATGCGCCTGCCCCGGCTCCAGCACGACTTCGATGCCGGGGGCGAGCCCGGCCGCAACGTAGAGACGGGGCGTGCGGCGCTCGATCATTCTGCGGTCTCGAACTGTCTGGACCATCGGGGTTAGTTTAGGCGTCGCGGTGCAAAGATAATGGCTGATTCATCAAATCTCAGCGGCGTTGCCCCTCGTCCCACCTCTCTCGCAGCTCGCGGGGAGCGAGGTGGGCCGGCGAAGAGCGAGGGTGAGGGGCAGCTGGCAGCCTGCCCCGACCTCAGCGATATCCGTCAGAACGATTGGGTCGAGCGCCGTCTGCCGCCACGCCTGCGCCCATTTGCCCGCCTCGCCCGCCTGGACCGGCCGATCGGAACCTGGCTCTTGCTGTTCCCGGGATGGTGGGGGATCGCGCTCGCGTCGCAGCGCTGGCCGGACCCGGTCCTGCTTTTGCTCTTTGCGATGGGCGCCGTTGCGATGCGCGGCGCCGGCTGCACGCTGAACGACATCGCCGACCGGGATTATGACCGGCAGGTCGCGCGCACCCGGCTGCGGCCGTTACCGAGCGGCGCCGTCTCGGTGCGCCAGGCCCTGATTTTTCTGCTGCTGCAGCTGACGATCGGTGCGGCCGTCCTGTTCAGCCTCAACCGCGCCACGATCGTCCTCGGGGCCGCCGTCCTTGCACTTATCGGCACCTACCCCTTCATGAAGCGCATCACCTATTGGCCGCAGGTGTTTCTCGGCCTTAATTTCAACTGGGGGGCGCTGATCGGCTGGACTGCCGTTACCGGCGCGGTCGCCTGGCCCGCACTGCTGCTGTACGTCGGCGGCGTCTTTTGGACCGTCGGTTATGACACGATCTATGCCCACCAGGACAAGGAGGACGATATCCGCATCGGCGTCAAATCCTCGGCCATTGCTCTTGGAGCGCATACGAGGCCATGGCTCTTCGCGTTCTACGGGGCCGCGGTGCTGTTGTGGTCCGCCTCTGGGTACGTCGCCGGGCTCGGCGCGATGTTCTGGATCGGCCTTGCGGCTGCTGGCGCGCAGCTGGCCTGGCAGGCGGCGCGGGTCGCGACCGAGGATCCGGCCGACTGCCTGCGCAAATTCCGCTCCAACCGCACCGTCGGCTGGCTCATGCTCGCCGGGATCATCGCCGGCCACTTCACCTGACCAGTCTTGGACGCCGGCATCTTTATCCGCCAGAACACCGCGATCACCGCGCCGCCGCTGGTACCGGAGATCCGCCTCCATCTTGCCACCGAGATGACCCCGATCTGGCGGGCTACCGAGGAAACCCTAGCGCGGAGCTCAGTGCCTCCCCCGTTCTGGGCCTTCGCCTGGGCTGGCGGCCAAGCGCTGGCGCGCTATCTCCTCGACCACCCTGTACAAGTCGCTGGGCGATTCGTGCTCGATTTCGGGGCCGGGTCGGGAATTGTCGCGATTGCCGCAGCAAAGGCCGGCGCGTCTCGTGTGCTCGCTGCTGAGATCGACCACTTCGCCGCCGCCTCGATCGCCGCTAATGCGGCACTGAACGGCGTCGGTATCGACGTGACGACGGCGGATATCATCGGCGCTGTCAGATCCTGCTGGGAGGTCATCACCGGCGGAGACGTCTGCTACGAGCAGCCGATGGCCGGCCGGGCTACCGCCTGGCTGCGAAGCCTTGCGCAACACGGTTGCCTTGTGCTGCTCGGTGATCCCGGACGCGCCTATTTACCACGTCGCGGTCTCCGCGAACGCGGCCGTTACCTCGTGCCTACCAGCCGCGACCTCGAGGATCGTGACAGCCGCGACGCGGTCGTCTGGGAGGTGATCGCCGATTAGCCGGCGGAACGGCGCAGGTGAAGAGGGCGTTGGCGGATCGTGATCCGTCCGACGGAAGGAACGCGACACAACGGTCGGGGAGTTCTGCGCCCCCGCGCTGATCCGACGGGCTCCATGTCCGGCTAATTCATGCCTCGATTGGCGCCGCGAAGTCTGTGCCGCGGCGCCGATTTATTGTGCCCATAGGCGTCGCCGGCAACGCTCGCCAGCCGCTCCGGCCACCCCCATATAGAGGCGTGATGCCGTACTCCAGCCTGCGCGATTTCATAGACCGGCTCGAGACAACCGGCCGACTCGTGCGGGTGGATGTGCCCGTCTCGCCTTACCTCGAAATGACGGAGATCCAGACGCGCTTGCTCGCCGAGAGCGGGCCCGCGGCACTGTTCGAGAACGCCAGCCGTGAGGTCGGCGGCACCTACGGCATGCCCGTGCTCGTGAATCTGTTCGGCACGGTCGAGCGGGTCGCCTGGGGGATGGACCGCGAGCCGGGCGGCCTGCGCGAAATCGGCGAGACGCTCGCCTTTTTGAAGCAGCCGGAGCCGCCGGGCGGCTGGCGCGAGGCGATGCAAATGCTGCCGTTGCTGCGTCTCGTGATGGCGATGCGGCCGCGTACGATTGGGGCGGGCTCATGCCACGAAATCGTACTGCGCGGCAGCGAAATCGACTTGTCCATGCTCCCGATCCAGACCTGCTGGCCGGGCGAACCGGCTCCGTTGATCACCTGGCCGCTGGTCGTGACCCGCGGGCCCGGCGAGCGGCGCGAAGATAATTTCAACCTTGGCATCTACCGCATGCAGGTAACCGGCCGCGACACGACCTTGATGCGCTGGCTCAAACATCGCGGCGGCGCGCAGCATCATCAGCGCTGGCGCGGCGAACGCCGCGAACCGCTGCCGGCGGCCGCGGTGATCGGCGCCGATCCGGGCACGATACTCGCCGCCGTCACTCCGGTGCCCGACACGCTCTCCGAATATCAGTTCGCCGGCCTGTTGCGCGGCCGCAAGGTCGACCTGGTCGACTGCAAGACCGTGCCACTGAAGGTGCCGGCACAGGCGGAAATCGTACTCGAAGGGCATGTCTCGCTCGACGAATATGGCGAGGAAGGCCCCTATGGCGACCATACGGGCTACTACAACGCGGTCGAGCGCTTTCCGGTGTTCCGGCTCACGGCAATCACGATGCGCGCGAGCCCGATCTATCTCTCGACCTTTACCGGACGGCCGCCCGACGAGCCGTCGATTCTCGGCGAGGCGCTGAACGAGGTCTTTATTCCTCTGCTGCAGCAGCAATTTCCCGAGATCGTCGATTTCTGGCTGCCGCCCGAGGGCTGCTCGTATCGCATCGCCGTCGTGGCGATCCGCAAGGCCTATCCCGGTCACGCCAAGCGCGTGATGATGGGGATTTGGTCGTTTTTGCGGCAATTCATGTACACGAAATTCGTCATCGTCGTGGATGACGATATCGATGCGCGCAACTGGAAGGAGGTCATGTGGGCGATCTCAACCCGCATGGACCCGGTGCGCGACGCAACCCTGATTGACAATACCCCGATCGACTATCTCGACTTCGCCTCGCCCGAATCGGGGCTCGGCGGCAAGATCGGCCTCGATGCGACGAGCAAACTGCCGCCGGAGACCCGGCGCGAATGGGGACGCCCGATCCGCATGGCAGAGCAGATCGTCGCCGAGGTCACGAGCAAGTGGACGAGCTACGGCCTGCCTGGTTCGGGCAAGCCGATTTGGAAATGACCGGAGCTCCTATGGCTGAAAACGACAAGGACGCGGGCGCCGCGCTCGACCTGTTGCAGGACCTCATCGCGCGTGCTCGCCGGGCCGGCGCCGATGCCGCGGATGCGGTGCTGTTCGAAGGCACTTCGCTGTCACATGCCCGCCGCCTCGGCAAGACCGAGAAACTCGAACGCTCGGAAGGCCAGGATCTCGGCCTGAGAGTGTTCATCGGCCGGCAGCAGGCAATCGTCTCTTCCAGCGACCGCTCGCCACAAACGCTCGACGAACTGGTCGAGCGTGCGGTCGCGATGGCCCGCACCGTCCCCGAGGACCCCTATTGCGGCATCGCCGACCCCGCCGAGATCGCCCGCGACTGGCCGAAACTCGACATTCTCGACCCCGAGGAGCCGAGCGCTGAGGTCTTGATCGATCGCGCACGTGCCGCCGAAGAGGCGGCGCTCGCCGTCGCGGGCGTCACCAACTCCGAAGGCGCCGAGGCCGGTTGGGGCCGCTCAAGCATTGCGCTCGCCGCCTCCAACGGCTTTGCCGGCTTCTATTCGGGGTCGAGTCAGGGGGTCAGCGCCAGCGTCATTGCCGGTTCCGGCACCGCGATGGAGCGCGATTACGATTTCGCAAGCGCCATCCATGCCGCCGATCTGCGGGACCCGACCGAAATCGGGCGGAGCGCCGGCGAACGCGCGGTGAAGCGATTAGGCGCCAAAAAGATGCCGACCTGCCGCTGCCCGGTGGTGTTCGATCCGCGCGTCGCCCGCAGCTTCATCTCGCATCTGTTGGGCGCAATCTCCGGGCCGACGATTGCGCGCGGCACGAGCTTTTTGAAGGACCGGCTCGGCGACATGATCTTCCCCGAGGCCATCACGATAATCGATGACCCGCACCGGAACCGCGGTCTGCGCTCGAAGCCGTTCGACGGCGAGGGTACCGCCAACCACCGCCGCGCCATCATAGACCAGGGCACCTTGACGACCTGGCTGCTGGATCTCCGCTCGGCACGCCAGCTCGGCCTCAAGACGACCGGTCACGCGGCCCGCGGCACCGCTTCACCCCCCGCTCCTGCCGCGACCAATGTATGGATCGAAAAGGGCGCGCTGAGCCCGGAGGAGCTGATCGCCGACATCGAGAGCGGCTTTTATGTGACCGAGATGATGGGCATGGGGGTCAACGGCGTCACTGGCGATTACAGCCGAGGCGCCGCCGGCTTCTGGATCGAGAAGGGCGAGATCGCCTTTCCGGTCAGCGAAATGACCGTCGCGGGCAATTTGAAGGACATCTTCGCCCGCCTCGTCGCCGCCAACGACCTCGAGTTCAAAACCGGCGCCGATTCTCCGACCTTGCGCGTCGACGACCTCACCATCGCCGGCGCCTAAATTCGCCGCGGCTGCGGATCCCGGCCCAGTGTTCGGTTCAGGTGGGCCGAGCGACGTTTGATCGCCTCAAGGCAGAACCGGCCGTCGCGCCGTACTTGCCAATACCGGTGCCCGGCTCTAACAGTTCCGGGAGCTTCATGCGAACAGACCCGGCCATTTTCGGAAGGGGACGCTCGGCGGTCCTCGTTTGGCGCTTGGCGCATGATTTCATGCGGCCGCATGCCGGGCGCATTGGCCTCGCCTTCGTATTGATGGGTCTCGCAGCGGCCAGCACGGCAGGGCGCGCCTGGCTGATGGAGCCGGTGCTCGACCGCATTTTTGTCGCCCGCGAGGGATCGCTGCTGCTGCTGATCGCCGGCGGCGCTTTCGCTCTTGCTCTCGTCAAAGGGCTCTCCGATTACGGCGAGGCCGTGCTGATGACCCGAGTGGGGCAGCGCGTCATCGCCGATGTGCAGATCGCGCTGTTCGCCCGGCTGATGCGCGCCGATCTCGCCTACTTTCACGCTCATCCGAGCGGGATGCTGATTGCGCGCTTTACGAGCGATGCGGTACTCCTACGCAATGCCGCCGCGAATGTCCTTGGGGGTATCGGCAAGGACGCAGCGACAGTCGTTTTCCTCGTCGGCGTCATGTTCTACCAGGATTGGCTTCTCGCGCTCGTCTCGTTCTTTGTCTTCCCGCTCGCGATCCGCCCGATTGTCGCGATCGGCCGACGCATTCGGAGGGTTACCGCAAATGCCCAGGCCGAGATCGGCCAGTTTACCACTCTGTTGAGCCAAACCTTCCAAGGCGCGCGGCACGTCAAGGCATACGGTATGGAGCATTACGAGGAGCGCCGCGCCGCCGCGCTCATCGAGCGCCTCTTCGCGCTGATCGATCGTGGTACCCGGACGCGCTCGC
>Ga0126381_100000384_pt1 | contig 47840 bp, 46 predicted proteins | sample PanSoiMetPlot_28_FD_96465 | JGI IMG/M metagenome (GOLD analysis project Ga0126381, IMG submission 96465) | Tropical forest soil microbial communities from Panama - MetaG Plot_28 | ecosystem: Environmental > Terrestrial > Soil > Tropical forest > Bulk soil | place: Panama | collected 2016-02-17 | reverse complement strand
GAGGGGGTCGAGCCAATGGGGCGCGGCCGAGCCAAGGCCAAGCAGGTGAAGGTTGCTCGCCAGCTCAAGTACAACAGCGGCGGCACGGACCTTGACCGGCTGCGTGCGGAGCTGGGCGTCGGATCGGACCAGCGAGGCGGGGATCAGGACGACCCGTACGCTGCGTACGACGACGACGATGCTGCCGACGAGGACACCGGCGACGAGGAAGACGACGACGAGGACGAGGACGCTTGGTCGTCTAAGCCCTAGCGAGTAGCGACCGGCTCTAGGACGCTCTTGCCGCGGTCGCTTTCCGGGACGGGAACCGGGTAGTGGCCGTCGAAGCACGCGCGGCACAGCGAGCCAGGTGGCTGCTCGGTCGCGGCCATGAGGCCCTCGAGCGACACGTACCCGAGCGAGTCAGCGCCGATCGACTCGCAGATCTCCGCGGCGGAATAGTTTCCCGCGATGAGTTCGTCCCGTGTCGCGAAGTCGATGCCGTAGAAGCACGGCCACTGCACGGGCGGCGAAGCGATCCGCACATCGACCTGGACGGCGCCCGCCTCGCGCAGCATGGCGACGATCGCGCGCTGGGTGTTGCCGCGCACGATCGAGTCGTCGACGACCACGATCCGCCTGCCGGCGATGACATCACGCAGCGGATTCAGCTTCAGCTTGATGCCGCGCTGCCTGATGGTCTGGCTCGGCTGGATGAACGTCCGCCCCACGTAGGAGTTCTTAACCAGACCCTGACCGTAAGGGATGCCGCTGGCCTCGGCGTACCCGATCGCGGCGGGTGTCCCCGATTCGGGCACCGGGATGACCAGATCCGCGTCGGCCGGCCATTCGCCGGCCAGCGTCCGCCCGATCTGCACCCGGGTGGCGTGCAGGCCCCTGCCGCCGATCGTGGTGTCCGGCCGGGCCAGGTAGACGTATTCGAACAGGCACACCTTCGGCGACGCCGGAGCGAAGATCCGGGACCTGACGCCCCGCCCGTCCAGGGCGATCAGCTCGCCTGGCAAGACCTCACGCACGAAGGCGGCACCGACGATGTCAAGCGCCGCCGTCTCGCTCGCCACCACCCAGCCGGCGGCGAGCCGGCCAAGCACGAGCGGCCGGAACCCCTGCGGATCGCGTGCCGCGTACAGCGTGTTCTCGTCCATGAACACCAGCGAGTACGCGCCCTTGGCCAGCGGAAGGACGCGCGCGGCCGCCTCTTCCACGCCGCCGGGCCCGGCCGGGCCGCGGGCGAACAGTTCCGTCAGCACGTCGGTGTCCGACGTTGCCTGGGGCATGCCGTACACGTGGTCCGCGGAGAGCATCGAGGCGAGCTCGCGCGTATTGGTGAGGTTCCCGTTGTGCCCGAGGGCTATCGAAACCGTGGGCGTGGACCGGAACGTCGGCTGTGCGTTCGCCCACACCGACGCGCCGGTGGTCGAGTACCGGCAGTGGGCCACCGCGATGTGGCCGCGCAGGGCCGTCAGCGCGGGCTCGTCGAACACCTGGGCCACCAGGCCCATCTCCTTGTGTACGACGATCCGCCTGCCGTCGCTCACCGCGATCCCGGCCGACTCCTGCCCGCGGTGCTGCAAGGCGTGCAGCCCGAAGTAAGCGAGCTTGGCGACGTCTTCGCCCGGCGACCAGACGCCAAAGACACCACAGGCGTCCCGCGGCGGGCGGTCGCTGGGATCAAGATCATGCGTAAGACGCCCGTCTGGCTTAGCCACACACAGCAGTCTATTAACTCAGGCCAGCGGAAGATACGAGGACAGATCAGCCCGCGTGCCGCTGGCCCGAACTATCCCGGATTGGACCCCTTCCGCCCAGCCCAGCCGACCTGTCGCGAGCCGGAACCACGTCATCGGATCGGTCTCGATCACGTTCGGCGGGGTGCCCCGCGTGTGCCTGGGGCCAGCGACACACTGCGCCGCCGCGACCGGCGGAACCCTTACCTCTACCGAACGGCCGGGGGCAACTGCCTCAAGCTTTCGCAACAGATGCCTGGCGGCCGTCCGCAACGCCGCCTGCGGCGGGTCTTCTCCGCGGTCGAGCGCGGCGCCCACCTGCGCGACGCTCGCAGCCCCGTCCGGATCAGCCTTGCGCGCTGGCATGACCGCGATCCCGCCATCGCTCGAGCATCCCGCCCGGCACTTCCTCGGCGGTGATCGCGTAGCAGATGTGGTCCCGCCAGGCGCCGTCGATGTGCACCTCGCGCACCCGGACGCCCTCATCGCGGAACCCGAGCTTCTCCACGACACGCCTGGAGGCGGCGTTCTCGGGCCGGATGCCCGCGACGAGCCGGTGCATGCCCATCACCAGGAAGCAGTGGTCGACCGCCATCGCCAGCGCCGTCGGCGTGATCCCGCGCCCGGCGAGCTGCTCGTCGATCCAGTAACCAACCTGGGCCGACCGATTGGCCCCCCACGTGATGTGAAACACGCTCAGCTGTCCGGCGAACTGCCCGTCGTAGCGGACCGCCCAGACGAGATGGGTACGCCGCCAGCCCTGCCAGCGCGTGCGTGCCAGCGACAGATACGGCCAGATCGGCGACTTGCGCGCCATTGAGGCATACCGCCCGCGTGTCTGGCCAGTCGACGCATCAGGGCTCGTGGCGTCCCACGGTTTGAGCCATGCCTTGTTGGCGTTCCTGACCTCGTTGCAGGCTCGCACGTCTGATAGCCGCACTGGGCGCAGGGTCAGGGGTTTGTCAAGCAAGTCTGGTTCTGTAAGGGTGGCCGGCCAGCCGCGGATGTGTCTCACGTCTCAATCATTCCTGTTCGCGGCGTGGTGTGGGGCTTGGTGGTGCTCTCGCCGGCCAGTCGGAGCCACAGAACGGCCCCGAACGCCGGCGATTTCACCACCCGCGCCCCCGCGTCTGGTTTAGCCGAACAGAGCCGGGAGGGGGCGCTCCCAGACCGTGCGTAGCTCCGCTAGCGGGATGGCGAAAAGGGGCGCTATCGCTAGATTTAGGCCGCCTGTGGTGCCTATCGCCGCTGCGGGGACCTCGTTCTCGGCGCTTCGCGCCTTGAACTCGGCTTCTCGGCCTGGGACTACGCTCACGATTGCGCGTGCTGGGGACTCGCTGAAGAGGGTGGTGAACGGGTCGCCTTGGAGGGTTACCGTGCAGCCGCGCTTGCCTTGGAGGCAGGATTCTGCCAGGGCTACAGCTAGGCCGCCCTCTGAGAGGTCGTGGGCGCTGGCTAGGAGGCCCGAAGCGGCGGCTTCGGCGATTAGGGCCGCTAGGCGTTGTTCGGCGGCAAGGTCTGGTGTTGGGGGGTGGCCGCCTAGGTGGGCGTGGGCCACGTGGGCCCAGGCGCTGCCGCCGAAGTCTTCGTTCGTGATGCCCAAGAGGACTATCTGGGCGCCTTCCCTGGTAAAGCCCGAGGGGACGCGGTTGCGGACGTCGTCGTGGACGCCCAGGACGCCGATTACCGGGGTGGGGTGGATGGCGGTGGTGCCGGTTTGGTTGTAAAGGCTTACGTTGCCGCCCGTTACGGGGATGCCGAGCGTTTGGCAGCCGTCGGCCAGGCCTCTTACCGCCTCCGCTAGCTGCCACATGACCTCCGGGTCCTCGGGGGAACCGAAGTTCAGGCAGTTGGTCACCGCGATGGGGCGCGCGCCCGTCATGGCCACGTTGCGGTAGGCCTCGCTCAGCGCTAGCTGCGTGCCCTGGTAGGGGTCGAGACGGCAGTAGCGGCCGTTGCCGTCAGTGGCCAGCGCGATGCCTAGGTGGCTGTGCTCGTCGATCCTGAGCAGGCCGCCGTCCTCTGGCATGGCCAGCACCGTGTTGCCGCGCACGTAGTGGTCGTACTGCGCGGTCACCCAGCTCTTGTCCGCCAGGTCCGCCGAGCCGAGCAGGGCGAGCAGCGTCGCGTGCAGCGCGACGCCGTCGCGTGGGCGGTCGAACCCGTCGGGACCGGCCGCCCGCAGCGCGTCCAGGTCCGCGGGCCGCGCGAGCGGCCGATCGTAGACCGGCCCGTCGGCTGCGGTTCGCGGCGGGATGCTCACCACCGTGCCGCCGCGCCAGGTCATCGTGAGCGTGCCGTCGCCCGTCACCTCGCCGATCACGGTGGCCTCGACGTCCCACTTGGCGCAGACCTCATGGAAGGCCGCGACGTTGCCGGGCGCGACGACCGCCATCATCCGTTCCTGCGACTCGCTCATCAAGATCTCGGCGGGTCCCAGCGTGTGGTCGCGCAGCGGCACGTCGTCCAGGGTGACGTGCATGCCGCCACTCCCCCCGGCGGACAGTTCGGTCGTCGCGCAGGCGATGCCGGCGGCGCCGAGGTCCTGGATCCCCTCGATGATGCCCGCGGCGTACAGCTCGAGGCAGCACTCTACGAGGAGCTTTTCCATGAACGGGTCGCCCACCTGGACGCTTGGCCTCTTAGCGGCCTTGCCCTCGCCTTCGCCGCCGAAGGTGGCGCTGGCCAGCACCGAGGCGCCGCCGACGCCGTCGGGTCCGGTCCGCGACCCGAATAGGACCACCTTGTTGCCGGGTCCCGTCGCGACCGCTGACTTGAGGTCGTCGTGCCTCATGACGCCCACGCACAGCGCGTTGACCAGCGGATTACCGGCGTAGACCGGGTCGAAGGCGAGCTCGCCGCCGATGTTCGGCAGGCCCAGGCAGTTGCCGTAGAAGGAGATCCCGCTGACCACCCCTGGCAGGACGCGGGCCGTGTCATGCGCGGCCGCGGGGCCAAAGCGCAGCGCGTCCATGACCGCGACCGGCCGGGCGCCCATCGCCAGGATGTCCCTGACGATGCCGCCGACGCCGGTTGCCGCGCCCTGGTGCGGCTCTACGAACGACGGATGGTTGTGCGACTCGATCTTGAAGGTGACCGCGTAACCCTGCCCGATGTCAACCACGCCGGCGTTCGCGCCGATGCCCGCAAGCAGCGCGCCCGACTGCCGCTCGCTCGGCGCGAGCCTGCGCAGGTGCACCTTGGAGGACTTGTACGAACAGTGCTCGCTCCACATGACCGAATACAGCGCCAGTTCGGCGGCGGTCGGCCGGCGGCCGAGGAGCTGCCTGATCTTCTCGTACTCGTCCCCGGTCAGGCCCAGCTCGGCGAACGGCTGCGGCTGCTCGGGGGTGGCGGCGGCTACCTCGACGGTGTCCTTGCCGCTCACCTCAGCGCTCCCGCGAAGGCCTCGACGACCGACGTGAAAAACCCGAGCCCGTCCGCGGACGGTCCGGTCAGCGGATCGATGGCATGCTCGGGGTGCGGCATCAGGCCGACCACGTTGCCCGCCTCGCTGCAGATGCCGGCGATGCCCCGCGCGGCCCCGTTGGGGGCGGCCTGTCCGGAACCGGCGGCACCATATCGCACGACCACGCGGCCGCTGGACTCGAGTTCGTCGAGCGTGGCCTCGTCGGCGGCGTAGGCCCCCTCGCCGCTTTTCAGCGGCACAAGCAGTTCCTGGCCGCCCGCGTAGCCGCGAGTCCATGGGGTGCGCGTGTTCTCCACGGTCAGCCGCACGTCGCGGGTGATGAAGCGCAGGCCGGCGTTCCTGGTGAGCGCGCCGGGCAGCAGGTGCGCCTCACACAGGATCTGGAAGCCGTTGCAAATGCCCAGCAGCGGCAGCCCCGCTCGCGCCGCGGGGACGAGCTCGCCCATCACGGGCGAGAACCGGGCGATCGCGCCACAGCGCAGGTAATCGCCGTAGGAGAAGCCGCCGGGAAGGATCACCGCGTCGGCGCCGCGCAGATCACGGTCGGCGTGCCACAGCGGAACTGGCTCCGCTCCGGCGTGCCGCACGGCGCGGGCTGCGTCGGAATCGTCAAGCGAACCTGGAAACGTCACAACGCCTATCCGCACGACGGAAGCCTACCCGTCCCAGCTGATCCGCTTGTCGAGGACCACGGAGGTACCGCGGCCCGGTGCGAAGCGCAGCGTTACGTCGTCGACGCAGGCACGCATTACCGACAAGCCCCAGGACGGATTGTCGCGGGGGCCGGCCCAGCCCTGTCCGGAGTCGGTGACCTCTAGCCGACAGCCGACGCTGCCGATCGTCGCCGCCACCTCGTACGCGACCGCCGAGCGCCCCGCGTGCAAGACGGCGTTCGTGCACGCCTCCGTGGCAGCCAGCAATATGTCGGCGACGGAGTCCTCGTGGACGCCAAGCCGGCGCAGCGTGTCGCCGAGCACTTGCCGCATAGCGGGAACGCTCAGCCTCTCTCGTTCGAACACTAGGCAAAACCGAACCTTCGGCCACGTCTCTCGCTGTGTTCTCACAAGACGAGAAATTTCCGCTACGGCGCTTTCATAACCCAGAACTCCTCGATCACCGGGTTAGCGAGCAGTTCGCCGGCGAGTTCCTGCATGGTGGCGAGCGCGTCGCCATCCGCCGGGCCGTCAAGCTCGAGCTCGAATCGCTTCCCCTGCCGCACGCCAGTCACAGTGCCGAATCCCAGGCGGCGGGCCGCGCCGAGCACCGCCTCGCCCTGCGGATCGTGAATCTCCGGCTTGAGCATTACTTCAACGATCACTCTGGCCACGTATCCTCCCAGGCAAACCGGGCATATATCGTCAGGTGAAAAGCGTCCAGCCGCGGCGGCGTGCGCCCATGAAGCGTAGCGCTACCGTGGCACCAAGGCCGGTCAGGCCAACGGTGGCAATCCCACCCGCGGACCTCGCCGAAAGGAGTGGCACGTGACCGTCGAAAGCGGCGGCGCGACCATAGTCGCGCCCACCGACAGCGAGCTCATACAGCTCCTCACCCCAGAGGGCGAGCGGGTCGAAAACCCGAAGTACCCGCTCAGCGACGTAGACATCAAGGGCCTGTACCGCGACATGGTGCTGGTCCGGCGCGTCGACACGGAGGCAATCTCACTGCAGCGCCAGGGCGAGCTAGGCATCTGGGCATCGCTGCTCGGCCAGGAGGCCGCCCAGATCGGCTCGGGGCGCGCGCTGTCGCCCAAGGACATGGCGTTTCCCTCATACCGCGAGCACGGCGTCGCCTGGTGCCGCGGCCTGGACCCGGTGCGGCTGCTCGCCCTCTTCCGCGGCGTCGACAACGGCGGCTGGAACCCGGAAGAGTACAAGTTCCACCTCTACACGATCGTCATCGGCGACCAGACCCTGCACGCGACCGGCTACGCGATGGGCATCAGGCGCGACAGCGCCGAAGACGAAGCCGTGATCGTCTACTTCGGCGACGGCGCCACCAGCCAGGGTGACGTCAGCGAGGCGTTCTCCTGGGCGTCGGTCTTCCACGCCCCCGTGGTCTTCTTCTGCCAGAACAACCAGTACGCGATCTCGGCGCCGATGGAGCGGCAGAGCCCGATTCCGCTCTACCAGCGGTCCCGCGGCTTCGGCTTCCCCGGCGTCCGGGTCGACGGCAACGACGTGCTGGCCTGCTACGAAGTGACCCGCCAGGCGCTGCGCGCCGCGCGCGACGGCCAGGGTCCGACGCTGATCGAGGCGTTCACCTACCGGATGGGCGCGCACACCACCACCGACGACCCGACGCGGTACAGGCTGGCGAGCGAGCTTGAGACTTGGCGGCTGCGCGACCCGATCGAGCGCGTGCGCGCTTACCTGGCCCGCACGGGACAGGCGAGCGCCGCCTTCTTCGAAGAGGTCGAGGCGGAGGCCGCCGAGCTCGCGGCGCACGTCCGCGAGGCCTGCCGGGCGCTGCCCGACCCGCCGCCCCTGGCAGTGTTCGACCACGTGTACACCGGCTCGAACGCCATCCTCGACGCCGAGCGCGCGCAGTACGCGGCCTACCTGAGCCAGTTCGAGGTGGAAGGTGGCGTTGCACGATGACCAAGCTCACGCTCTCCAGGGCCATGAACGAGGGCCTGCGCCGTGCACTCGAGGCCGACCCCAAGGTCATGATCATGGGTGAGGACGTCGGCAGGCTCGGCGGGGTTTTCCGGGTGACCGACGGCCTGCAGAAGGACTTCGGCGAACACCGCGTGGTTGACACGCCGCTCGCGGAGTCGGGGATCGTCGGGACCGCGATCGGGCTGGCGCTGCGCGGATACCGGCCTGTGTGCGAGATCCAGTTCGACGGTTTCGTCTACCCGGCGACCGACCAGATCGTCAGCCAGCTCGCCAAGATGCGCTACCGGTCGCGTGGCCAGCTGAAGCTGCCCGTCGTCATCCGCATCCCGTGCGGCGGTGGCATCGGCGCGGTCGAGCACCATAGCGAGTCGCCCGAGGTCATCTTCGCGCACACGGCCGGGCTTCGGGTGGTCGCCTGCGCGGACGCGGCGGACGCGTTCGCCATGATCCAGCTCGCGATCGCCAGCGACGATCCGGTGATCTTCTTCGAGCCAAAGCGACGGTACTGGGACAAGGGCGAGGTGGACATGACCGCCCCGCTCGACGCAACGCTGCCGTTGGACAAGGCGCGGGTCGTCCTGCCGGGCGAGGACATCACCTTGCTCACGTACGGACCGCTCGTCCGCACCTGCGCCGAGGCGGCGCTCGCGGCCAGCGAGGAAGGCAGGTCCATCGAAGTGATCGATCTGCGCTCGCTGTCGCCGCTCGACATGGAGACGATAACGGCCTCGGTGTCGCGAACCGGCCGCTGCGTGGTCGCACATGAGGCGGCCGTCTACGCGGGGCTCGGCGCCGAGATCGCGGCCCGGGTGACCGAGCAGTGCTTCTACCGTCTCGAGGCGCCTGTGCTGCGAGTCGGCGGGTTCGCCACGCCGTACCCGGTGGCCAAGCTGGAGGAGCACTACCTGCCCGACCTGGACCGGATCCTGGACGCCGTCGACCGCGCCTTCACCTTCTGAACGGGGAGAACTCTGAACGGGAGAGCAAAGCCATGAACAAGGAGTTCAGGCTCCCCGACGTCGGGGAGGGCCTCACCGAGGCCGACATAGTGTCCTGGCACGTCAAACCAGGCGACGCGGTCCAGATCAACCAGATCATCGTGGAGATCGAGACCGCCAAGGCCGTCGTCGAGCTGCCCAGCCCGTGGGCAGGGACGGTCAGCGCGCTCCTGGCGGCCGAAGGCGACACGGTCGACGTGGGCGCGCCGATCATTTCGGTCGACGTCGGCGGCGGCGAGGCTCCCGCGCAGGCGGCGCCCGCGCAGGCGGCGCCCGCGCAGGCCGCGGCGGCTCAACTCGCAAGCCAGGCTGACGACGGTGAAGACGCGGAGCAGCCCGCCCGGCACGCGGTGCTCGTCGGCTACGGCGTCAGGCCAGGCTCGACAACCCGCCGCCCCCGCAAGGCCGGCACGACTCGGCCGGCTTCCTATCCGGCCACGCCGTCGGCTCCGCCGCCAACCGCCGCCCCGCCTTCCCCAGCGTCAGCCCGCGCGCTCGCCAAACCGCCGGTGCGAAGGCTGGCACGGGATCTCGGCGTCGACATAAACGCGCTGGCGGGAAGCGGGCCCGAGGGGTCGGTGACCCGGGACGATGTGCAGCGGGCGGCTGGAGAAGCCACCGCCCCCCGTGGCGAGCCTGTCGTCGCTACCGCGGCCAGCCCGAGCGGCGGCGAGGAGAGGATCCCGGTCCGCGGGGTGCGCAAGCACACCGCGGCGGCGATGGTGGCGAGCGCGTTCTCCGCGCCGCACGTGACCGAGTTCCTTCAGGTCGACGTGACCGAGACGATGGCGGCCGTACGGCGGGCGCGCGAGCTGCCCGAATTCGCGCAGGTCAAGGTGTCGCCGCTGCTCTTCGTCGCCAAGGCGCTGCTGGTGGCCGTCGCCAGGCATCCGATGATCAACTCGTCGTGGGACGAGTCCGCGCAGGAGATCGTCGTCAAGCACTACGTCAACCTCGGCATCGCCGTGGCGGCGGAGCGCGGCCTGCTCGTGCCCAACGTGAAGGGCGCGCACGCGCTGCCAGTCGCGGGGCTCGCGCGGGCGCTCGACGAACTGGCCGCCACGGCGCGGGCGGGCAAGGCGACGCCGGGCGACCTGTCCGGCGGCACGATCACCATCACCAACGTCGGCGTCTTCGGCATCGACGCCGGAACGCCCATCCTGACGCCTGGAGAAGCGGCGATCCTGGCCTTCGGCCAGGTGCGTGACACGCCGTGGGTGCATCAGGGCGAGCTGGCCGTGCGGAGGGTCACGACCCTTTCGTTGTCTTTTGACCACAGAATCGTGGACGGAGAACTCGGCTCAGCGGTGCTTCGGGACGTAGGCTCGATGCTGGAAGATCCGGTCCGGATGCTCGCCTGGTCGTGAGCCGCCGGCGCACCGAGGTTAGTAAGGGGTCCGGGATGTCTGTGCGCAACGTGCGTGACGCACTGGTTCTGATGGGCGGATTCGTCGCGCTCATCTGGGTCCTGCAGGTGTTCAACTGGGCTGACGGATACCGGATGGACCTGCAGTTCGGCATACTCCCGCACAATGTGAGCAGGCTGCCGGAGATCTTCACCGCGCCGTTCCTGCATTTCTCCTGGGACCACATCGAGGGCAACACGGTGCCGCTGTTCGTGCTCGGTGTTGCCGCCGCTTACCGCGGCATCAGCAGGTTCCTGCTCATGACGCTGATCGTCGCCGTGGTCAGCGGGCTGGCGGTATGGCTCTTCCAGAGCGGGAACGAGCTGACCGTCGGCGCGAGCGGGCTCATTTTCGGGTACTTCGGCTACGTCCTGATCCGCGGCTTCTTCGACCGCAACCTGCTCGACATCGGCATCGGGGTCGTGGCGGGCGTGCTGTACTGGACCATCTTGCAGGTGGCCATCCCCGGCACGCCCGGGATCAGCTGGATCGGGCACCTTGGCGGACTGTTCGGCGGGGTAATCGCGGCATGGGTGCTGCGGTCGCGTAACCCCGCCGAGGTCACGTCAGGCGGCTGGACGACCGGCTGGACGACCGGCTTCGGCGGACGCTCTGGCGGACGCTCCGGCGCCGGGCAGACCGGCATCAGCAGCGGGAGCGCCGGCGGGCCCGTCGGCGGAACTGCCCACCCGGGCAGTTCCGCGGCCGATGACCTGCTCCGCCAACTCGACGACATGGGACTGTGATGATCCGTCACACCGTGCTGTTCCGCTGGAAGGCCGAGGCTACGGAGGACGACAAGCAGCAGGCCGCGAACGAGGTCGCGAAGCTTCCGTCGATGGTCCCGTCGATTCGCGCGTTCGCGTCAGGGGGCGACGCGGGCCTGGCGGAGGGCAACTACGACTTCGCCGTGACCGCCGACTTCGAGGACCAAACCGGTTACTTCGAGTACCGGGACGACCCGGGACATCGGGAGATCATCAAGCAGTACATCGTGCCGCTCGCCGCGTCCCGGGTAGCCGTCCAGTTCGAGTTCTGAGGCGCTAGAAGGCGGCCTCGGGGAGTTCCATCAGGTCGAGCGTGGTCTGCTCGATGATGTAGCGGTCGCTTTCCAGGCGGGGCAGCACGGTCGTGGCGAAGAACCGGGCGGCCGCCAGCTTGCCCGTGTAGAAGTCGCGGTCCGCCGCCCGCGCTGTGTCGTTGTCGAGTGCGCGCTGGGCCACCTCGGCCTGCCAGGCCAGCAACCAGCCGATGACCAGGTCGCCGAAGGCGAGCAGGAACCGAACCGTGGTGAGCCCGGCCTTGTAGATCTCGTCGGGACGCTCAAGCGAGCCGAGCACGAAGCCGGTCATCGCGGTCAGCATCGCCTCGATTTGCGCGACGCCGTCGGCCAGGGCGGCACGCTCGGTCTTGAGCCGGCCGTTGCCGTCGCTGCCAGTGTCGCCGGCGCTGGCGAACGCGCCGATCTCGGAAAGCAGCGAGCGCAAGGCGTCGCCCTCGTCGCGCATGATCTTGCGGAAGAAGAGGTCCAGGCTCTGGATGCCGGTGGTGCCCTCGTAGAGGCTGTCGATCTTGGCGTCCCTGATGTACTGCTCGATCGGGTAGTCCTGCAGGAACCCCGAGCCGCCGAGGGTCTGCAGGGAGAGCGTCAGCATCTCGTACGCCCGCTCCGACCCCACGCCCTTGACCACGGGCAAGAGCAGGTCGTTGCGCGCGGCGGCGCCCTCGTCGACCGTGCCGGCCGCGGCCGCGACCTGCACGGCGTCCTGCTGGGTGGCCGTGTAAAGCACGAGCGCCCGCATGCCCTCCGCGTAGGCCTTCTGGAGCATCAGCATCCGGCGCACGTCCGGGTGGCCGATGATCGTCACCCGGGGGGCGGCCTTGTCGGTCTGCATGGTCAGGTCCGCGCCCTGCACGCGGTTCCTGGCGAAGTCGAGCGCGTTGAGGTAGCCCGTGGAGAGCGTGGCGATCGCCTTGCTGCCGACCAGCATCCGGGCGTGCTCGATGATCATGAACATCTGCCTGATGCCGTCGTGCACGCCCCCGATGAGCGTGCCCACCGCCGGCCGGTCCGCGCCGAACGTCAGCTCGCACGTCGTGGAGACCTTCAGCCCCATCTTGTGCTCGAGGTTGGTCACCCTGACGCCGTTCCGCTCGCCCAGCGAGCCGTCGGAGTTCACCAGGTACTTGGGAACCAGGAACATCGACAGGCCCTTGGTGCCTACGGCGGCGCCCTCCGGCCTGGCGAGCACTAGGTGGTAGATGTTCTCCGCCATGTCGTGCTCGGCGCCGGTGATGAACCGCTTGACACCCTCAATGTGCCAGGTACCGTCTGGCTGCTCGATCGCCTTGGCACGCCCGGCACCCACGTCCGAGCCCGCGTCGGGCTCGGTCAGCACCATCGTCGCGCCCCACTCACGCTCAACGGCCAGTTCGGCGAACCGCTTCTGCTCTTGTGTGCCGATCTTCCAGAGCACGGTGGCGAAGGTGGGGCCGTTGGTGTACATCCACGCGGCCGGGTTGGCGCCGAGCACGAACTCGGCCACCGCCCAGGCCAGCGACCTGGGCGCCACGGTCCCGCCTAGCTCGGGCGGCACCGAGAGCCGCCACCATTGCGCGTCCATCAGCGCGCGGAACGACTTGCGGAACGGCTCCGGCAGCGTCACGGCCCCGGTCGCCGGATCGAACACAGGCGGGTTGCGGTCGGCGTCGGCGAACGATTCAGCCATCGGCCCGATCGCGAGCCGGTTGACCTCGGCCAGCATCTCGCGGGCGGTCTCCTCGTCCACTTCCGCGAACGGGCCGGCGCCGAGGAGGTCCTGGCGGCCGAAAACCTCGAAGAGGTTGAACTCGATGTCCCGGAGATTGCTCTTGTAGTGGCTCATGTAACACTCCGCAAGTCGGGTACCTACGGACTATGTTACTCACTGGTAGCTAATTTGCGGAACACGGTCTCACGTATTTTTCACCTTGCGTCAGCTATCGACCTATGTGGGTTAAGTAACCGCTGGTAACACGCTGAGTCAGGGCTTGATCACGGATTCCTAGTCCGTGTACACCTGTTTCGGCGCTTTTGAGGCATCACGGGCACCTTGGGGCTAGGCTTCCGACTCGTGACGGATGTTCGCGACCCCTCGGCAGGCCTCCCCATGCGGCAGCCTAGCGACGGCATGCCCACCCGGCAGTCGGGCGGGGCGCTGCCGGCACGAGAGTTCTCCGGACGCATGCCCGCCAGGCACCAGGGCGCGCCGGCGCCAGCGCCAGCGCCCGCTCCGGCGCCCGCTCCGGATCAGCCTGATGGCGACCGGCCAGTGCGGCAGGCCGAGAGCCTGCCCGGGCGTCAGGCCGCACCTCCCGGGCGCGAGCCAATGCCGAACCGCGCCACGGTGGCCCGCCTGCCCCGCCCGTCGGGACGGCACCGCCGCCCTGTTCCCGCGAGCCTGCCGCAAAGCGCCCCCGCCCTTGTGATCGCCGTTCCCGGGAGGGACACCGACCTCACTTCCGGGCCAGTCGGCGAGCTTGCCGCCGTGCTCCGCGTCGACAATCCCGCGGTGGACGTGCGGGCGGCGCGCATCGACGGCGGGGGCCGCAGTGATCCGTCCGACGTCCGCGCCGTGCTCGACGACGCCGCCGCGCGGCGTCCGGCCGGGGCACCGTGCGCCGTGGTCGTACCGCTTATCGCCACTCCGAACCCGCCGCTCACCCGCAGGCTGCGCGAAGCGGTGGCCGCCAGTGGAGTGAACGCGGTGGTCAGCGGCTTTATCAACTCCAACGCGATGATCGCCGAGGCGCTGCACATCCGGCTGGCGGAAGCCGGCCTCGCGCGCGCGGACCGGGTGCGGCTGTTCAGCATCGTCACCGCCGCGGACGGCATTCTCATCGCCACCGTTGGCGGGCCGGACGCGGCGATGTCCGCGAACGTGACCGCTGTGCTGCTCGCGGCGCGCCTGGCGCTGCCCGTCATCCCCGTGTCCCTGGACAGCTCGCCGTCCGTCCAGGAAGGCGCGATGCGCCTGAAGGAGATGGGGGTAAACCGGATCGCCATCGCCCCCTGCATCATCGGCCCTGAGGCCAGTCGAAGCGACCTGGACGCGATGGCGGTAGGCGCCGAGTGCGCGGCGCCACTCGGCGCGCACGGCAACATCGCCAAGCTCACCGCCGTGAGCTACGGCCAGGCCATCAGCCAGCTGGAATTTCCTGGCGAGCAGCTTTAGCCGCTAGCGAGCAACAGCATCGTTATAGGCGGACATTTCAGTCTCTGTAGCGGCTCTGGACCGTATGTGCCACTCTAGGCGAATCCCTTTCTGACGAGCCTGCGAATGGGGGGCCGTATGCGGCTCGGAGCCTGCGTTTTCGCTGTCACAGTGGCGCTGACGGGCACGTTCGGCGGCGCCCAGCTGTCCTCGTCAGCCGCGGCGCAGGCCGTCGCGCGCTCAGGCGAGGTGACTGCCGGGCAGAACCTCCTCCGCAACGACTGGGACCCGAACGAGCCGGGGCTGAGCCCGGCGACCGTGACGGGCGGCGGGTTCGGCCAGCTCTTCCACACCAAGGTGACCGGGCAGGTCTACGCGCAACCGCTCGTGGTGGACGACACCTCCAGCAAGAGCAGCGTGATCGCCGCCACGGAGGACAACTGGGTGTACAGCCTGGACGGCGAGACCGGCAAGATCAACTGGTCGCGCAGCCTCGGCCCGCTCTGGCCGTCCAAAGTGACCGGGTGCACCGACCTGACACCGGACATCGGCGTCACGAGCACGCCCGTCTACGACCCGGCCAGCGGAACCCTCTACGTGACCGCGGTCGTCAACGACGGCCCGACCCAGTACCAGCCGGACGTCTACCTGTACGCCATCAACGAGAAGACCGGCGCCGTGAAGTGGAAGGTCCCCGTCGAAGGCGCGCCGGTCAACGACCCGACACGGCCGTTCAACCCGCTCACCGAACGGCAGCGGGCTGGGCTGCTGCTGCTCAACGGCTCGATCTACCTGGCGTTCGCCTCGTACTGCGATTACGCGCCATACGTCGGCTACGTCGTCGGGGTGAACACCGCCACCAGGGCGCTGACCATGTGGTCCGACGAGGCGGGACTGACCGATACGCAGGGCGGCATCTGGATGGGCGGCGGCGGCCTCATGTCCGACGGCCAGGGACCCGACGGCAACTACCGGATGTTCCTTGTCACAGGCAACGGAGTCTCGCCCGCCGTAGGACTAGGCACCACCCCGCCACCTGAGCTTGGTGACTCCGTGGTGCAACTCGAGGTACAGAAGAGCGGCACGCTGGTGGCGAAGGACTTCTTCAGCCCGGCCAACGCGCCCGCGCTGGACTTCGCCGACACGGACTTCGGCTCCGGCGGGGCGGTCGGGCTGCCATTCGGCACGAGCACTTACCCGGACCTGATGCTCGCGGCCGGAAAGGAAGGCAAGGTCTTCCTGCTGAACCGTGACGCCCTCGGCGGCCGGGAGACCGGTCCCGGCGGCACCGACAACGCTCTCAACATCAGCGGTCCGTACGGCGGGATATGGGGACACCCGGCCGCGTTCGCCGGCGACGGCGGCGCCGACTACGTGTACTACGTCGGCAACGCCGACAACATGCGCTGGCTGAAGTTCGACGGCTCGTCGCCGTCGGCGCCGACGCTGAGCTACGTCGCGAACAGCGCGGGCAGGTTCGGGTTCACCTCCGGATCCCCGGTGGTCACTTCCAACGGCACCGACCCGTCGTCGGCCGTCGTCTGGGAGGTCTACAGCCCCGGCGAGAACGCGATCGGCGGCGGCATGCTCGAGGCGTTCGACGCCGTTCCGCCGGCGGGCCCGACGCCGCAGATCATGAACCCGATCTGGTCCGCGCCGATCGGCACGGGGGTCAAGTTCGCCACCCCCGCCACCGCCAACGGCCGGGTCTACGTCGGCACCAAGGACGGAATGGTGTTCGGCTTCGGCAGTCCCGACGCCGCGCCGGTGAAGTCGCCGGCGACGTCTTTCGGGCGGGTCGCGGTCGGCAAGTCGGTGAAGGCGACGGTGACCATCACCGCGGCGAGCACAGTCACGCTGACCGGCGCTAGCGTCGTGCCCGCTTCGGTACCGTTCACCGCGCAGCAGCCGAGCTGGCCCGTGACGCTGAACGCCGGGCAGAAGCTGAGCATCCCGGTCACGTTCAAGCCCGCCGGGCCCGGCGGCTTCGCCGGCTCACTGGCGGTCACGACAACCACCCCGAACTTCACCACGGTCACCTTCCCGCTGGCCGGCACCGGGACGCAGACAGGCCTGTACGCGTCCAAGAACGCGCTGACCTTCACAACCACGCCGGTAGGCGCGAGCAAGATCCAGCAGACCGACATCATCAATGGCGGCACCTCGACGGAGACGGTTAGCGCCGTGACAGGCGCCACGGCTCCGTTCGGGATAACTGGTTTGTCTAAGAACAAGTCCATACCGCCGGGCGGGTCAGTCACGATCAACGTGACCTACAAGCCGACGGTCGCGACGACCAGCACCGTCAAGCTGACGGTAACCGGCACAGGCCCGGGCACCAAGGCCACCGTAACGCTGACCGGCAAGGCCGTGCCCGGGCAGGGCACGCTTACCGCGTCCACGTCGGTCGCCCGGCTCGGCAACGTGCATCTCGGGCAGTTCGCGTCACAAATCGTAACGCTGAAGAACACCGGCAACCTGCCCGTGACCATTACCAGGTTCACCGCCCCGGCCGTGCCGTTCGGCACCCCCACCGCGATCCCGGCCGGGCTGACCATCGTGCCGGGCTACACCCTCCGGCTGCCGGTCACGTTCACCCCGCAGAGCCGCGGGAGCGTTGGCGGTAAGTACCTCATCACGTACAAAGACGGCCGCTCACCGGCCCGGACGGCGAAAATCGCGGTTCTCGGCACCGGCACCCCGCCCGCCGTCGGCGTGGCGATTCCATCCCCCGGCGGCGGCTGGACCCTCAACGGCAGCGCCAAGGTCGTCGGCACGACCTTGCAGCTCACTCAGGCCACGCAGTACCAGGCTGGCTCCGCCGTCTACTACCAGCCGATGCCGGGCAACGGGCTGACCGCGAAGTTCACGGCGCGGCTATCGGGCGGCAACGGGGCGGACGGGATGACGTTCGCGATGCTGAACCCGGCCGCCTCAAGCGTCTCCTCACTCGGCGGGCACGGCGGAATGCTCGGGTACGGCGGCTTGTCCGGAGTCGCGGTCGTGCTCGGCACGCATCAGGACCCGGGCGCCCCGTCGGGCAACTTCATCGGGATCGCGACGGGCAGTTCCCACGGCCAGCTCGTATTCGCAGCCACGACAACCACGGTGCCCAACCTCCGTTCGGGGGCGCATAACATCGCCATCGCGGTCTCGGGCGGCATCATCTCCGTGTCGGTGAACGGGCATCGCTACCTGAACGCCGCCGTCAAGCTGCCGGCCCTCGTGCTCCCCGCGTTCACCGCGGGCACCGGCCTGCAAGACGACGTCCACGCGGTTTCCGCGGTGACCGTGTCCTCGGGCGCGATTATCGCCCCGCCGCCTGGCGGCGGATGGTCCTACAACGGATCCGCGGTGATGTCCGGGTCAAGCACCCTGCTCACCCAGACCGTCAAGGCACAGTCCGGCTCGGTGGTGTACCCGCGCGCCGTCGCGAGCAATGGCCTGCACGCGCGGTTCAACATCCAGCTCATTGGCGGCACCGGCGGGGAAGGCCTGACGTTCGCGCTGCTGAATCCCGCCGCGGCGGCAACCTCGCGGGGCAGAAGCGGCACGGGACTTGGCCTCCAAGGGCTGACAGGGACGGCGGTCACGTTCGGCACGTTCCAGGTCAAGGGGAACCCGCTGACCAACTTCGCCGCGATAGCCACCGCTTCGGGCGGGACGATCTCTTACCTGCAGACCGCGGTGGAGATCGGCCAGCTCCGCACGGGCACGCATGACGTGTCACTGACCGTGCAGGGCGGCGTGCTGATCGTGGACCTCGATGGCCAGGAGGTGCTCGAGAAGGCCGTGTCCCTGCCGCCGACCGTCGTGCTCGCCTACACGGCGAGCACCGGCGTGATGACAGACTGGCACGTCGTGCGGAACGCGGCGATCTCCGCCACCGGGTTCTAGGGCGCCGCGTTCCAGCCCCCACTAAGGCCCTTCGGCCCCTAACCAACTCAATGCCTGGAGCGTCTTACGATGTGGCAGTGCATTTTGAGGCGCACTGCAATTTGAGGCGAGGTTAGAGGTGCGGATGATGCGTGCGGTATCCAAGACGCTGAGCCTGGCGCTCGGGCTGGTGGCAGCCGGGGCGCTCATGCTCCCGCGGGCGGCGAACGCCGCGGTGATGGCCGACGGCCCGGGCTTCCGCTACGGAAGCGACAGCTGGCCGATGCCCGTCACTGGCCGTGGTCCGTACGCGGAGCCCGTCCTCGGTTCCCTGTACGGCGGCTACATGGGCATGGCGGGGAACTGGGCGCGCACGCTCGGCTGCCGGACCGGCAACTTCCTCGCCTGGTCGTCCGCCAACGCCGCCCAGGCCAACTACAACTACGCCAGGCAGATCGGCGTCGGCACTGGCGTCTACTGGTACATGGGCGGTCCCGGCGTCGATCCGCACTGGAACGGCACCGCCGCCGAAGCGGGCAAGTGGGGTGCGCAACAGGCGGCATGGACGCTGGCGGCCATGAAGAACCTGCACGTCACCTACCCAGTGGTGTGGGCGGACATCGAGTTCCCAGGGATCGCGCCCGCGTTCGACAACGGGTGGAACAAGGTGTACACCTCGCCGTGCAGCGGCATCGTGAAGTACTTGCACACCCCGACGTCGGTTGACCGGGCCGAGTTCAACGGGTTCGCCAGCTACATCACGACCCACTCCAAGTACAAGGTCGGCGTGTACTCCGCACCGGTGGTCTGGAACTCGATCTTCGCGGGCACCAAGGACGGCCAGATCCCGAATACCTACGAATGGACCTACCTGCCCGAGACCTCGCACGTGTCTTACGCCCCCACCGGCTGGTGCCTGGGCCACTCGGCGGGGTGCGCGCAGTTCTTCGGCGGGCAGACCTCGGCGAGCAAGTACGCCCTGATGTGGCAGTGGTCGGGCGGCGGCGGCATCACGAACGGTATCGGGGACTTCGACCAGATCGACGTCGCCCGGATGAAGTAGCGGCTTACTCGGTGCCCGCCAGCAGCGGGTCCAGTCGCAGGGACGGATTGTCGCGGGTGATGGCGTTAAGCCGCCACTTGTCAGCGAACAGCGCGAGCAGCGCCCCGTCCAGCCGCCTGGTGAGCACCTCGGCGCCGCGCTGGTGCGCGAGCGTGGTCACGCCTTCGGCATCGGTGAGCCGGGCGATGGAGTAGTCGAGGTGGTCGAGTTCGGACCGCGCGCCGAACTCGTGCTCGAGCCGATGCAGCACCACGTCGAACTGCAGCGGCCCGACGGCGGCGAGCACGGGCGCCTGGTCACCGCGCATGTCAGAGGAGAGCACCTGGACGACGCCCTCGGTGTCCAGTTGGTCGATGCCACGCCGGAACTGCTTGTACTTGCCGGCGTCCTTGCAGCGCACGACCGCGAAATGCTCAGGCGCGAACGACGGGATCGGCGGGAACGCCACGGGCAGTTCCGCGAACAGCGTGTCCCCGGGCCGCAGCGCGGTGGCGTTGACCAGGCCGATCACGTCACCGGGGAAGGCCACGTCGACAGTCTCCCTGTCCTGTCCGAACATCGCTTGCGCGTACTTCGTCGCGAACGGCCGGCCCGTAGCAGCGTGGGTAAGCACCATCCCGCGCTCGAACCGCCCCGAGCACACCCGGACGAACGCGACCCGGTCCCGGTGCGCCGGGTCCATGTTCGCCTGCACCTTGAACACAAGCCCTGAGAACGGCGCCTCGACCGGGCGTGCCACGCCGTCCACGGAAAGCCGCGGCGACGGCTCTGGCGCCAGCGAGCGCATCGCGTCGAGCAGCCTGCGCACGCCGAAGTTCGGCAGCGCGGCGCCGAAGAGAACCGGCGAGGACTCGCCGGCCAGGAACGACGGCATGTCCACGGTGGCCCCGATCTCGTCGAGCAGCGCGAGCTCGTCGATCGCCACCGAGTAGGCGTCACCCTCGCGCTCCAGCGCCTCGGCGGCGGAAAAACGCTGCTCGAGCGCCCGATCCGCGCCGCCAGGGGTCCGGGTGTACGCGGTGTACTCGCCTGAGCCTCGCTCGATGAGCCCGCGGAAGTCGCCGGCCACACCGACCGGCCAGTTCACCGGCGTGGGGCGCAGGCCAATGCGCTGCTCGATCTCGTCGAGCAGTTCCAGCGGTTCACGGCCCGGCCGGTCCCACTTGTTCACGAATGTGACAACGGGGACATGCCGCGACCGGCAGACATCGAACAGCTTGAGCGTCTGAGGCTCTAGGCCCTTGGCCGAGTCCAGCAGCATGATCGCGCAGTCCACGGCTTCGAGCACCCGGTACGTGTCCTCGGAGAAGTCCGCGTGCCCCGGCGTGTCAAGCAGGTTCAGCACCGCGCCGTCGTATTCGAAGCGCAGCGCCGCCGAGGTGATCGAGATGCCGCGGTCGCGCTCCATCGCCATCCAGTCGGACGTGACGCCGCGCCGCCCCGCCTTGCCGTGCACCGCGCCGGCGTGGTTGATGGCCGACGCGTGCAGCGCCAGCGCCTCGGTCAGCGTCGACTTGCCGGCGTCCGGGTGGCTGATCACAGCGAAGGTTCTGCGCCGCGCGGCCTCCGCGCGGACGGCCGCGTCCGACGCAGGCCGCTTCTCTACTTCCGTCACCGTCACGGCGGCAGCTCTCCTTACTCCGCTTACTCCGCGCGTGGCGGATGATCCCTGACCCGCAACGTGCGGGTGAGGGAAACAATTCCCAAAGGGTAACCGCGTGGCGTAGTCCGGCCGCTGGAATGGCCACTGTTCGGCCAGCCAGCGCGTCACCGCGTCGTACAGCGGTTTGTCCAGATCCGCACGGTCAGCCCGCACCCACGAGCGGACTTCGACGTCGTACCCGTCACGATACGGCGGGTAAAAGTACAGGCAGCCCATCACTTCGCCGGTGACGGGGTCCAGAACCGTGTAGGCGAAGCCGGTCCTGTCCGCGAAGTCCTTGACATGCATGGCGATGTCGGCGGCGTTCTCCGCCAGCGACATGGGCTCGTCGGGCCATTTCCGGTGGGCGAATCCGGGAGTCGCCCTGATGTGGTCGATGCTCGAGGTCCAGGCCGCGCGATCGGACTCGTTGTGCTTGAGGCCGAGCGGCTCGATGACGAAAAGATCGCTTCGCGGCGCTTCCGGAATGACGAAGCCTTCGGGCACGATCGGGTTCCGCTGCACCGGGCCATGGTAACCGGCCAGTATGAATACGGTGTTTCTACCGTCAGCGAACCTGATCCAAGTAGCTTTCGGCCCCAAAGTAGCTTTCGGCCCACTGCCACATGTGCTCGGTCTGCGGGGTCTGACGGTGCTCGTCGCGGAAGGCCCGCATGAAGGCCGCGATGTCGTCGAGCGCCCACCGGATCCGGTAGAACTCAAGCGCGTCCGCGTCTACGGCACGCCCCGTCGCCTCGGTGTAGCGGCGTACTTCGTCGCCGCTGTCGGTGACGATCATCCACAAGTCGCGCTCGGGCGGGGCGAGGCCTACGGTGTCCCAGTCGATCAGCATCACGCCGGTGCCAGCCCGCATGATGTTGGCCGGGTGCGGCTCGCCGTGCGTGATGACGAGTTCAGGCGCCGCGTCCAGATGGTCGGCGAGCTTGTCGAAGGTCTCCAGAGTGCGCCGGATCCGCCCGGCGGAGCCGCTCAGCAGTTCCCGCGCCGGCTCGGAATACGGGCCGCCGAGCCACGGCCGGTCAAGCTCGCGCAGCGCCGCCTCCAGGGCGTCCCGCTGAGGCAATCTGGTCTTGGCAACGCGCGCCTGGGCGGCCGCTGGCGTGGCTGCGTGCAGCGCTGCCAGCATGTCCACGATCTGGAGCCGCTCGGCGGCGGGTAGCGGCACACCGAACTGGCCGCTCGTTCCCTGGATGAACGGGTACACGGCGACGGCGTATCTCTCGCCGACCGGCAGGACGATCTGCCCCTGGACCGCGGGAATCGGGGCGGCCACGAACTGGAGTCCTGCCCGGTCACGCAGCGCCGCGGCGGTATCCAGGGCAACTCGCAGGCCCTCGCCAACTTCGGTTCTGTTGTGCCCGAGCCAGGGCTTGTCGTCCAGGTCGTCCACGGTCACGAACCACGGCCTGTCCTGATGGTCGCGCACTTCCCAGTGGTAGCTCCCGCCGCCCACCGGGGCGTATCGCAGATCGGCCGGATGAATCTGCCAGCCCTCGGCGAGGGCAACGCCGAGCTCACGCGCGCCGACCCCGGCAGGCCTGTCTCTCACAAGAGGTCACGCTAGGCGACGGGTGGGCCCGGACGCGACGCGTTTTCTGGCGTATGTTTGCTCACCCGCGAACTACGGCTCCCGTGCCGGTCACGCTGGTGGTCACCTGCGGCGGATCGCCGCTGTAGATGATCGCGCCCGTGCCTGGGACCGCCGCGTCCAGGCTCTTGGTCGCCGTCACCTGCACCATGCCGGAGCCGGCCATGTCCGCGTGCACATCGCTCGCGATGAGCTGTCCGAGTTGCGCCTCTCCCGAGCCGCCGAGGGTCACGTCGAGTTGAGCCGCGGTTCCGGACGCGTAGATGAGACCGCTGCCGGGCAGTGTCACTGTCAGCCGTGGCGCGCTGATTCCGGTGACGGAGATCTGCCCGCTCCCGCTCAGCCGCAGGGCCGCTAGGGATGGCACGCCGAGTTCAACCTTCATCGGCGTCCTTGTGTTGAAGCTCCCCGTGGTTCCGATGACGAGAGTCCCGCCCGCGACCCGCGTCGTGACATGACTGATCAGGTTGCTGTCCGCATGGACCACGACCGACTGAGGGACGCCGACGGCGACCGTGACGATGTTGCTTCCCGCCAGGTCAACGCTGCTGAACGGCGCGACGGTGCGCGCCTGCGCCCCGGGGATGCCCGATCCGCGCACCCCGCCGTCGGACGACCCCCAGCCACGGATCAACAGCGTCAGCCCGAGCGCGACGCCGGCGATAACCGCGACAAGGGCGGCCGCGAAGGGCACCCGGTTGCGATGCCTCGCCTGGCCCGCGTTACGCGGCGCCGATGTGATAGCCATGGCCCCCTCCTTTTCTCCCTTGTCAGGCTTTTCGCGGAGTTGGCATGACGGCAGAGTCAAACGCCCCAGTCAGCTCGGTCGAACGGCTCTTCCCGCGTTCCCGGCGTCCCGTCCCGCGGTCAGGACGCGTCAGCGTCGCGGCAGTGGCCAAGTATGGTCTGGGCGACCAGGCGCGGTTCCCGCACGGTCGGGTAGTGGTCGACGCCAGGCATCATGATGAGCCGGCATCCCGGAATGCGTCGCGCGGCCTCTTCATTGCTGTCGATAAGTGCGGCCCGGTCACGGTCGCCGACCATGATGACCGTGGGCGCGCGCAGCTCCGCTAGACGGTCGAAGGCGGGCTCGCCTTCTCGCTCCAACTCCTCGCTAGGCATGGCCCGGGCGGCGGAGCGCATCAAATCGACGACGAACGGGTCATCGCCCGCGGCCGCCCACTCGCGCAGCCCTAGCCGCAGCATGCCGTCCTCGTCGCCCGCCGCGAGAAGCGCCTCATATTCGGCGTCCACCTCTGGCTCCTCCGGCCACGGATAGCCGGGGATGCCAGGGCACAGCAACACCAGCGAGCCGACTTGGTGCGGTTCGGCAAGGGCCAGCGCGACGGCGGTCCCGCCGCCCATGCTGCACCCAGCGAAATGCGCCCGGGTTATCCCGAAATGAGCTAGAACCGCGCGCAGGTCATCGAGCTGGTTGAACTCCTCCGAGGCAGCCGTCGATTGGCCGTACCCGCGGCTGTCGTAGCGGATCACCCGGAACGCTGCGGTCAGGTCGGGCCATACCGGATCCCACAGTCTTGAATCGGAGATGCCCGAATGCAGGAGCACGAGCGCCGGCTCGTGACCACCGGAATCTTCCGCCCACAACGCGTCGGACCCGACAGGCACCATCGTCTGCATGGCCCCAACCCTACTTCCCGCCCTCAATGGGGTTGCGCTTGAATCGGTGGGTGAGCAACTACGGTGACTGGCAGTTCGGGATTTACCTGGATGGCCTGAGCGGCAAGCGCCCGGCTTTGCCGATGTCGTACGCCGAACTGGAGCGGCAGGCCGAAGGGGCGCTGTCCGCGGAGATCTGGTCGTACGTCGCGGGCGGGGCAGGAGACGAACGGACCCAGCGCGCGAATGTGCGGGCCTTTGAGTGCTGGGGGCTGGTGCCGCGGATCCTCGCGGCCGCGGCGAAGCGGGACTTGTCGGTGGAGCTTTTCGGGCGGCGTTTCGCGACCCCGCTGCTGCTCGCACCGGTGGGCGTGATCGGGCTGTGTGCCGAGGACGGACATGGCGACCTGGCATGCGCCCGTGCCGCGGCCGCTACTGGTGTGCCAATGGTCGCGTCAACCTTGTCGCAGGACACGATGGAGGCAGTCGCCGCCGAGTTCGGCGATACTCCCGGGTGGTTCCAGCTTTATCCGCCCGCTGACCGGGAGCTTTGCGAGAGTCTGGTGCACCGGGCCGAGGCCGCCGGGTTCTCGGCCATCGTGGTCACCCTGGATACGCTGACGCTGGGCTGGCGGCCGCGAGACCTTGCGCTGGCGAGCTTCCCGCAGCTGAAGGGCCTGTGCCTGGCCAATTACACAAGCGATCCTGTGTTCCGCAGCCGCCTGGCCGTCCCACCGGAAACGGATATGCAAGCGGCCACCGGCCACTGGGCGCTTGTGTTCGGCGCTCAGCGGCTGTCCTGGGATGACCTGCCCTGGCTGCGCTCGCTGACCTCGCTGCCACTTCTGCTCAAGGGGATCTGTGCGCCGGAGGACGCCCGCCGGGCAGTTGACGCCGGAGTGGACGGAATCTGGTGCTCTAACCATGGCGGGCGCCAGGCGAACGGAGGCCTGCCCGCACTGGACTGCCTGCCCGGAGTCGTCGACGTGGCCGGGAACGTACCGGTCATTTTCGATTCCGGCGTGCGCAGCGGGGCCGACGTCGTGACAGCGCTCGCGCTCGGCGCGCGGGCGGTGGCCATCGGGCGGCCGTACGCGTACGGTCTAGCGCTCGGCGGTCAGGCCGGAGTTGAGCACGTGCTGCGCTGCATGCTTGCCGAACTCGACCTGATCATGGCGGTCGACGGCTACCCGTCCGTCACCGCCTTCGACCGCGACGCGCTCCGCCGTGTGGCCCGCTAATGCCCCAGGCTTGGGAGGACGACTAACCCAGCAAGCTCAGCACGCGTTCGGCCTGCTGGCCGGCGACGGGACCCGGCCGCTTGTGCACCAGGTACAGCCAGAAGATGGCGAACCCTCGCCGGAAGAACAGCACGCGCGCGGACTCGATGGCGGTGAGGTCGAAACGGGCGAGTAGCCCGTCCGCGTCAACGCCCGCCTCAAGCCACATGCCAATGTGCTCAGTGAGGCACGCCAGCTCGAACGCCCGGTCGCTGCGGCCTGAGTCCTCGAAGTCCACGACGCGCACGCGCGCGCCGTCCCACAGGAAGTTCCCCGGGTAGCCGTCGCCCTGGCCGAACACGGGAGTGAGCGGTTCGGCGGGTTCGGCGACGTGCTCGAGCCAGTGTGCCCCGGCCCTGAAGGCGGCTTGCACGATCGGCTCCCCGTCCTGGTTGTACCGCATTCCGGCGGCGCGGGATCGCAGCCGGTTCGTCGGGCCTTCGGCAAGCCAGGGATGCGGTCGGACGCGGGCGAGCGCGCTGAGCGGTACGGGCGCCAGGCCGGGCGCGAACTCGGCCAGCATGTTGAGCGCCTGCCATTCCCGCTGGTGTTCACCGCGGTCCCATGAACGGAACCGCTTGATCACGTGGTCGTCGGCGATTTCAACGACATGCGTAGAACGTACGGTCATGGCCGTCTACAGGCCAGATTGTCAGTGCCCCTGCCTAGGCTCGGCTTATGACAGATAGCAGATTGTCTGTACGCGATCGCGAATCCTTCTTGGCCGAGCCGCACGTCGCGGCCTTGTCAGTGTCGGCCGGCCCGGGCCGTGGCCCGCTTACCGTGCCGATCTGGTATCAGTACACACCAGGCGGTGAGGCGTGGGTGCTGACCGAGGCCGGCTCCCGGAAGGCCCGGCTCATCGAAAGCGCCGGCCGTTTCACCTTGATGGTCGAACGGGTCATGCCGACCGTCCGGTATGTGTCGGTCGAGGGACCGGTCACTCGCACCGCTCCGGAGACCGACGAACTGTTGCGGGAAATCACCGCGCGATACCTGCCGCCGGACAAGGTCCCGGCTTACATCGAGTTCGCCAAGGCGGAACTGGGCGAGCAGATCGCGATCTACCTGCGTCCGGAGCGATGGCTGACAGCAGATCTCGGCCCAGGAGCCGTACCGCCGCGGTGACTCGATCGCCGACGCTCGCGTTAGGCCGGACTGCTTCCGTTGACTCGGAACGAAACGGGTGCGTACACTTACGATTAAGTGTACGGTACGGTTTCGTTTCGTTCAGGAGGATGGGTGGCTGCGGTGCCAGGCGGTCGCGGCGCGACACGCGAGACCGCGATCCTGCGAGCCGCGCTTGAGTTGCTGGCCGAGTCCGGCTATGACCAGCTGACCATCGACGCGGTAGCGGCGCGGGCCCGGTGCAGCAAGGCCACCATCTACCGGAGGTGGCCGGGTAAGGCAGCGCTCGTGATCACGGCAGTCAGGCGGCACGCCGGCCAGCCCGCGATGGCCGCACCTGACACCGGCAGCCTGCGTTCGGACCTGCTGGCGGCACTGCGGGCCATGCGCTCGAGCCTGTCGGGCCAGGACGCCGCGCTCATCCTCGGGCTCCTCATCGCCATGCACCGTGATCCTGAGCTCGCCGGCGTAGTAAGGGAGCAGGTGCTCGACGCCAAGCGGGAGGTGTTCGGCGTCGTCGTGGCCCGGGCAGCCGCCCGGGGGGATGTCCCAGCCACGACCGACGCGGCGCTGCTCGCCGAGGTCAGCTCGGCCGTGCTGTTCTCCAGGCTGCTCGTGACCGGCGAGCCGCTAGACGACGCCTTCACCCAGCACCTTGTCGACGCGATCCTGCTGCCGGCACTCGGGCGGCCGTCCCCCTGACGACAATCCAAAGGAGTTGCTCGCATGTGGCAGGCGATCGTCTTCGGCTTCCTGGGCGGTGTGGTGGGCGCCAACGGCTTCCCGCACTTCACACGGGGCATCACCAAGACGAGGTATCCGAGCCAGCTCGGCAACGGGCCAGTCCCCAACTTCATCGCAGGCTGGGCGGCGCTCGTCATAGCGGTGCTGCTGTTTTACCTCGCCCACGTGGGTCGGCATCCCGGCTGGTCTCTCGGCCCGGCCGCGGTCGGGGTCCTGCTGATGGGGCTCTTTCACGCCGGTCCCGGGGCATTTGGCCGACCCGAGCCACCGGACGCGCCGCCCCGCTAGGAGCCCGGCCCACGGACGACGGACGGTGACCGCTTTTACATCTCATCTTACCATGTAGTAAAGTTTACCTGTTGGTAAAACGTCAGAGCGTCGGAGGTCGCCGTCATGCCCGAAGTCGCCCGCTCAATCGAGATCCAAGCCCCGCCAAGTGCCGTGTGGCGGTGGCTGTCGAGCCCGCAAGCCCTGCGCCGGTGGCTGAGCCCTACCTTGGACATAGATCTGCGCGTAGGCGGCGCCTATCACCTGCTGGGCCCCGACGAGGAGACGCGCGTCAGCGGGACGGTGCTCGAACTCGTGCCCGAGGGCCGCCTCGTCCTGTCGTGGCTCGAAGAGGGTGCGGACTGGGTACATCCGGCCCGGCTCATGATCTCCCTCACCGCCACCAGCGCGGGCACCACGGTGACCCTTATCCACGATGGATTCGCCGGGATCGGCAAGCCTGGCTGGCCTGACACCGTGAAGGCTTATGAGCGCGGCGCCGACCGCCACCAAGTGCTGGAGCGCCTCGCGGCGCTCGTCGCTTTCGAAGATGCCTAGCACCAGCGACGATCTGTTCCGGGCGCTGGCCGACCCGACGCGTCGGCGCATCCTCGACCTGCTGGCCGAACGAGGCACGCTGACGGTCAGCCAACTGGCCGCCGAGTTCCCTGACTTGGTGGCATCGGGCATCTCCAAGCACCTTATGGGTCTGCGCGCTGCCGGACTGGTGAACGCCACCCCCTGCGGACGCCAGCGCCTGTACAGCATCGACGCGGATGCCTTCTCCGAGGCGCTGGCTCCATGGCTCGCTAGATACGAGCCGTACTGGTCAGCCGCGCTGACGCGGCTGCGTGACCTCGCCGAAGGCGCAGCCGACCCTGCATCGTGAACGCTCCGCGCACGGCCCGGCGCCCTGATTGAGGCATCAGCCTCGCGCGAACATAGCCGCTCGCCGCCGGGGCGGGCAATTAGCGTCGGAACATGACGCAGACACAAGCGCGGTATGACGAATTCGCCGAGTGGTATGAGCAGTGGATCAGCGACATGCCGCCGCTCATCGCGTCGCAGGCCGACCTGCTGCCCGCGGTGACCGGTGACCGGGTGCTTGACATCGCGTGCGGGCAGGGCCGGATGAGCCGCCATCTGGCTGGCCTAGGGGCTGACGTGACGGGGGTCGACATCTCGGCTGCGATGCTCGGCAGGGCACACGCAACTGGCCCGGCGAGCATCGCCTACATCCACGCTGACGTCACTGGTCACCTCGCCTGGTGGGACGGGCGGGCCTTCGATGGCTGCACCTGCGAGATGGCGCTGATGGACATCGACGACCTGGCGGGCGCCCTGTCTACCGTGGCAGCGGTGCTGCGGCCGGGTGGCTGGTTCGTCGCCTCGATCGTGCATCCGTGCTTCCCGGGCAACGAGAGAGGGGCCTCTAGTTGGCCGCCAGGGCAGGGCTACGAGCACGAGGGCTGGTGGCTCTCGCCGGAAGACCACAATCCGGAGGGTGCCCGGATCCGGGTAGGTGCGACACACCGCAAGCTGTCCACCTACCTGAACGCGCTGCTTGACGCGGGGCTAGAAGCCGAACGGTTCGTCGAGCCGCCAACGCCGGTACCTATGTACCTGCTATGGCTGTGCCGCCGCCGGTAACCGGTCTAGCTGGCTGAACGCAGCGGGGCGGACGGCCCGTCGGGTAGTGTCATCCGGCCGTCCACGACCTGCTGGGCGTAGGCAGCGGACTCACTGTCCGAGAGCCGGTTGAAGCCGTCTTCCGTTACTGTCACGATCACCGGAAAGATCTGCCGGGTTAGATCGGGGCCGCCGGTGGCAGAGTCGTCATCGGCCGCGTCATAAAGCGCCTGCACGCACGCGAGAGACGCATCGGTGACGGACATGTCCTCGGAGTAGAACTTCTTGAGCGCGGACTTGGCGAAGACCGACCCCGAGCCGATCGAGTGGAAACGGTGCTCCTCGTACGGGCCGCCCGCCACGTCGTAGCTGAAGATCCGGCCTTTCCCGGTCTCCTCGTCATAGCCAACGAACAGCGGGATCACCGCTAGACCTTGCATCGCGGCCATCAGGTTGTCGCGAATCATCTTGCCCAGCCGGTTGGCCTTGCCCTCAAGGGAAAGCGCGCGGCCCTCCATCTTCTCGTAGTGTTCAAGCTCGACGGCGAACAGGCGGGTTAGGCCAAGCGCCAGTGCCAGCGTGCCCGCAATCGCGATGGCCGAGTACTCGTCGGCGCGGAACACCTTGTCCACGTCCCGCTTGGAGATCATGCTGCCCGCGGTCGCGCGCCGGTCGCCCGCCATCACCACGCCGCCTTCGCAGGCGACCGCGACGATCGTCGTCGCGTGCGGCAGGTTCTTGATCACGTCGGCGGCCTCGGACCCGGTCAGCGGGCCAAGGTTCGCCAGCGGGAGCAGGCTGGGGTTGTAGGAGGAGAGGAACTGCGTGAACGAGGGGATGCGCGCGGCCATGAAAGCCGCCTGGTCCCGCCAAGTGCCGTCGGAAAAGCTCTCCACGCCGCCGCCTTCCTGCTGACTGTGTCGTCCTGCTACGGACATTACCCTCCAGCGGAATGTCTCTAGCGAGAGTCTTCGTTCGCGGTCCGACGCCTTGACCAAGTGCATTGGTTAGAGAATACTAACGGTTAGTGGATGCTAACCGTGATGCGGACCGATGGGGAGCGCTAGCCGATGGCACGCGCCTGGCCATCGTTGCGTGCCTGGCCGAGGGACCTCAGGCTGTCGGGCAGCTGGCGGCCGGGCTGCCGGTCAGCCGATCGGCGGTTTCTCAGCACCTGAAGATCCTCAAGGACGCTGGCCTGGTGGAGGATACGGCGGCGGGGACACGCCGGATTTACCGGCTCAACCCGGTCGCACTGGCGGCGTTGCGGGATCAGCTCGACACCTATTGGCAGCGGGCGCTGGCGGGGTACGTCGATGCCGCGGAAGCGCCGACCGAGGAGGGGTGATGGCCGAGACCGGGGCGGTAACAGTCCGGAAGCAGGTTGTGGTGGACGCGCCGATTGAACGGGCTTTCACGGTGTTCACCGACCGGTTCGGGGACTTCAAGCCGCCCGAGCACAACATGCTGGGGGCACCGATCGCCGAGACGGTGTTCGAGCCCCGCGTCGGCGGCGGCATCGTGGACCGGGCGGTGGACGGCAGTGAGTGCCGGTGGGCGCGGATTTTGGCCTTTGACCCGCCCGATCGGGTTGTGTTCAGCTGGGACATCAGCCCGCGGTGGACCATCGAGACCGACCAGGCTCAGACAAGCGAGGTCGAGGTGCGGTTCTACGCCGAGTCGCCGACCCGTACCAGGGTCGAGCTGGAGCACCGGCACCTCGACCGGCACGGTCCGGGATGGGAAGAGATCACTAACGGCGTAGACGGCCCGGAGGGCTGGCCCTTGTACCTGGACCGGTACGCCGCGCTACTGAAAGGGGACCGCTGACATGCCGCCGATCGTGACCAGCGCCGAGATCGGGCGCCCGGCAGCCGAGGTGTTCGCGTACGCCACCGACCCGGCGCGGTTCAGCGAGTGGCAGAAGGGCGTCGTGGACGGACACATGGACGGCCCGGCCACCGACGGCCAGACACCGGCCGTGGGGGCAAAGTGCGTGACAACACGGCGCATCGGCGGCGCCAACCGGCCGTCCACCTCCGAACTCGTGCATATCGACCCGCCGAAGACCTGGGGCGTGCGGGGCACAGACGGACCGATCCGTGCCGCGGTTGATGTCCTGGTCGAGCCACTGGCCGAGTCTCGCTCCCGGCTGACCATCAGCGTCGACTTCGCAGGTCACGGCATCGGCAAGATCCTCGTGCCGCTGATGGTCCGCCGGGAAGCACGCAAAGAGATGCCCGAGAACATGGCAGCGCTCAAGCAGAGGATGGAAGAGAACTAAGCCGTCAGGCGCTCCGAGTCAAACATCTTCGGTGCAGGCTGTCGATTTCGCGGATCACGCTCCGACTAAGGGTTGTAGAACCGAAGCGGACAACCCAAGGGAGACCTGTCATGGCGCAGTACGGCGTCCTCATCTACGTCCACGACTCCGCGCACGCCCTCGATGCCACGCCCGAAGACATCGAAAGCTGCGACGAGCACTCGGACGAACTCGTCGAGTCCGGGGTGCAGCTCGCCGCGTACGCGCTGACGCCCAGGGGTATGGCCACGTCGATTCGGCGCGACGGCATCACCGAGGGTCCGTTCATTGACTCCAAGGAGGTCGTCGCCGGCTTTTACATCATCGAAGCGCCCGACCTCGATGCCGCCCTGAAGATCGCACGGACCAATCCGGTCATCCGCGACGGCGGGGGGGTGGAGGTCCGTCCGGTCCACAGCAGCTACGTCGCGCAGGGCCACAGCAGCTACGAAGCGGCCCGGGACTAGCCCGCCGCGACTCCGGCGTCTGACACGCCGCAACTCTGACGGCTCCATGCATCGCCTCTCCTCTTCCAACGCAGCGACCCGCGGACCCAAGTCCGGTCCGCCCTGATATGAGGGCGCCGATGACTCTCGCGCTGTTCAGCCGTCTAGAGATTGGTCCGGCCCAAGTATCGACGCCGTCCGCGTGCCGGACCCTACGAGAGGGAGACCACGATGACCGCGATGTTTGTCAACCTGCCGGTGACCGACCTGGAGCGCGCGAAGGCGTTCTACGCGGCGATCGGATTCACCGTAAACTTCGCGGATCACAACGCGGCGCGCGTCGTCGTTGAGGATGGCCACAGCTACTTCATGATCTTGGTGCGCGATTACTTTCAGAGCTTCACCGACCGGCCGATCGGCGACCCGGCGGAGGCCGTGTCGGCGGCGACTGCCATCTTCCTCGACGACCGGGAAGCGGTCGACGCGGCGCTCGCCAACGGCATCGCCGCGGGCGGCTCGGAGGCACATCCCGCCGAGGACTACGGCTTCATGTACCAGCGTCAGCTCACCGACCCCGATGGAAACATCCTCCAATTCGGCTACATGGACCCAGTCGCCGCTGAACAGGGCCCCGAGGCCGTCGTGAATTAACACGGAACTAGGCCGGCTGGCTGGCTATTCTTCCTCTTCCCTCTAGGAGACAAGCCTGTGCTGGGCGTACGCTGTCAGGACTGATCTAGAGTGCCGTGTGCTTATTACTGGGTGGGGGGATACGGCACTAACCTTGTGCGTCTCAAGCTCGTCTTCCCGCAGCGACCCCCCGCTACAACGAAGGGAAGACAATGAGCGGTGGAACGTCGGCACTACTCTTTGTGGCCGTCCTCATGTGTGTGCCGATGATCTTGCGACTGCTGCGTGTGGCGCACCCGTTTGCGATCAACGCCGACGCAACGCGGTTTACCGGTCGCTACGCCAGGTGGCAGGTCACGACCATCACGGGCACGGTCTTGGCCTCGAAGACCACGACGTCGGTACAGGGCACGGCTCCGACGTACACGCCTGTTTACCTGGATGGTTCCTACGTGGGCCAGGCCAGCAGTGGCGGGTATGTCACGACGACGAGATATGACACGTTCCGCCTCCTGGATGCAGTCGGCCAGCAGCACTCGGTATCCGTGAAGAATTTCCACACAGACGTGAATCCGGGCGACGTTGTCACGGCCGCGTGGGCGTCCAAGGGCCGCCGGAAGCGTGAGCTGGTTGTGGCGAACCACACAACTCGGAAGTTGTATGCCAACGATGTGACCATTCACGAGATGACGTCGCCGCACCACCTACGCCTGATCGGCTCCGCAGCGTTGGCTATATGTAGCTTGATCGGCTTTCCGCTGGCCATGGCGTACATCTTCGTCGAGAGGCACCAGCGCAAGACGTTCTATAGAAAGGGTGTCCAGCCGGTTTGGGCCAAGGGGCGGAGGGATGCTCAGGCGCTCGCTGCCTGATTACTCAGTACCGGTCGTGCGCCGGCCGGGTGGCCGCCACGAGGACGGCAGCCCACACGTGACTCCTGTCGGTGCACTGTGGCAAGACGGCACGTTCTGGTTCCAGACGGGCGCAGGGACGCGGAAGGGCCGCAATGTCGCGCGATCCGCGGTGTTCTATCGCGGTGTCGATCCGCGATGTGGACGTTGTCCTCGAGGGTGACGCTGCGCGAGTGACCGAGCCGGGCGCACTGGCGCGCATTGCGAAGGCGTGGGCGGACAACGGCTGGCCGGCCGAGCCCGACGCTAGCGGGCTGGGCATCACTGCCCCGTTCAACGCACCGTCGCAAGGGCCACCGCCGTGGAACGTGTATCGCATTGAGCCCCGCTCGGCGATCGTGACCTTGGTGGCCGAGCCGAGCGGGGCCGTGGCGGCGCGGGCGTCAGGGCCGGGCGGGGCGACAGCGGCCTTGCTGCCGATCTGCCCGATCTGTAAGGTTCCGGCCATGCCATCTTTCCGCGCTCTGGTCATGGCCGCAGCGTGTTCGCTCGCGGGCCTGCTCGCTGCCGGGTGCGCGAGCGCACCGGCGAGCGGTGCGGGCACCAGCCTGTATTACACATGCTGCGCCACGGACGTGAGCACGACGGTCTGGCATCCGGGTCAGCACGTCCGAATCGTCTGGACGCAGAGTGGGAGCCATGTGACAGGAGCCCGGGTGGCGCCGCCGATGACACTGACCGCCGTGCTGACCGGCCCGTATCGGACCATCGGCGACCTGAAGGACGCGAACAAAGGCGGACCTGACCAGTCCAGCCTCGTTGCCGCCGCGCCAGTCATCAGGGTGTCGGTCGTGCCAGCCAACTCCCCGGTGTCAGTCGTGACCATCCCGCGCGGTACTGCGCCCGGTTCCTACAACCTGTCGTTCAGCGTCGCCTCCGGGGCAGCCTCCACGAGTGGGGCCACAATCATCACCGTCGGCTAGGCGCCCGGCGAGGATCTTAGCCGTATTGATGCCGGAGCCAGAGACCCAGGCAGCACGTTGCAGTGCAGCACAGCGCCGCGAATGTGAGCTGGCGGAGGTAAGGAATTCCCGGCGCGCCTGGGCCTTCAACATGCGAGCGGGTGACGGGAATCGAACCCGCACTGTCAGCTTGGGAACTGGACTGTCCTGCCCGCGTTTACCAGCATGTCCCAGGTCAGAGACCACCTCGGGTTGTCCGCGAGTACCCGTCAAGTACCGGTTCTGGCTCCTCTATCGGGCACGCAACGGGCACGGTAATGGTTCCGCTCCTATTTTCCTCGCTTGTGCTCTGGGATGCCTTCGGTAACCGTCCCGTCCGACCATCGGATCGTCAGCCTGCTGCGGTAGGCCGTAGACGCGGCATGCTGGCGGCGCGGGCTCTGCGGCGTTCCAGGTCGAACGCCAGGCGGCCAGACCAACACAGCCCGATAGTTGAAGCCATCCTGCGGCAGGGCCTCATGGGTAAAGGTGACGCGATCGCCCGGCCTGACGGTGCCCAGTCCGTTGGGAACCACGATCTCGGAGAAGTGGAACCAGCACCCGCCCGGCGTGGCTGCGGAGTCGATTACTCCCCAGCCTCGGTCGTCGTCCCACTCTCGAACCGTTCCCCTGCTCGACATGCTGCCATTATCAGCGATGGTTCTCGATGCAGTCTCGGGTTACTTTCTGCGCCCGGTTCAGTGCTGAGCCGTCGGGAGTCGGGCCCCGTCTTGCCAGTAGTTCTTCCGGGTGATATTTGTTTACCCTGAATTAGCAGTGTCAGATCTCAATTCTTCATCATTCGCGAACGAAACAACAATACTCATACTGAATTCTCTGCGGGTCATACCAAACTGCACTTCAAGTCTCCTGGATCAACAAATTAACTGAACAGCCCGAGACGGCTTTCAAGCCACCTTTGCATACTGTGGTCGGCGAGACTGTCGATCCAGCCCTGCGTGCGGCAGATCAGTCTGTCCAGGTGCGTCGCCACTGTGACTTCCTAAGGGAGGCGTTCGATGCCTATCTCGAACTCACCGAAGCCGATCCTGTTCCTGCATGGTTTCTGGCACGGAAGCTGGTGCTGGGCCGATGTTCTAGCCCGCGTGACCGGTGCCGGTGCACGCGCGCTGGCCGTCGACATGGCCGGGCATGGCCTGCTCGCCCGCCGTCCGGAGGCGCTGACCCGACGCCCGTTCGACCCCGGCCTGCTGGCCACCGAGGTCTCCCCCGTGGCCGATGTCGATCTCGACCAAGCCGGCGATCTGCTTGTCTCCCAACTGGAGCAGCTCGCAGGTGGAAACCCGGTGGTCGTCGTCGCACACAGCATGGGCGGCGCGGTGCTCAGCCGGGCGGCTCAACTCGCCCCCGAACTGGTGGCCCACGCGGTGTACCTCACCGCATTCATGCCCGCTTCCGGCGTTCCCTCGGTGGCATACCCCCAGCTGCCGGAGAACGAGGGTTCCCTGACGGACGCGGCGTTCGTGGCAGACCCCGCCGTCATCGGAGCGCTGCGCATCGACGTCGCCTCCGGCGACCCCGCGTACCGGCAGCGGCTGCGCGCCGCGCTTTACGGCGACATCGACCCGGCCGCGGCTGACGCGGCTATCGCGCTGCTGACCCCCGACGCGCCCGCGGGCATCGCGCTGGGCGCGACCACGCTCACGCAAGGCGGCTGGGGATCGGTACCGCGCACATACGTGCGGTGCACCCAGGACTTCACCATCCGCCCTGCGCTGCAGCAGAAATTCATCGCCGACGCCGACGCCGCCTTTCCTGCCAACCTCACCCTGGTGCACACGCTGGACTCCTCACACTCGCCCTTCCTTTCGATGCCCGGGCAGGTGGCCGATATCGCACTCAAGCTCATCCACTGAACCCGGCCATCCCAGGGCTTGTGCGACGACCTGACCCGCGCGGAGTCCGCGCTGCTGTGGTGGAGCTGTCGCGCGGCCCGCTCGTGACGGGACCGCTTAAGTGGGCGGCGGGCAAACGCGAGGTGGTGATCCCGGCGTTCTTGCTGCCGGATGTGGTGGCACACCTCGACGCGTTTACCGCGGCTGATTCTCGCGCGCCGGTCTTCACTGGCCCCAAGGGTGCCCAGCTGCGGCGGAGCAACTTCAGCCGGGCCTGGAACAAGGCAACGGGTGCGGCCGGCCTGTCCGGCTTTCACTTCCATGACCTTCGGCATACCGGCAACGTCGTGGCGGGCGAGGCGGGCGCGACTCTCCGCGAACTCATGGACCGGATGGGGCATGCGTCGACGCGGGCCGCTTTGATCTACCAGCACCGCGCCGCGCAGCGAGACAAGATCATCGCTGATGAGATCAGCAAGCGCGCTACGGCTGAACTGAAGCGATCGGGCACGCAACGGGCACGCGACAAGAAGAAGCACTCATTATGACTTCGCTGATGATCTCGGGAATGATGGCGCCAGCTGCGTTTTCTCGGATGGAGCGGGTGACGGGAATCGAACCCGCACTGTCAGCTTGGGAATTAGACGGAACCAGGCCGGTACCGTTGCTGACCAGGCGAGTCATCGAACCGTGAGTGTCCGCTGTCGACCCCTGATCACCCTGGCTAATTGCACGCTAATTGCACGACGATCTTGACCTGACCTGCGCGAACGCGCACGAACCCGGCCGGAGGCATCGGCTTCCGCCATCTTTCGCCAATCCGGTGAGTGCACCTGGATCCGACGCCAGACCACCAGTCTGTGAGAGAGCCGTGAGAGGGAGGGTGCTGCGCCCGGACATTATGTATAGACGTTCTTGCCGTAGTCCTCGTGACGGACAGCAAACTCCTGCGCCCACGTCTCCCGAAGTTGCTTGTATCGGCCGTCGAACGCGTCGATGGCTTGGGGAAGGGAGTAACCGAAATCGTCTCGCAGTGCTTTGAGCGCCTGGATGATCCGGTGCTGGAGGATGTGTTCATCGATCTCGGCCCAGCGATCTGCCACGCGATCATCATCGCACGATGAGACTGTCAGCTTGGGAACTGGATTGTCATGCCTCAGTGACCGGCACGTTGCAGGTCAGTCGCCGTGGTCTGCGTGGTCTGTGGGGCACAATGGCCTTATGGATCTCGGATTGCGTAACAGAGTGTACCTGGTGACTGGCGGCAGCCGCGGCCTTGGGTTCGCTTCGGCGCAGGCGCTTGTCGCCGAGGGGGCGCGGGTCGTGATCAGCGGTCCCCATGAGGCTACTGCTGCTGCCGCCGTGGCCCGCCTCACACACAGCGGCGCTGCCGCTGATGCCGCAACCTGGGTCGTCGCAGATAACGCCGAGCCCGCCAGCCCGGACTTGCTGATCGCCGCCGCCAAGGATCGTTTCGGGCGCCTGGACGGCGCGCTGATCAGCGTGGGCGGAACACCAGCCGGGACTGTCTCGGCCACGACAGATGAAGCGTGGCGGTCGGCGTTCGAAAGTGTCTTCCTCGGCGCCGTCCGGCTGGCCCGGGTTCTTGCGGCAGACCTGCGCGCCAAAGGTAAGGACGGTGTGGTAACCGGTCCGGTTTCCGGGACAGGTGGCTCGCTGGTTTTCGTGCTTGCATCGTCGGTGCGCGTGCCGTTGGCGGACCTCGCCATCTCCAACGGGCTCTTCCCGGCCCTCGCCGGGGTGGTCAAGACGCTCGCCGACGAACTCGGTCCGTCCGGAATCCGGCTGAACGGGATGCTGCCCGTCAGGATCGCCACCGACCGGGTTCGTCAACTTGATGCCCTCAAGGGCGATCCCGATGAGGTGCGCGCCCGCCAGTCTGAACTCATCCCGCTGCGCCGGTACGGTGAGCCCGAAGAGTTCGGGCGCGCTGCCGCGTTCCTGCTGTCCCCCGCCGCGTCCTTTATCACCGGCGCGATGATCCCAGTTGATGGCGGCGCGATCCGCTCGATCTAAGCGACTCGAACCCTGGGCACGCAAGGGGCACGTGACAAGAAGAAGCGCTCACTATCACTGCGCCGATGATCTCAGGAAAGGTAGCGCTAGCTGCGCGTTCTCGAATGGAGCGGGTGACGGGAATCGAACCCGCACTGTCAGCTTGGGAAGCTGATGTTCTGCCATTGAACTACACCCGCAGGCCGCGAGCCGCCTTGCCGCACGGCACGAGTCTCGTGGTTGCCTGCCCAGACATCGTACCGGAACGGGTAGGTTGCTCGCGTGCTCCTCTCTGATCGTGACATCAAGGCCGAGGTCGCCTCCGGACGGGTGAAGCTCGACCCGTACACCCCGGAGCTCATCCAGCCGTCCAGCATTGACGTACGGCTGGACCGGTACTTCCGTGTGTTCGAGAACCACCGCTACCCGCACATCGACCCGGCGATCGAGCAGCCCGACCTGACGCGCCTGGTGGAGACCGACGGCGAGGAACCCTTCGTGTTGCACCCCGGCGAGTTCGTGCTTGCCTCCACCTATGAGATCGTCAGCCTGCCGGATGACGTCGCCGGGCGGCTGGAAGGGAAGTCGAGTCTCGGCAGGCTTGGCCTGCTCACGCACTCCACCGCGGGCTGGATCGACCCGGGTTTCTCTGGCCACGTGACGCTTGAGCTATCCAACGTCGCGACGTTGCCGATCAAGCTCTGGCCGGGCATGAAGATCGGCCAGCTCTGCCTGTTCCGCACCAGTTCCCCTAGCGAGCACCCGTACGGCTCATCCGTCTACGGTTCCAGGTACCAGGACCAGCGCGGTCCCACCCCGTCGCGCTCCTACCTCAACTTCTACCGGACGAAGGTCTGACCTGAGGCGGCCGGCCTCGGATCAGGGCGTGGCCGGCCGGCGACCGCCGTAGGAGGCGACCAGCGAGTCTGCGACGATCGCCGCGTCTGCGTCGGCCACGTCCGCCGGGTACTCCGGCAACAGGTCGTCCCAGACGACCATCCACGACCCGTAGAGCTGGGCCTGCCCCTCGGGCCGGGCGAAAAACCAGACATGCAGATGCGCGCCGCCATCCCCGATGCGGTACACGTGGGCCCGGGAGATGTGCGGCAGTGCCTCCACGTGGCGGACGACGTGAGTGGAAAGCAGCCCCAGTTCGGCCGCCAGTTCATCGGGCAGGTCCGCCATGTCGTAGTGATCGCGTGGATGCAGCATCAGGACAAGCGGAACGCCGACTCCTGCGATCCGGGTCAGCCGCCAGCGGTCGGTGAACCAGATCCCTTCGTCCCGGCTGCGGCACCCGCTGCAGTCCGACGGGTCCTCACCTTGTCGCGCCGGCTCAGGCAGAACCGGCGGACGCAGCGGCGCGACGCGGAGTCCGTCCTGCTCGAACGGACTGATGTCCCACCCCGTCATGCGTGCCAGCGGGAGCCTGCGCTCATTGTCCGCGGCGGCGAGTGCATGATCGTAGAACTCGTCGGGTCGCAAGGCCATGAGCTGAAGACTACGCCAGGCACACAAACAAAACACCGAAACCCCTGGGGCACGGGACTCGCCCGTGCCCGCTGGAGGGACTCCGGCGCCAAGGGAAGTGGCGGATTCCGCTATTTCTAGCGGTTTACGTTAAACGTCCCCGTCTTCGTACCGGCGACAAAAGCGTGCCACGCCTGCGCGGAATAGCGGATAACGGATCCCGAACGGTCCACGGTGTCGCGGACAACGACTGATCCGTTAGCTGGCGCGACCTCCACGCACGCGCCATTTCCGACGCTCCGGCGAGACTTGCGCCAAGCCGCACCAGTAACATCGACATCCATTGATGACATGTAACCTGACCTTCGGAGCATGGCGACGCCGACCGCCTCTGTGACGGCCAGCGCGCTTAACGGAGCGACTTTAGCGTGCCTGGCGCTTCCAGCGCATCACCCGTCGCATGATCGTGACAAACAATTTTCATTGATGAAACCGGACAAGCATGGCCATACGGAACGCCAAAACACACGGCGCCTCGTGGCCGACTGCCGCTCACGCAGCGTAGCCGATTGTGGGCCGTTGGTGCAGATGTTGCACATAATCGGCGTCCGCGCAGCTCAGCCGTCACTCAGGGCCAACTTCTAGTCGTCGTACGTGTCGCGGACTTTTGCAATGAGATCGGTCGAGTCTTGTGGGCTAGAGCCGATATCTCTGAGCCGTTCAAATACCTGTTGGTACCGTTGAACTTCTTTAGCGCGGCGGTAATAGACCGGCGGGATCAGGCCCTCGACATAAACGATGTTCGGAGCCTTCCCGCCAAATCTTAGTATGATGAAATTGCTCTCGAGAGCCGGATGCGCCCCGAGCTCGAACGGGATCACCTGGATGGAGATGTGCGGGTATTCGGCGGTTTCGATAATCCGGCCCAGTTGTTCGCGCATGACCGCTGGCCCGCCCATCGGCCGACGCAAAACCGCTTCATCCATGATCATCTCGATGAGCGGCGGATCGGTCCGGTAGAGCAGCTGCTGCCTTGTTGATCTTTCCTGGACCCGTTGCTCGATAACCTCGGCATTGAGTTCGGGCAGCACGGCCTTGTGCACCGCCCTGGCGTAATCCCCCGTCTGCAGCAATCCCGGCACCACAGCGGAATTATAGACATTCATCGAGATCGCTTCTTGCTCGAGCCCGACGAAGGCCGCGTACGGCAATCCGTAGGGCTGCCACCAGCCCTGTTGCTTGCCCTCCGCGGCGAGCGTCATCAGGCGGGCGCGCTCATCCGGCTCTGTAATCCCGTAGAACGCGCAGAGGTCCCGGACGTCCCGCGCAGTCGCGCCGCGCTGGCCAGTCTCCATCCTGCTGACCTTCGAGGGGCTGCACAGAAGTTGCTCCGCCACCTGCTCGACCGTCAGTCCTAGCTCTTGGCGCCGCGCGCGAAGAACCGCACCCAGCTCCCCACGTCGAACCGTAGGACTGCGGACTTCCGGCACTGGAGGTCGCTTCCTTCCGCATCGCATCAGACCCTTGGCGCCCGAACTCTTGATTGGGGTGTGAGCCCAAAGGGATCGTCTTGTGTATGGTGCCGCTGGCACATGAGTATGGCACTTGTTTTTGGCACTTGCCAACGGCACACGCCGAGTGCACCATGAAATCAGAACGCAGTAGGCGTCCTCAAGCGACCCGCCGACAAAGGGGTCGAGCGGTGACCCGATGGTTACCGATCAAGATCGCTAGCTTTCGGCTGTTGCGCGAGGCAGCGATTGAACTTAGGAGGCTCGCCATTTCACTGCACGCACTGCGTCCGCTGCCTTTGTGCATGAGCGTACGCTCGCCGGTCAGCCACCGAAGTAGGACACGCCGATCACCAGGCTCTTGGACTTCAATCCGGTGCCGAATGCCCCAGAAATACCGCTGGGCCAGTGCTGCCACACCGGCCCAGCGAAACACCATCCGTCCTCAGGAACCACCGAGAAAGGCTAGTGACTTGATCAACGGTACCCCTCTCCTCGGGAAAGACAACCCCAGTTGGCCAATCGGTAACGTAACGGAAACGATAAAGGTCACGGACGTCGGCCCGCCGAGTCCGCGCGGTCCCGCCGCGGCCATCGCGGACGCGTTCGCGGCCGCGACCGGCCTGGCCGCAAGCTGGCTCATCGGCCTGCCGCGGCGGGCGGGCAGCCGACTCTTCGCGAAAAACGACGCGGAAGCCAGCTGGCGCGGCTGGCAGGTCACCGAGCTGGCCTGGGGCCTCGCCAGGCGGTACCGGGACCCGAGATTCGACTCGATTCATGAGGAGCTCAGCCCGAACCTAATCGACCCCGGCACGGACCGCGGAGAACCCTGATGGCGGCCGGGCGGCCGGGACGGCCTAACGACCCGAGCGTGATGTCCAGCCTCGAGTCCGCCGTCCGGACAGTCCACCGCTGCGGACCGATCGAATTCTGCTGGCACTGGCGGTGGGAGCTGGGCACCCTCGCCGCCGCGACCGGGCTGTCCGTCGTGATCGCGGCCAGCCTGGGCCTGGTCTGGCTCGCTGCCGCCGCGGGGGCCGGGCTGGCGGTCCTCGGCACACTGATGTGCTGGCCGCCAGCCCGCAGTCAGCTGGTCGCCAGGGCCTGGTGCGTCATCACCCCGCACAGGATCAGGACCGGATGCGTCCACGCCTGGGTGCAGACCAGGCACGGCAGGCTGCCGATCGTGCTCTGCACAGTGCCGACCGAGTACGGCCAGCGTGCCCACCTGTGGTGCCGGGCGGGCATCACGGCCGCCGACCTGTCCGCCGCGCGCCACATACTCGCCGCCGCGTGCTGGGCGGCGCAGGTGCGGGTCATTCCTAACCCCAGGCACGCTCACCTGGTAACCCTGCAAGTAATCAGAAATCCCTATCCGGAACGAACCGAGCCGACTCCCCAGGGCTGGCCCTACTCCCGCCGTGGGGAAGCCGGAGCCCTGCATAATCCCGAGGAGTCCGACCCATTCCCCCGGACCGACCTGACGAGCAACTGGGCCACGTCGATGACCTCGACGGTCTCCTTGGCCTCGCCGGCGGCCTTCTTCGCGTTGACGGCGTCGCCGAGCATGACCATGCAATAGGGGCAGGCGGTGGACACGGTGTCGGGATCCAGGGCCAGCGCCTCGTCGACCCGTTCGGTGTTGATCCGCTTGCCGATCCGCTCCTCCAGCCACATGCGGGCACCGCCCGCGCCGCAGCAGAAGCCGCGGTTCTTGCACCGGTGCATCTCCTGCGCGCTGGTGCCGGGGACGGCATCGATGATCTCCCTTGGCGGGGTGAACACCTTGTTGTGCCGGCCGAGGAAGCACGGGTCGTGGTAGGTGATCTTCTCGTCCACCGCGGTGACCGGCTTGAGGCGGCCCTCGGCCACCAGCCGGGCTAGCAGCTGGGTGTGGTGGATGACTTCGTAGTTCCCGCCGAGCTGAGGATATTCGCGGGCGATGGTGTTGAAGCAGTGCGGGCAGGAGGCGACGATCTTCTTCACCCCCGCGTCGTTGAGGGTCTCGATGTTCTGCTGGGCCAGCCCGGCGAACACGAACTCGTTGCCGAGCCGCCGGGCCGGGTCGCCGGTGCAGGCCTCCATCGGGCCGAGCACCGCGAACGTGACCCCCGCGGTGTGCAGCAGTTCGGCGATCGCCTTGGTGGTCTTCTTGGCCCGGTCATCAAGCGCGCCGGCGCAGCCGACCCAGAACAGGTACTCGACATCGGCGCCGATCTTGCCGTCGACGACGGCCACCTCGAAGTCAAGCTCGGTGATCCAGTCGGCGCGGCGGTCTTCGGCCATGCCCCACGGGTTGGCGCGGCGCTCGAGGTTGTTCAGCATCGTGGAGGCTTCTTGCGGGAACGCCGACTCGATCAGCACCTGGTGGCGGCGCATCCCGTCGATGTGGTCGATGTGCTCGATGTCGACCGGGCATTCCTCCACGCACGCGCCGCAGTTGGTGCACGACCAGATCACGTCAGGGTCGATCACCCCGCCCTGTTCCTTGGTGCCGACCAGCGGCCGTTCCGCCTCGGCCTTGACCGCCTCCGGCAGGTTCTCCCGCTCGGCCTTGTCAGCCAGCAGCCAGGGGGCCTTGGCGAACGCGTGGTCGCGCAGGTCCAGGATGACCTGCTTGGGGGACAGCGGCTTGCCTGTCGCCCAGGCCGGGCACTGCGACTGGCACCGGCCGCATTCGGTGCACGTGCCCAAGTCCAGCATGCCCTTCCAGGTCAGGTCCTCGACCTTGCCGATGCCGAACACGTCGACATCCGGGTCCGCCTCCTCGAAGTCGAGCACCTTCCCGCCGGACCGCATCGGCTCGAGCGGGCCGAGCGCGTTCGGCCGGCGGGAAAACAGCACGTTGACCGGGGCCAGCCCGATGTGCAGGTGCTTGGAATAAGAAGCCACGATCAGGAACGCCATGATCACCGCGAGCTGCAAGAGGATGAACGTCGCCTCGAGCACGCTGTTCACCCCGTAGCCGAGGGGGTGCAAGATCTGCGCGACCGTCCAGGACGCGAACGCCCAGCCGTGCGGGTAGGGGAACACCCCGGTGTTGATCTGCGCGCCCCGGTAGATGAGCAGGGTGACGATCACCGCGGCGATCAAGGCCAGCACCACCCAGGCGGCCGTGGTGTGCGACCCGAAGAACCGGGACCGGCGGCCCTCCTTGTGCGGGTCGTTGCGCAGCCGGATCACCGTGAACGTGATGATCCCGGCCAGCACGCCGACGGCGAACAGGTCCTCGACGAACCCGATGAACGCCCAGTGCCCGATCACCGGCAGCGCGAACGTGCGGGAGAACAGCGCGCCATACGACTCGATGATCGTCAAAAGCAGCACGAGGAAGCCCCAGAACGTCGCCGCGTGCGCGGCGCCTGGCACCGACCACTGCAGCAGCTTGCGCTGCCCGATCACCTCCGTCAGCTGCGTCTTCGCATCACCGCCGAAATGCTCCCTGGCATAGGCGATCCGCTCAGGCGCCGGCTGACCCGAAAACGCCAGCCGCTTCAGCCACCACACCCGCCGCCCCGCCACCGCGAAGGCGATAAGGGTCAGCCCAAGGCCGACGATGATGCGCAGGACCACGCGAACCTCCTATATGTCTGGGGCCCAAGCGTAGTCAGGTCACCCGACACCGCCTCCGCTGGAGGGCAGTACCTGGTTGGCCGTCTGCCGGAAGCCGGCCGGGATTGGCGGCGTCAACTTCGCCAGGTTGGCCTGCGTCGCCGTCAGCAGCTGATAGTCGTCACGGACGGTGGCGGTGACCCAGTGCCCTGGACTCCCCTCCTGGAACGAGGACTCTTCGCGAAGCGGGAGATAGGAGCTGGCGTCCACCCAGAGGTAACTCCTCGATCCGGGCGCGACCTGCCAGGTCAGTTCGATGGCGCGGCGCCCGTCGAGCCTGGTGGTGCCGACCACGGTCCAGAGCCGGAGGCCGACCTGATGAGCAAGCTCCACGGGGGCGCCGGGGTCGTTGTCGAGCAGCAGATGGTGCTTCTGGTCGGACCACGTCCGATTGCCGTATTCGACGTCGATGATCTCGCCGAATGCGGCCACTACGCCGCTGCGGAGCGGAGAGTTGAGCTTCGCCCGCACCGTGGGCGGCACCCCGGCGGGCACGCTGCCCTGGGCGGGCATGGGGTAGATGTCCGCCACGTCCTGGAACGGAGTACCGTTCTCGTTCAGCGACAGCCGGCGGCTTCGCACGACCTGCCCTTGCCGTGCCTGCCACGGGTAGTACCAGCTATCCATGGCAGTCGCCCCGCTGCCGTTGACGGTCCATGTGCTGTGCTCGTAGACGATCTGACCGCTGGCGGCGGCGAAAGCCGCGAGCAGCTTCGCCCGCAGCGTGAGGGGAGCAGCGGTGGTGCGGGCAGGCGCCATGTGCCCGTTCGGGATATGACTGCTTGTCACCCCGCCGGGAAGCGTCAGCACCGTGATCACCCCGGCCAGTGCGGCGGCGGCCGTGCCCCCCGCGATCCAGCGCAGGCCGATCGGTGACCGCAACCCGCGACGTGGCATGGCCTGTTGGCTGGGCAGCGCCTGTTGGCTGGGCAGCGCCTGTTGGCCTGGCAGCACGCGGGCGGGGTGCGGCGCGTGCCGTTCCAGCGAGGTGAGCGCGGCGCGCAGGTCGTCTTCTGTCCTCACAACTCCTCCTTGGTCACCTGAAGCAGCGTCCGCGGCGACAGTTCGACGCGCAGCGCGGCGAGCGCCCGGGACGCGTACCCGCGGACCGTGCCAGGCGTGCAGCCGAGCAGTTCCGCGATCTCGGAATCGGAGAACCCTTCGTAGTAGCGGAGGACGAGCACGGCGCGCTGCCGTCGCGGCAGCTTGCCGAGCTCGGCGAGGAGGGCGTCTCGCTCTGCGTGCTGGAAGGCGTGGTCGGGGGCGCGCCGGTCGTCGACCTCGGCGCCAGTACCCGCCGGCAGGATCCGCCAGGTCTTGCGGCGCCAGGACAGGTACTCGTTGACGATCATCTTCCTGACGTAGAGCTCTGGACGGTCCACCGTGCCGATGTGCTCCCACCGTGCGGAGGCACGCAGCAGGACCTCCTGGACTATGTCCTCGGCGAGCGCGCGATCGCCGGTCAGCACGCCGGCGAACCGCAGCACAGCTGGCAGCCTGGTGGCCGCGAACTCCTCGAATCGCATCGTGTTCCCATCGTCGGGGCTCCGACTTAGAAAACGCGACTCCGCCGCTGAACGTTGTGCGCCCGGCGCGGGAACGCGCGCCGGCGAGCGGGAATGATTGGGCGACAACGAAAGTTGAGCCTTATTGACTCAAGTCATTTGACACCGGGACTCGCCTGGGGCAGGCTTGAGCCCGGAAGACTCAACTTCAACACACTACAAGGACTGCTCATGGCACGTGCGGTAGGTATTGACCTCGGGACGACGAACTCTGTTGTTGCCGTCCTCGAGGGCGGGGAGCCGACGGTCATCGCGAACGCGGAGGGCTCGCGGACAACGCCGTCGGTCGTCGCGTTCGCGAAGAACGCCGAGGTTCTCGTCGGCGAGGTCGCGAAGCGGCAGGCCGTCACCAACGTCGACCGGACGATCCGTTCGGTCAAGCGGCAGATGGGGACCGACTGGTCGGTGACCATCGACGGTAAGAAGTTCACCCCGCAGCAGATCAGCGCGTTCATCCTGCAAAAGCTCAAGAGGGACGCCGAATCCTACCTGGGTGAGAAGATCACCGACGCGGTGATCACCGTTCCCGCGTACTTCAGCGACGCGCAGCGCCAGGCCACCAAGGAGGCCGGGCAGATCGCGGGGCTGAATGTGCTGCGGATCATCAACGAGCCGACTTCGGCCGCCCTGGCGTACCACCTGGAGAAGGAGGGCGCGGCCAAGATCCTGGTCTTCGACCTCGGTGGCGGCACGTTTGACGTCTCGCTGCTCGATGTGGGCGACGGCGTTGTCGAGGTCGAGGCGACCAACGGCGACAACCACCTCGGCGGTGACGACTGGGACCAGCGGATCGTCGACTGGCTGGTGCAGGACTTCAAGAGCGGCTACGGCGTCGACTTGTCCAAGGACAAGATGGCCCTGCAGCGGCTGCGCGAGGCGGCGGAGAAGGCCAAGATCGAGCTCTCTCAGTCGATGGAAAGCTCGATCAACCTGCCGTACATCTCGCACTCGCCAGACGGCCCGCTGCACCTGGACACGCGGCTCACCAGGGCCGAGTTCCAGCGGATGACCTCCGACCTGATCGACCGGTGCAAGACGCCGTTCCAGCAGGTCATCAAGGATGCCAACGTCCCGCTGAGCGACATCGACCATGTTGTGCTCGTCGGCGGCTCCACCCGGATGCCCGCGGTTGTGGACCTGGTCAAGTCGCTGACCGGCGGCAAGGAGCCCAACAAGGGCGTCAACCCGGACGAGGTCGTGGCCGTAGGCGCGTGCCTGCAGGCCGGCGTGCTCAAGGGCGAGGTCAAGGACATCCTGCTGCTCGATGTGACCCCGCTGTCGCTGGGCATCGAGACCAAGGGCGGGATCTTCACCAAGCTCATCGAGCGCAACACCACGATCCCGACCAAG
>Ga0126381_100000383_pt1 | contig 47902 bp, 42 predicted proteins | sample PanSoiMetPlot_28_FD_96465 | JGI IMG/M metagenome (GOLD analysis project Ga0126381, IMG submission 96465) | Tropical forest soil microbial communities from Panama - MetaG Plot_28 | ecosystem: Environmental > Terrestrial > Soil > Tropical forest > Bulk soil | place: Panama | collected 2016-02-17 | reverse complement strand
CGGATGGAGCTTCGGCGGTTACTGGACCGACACGAACACGAACGGATCGGTCTACACCATCGCTGGCAAGAATATCGGTAAGTCCACAGGTACGGCGTTTGTTCAGAAGACGTTCTGATCCTCGCGCGCCTTCGAACCGAAGGCCGCGTATTCACCGGGGGCACAAATGAAACTGGTCACTGCAATCATCAAGCCGTTCAAGCTCGACGAGGTCCGCGAGGCCCTGTCGGCGATCGGAGTGCAGGGAATCACCGTCACCGAGGTCAAGGGATTCGGTCGGCAAAAAGGTCACACGGAGCTCTACCGTGGCGCCGAGTACGTCGTCGACTTCCTACCCAAGGTGAAGATAGAAGCCGCGATCAAATCGGACTTGCTCGATCGAGTCATCGAGGCGATCGAGAAAGCCGCCAATACGGGGAAGATCGGCGACGGCAAGATCTTCGTTTTCGAGCTCGAGCAAGTCGTGCGGATCCGGACCGGCGAGACCGGTGCCGATGCGCTCTAAGGGGAACATCATGAAGCGATTGCTAGCGTTGATCGCGTTCTGCGCCGCATTCGGGGTTGTCGGCGGCGTCCACGGGCAGGACAAAGCCGCGGATCAGAAAGCCGCTCCGGCCGCGGCTCCTGCGGCTCCCGCAGCGACACCCGCTGCGCCCGCTCCGGAAACCAAAGCCGGCGAAGCGCCGAAGGCCGAAGCGCCCGCCGCGGCTCCCGCGGCTCCACCCGCGCCAGACCATCCGGTGTTGATCGCGACCGACAAGCTCAACAGCGGCGACACGGCGTGGATGCTTACCTCGATGGCGCTGGTGCTGATGATGACCATCCCCGGGCTCGCGCTCTTTTACGGCGGAATGGTGCGAAAGAAAAACGTGCTCGCGACAGTAATGCAAAGCTTCGCCATTACCTGCCTGGTCACGGTGCTCTGGGTCATCGTTGGATACAGCATCGCATTCATCCCCGGCGGTCCCTTCTTCGGGAGCATGGAGCGCTTCTTCCTGAACGGCATGCTGTTCCAGAACGAAGCGGGCAAAGTGACCGTCAGCCACCTGGCCACAACCATTCCCGAATCGGTATACATGTGCTTCCAGATGACCTTCGCGATCATCACGCCGGCCCTGATCTGCGGGGCGTTCGCCGATCGCATGAAGTTCTCGGCGATGCTGTGGTTCATGGGGCTGTGGTCGCTGCTCATCTATTCACCGATCGCGCACATGATGTGGGAATCCACCAGCGGGTTCTGGGCCACCAAGGGCGTGCTCGACTTCGCGGGCGGCACGGTGGTGCACATCAATGCCGGCATCGCGGGCTTGGTCTGCGCGCTGGTGCTCGGCAAGCGGATCGGCTACGGCAAGGAAGCGATGCCGCCGCACAACCTAACACTGACGATCATCGGAGCTTCGTTACTGTGGGTAGGCTGGTTCGGCTTCAACGCGGGCTCGGCGGTAGCTGCAGACTCGCGAGCGGGTATGGCAATGACTGTGACCCAGCTTGCCACCGCAGTCGCAGCGCTCGCGTGGATGTTCACGGAGTGGATCGCCAAAGGTAAGCCGTCGGTGCTGGGCATCGCGTCGGGTGCCGTTGCGGGATTGGTCGCGATCACCCCGGCTTCGGGCTTCGTAGGAGTTACCGGCGCCTTTGTCATTGGGATCGCAGCGGGCGTGCTGTGCTTCTTCGCAGCGACGACGGTCAAGAGGGCGTTCGGCTACGACGATTCGCTCGACGCCTTCGGCGTGCACTGCGTCGGCGGCATCGTCGGCGCGATACTGACCGGCGTGTTCAACGTCAAGGAGATCAGCAAGTCCGACGCGGACATGATGGTCCAGATCGGCGCCGTCGCAACCACGCTGGTGGTGAGCGGCGTGGGCAGCTACATCATCTTGAAGGTGATCGACATGGTCATCGGCCTACGCGTGTCCGAGGAAGAGGAGCGCGAGGGTCTCGATGTAAGTCTCCACGGCGAGCGAGTGGAGTAGGCCCAGAAGCGAAGTCTGGCCTAGGTTTCTCCTCAGTGGCTTTCGGGGCGCTCCAGGGCGCCCCGTTTTCTTTGGCGTCCAGGGGACGACCTTCGCAGTTAGAATTCTGCAAGTCCTTTTCAGCGTCTCATTGGCCCAATGATCAGTCGCGAGTATTGCCAGCTCATGGCGAAGTACAACCGGTGGATGAACGAGCGTCTGTACGCGATCTGCGCAGAGTTGTCCGACGACGCGCGGCGACTCGATCGTGGCGCCTTTTTCTCGTCGATCCATGGGACGCTCAACCATCTGCTTTGGGGAGACAGGATGTGGCTCGGGCGGTTCATCGGGCCGCCTTGCACGTACCCGTCGTTCGGCGCCGACATGTACGAAGCGTTTGACGAACTGCGCCGCGAGCGCGGGCTGACCGATCAGAGCTTGGTCGCTTGGGCCAACACCATCACGCCGGACTGGCTCGTCTCGACGCTCGAATACGCGAGCCGCGTCGATGGAAAGACGCGCCGGCTCACCAGCGCCGTTGCAGTGGTCCACCTTTTCAATCACGGAACCCACCACCGCGGACAGCTCACCACGCTTATCAAGCAGGCGGGCGTCGATCCAGGCGTGACCGATCTTCCCTGGTTGCCGGGCTTGGTCGAGGTCGTCGGCTGAAGCGCCGTCCGGCGTATTACCGCGGAGACTTCTTTCTGGCCCGCGGGTGCGCTCGATCGTAGGTCTTGGCGAGTGCCTGAAAATCGAGGTGGGTGTATACCTGCGTGCTCGCGATGCTGGCGTGGCCGAGCAACTCCTGCACGGCGCGCAAGTCCCCAGAAGACTGAAGCAGATGCGATGCGAAGGAATGACGCAGCATGTGAGGATGCACGTGGCGGCTCAACCCTCGCTTCACCGCCCACGCGGCGAGCCGCTGTTCGATCGCCCGCGGGGCCAGACGGCGTCCCGAACGGCTTAGGAAAACAGCGGCGGCATCGCGAGGTGCAAGCTCCGTCCGGCGCTCGAGCCACCGACCCAGCGCTTCCCGCGCCGGCTTCCCGATGGGGACGACGCGCTCCTTCGAGCCCTTGCCCATGACCCGCGCCTCGGCAGCGTTCAAGTCCAACGCCGCTACATCGAGCCCGGCAAGCTCGGATACACGCAGTCCTGAAGAGTATGCCAGCTCGAACAGGGCGCGGTCGCGCACCTCGAGCAGTTCGTCGCCGTCGATGGCGACCAACTGCACGGCTTCGTCCGGAGAGAGCGCTGACGGTAAGCGGCGTGTTGACTTCGGCGGCTTGATTCCGGCGCACGGGTCCTGCTTGAACTCGGGTTCTCTTTCCAGCGCGAAGCGGTAGAACGCCCGCCAGGCCGAGAGCATGCGGGCCAGGCTGCGGCCGGACAACCCGCGCGCGTGGAGCGTGGCCAGTATGCGGCGAAGCTCAGGGGGCGACAGACGCTCCAGTGCTGTGCCACCAGCGAGCGCGTGAAGCATGCTTAAGTCGCGCAGATACGCCTCGCGCGTATGGGCAGGTCGCGTTGCCAGATGCGCTTGCCAGGCTGCGAGCAGCGGCGTGTCGGGCAGCGGGACTTCTCTTCTCGCGCTGCCCTCGGAACCCATGGCGATCTAGGGTTGCGGAAGGAACCGAGCGGTCGCTACGCTCGCAAGCTCGGAGAGCCGCGTCAGATACATCGTTCCCATCCCGGCGTAGAACCGCGTGGCATCGTCGCTCGCCAGTGCCAGGAGGCCGAAAGTCTGATGCGTCCGCAGAGGCAGAAACGCGAACGACTGCAAGGCGGGTGCACCCTCGAACCACTCGCGCGACTCGAAAGGCGCTTTCGCACCACAATAAGGAGCGCCCAAAGCCGATGCGTAATCGCGCAGTTCCTGGCTGGTCGCCGCCAGCTCCGGCAGATAGGATTGCTCGGGCACTCGGCCCCAAAGCCGCAACGCCAGGTGCGGGACCTGAAAATCCTCTTTCAGACTGTGATACAGCACGCCCAGCGCCGTCTCGAGATCAGTCGCCGAGAACAGCGCAAGCGTTGAGCGATGCAGCTTCTCGCTGATCGCATCGTTGTCGCTGCCAAAGCCAATGAGCTCGCGGAGCTGCCCTTCGAGCTGACTGTTCTTCTCGCGCAGTGTGACGATCTGGCGCTCCGCTATGGGAATCGCGTGGCCCCCGTGGGGGTGTGGCACATAGATCTCAGCGAGCAAATCGGCGTACTCCGCGAAGAACTCAGGGTGCGCCTGCAGATAGTCCGCGACCGCCTTGGCATCCATCGAATCTTCCCTGCGCTCGTCATTCATCGGGTACGCGCCATTCGCCCTCGAACACTGTGACCGCGGGACCCGTCATGGTGACCGGCGAGCCAGCGCCCTCCCACGCCACCGTTAGGCAACCTCCTCGTGTCTCGACGACAACGGGTGAATCGAGCATGCCTCGACAGATTCCCACGACGACGGCTGCGCACGCCCCGGTTCCGCAGGCGAGCGTCTCGCCAGCGCCGCGCTCCCAAACGCGCAGGCGAATCTTAGCGCGATCGACCACTTGCATGTAACCGGCGTTGGCGCCGCGCGGAAAGCGTGGGTGGTGCTCGATCAGCGGGCCCTGCACCGTCACCGGCGCTGTAGCGACATCGGGCACCACTTGGACGGCGTGCGGGTTACCCATTGACAGCGCGGCGATCATCGCGACGCTGCTGCCGACTTCGAGCGGTTGCACGAGTTCATTCGAGGTGGTGATGAAGGGAACGTCTGCTGCGATGAATATGGGCACGCCCATTGCAACGCTGACTCGTCCGTCGGCCTCCAGCCGTGGCTCGATGATTCCGCCAAGCGTTTCGACCCTGATCGAATGCTTGGACGTAAGGCCTCTGGCGCGCACGAATTCGACAAAGCAGCGCGCGCCGTTTCCGCATTGCTCCACTTCGCCGCCGTCGGCGTTGAAAATGCGATAGCGGAAGTCCATACCCATCTGTGTCGGCTTCTCGACTACCAGCACCTGATCGCAACCGACCCCGAAGTGACGGTCGGCCAACCGCCGGATCTGCTCCGGCGCGAGGTCGGCCGACTGGCTGACGCCATCGAGCACGACGAAGTCGTTGCCGAGTCCTTGCATTTTGGTGAAGCGAAGAACCCTTGAGCTCACTGCGGGCGTGGACCAAACGCGCGATCGAACTGAGCCACGGGAATCTGGCCCTTGCGCGAGAATTGGAGGACGGTTCCCCCGGCGAGCGTGGCGCTACCCCTGACCACGTAGTCCACCGGCAGCTGCGAACCGAGCGTCATCAGCGCGGTCGCAATCGCGCCGATATCGACGCGTCCGGCGATGTCAACGCTCGCTTCCCCTCGCGCCGGCAACGTGTCGATACGCGCGCTTCGGCCGTTGACCGCAGTACGCCCGTCAAGGCTAACGTCGAATGCGATCGACTCGAATTTCAGGTCGAAGTCATTCGGATTGCCAAGGCGCAGACGCAACGAAATATCGGCCTTGGATTCGGCGACGCGCAGAACCTTAACCGCCTCAAGCGTGACGAGTGGCGGATCAGGTCGCGGAGGGACTATCGCGCAGGCTGCGACAAGCAAGGCGCCTGCTGCGAAGCCTACGCCCAGCGCATGCTTTGACACGTCGCCGTCACAGCCCTCGTTCGAAGCGATCCGATTGACCGCGCTCGCCGTCTTCCACTGATCAGGTCCCGGGCTGGACCTGAAGGTTGAACGGTGCGATCGCGAACAGAGCGCTCGTGCTTTGCGGACTCTCGGGCGTCGCAATGCCGTCGGGCGCGACCCCGTAGAGCACTCTTGCGCCGGAGCCGACCGCGGTCAATGTCTGGGCTCCGATGGTTGGATTTCCGAATATGTCCAGATAGCTCACCGTGACGACGGGAGCCGTGGTAGGACTCGCGGGCTTGGCTACCGACAAGACGACCTGGTCGATAACGCGGCCATCCTTGAGACGGAACAGTGAGTTGAAGAATTGGGTGCTGCCCATCTGCTTCGATTTAAGCGTTGGGGTTCCGCCAACGTTGCTGCCGGCCCCCGCAGTCGCCGGAACGTAGACGATCGATCCGGCCGCCTGCGTGACCGTTCCGCCAGTGACGACATTCCCCCCCATCTCGTTGGTCACAAGGCTCACGTTCGCGCTCACGAAAGCTGGGGCGGTCGTCGTGCCTTGCATTGTTGCTGCCGCGGCAAACAAATCGGTCAACCAGGTAAAGTCGCTCATATCACTCACTCCATCCGGTAGTTGTTGCGAACGGGCTCGCGGGTGCGCACCCAACGGCGGCCGCAATACGCGGTGGCAGCTTTGCGATGATACCCATCCAGAGTGGAGTGCCAGGCGCGGGGTCAAGCCGCCTAAACATTGAACCGGAAGTGCATGACGTCGCCGTCCTTCACCACGTACTCGCGTCCTTCGAGACGCATCTTACCGGCTTCCTTGGCTCCCTGCTCTCCCTTGCATGCAACGAAATCGGGAAACGCGATCACCTCGGCGCGGATGAAGCCGCGTTCGAAATCGGTATGAATGACGCCCGCCGCCTGTTGCGCGTTGCTTCCATGCGTGACGGTCCACGCGCGCACCTCCTTCGGTCCAGAGGTGAAGTAGGTGTCGAGTCCCAGCAGCTTGTAGGCAGCGTGGATCAAGCGATCCAGTCCCGCCTCGGTAAGCCCCATGTCGGCGAGGAAAATTTGCTTGTCTTGCGGCTCCAGATCCGCGATCTGCGCTTCCAGCGCGGCGCAGATCGCCACGACCGGCGCTCCCTCGCGAGCCGCGTACCTTTCAACAGCCGCGATGTATGGGTTGTCCTTGAAGCCATGCTCGGCAACGTTGGCGACGTAGAGCGTCGGCTTCATGGTAAGCAGGAACAGCGGCTTGAGCACTGCTCGTTCTTCAGGATAGAGATCCACCGAGCGAGCAGGCTTCGCCTCGTTGATCACTGGTGCGACCTTTTCCAAAGCAGCAACCAGTCGTTGCGCCTCCTTGTCACCGCCGGCGCGAGCGGGCTTTACATACTTCGTAAGCTGCTTTTCCACAGTCGCCAGATCTGCGAGTGCGAGCTCCGTGTTGATGGTCTCGATGTCCGATATCGGATCGAGATCGCCCGCAACATGGACGACATTCGGATCTTGAAAGCAGCGCACAACGTGTGCGATGGCGTCCGTCTCGCGAATATTGCTAAGGAACTGATTGCCGAGGCCCTCGCCTCTGGAAGCGCCGGCGACGAGTCCGGCGATGTCCACGAACTCGACGGTGGCCGGCACGACTCGCTCCGGCTTGGCGATCGCCGCGATCGCGCCGAGCCGCGCGTCGGCCACTTCAACGATTCCGACGTTCGGGTCGATGGTACAGAACGGATAGTTTTCGGCCGCAACAGCGGCTCGTGTCAGCGCGTTGAACAGCGTCGACTTGCCGACGTTCGGCAGACCCACAATGCCGCACTTAAGACTCATGCGCTCGCTGGCCGGTCAGAAGCCGGGTTGTCTGGCACGTCGGTCTGCGGCCTGGTATGCAGCTCATGCATTGCCCGCTCGGTTTCACCCGACGCGATGCGAGGCCAGACTGCCAGCGCACGCGCGATCGCATCCTCCATAGCGAGCCGCTCGGCCTCGGGTGGGGGGCGCAAGACGTAATCGGCGACCTCCTGCTCGGACAGCGCTCCGTCGCGCGGATGCCCGATGCCAATACGCAACCGCCAGAAATCTCCCGTGCCCAAGGTCGTTGCGATGTCTTTCAATCCGTTGTGGCCCGCGAAGCCGCCGCCGTGTTTGAGCTTGACGCTTCCCGGCTTGAGATCCAGCTCATCATGCGCGACGAGGATCTCCCCGGGCGAGAGACGGTAAAAGCGTGTGAGCGCGGCAACTGCAAGTCCGCTGCGGTTCATGAAAGTTTGCGGTAACGCGAGCCGCGGTTCGGTCGCGCTGACCAGCGAATGGAATCTGGACTGGGCACGAAATTCCGCCGGAATCCGTTGAGCGAGCCGCTCGACGAACCAAGCGCCCGCATTGTGCCGGGTCGCAACATAGCCACGACCGGGGTTACCCAGGCCGACTACCAAGCGTAAAGGTGTCGCCATGGTTGGCTTCGAAGCGCTCTTGCGCGAAAGGAATCCTCAACGAAAAGGCCCGCCGCAAACAGCCAGGCGGGCCCCTTGCCGTCTCGCGCCCGGAGCTGCTTACTTTTTCTCCTTGCCGGCGGGTTTTTCGGTCGCCTTCTCCGCGCCCTTCTCGGGCTTCTCGGCTGCTTTCTCGGGCTCCTTCTCGCCGGGCTTGGCCTCCTCTGCGACCGCTCCCTCTTCTGTGAGTGCAGCCTCTTCGGCAACCGGCGCTTCCTCGACTTCTGCGATGACGCGCGGGATGACCGCCGTCGCTACCACCGGGCTCACCGGTCCCCGCCCAACCGCGACCACTCCCGGCGGAAGCGTGAGATCGGACACGTGTATGGATTGCCCCACTGCGAGCGTCGAGAGGTCGACTTCGATGAACTGCGGCAGGTCCTTCGGCAGACATGACACATCGAGCTCGGCCAGCACATGGCTGATGATCGCGTCGGTCGTCTTCGAAGCTGGCGAGTCTTCAGCGTGAGTGAAGTGCAACGGCACCTTGATGTGAATCTTGCGATTCTCGTCGACGCGCTGAAAATCGACGTGCAGAATCTCGTCGCGAAACGGATGCATCTGCACGTCGCGGAGTAAGACGCGCTGGGACGACCCGTCCAGCTTCATCGTGAGAATCGAGGAGTGAAATGCCTCGTTCTTGAGCGCGTGGACGAGCGCGTTGTGGTCGAGCTCGATCGGCTCGGGCTGAGCAACCCCTCCGTAGACGATCCCGGGCGCGCGTCCGCTGCGGCGCAGCCGCCGGCTCGCGCCGCGACCTTCGGTTCCACGGGGATAGGCTGTGAATTCGAATTGCATTTTGGGCGACTCCTCTTGTCTGCGGCCTTGTGGTCCCGGCTTGACGAAACCCGGTCACTCGTCCGCGGTGGCGACACCCCGCTAAACCGTCGGGCTGGTTACGGGAAAGCTTTGAATTTTAACCTGAAACCGGAGGACCTCGCAAACGTTGCGTGGACCAATGATGACTAAGGGCATCGCTCGCTGCGGCCAATGGCGGCTGCTCGTTTTCAGACCGGCGACCTCCTTGGACCACCTCCGCAAGTGGAATAAGTCTCAAGTGTCGGTCGCCGCGGCCATTCGCGATTGCTCGCACCCACTCGCTTCGCGAGCGGGACCTGGCTCGCTGCTCAGGCCGCTACTCCGTGAACAACGAGCTGACCGATTCCTCGTTGGAGATCCGGGTCATCGTCTCAGCGAGCAACTGGGCGCAGGAAAGCGCCCGAATGCGTTTGCAGGCGCGCGCTTCATCGGAGAGCGGAATGGTGTCGGTCACCACGATCTCGTCCAGATCTGACTCAGCGATACGTTTGACGGCGCCTCCTGAGAGCACAGGATGCGTGCAATAGGCGAGCACCTTCTTTGCCCCGTTCTCCTTGAGAGCAGCGGCGGCCTTGCACAAGGTGTTCGCGGTGTCGACGATATCGTCCATGATCACGCAGGCGCGGCCCTCGACGTCGCCGATGATGTTCATGACCTCCGCGACGTTGGCTTTGGGACGGCGCTTGTCGATGATGGCGAGGTCGGAATCGAGGCGCTTGGCGATCGCGCGGGCGCGCACCACACCGCCGACATCTGGCGAGACGACCAGGAGGTTATCGTGGTTCTGCTTCCAAAGGTCGCCGAGCAGCACGGGTGTCGCGTAGATGTTGTCGACGGGAATGTTGAAGAAGCCCTGGATCTGGTCGGCATGCAGATCCATGGTCATGACGCGATCAACGCCGACCGTCATCAGCATGTCGGCCACGACCTTGGCGGTAATGGGCACTCGCGCGGAGCGAGGACGGCGGTCCTGCCGCGCGTAGCCGAAATAGGGAATCGCGGCCGTGATGCGACCCGCCGACGCGCGCTTGAGCGCGTCGACCATCACCAGGATCTCCATCAAATTGTCGTTGGTCGGCGCGCATGTCGACTGTAGGATGAACACGTCGCGCCCCCGGACATTCTCCAGCAGTTCGACCATCACCTCGCCGTCGGAGAAGCGCCCGACGATGCAGCGACCGAGGCTGATGTTCATGTGGCGAACCACCCCCTCGGCGAGCTTGGGGTTCGCGTTGCCCGTGAACACCCTCATCCGCTCAAAGGCCATTGCGTTCGCCCATGTAGAGCGCGGGCGGGCCGCCGGATCGGCTGGACCTGCCCTGCGCTGGATTGGCTGGGGAGGTAGGGATCGAACCTACGAATGCCGGAATCAAAATCCGGTGCCTTACCACTTGGCGACTCCCCAAGGGAAACCGCAGCGTCGACCGCATCAAGCGAACGACCACAACGGGTGACGAGCCAGCGACCGCGCAACGAAGCCTTTCATGTCGTCTGGCATACGCAGCAGCGCCCGTCGCGCGGCATCCTCGGATTCGAAGGCGGCGAAGACGCATCCCCCCGAACCCGTCATGCGTGCACCCGATTGCGGAGCCTCGCATGCAAGCGCGTCAAGATGACGCGCAATCTCCGGGAACCGCGCAGCCGCAGCGGCGTAAAGATCGTTGCGGCCATACCCTTCGGAAAAGACCACCATTTTCGCGGACCCGCTATTGCGTGTCAATTCAGGCGCGGCGAAAACGCTCGATGTCGCCACGCGTGTCGATGGTGTCAGGATCGCGAACCACGTCGGCGGAAACGTGACGGGCAGAAGCTCCTCGCCAACACCTTGCGCAAACGCCGGCTCTCCGAAAACAAAAAATGGAACGTCGGCGCCCAACTCGAGCGCGATTTCCATCAGTGCGGGGCGAGGCATGCCGAGACCCCACAGCCGATTGAGCCCCAACAAAACCGTCGCTGCATCGGAGCTGCCACCACCTAGGCCTGAGGCAACGGGCAATCGCTTGTCGACCGCGATCGCCACGCCGAATCGCGTTCGGGAATGGTTCTGGAGCAATTGCGCGGCGCGAACCGCGAGATCTTCGGCAGCGGTAACCTCATCCGGACCGCACGTGCGCAGGATCGCTCCGTCCTCGCGCAGCACGAGCGAGATCATGTCGCAGCGGTCGATCGGCAGGAACAACGACTCCAGTGTGTGATAGCCGTCGGCACGGCGCCCGGTGACGTGCAGAAACGCATTGAGCTTCGCCGGAGCCGGTAATTCAATCGCACCAGCGCTCATCGCCATGTGTCGACCACTAAGCGCACCTCCACATCGGGATAGGAAAGCGTCATTCGTGCGGGCCGCGGCACGTGGTTTTCGTCGGGCGCGAAGGCCAGATACACGATGGTCCAGCCGTCCTGGCGCAGCACTCCCGGCTCGGTTCCTGTGCCGGCCTCGACGCTGAATTGTGCGTCTGGGCGCGGCACACCCTGTATCCAGTATGCGAGGCCCCCAACCGGCAGGGACCAGTCGAGCGCGCGTGTGGTCAATGCATTCCAATCAACTGCGGTTTCGACCCGCCCGTCGGCGGTCTGCAAGATCGCGCTCCCGGGCGCCCCGTGGAGACGAGCTACCGTTTGCCCGGTAGGCGAAGCCAGGTCGATCGTGTCCGCCGCCGCCTTGTGCTGCCACTGAAAGTTGGCGGTCAACGCTTGGTCGCCACGCTTGAGCGACAGGCGCCCCGCGATGTCGAACGCCGCGCGAACCGGAGGAAATGCGACCGGGGCGGAACCCTTCTGTGGCAACTCTGCGCAGCTCGCCAACACAAGCGAGCAGACGACGATCGCGGCGGGCGAAGCACTGCCGCGACGCCATTGCATCGAAAGCGGCCCGTTCTAGGGCGAGTGACGGCGGACTGTTTCCAGCAGCACGGGATTGTCCGGCGTTTCCTTGAGTTGCGATTGCCAGACTTCCTTGGCGCGGTCGGGCTGGCCCTTCGCCCAAAGCACTTCGCCCAGGTGCGCTGCAATTTCGGGATCGGCGCGGTCAGCAAGTGCTCGGCGCAGGTACTTCTCCGAGTCATCATAGTTACCCATGCGATATTGCGCCCAACCCATGCTGTCCAGGATGAAAGGATCCGCGGGTGCAAGGGCGAGCGCCCTTTCGATGAGCTTGAGCCCTTCCGCTGTGCGCTGCGTGCGATCCACGAGGGTGTAGCCGAGCGCGTTGAGCGCCTGCGGATCGTCGGGTTTGAGCTCGATCAGGCGCTTCAACCGCGTTTCGACCTCGTCGAGCTTGTCAAGCTTTTCCGCCGCCATCGCGACGTCATAGAGCAATTCCCTCGAATCGGGTTCTCCTGAGAGCGCCGTGTTCAGTACCGCGTACGCTCCTTGGTAGTCGCCGCCATCGCGCAGTACCTGTGCTTGAGTTTGCGCGCGTTCGATGCGCTGATCCTTCCCCTCGGGTTCAAGCGAAGCAAGATAGCGAATGGCGGCCGCAGGGTCGCCCTTCTTCCCCATCACCATCGCGATTCGCAGCTTTGCCGCCCAAGCCCGATCGCCTTCGGTGATCTCCCGATAGAGAGCAATGGCGTCGTCGTATCGCTTGGTCTCTTCCGCGATCTGCGCAAGGTAGAAATTCACGGCGCCAGCTTCGCCGAAGTCGGCTCCCTTGAGCTCTTCGAAGAGCTTCTGCGCGGTGGCGTAGTCGCGCATCTGAACCGATAGCGCGGCGATTGCGAATTCCAGCTCGCGATCCGACTGATCCTCAGCCCATAAGCGCTGAAATATTGCGCGCGCTTCGGCGTAGCGCTTCTGCTCGACATAGAGCTGCGCGATCGCGACGCTGGCGGCACGTGACTCGGGTACGCCTTCGAGGAACGAGTTTAAGAATTTGATTGCCGCATCAGGCGAGCTTTTCGTCAATATGTCAGCCTTGACCAGCGCCGCGCGCTCCCATCCGGGCTTGAGTTCCAGCGCGCGGTCGGCTGCGTGGATCGAGACCGCGACGATGTCCGGATCGGCAAGCCCCGTGTTGTAGCCGGCGAGCGCGACCGCGAAATGCGCCTCGGCCACATCGGGGTATGGCTTCGCAAGCTCCACGATTAGACGAAACACCGCGCCCTTGTCCGATTGCGACGAGAGCGCGTGATTGAGCTGAAGGAAAGCATCGCCCAGCGCATTGCCGTTGGCAGCGGCTTCGGCGAGCACGCGCTCCAAGTCTGTCTTGAGTTCGCCACCTGCACCGGCCTGGGTGAGCGTCGCGACCATCTGCTTCGCACGTTCCGCGCTTGGGTCGAGTGCGAGCCAGAGCTTCGCCGCTTCCAGGGCAAGCGAGCGCTGACGCGCAAACAGGGCAATTTCCGTGGCGCGCCTTGCCAGCCTCGGGTCCTGCGCCTCGCGCGCCGCTTCAAAATAGGCGCGCGCAGCGAGGTTGGCATCGCCCCGTTGGAGTGCGATGTCTCCCACGAGGATGCGATAGATCACATCCGCGCTGAGGGCGGGCGAGACTGAGCCGGATGCACCAGTATCGGGTGTCGCCGGCTGGGCAGCTGCCGGTCCGGCGCAAAGAGCAGCGGTCAGCCCTAGCAACAAGAGTCGGCTGGGCCAAAAATGCTTAATGAACGGCACGTTAGGATCGCTTTCCTGTCTCCGGCTCGACAGCCGGAGTTAAAGCAAAATCTTAGGGTATATTGGGCGCGGCAACAAACACCGCCCGTCCCCCCACGATGCCCGAGCTTCCCGAGGTCGAAACGACGCGGCGCGGCGTCGCGCCTCACGTGGAACGGCAGAAAGTGACGGCCGTCAGGGTCTACGACCCTCGCCTGCGCTGGCCGGTTCCGCACGACCTTCCTAGCCGGCTCGTTGGCCGCATGGTCGACCGCGTCGATCGCCGCAGCAAGTATCTACTGTTCCGTATCGGAGCCGGTACGCTGATCGTTCATCTTGGAATGACCGGCAGCTTGCGGGTCTACCGTGACCCTCCCGCGCGGCGACCGCACGACCACATCGATCTGGAATTCGCCAACGGCGTGGTGTTGCGCTATCACGATCCGCGTCGATTCGGCGCCATGCTCTGGTCGCCGCGGACGGTGCGCGACCATCCGCTGCTGGTCGCGTTGGGGCCGGAGCCTCTGTCGCCGGAGTTCACCCCGCAGTACCTCTTTCGCGTCACGCGCAGTCGCAGCGCTGCGATCAAGCTCGCCCTCATGGACAGCAGGGTCGTGGTCGGTGTCGGGAACATCTACGCCAACGAGTCGCTGTTCCGCGCGGGAATCCGTCCGACCACGCGAGCCCGTCGATTGTCACTGGCTCGTTTGACACGCTTAGTCGACGCTGTACGAGCGACGCTCGACGATGCCATCGCCAAGGGCGGCAGCACCTTGCGCGACTACGTCGACAGCGACGGCGAGTCGGGACGTTTTCAGCTGGAGTATTACGTTTATGGGCGAGCAGGCGAGCCTTGCCGCGTATGCCGATCGATCATCCGAACGGTGCGCCTAGGAGGGCGCGCGACCACTTACTGCCCGATGTGTCAACGCTAGGCGCTTCAGGGGCAAAGCATGGCCTTGTTTTGGCGCGGTTCGTGCTACATTGCCCGCCGTGGCGCCGCTCCGAGAGGCGCGATCCGACCTTGATCGGGCCCTCTCGTGATGCCGGGTTTCAGGCGCCGTCCAGCGAGATCTACCGCCGGAGGAGGCGGCAGCATCATGCAACCCAGGGACTTGGCCGCGCGTTTTGAAGCATACAGCGACTGGCGACGCCGGCTCTCGGCCAGGATCTCCGATCTGCATGAATGGCTATCGGAGCAGGAGCTCGCCGACGCGCAGGCCGATCTGTCGATCCAGCAGCTGCTCGAACGCCTGCACCAGGACCAACTGGTCGTCGCCTTCGTCGCCGAGTTCTCGCGCGGCAAGTCCGAGCTGATCAACGCGATCTTTTTCGCCGATTTCGGGCAGCGGCTCCTGCCTTCGGCCGCGGGACGCACGACCATGTGTCCTACGGAGCTCCTTTACGATTCGACGCGGCCACCTTCGATCAGATTGTTGCCCATCGAGACGCGCTCTCGCGACGGAACGGTCGCGGAGTTCAAGAACTACGCCGATGAGTGGGTCACCTTGGCGCTCGACCTTTCCTCGGCGGACAAGATGAGCGAAGTGCTGTCGCAGGTGTCGCACACCAAGCGAGTGCCGGTGGCGCTTGCTCGCAAATACGGGCTTTACGACGACGGCGACATGCTCGCTACCGAAAGCGCGGCTGAGGGGCGGGTGGTGGATATTCCCTGCTGGCGCCACGCGGTCATCAACTTTCCGCATCCGCTGCTGCAGCAAGGCTTGGTGATACTCGACACGCCCGGTCTCAACGCCATCGGGACCGAGCCCGAGCTCACCCTTAACCTGTTGCCCAACGCGCACGCGGTCCTGTTCATCCTGGCTGCCGACGCGGGAGTCACCAAGACCGACATCGAGGTCTGGAAGAACCATCTGGTCGGGGAAAGCCCCAGCTCGCGCGAAGGCCGCATCGTCATCTTGAACAAGATCGACGGTCTGTGGGACGAATTGAAGACCGGCGCCGAAGTCGACGCCGAGATCGCGCGGCAAGCGCGCAGCACGGCGCAGCTCCTGGCGATCCCGCCGGCGCAGGTTTTCCCCGTGTCGGCGCAAAAGGCGCTGCTAGCCAAGGTCAATGGCGACGACGCGCTGCTCGCCAAAAGCCGCATGCCGCAGCTTGAGCTGGCGCTGTCCAAGGAGCTGATCCCCGCCAAGCGACACATCGTCGGTTCGGCGACCAAGGGGGAGATTCGCGCTCTCGCCGGGAGCGTGCGTGCGATCCTCGACAGCCGCACCGCCGGCATTCTCGAGCAGCTGGCCGAGCTCAAGGGTTTGCGCGGCAAGAACCAGGACGTGGTCGAGCACATGATGCTGCGAATCCAGCAGGAGAAGGAGCTGTTCGAGCGCGGCATGCAGCGCTACACGGCGCTGCGGACGGTGTTCACCCAGCACACCAATGCTCTTTATGAGTACATCGGGCTCGAGACGCTTCGCGCCACGGCGCGCGATACACGCAAGCGTATAGAGGCGAGCCCCTTCACGCGCGGCGTGCGTTTGGCGATGAACGACTTCTTCGCCCGGATCAATTCGAGTCTCGGCGACACCGCGCGCCAGACAGTCGAGATTCACGACATGATGCGCGCGATGTACGCGCGCTTCGCCAAGGAGCACGGGCTCGAACCTTTCATGCCTCCGCCCTTCTCGATGCTCAAATACCAGAAGGAGATCGAGCGGTTGGAGCGGACCTACAACGTGCACTTCAATACCTTGTGGAACATGGTGAGCAAGGCAAAGTTCGCGCTTATGAAGCGATTCTTCGAGACCATCGCAATCCGTGTGAAGCACGTTTACGACATCGCCAATCGCGACTTGGAGAGCTGGCTCAAAGGGGTGATGGCGCCGCTCGAGACGCAGGTGCGGGAGCATCACCTCCAGCTGCGCCGGCGCCTTGATAGCGTCAAGCGAATCCATCGCGCGAGCGATGAGCTGGAGGAGCGCATCTCCGAGCTCGAACAGGCGGAAGCCGCGGTGCGCAGTCAGATCGAGGCGCTCGCCCAGGAAATCGCGGCGATCGACGTCGTTATCGACCAACCGGAAGCGCTTCCGCTGGCCGCGAACGCATAGCCGCGCGAGAGCCCGGCGCGGGGCCCCACGCAAAGCGGGGGGATCGACGGGGAATTGCGAGTCGCGGCAGCGGCCGACGCGATCAGGCCCACATCTCTAAACCGTTCACGGAGGCCGCCGCGCGAGAGCCCGGCGCGGGGCCCCGAGCTTCCAGCCGCTTTAGCGCTGTTCGGAATCCGCTTCGGCGGCCTTGGCCGCCATCAGTCCCTCGTATTTGCGCAACAGCTGCTCGCGCGTCTCCATGCAATCCGGGTTAACCGGAATGCAATCCACGGGGCAGACCTCGACGCATTGCGGGGTGTCGAAGTGACCTACGCACTCGGTGCATTTGGTCGAATCAATCACGTAGATCTCCGCACCCTGCGAGATCGCCCCGTTCGGGCACTCCGGCTCGCAGACATCGCAATTGATGCATTCGTCGGTGATGATCAGGGCCATGGGTCGCACGCCCTCATGCTTCGCGCTTGCCGATCTTGGCTTTAAGCCGCGCCTCGACCACCGGATGCACGAATTTGCTCACATCGCCGCCAAAGCGCGCAATTTCTCGAACGATGGTCGCCGACATGAATAGATACTGCTCGGAGGGGGTAAGGAACAACGTTTCGACCTCGGGATAGAGGTTGCGGTTCATGCCGGCCATCTGAAACTCGTACTCGAAGTCCGAGGCGGCGCGCAGGCCGCGGAGGATCACGCCCGCGCCGACGGAACTTACGAAATCCATGAGCAAGCCGGAGAAGCCGGCTACGCGCACCCCGGGATAGGCGGAAAGCACTTCTCGCGCCATGGCGATGCGCTCGTCGGCGGTGAACATCGGACGCTTGCTCTCGCTGTCGGCAACGCCGACGACAACGCGATCGAATATCTTGGTCGCACGCCGGACGAGATCCTCATGGCCGCGAGTGAAGGGATCGAAGGTCCCCGGATAGACGACGGTGAGCATCGGCGGCGGCGCGGGCGCTTGAGCGTTACGCGTGGCGCAGCAGATGATAATGCACCTGTGCGGCCTTGTGGCGGCGAGCAACTGCGAGGCCTGACACGCTGGCAATCACGTCGCCCGCCTCGGCGTAGAGCGCACCGCCGGGCGCCAGTCGATCGGCGGCGATCTGCAGCAGTTCCGGCCAGCGGACGTCCGCAAAGGGCGGATCGAGAAAAATAACATCGAAGCGACGCGCTTCGCTTTTCAGGAATGCATACGCGTCCGCGCAGTGCGTTTCGAGACGAGTCGTACCCAGCTTTGCGGCGGTAGCGTCGAGCGCGCGCACGAGCAGTCGGTTGCGGTCAACGGCGACCGCGAGAGCGGCGCCGCGCGAGAGCGCTTCGAGTGCGAGCGCGCCGCTGCCGGCGAACGCGTCGAGGACCGATGCGCCGCTCAGATCCTGCCCGAGCCAATTGAACAGCGTCTCGCGCACGCGGTCCGGCGTCGGCCGCACGCCCTCGCGCGGCGGAAAGTGCAGTCTTCTGCCGCGCCACTGCCCGCCGATGATGCGGATCTGGTTGGCGAGGGGCAAGGAACGTACGATCTCAAAACCGGGCTGGAAGGTAAAATTATAGCTTCGCCTTTTGCCCCGCCTTTGATGTGTCCCTGTTCAAAAGAGCAAGCGCCGCCGCCACTCCTTCGTGGGCCGAGCGGCTGAAAAATGGGTTGAGCGTCACGCGAGAGCGTCTGGTACGACCCCTCACCAGTGCATTTACTCAAAAGGCGCTTTCGCAGCAGACGCTGGAGGAGCTCGAAAGCGCGCTGATCTCGGCCGATATCGGGATCGACGCTACCGCGCACCTGCTCGCCGATATGGAGCAGAGGCGCAAGCGTACGAACTCAGACGATCCGCGCGAAGCGCTCAAGGCCTCGCTTCGCGCGCTGCTGGCGCCGCTCGAGTCTCCGCTCAAAATCGGTGCCGAGCGGCCTTTTGTGATCATGGTCGCGGGCGTGAACGGCACGGGCAAGACGACGTCCATCGGCAAGCTGGCCAAGTACCTCCAGGCGCACGGCCATTCCGTACTTCTAGCCGCCGGCGATACCTTTCGGGCGGCGGCTCGGGAGCAGCTCGAGGTCTGGGGCGAACGCAATGATGTCGCGGTGATCGCGCAGCGTGGCGGTGACCCTGCAGCTGTGATGTTCGACGCCATTGCGGCAGCGCGGGCGCGGGGTATCGACGTGCTCATCGCGGACACGGCAGGTAGGCTTCCGACGCAGGTCCATCTGATGGAGGAACTGCGCAAAGTGCGGCGGGTCATCGCCAAGGCTCTACCTGGCGCTCCGCATGAAACCCTGCTGGTGCTCGACGCCAACACCGGGCAAAACGCGCTCGCCCAGGTCGAGGCGTTCGACCACGCCATTGGTCTCACGGGGCTGATTCTCACCAAGCTTGACGGGAGCGCCAAGGGCGGTGTGGCGGCAGCGATCGCCAAATCCAAGCCCGTGCCACTGAAGCTGATCGGGGTGGGCGAAGGCATCGAGGACCTACGCCCATTTCGCGCGGACGAGTTCGTCGATGCGCTGCTCGGCTGATCGCCCGGCTCGGGGATTGGCCGGGTCCACTTAATGGGTGATCAATCGACGGCCACCGCGCGCCCGGGGGCCAGGTTAGCGCTCACTAGCGCTAAGTCGCCTTTAGAATCAGATGGTGGGAACTTCGGGGCTCGTTAGCACTCTTAGGTTGCGAGTGCTAAAATACCAAACCCTAAGGAGACCCCATAGCAATGTCCGGAACCACTTTGGCTTTCCCGACCCCTGCCTCTCTCGGCAGCCTCGACCATTACATACAGGCCGTCAATCGATTCCCGCTGCTCTCGGCCGATCAGGAAATTGAGCTTGGTCGCCGGCTCCAGCGCGATAACGATCTCGACGCTGCGCGCCAGCTCGTGCTCTCCCACTTGCGTCTAGTGGTGGCAGTGAGTCGCAACTATCTGGGCTACGGTCTGCCGCAAGGCGACTTGATCCAGGAAGGCAATATCGGGCTCATGAAGGCCGTGCGCCGATTCGATCCCGAGCGCGGCGTGCGCCTGGTCTCGTTCGCGCTACACTGGATCAAGGCGGAAATCCACGAACACATCCTGCGCAATTGGAGGCTGGTCAAGATTGCGACCACCAAGGCGCAGCGAAAGCTCTTTTTCAACCTGCGCAGCATGAAGACTGGCACGGGATCTTTGACCCGCAAGGAGGCAAAGACCATTGCGCAGGCGCTGGCGGTCAAGCCCGAGGAGGTCGTCGAGATGGAGACGCGCTTGAGCGGTCAGGATATCGCACTCGACCCGCAGGCGAGTGACGAAGGCGAAACCCTGGCACCGATCGGGTATCTCACCGACGCGGAAGCGGAGCCCGCCCAGATCCTCGAGCGCGAGGAGACGGCTCGCAACCGAAGCAGCGGCTTGCACAAGGCGCTGGCCAAGCTCGATGATCGCAGCCGCAGGATTATCGAAGCCCGCTGGCTTCGCGAGGACGACCAAGCGACGCTGCAGGATCTGGCCGACGAGTACGGCGTGTCTGCCGAGCGCATCAGGCAGATCGAGAGCAAGGCGCTCAAGACCATGCGCAGCGACATTGGCGCTTCCTAAAAAGTTGCAACCCCGAGCAGAAACGCCGGCTTCGCGCCGGCGTTTTTGTTTCTACAGCTCGACCTGCGTCCCCAGTTCGACCACCCGGTTGGTGGGCACATTGAAGAATTCGGTCGCCTTGGTCGCGTTCTTGGACATGGACACGAACAGCCGTTCCCGCCAAAGGGCCATTCCTGGCGCGACCGTGGGGATCAGCGTTTCCCTGGAAACAAAGAAAGACGTGTCCATCATGTCAAAGGGATGCCCACGCCGGCCGCACTCGTCCAGCAGCGAGGGGATATCGGGATCCTCCTTGAAGCCGAAATAGGCCTCGACCTGCCAGAAGTTGCAGCCGAGATCGTCGATGCGCACTCGCTCCGCCAGCGGAACGACCGGGATGTCGCGAGTGATCATGGTGAGAAGCACGACGCGCTCGTGCAGCACCTTGTTGTGCTTCAGGTTGTGCAGAAGAGCGTGGGGTACGCGGCCCGCGGTGCTGGTAAGAAACACCGCGGTCCCCGAAACCCGGGCCGGCGGCGCCGCGGCGATAGCGGCGACGAACGCGTCGATGGGCATGGTCTCCTGCGCAAGGCGGGCAAGAAGCATCGAGCGACCGCGCTTCCAGGTGGTGAGCAGAGTGAACACCACCGCGCCGATGACGATTGGAAACCAGCCGCCCTCGGGGATTTTCAGGGCGTTGGAAGCGAGGAATGAGAAGTCGATCGCGACCAACGGCGCGACGATAGCAACCGAGACTACGCGATTCCATCGCCAGAGCCGCGTTAACACGATGTAGATGAGCAGCGAATCGATCGCCATGGCAAGGGTCACGGCGATGCCATAGGCGGCGGCCAGGTTGCTCGAGCTCCGGAATCCGGCAACCAGCAGCATCACCGCCGCAAGCAACGTCCAGTTGACGAAAGGCACGTAGATCTGGCCAATTTCACGGTAGGAGGTGTGGGTAATGGTCAGCCGAGGGCAATAGCCCATCTGGATCGCCTGCCGGGTCAGCGAAAATGCGCCGGAAATCACCGCTTGCGACGCGATGACTGTTGCGCAAGTCGCCAGGACGACCATCGGCAACAGAGCCCATTCCGGGGCCAGCAGATAGAACGGGTTCTTGACGGCCGAAGCATTGTGAATGAGCAACGCGCCCTGGCCGAAATAATTGAGAACCAGTGCCGGTAGCACGAACAAGAGCCAGGCCCGCCGAATGGGACTTGCCCCAAAGTGGCCCATGTCCGCGTACAGCGCTTCGGTGCCTGTGACCGCCAGGACAACGGCCCCCAGCCCGAGGAAGGCCGCCAGCGGATTGTCGCGCAGGAATGCGACCGCATAGGCGGGACTCAGCGCGGCGAGGACTCTGGGATCGGTCGCTACCTCGAGCACCCCAAGCGCAGCAATCGTGGCAAACCACAGGCACATCACCGGGCCGAACATCACACCGACGCTTGCGGTGCCATAGCGCTGTATCGAAAACAAGGCGATCAGGATCGCGAGCGTCACCGGGACGACATAAGACGAAAGCGCCGGCGCAATGATCTCGAGGCCCTCGACTGCGGAAAGCACCGAGATCGCCGGAGTGATCATGCCGTCGCCGTAAAACATGGCGGCGCCGAAGATGCCCAAGCCCACCAGCGACCACCGCGATCGCGGACCGTGAAGGCCACCAGAGACCAGCGCCGTAAGCGCCATGATCCCGCCTTCGCCTCGGTTGTCCGCGCGCATGATCAGGGTGACGTATTTGAAGGTGACGATGATCGTGATTGCCCAGAAGATCAGAGACAGGATGCCGAGCACGTTGGCGGAAGTCAGCGGCAGTCCGTGAGGCCCGGTGAAGCATTGCCGCAATGTGTACAGCGGGCTGGTTCCGATGTCGCCGTAAACGACACCGATCGCGCCGATGATGAGCGGAGCCAGCGACTTGTGGCCCGTGCCGATCGCCGTAGTCCCGACGCCTGCGCCGGGCTCCGCCATCACACGACCTCGTCGTTCCGGCGCGAAAAACGGATGTTGAGTTGCTTGAGTTTGCGATACAGGTGAGTGCGCTCGAGGCCAGCCCGCTCGGCGACGCGGCTCATGTTGCTTTGCTCCTTGCCAAGCAGCTGTTCGAAGTAGATGCGCTCGAAAGCCTCTCGCGCTTCCCGCAACGGCAATTCGAAGAAGCGCGCCGTCACCTCCGGCGCGATCGCCGACGGCGGCGGCATCCCGCTCTCGCCAAGCAGGCGCCTCACGTGCTCACCAGTGATTTCGCTGTCCACGGTCAGCGCCAGGTTGGCGATCACGTTGTGCAGGTGATCGAGATTTCCCGGCCAGTACGCGTTCGACAGAGCGGAAACCGCGGTGGGGTGCAGCGTAGCCATAGTGCGTTGGCTTGCAGTGATCTCACGCCAGAACCGGTCGACCATTGCGGGAATGTCCTCTCGGCGTTCTCGCAACGGAGGCAACATCACCGTGCCAAGCGAAAGGCCGGCGAGCAGCGCCGAGTCGAAGCGTCCCTCGGCCGCGAGGTTTCCCAGTTGCTCGCTGCTGCTGCAGACCAAGATCGTGTTCTGCCTGTCGAGCTTCGAGAGCACGAACGCGAGCCCCTTTTGCTCGGCCTTCGAATAGCCACCGATCTCGACGCAATGGAGCGTCCCTTCTCTGGCTTCCTCCAGCAGTTGCGAAGGATTGGTTGCAAGCCTAGCACCCGAGGAAACCGTCACGAAGGGAGTCTCAGGGACGTGGAGCGCTCTCACCACGACCTCATGCCCGGTCCCCGGTTCTCCGACCAGAAGCAGCGGCCGATTGGCGCGCACGAGTTGCTCGATTGCGCGTTCGACCTCGATGACCGGCGTGCTCGTCCCCAGCATAGCAAGCGAGATTCGGCGTGGTCCCTGGCGTGCGGCAGTCTTGAGCGCGCGCGTCACGGTCGACAGCAGCTTCTGAAGGCCGACCGGCTTTTCGAGAAAATCGAAGGCCCCGATCTTGGTCGCCTCGACCGCGGTTTCGATGGTGCCGTGGCCGGACATCATCACCACGGGCATGGTGAGCTGTCCATTGGCCGCCCATTCCCGTAGCAGCGTGACGCCGTCGGTATCCGGCATCCAGATGTCGAGCAACACCAGCGAAGGCTGAACTCTTGCACGGTAGGTTCTCGCTTCTCCTGCGTTCTCGGCGAGACTGACGCGGTAGCCCTCGTCCTGCAGAATCTCCGACAACAGCTCACGAATCCCGACCTCGTCGTCGACGATCAGGATTTCCTTCGGTTGCACCATCACGTGCTGGCCCCTTCACGCGGGAAAAACAGCGTCACGATCGCTCCACGCGGCTGCTGGTTCTCGATGCTGACCCGACCGTGATGCTCATCAACAATTTTCTTGACAATGGCGAGTCCGAGACCGGTGCCCTTGGCCTTGGTCGTAACGTACGGCTCGAAAGCGTGGTGGAGGATATCCGCGGGAAAGCCGCTTCCACGGTCGGCTATGGACAACACCAGTTCCCCATTGCGGATTTCGGAACGGATATCGTACCCGGGGTCCTGCGTGTCAACTTGCGCATCGACTGCATTCTGAATGAGATTATGGAGCACTTGGCGCAGGCGCGTCGGCTCGCCATGGATGACTGAATTGTCGTCGACAAGCTTGACCGTCACGTGCGGCCGCAGATTTTCATACAAGGCGAGGACATCGAGCAAGAGGGCGTTGACATCCACGGCCTGCATTCGTCCCGGGCGCGGCTGCCTTGCGTAAATCGCGAAGTCGTCGACCATGTGCTTCATCGCAGTCACCTGGGCTACGATCGTCTGAGTTCCGCGCAGCAGCGTGTCCTCGTCGGGCCCGCTCAACCTGCCCGCGAGCTTGACCACCAGACGTTCAGCGGAGAGCTGAATGGGCGTCAGCGGGTTCTTGATCTCATGTGCGAGTCGACGCGCGACCTCGGCCCAGGCCGCATCGCGCTGCGCCTCGGCAAGCTCGGTTACATCGTCGAAAACCACCACGCGCCCCGGCACCGGCTCGCCCGGCAGTCGCGTCCCGCGCACCAGCAACACCCTGGTGTGACTGGACACCGAGACTTCGGCCTGCTGCTGCCACTGCCCCTCGCGTGCGGCGCGAAACCCCTCTGCTACGAGATCTGCAAAGACCGCGAGGGGCGGAAGTCTGCGACCCCAGTCGGCGGGGGGAACGCCGATCAGATCGGCGAGAGGCTGCTGGAGGATGACCGCTGCGCTTGGATTCGCCGTGCGCAGGCGGAAGGCATCGTCGAATGCAAGAACCCCGGCGGAAAGATTGACCAGAATGCTCTCGAGATAGGCTCGCGTCGTTTCGATGGCGCGCCGGTTCTCCTCCTCCTTGTGCTGCGCCTCGGCAAGCTGAGCGGTCATGGTGTTAAATGATTCGGTAAGCACACCCAACTCATCGCGGCTGCGGACTGGATGCCTGCGGCTGAAGTCTCCCTGCGCGACGGCGCGCGTGCCCTCGGCCAGAAGGCCAAGCGGGCTGCTGAACTGCTCAGACAGCACGACTGCGAGCCCGAGAGCGGTTAACAGAGCGAGCAACAGCGTCAATGTGAGCGTCAGAGCGTATAGGCGCTTGAGCGCGGTCCTCGAAAAAGATATTTCCTGGTAGTCGTGATAGCCGGTCTGCACTTGCTCTGCGTCCTGCTGGAGCTGTTTCGGCACTGGCTCGATCACCTGCAACAGACGCAGCGGCTCCCTCGGGTCCGCGCTGTTGACCGGAACGACGACGCGCATGATCAGTTGCTGATCGGCGCCCTGCTCGGTCTTGGCATAGGGCTGCTGCAGTCTCGCCTGTCGAACCGCTTGTAACGGCGGCGGTTCCGGCGTCGTCGTCGCCCCCGACACTCCGCTGACCGCGAGCACGTTCCCCGAGACTGAAAACAACGTCGCCTCATAGATGCCTGTCTGCTCGCTGACGCGATTGAGCTGCTGCGCCATGCTGCCTAGCTCCGTATCCTGAAGCGAAAGTGCGACCTGCATTGCCTTGTTGGTCGTCTCCTTGAGGAGGTAGTCCAGCGCGCCGCGTCCAAGATTCAACCCGCCCTCGAGCGCGCGATCGACGCGGACGTCGAACCACGACTCGATGCTCTTGCCGAGAAACTGTACCGACACGCCGTAGAGAAGTGCGCCCGGGAGTATGGCGACAAGCGCGAACAGCAGCACAAGTCTTACGGCGAGACGCGATCCGAAAACGCCGGCTTTCAAGTTCCTGCGCAGGCGCCAAAACTGGTAGCCGACCAGGCCCATCAGGAGCACGACCATCGCACCGTTGAGTACGAGCAACAGGTCGTAGCTGCGGGCGAACAGGGCGGTGTTCGCGCTCGCGGTCGCCAGCACGAACAGGAAGATCGTGCCGAGGGCGCCGATGCCCAGCAGCACATAGCGAATCACCCGCGGCGCGAGCATCCCGCTCACGGCGTGAAGCTCCACCGGTACCACTCCGACTGCAGCGACCAGTCCCGCGACGCAAGTGCGTTGATCTGAAACGGCTTCGGAAGCTGTGCCACGTCCAGGCGCAGGCGAACCGCCGCGTCGTATCGGGCGCCCTGCACCAGCGCATCACGAGCAACCACCGGTCGCGAGACCACGCGTGAGAGCAAGCGCTCCGCCTCGTCGAGCGAGTCGAACTGCTGCGAAAGAAGACCGCTGCTCAAACGATACTGTTGAGTGAGCGGACTGTAGGAGAGTCGATACTGGACCGAAAGCTCGGCGACTTTCTCGTCGACCCAGTACCAGCGCGGACGGCCGAGCTCGAATTCCAGAACGAAGTACAGCGAAACGCCTTTTTGCAACGCTTCTTCTAGCGTGGGATTGAATGCAACGTCGAATTGGGCGTTGAGAACATAGTTGTCCTCCTCGAGGAGGAGCTCCGCCGATTTAATGCCGATCGTATCGGCGAGCGTAACCCCGATTGCCAGCCACAGCAGCGCGGTCGTGCAAAGCAGGCCTGCGAGGTAGCGGTGCGTTGGCAACATCCCACGTAGCAGGCCGCGTGCGATCTTTGTCGGAAAGGCTAGCGCTTGTGCAGGAGGGCGTAGAAAAACCCGTCGTGATTGTGCTCTGCGCCGGGTCCGGCTGGCAAGAGTTGTCCGTCCTCGGCGTCGACTTCGCTCGAGAGAGTGATCGACTCGCGCTGCGCGTCGCTAAAGCGCTCGCAAAACGCATCCACGTTGTTCCCGTTCTCGGCGCGAAATATCGAACACGTCGCGTAAAGCATCCTTCCTCCTCGGGCAAGGCACGGCCACAGGGCGTCGAGCAGTTTGCGCTGCTGCTCAGTAAACGCGATGACATCGTTCTCCCGGCGCAACCATTTGGCATCGGGATGCCTTCGGACCACTCCCGATGCTGTGCAGGGAGCGTCGATGAGTATGCGATCGAACTGCTGGCCGTCCCACCAAGCGGATGTGTCCGCGACGTCGGCGGCCACGAGCCGCGCTGCCAAGCCAAGACGCGACAGATTCTGATGCACGCGCTCGAGCCGCGAGCTGTCGATATCGATCGCCACAAGATCGATCGACGCAAGCTCCGCGAGATGCGTGGTCTTGCCTCCCGGCGCGGCGCATGCGTCGAGCACGCGCATGCCGTCTTCGACTCGGAGCAGAGGCGCTGCGTATTGCGCCCCGGCATCCTGTACGGAAAATGCGCCCTCGGCGTAGCCTGGCAGCTCCGCTACCGGTCTTGCCGGGCTGACGATGACGCCCGCGTCGCCGATCGCGCGAGCGTCGATGCCATGCGCGGTAAGCACTTCAAGATAGCGATCCTGCGCCATTGCGCGCCGATTGACCCGCAAAGTAAGCGGAGGCCGGGCATTGCCGGCATCGAGGATCGTCTCGTAGCGTTGAGCGTAGTCGACCTTAACGCGGTCGATCCACCAACGCGGGTAGGAAAAGCGCGCGACCGGGTCGTGCGCGATGGTCGCGAGCACTGTGTCGCGCCCACGCAGGAACTTGCGCAGAATAGCGTTGGTAAAGCCGCGCGCCCAGCTCCTTTTCAACCCGGCGGTTGCGCGAACCGCTCCATCGACGACCGCATGCGTGGGTGCCGTGGTATGCAAGAGTTGGTAGAGCGCGACGCAAAGCAACGCTTCGATGCTATCGTGAGTGGTCGGCCGGTCGGCGAGCGTCCGCACGATCGTGCGCAGCTGCCCCAGAAAACGCAAAGTCCCATAAGCGAGCTCGTGGACGAGTGCGCGCTGGGGTGACCGAGCGACTGAGCCCGCTGCCAGGGCCGTGGTCAGGCTCCGGCCATCGGCGCATACCGATTGCACCACGTGGGCGGCGAGACGCTGCGCATGCTCCATCGCGGCGTCCCTCGGGGCTCGTCAGACTGCGATCGCGAGCAGGCGGCGAATCCGTTCCTCGGTTGGCGGATGGGTGCTGAACAAGCCGGCTATCCCGCCCCCGTGCAGCGGATTGATGATCATCATCTGTGCGGTCGCTGGATGCGCTTCGGCAGCGGGCAACGGCAGTCCCTTGGCATAGCGGTCGATCTTGGCCAGCGCGTCCGCAAGCGCCCGCGGATCGCCCGATATCCCGGCACCCCCTTCGTCGGCACCGTATTCGCGTCCACGAGAAATCGCGAGCTGGATGAGCACCGCCGCGATTGGCGCGAGGATCAGCACCAGGAGCGCGAGTAGCGGGTTGCGGTTATCGTCGTCGCGGCCCCCGAAGAACATCCCGAAATTCGCCAGCGTCGAGATCGCACCCGCGATCGACGCGGTAATGGTCGAGGTAAGGATGTCGCGGTGCTTGACATGAGCGAGCTCGTGCGCGAGCACACCTGCGAGTTCGCGCGCGCTTAGCAGCTGCAGAATGCCGGTGGTCGCTGCAACCGCCGCATGCTCCGGGTTGCGCCCCGTTGCAAACGCATTGGGCTGCGCTTCGTCGATGAGATAGACCTTGGGCATGGGGAGGTTCGCGCGATGAGCGAGATCCCGCACAGTGTCGTAGAGAAGCGGCGCCGAAGCCTCGTCAACTTCTCGCGCGTTGTAGAGCTTCAGCACCATGGAGTCTGAGAACCAGTACGCCCAGAGGTTGGTGACGAGCCCGAGGCCGAGCGCGAGCAGCATGCCCTGCCCGCCGCCGAGCACGGCGCCCACCGCCCCAAACAGCGCCATGATGGCAGCCATGAGCAAGCCAGTCCTGAACCAATTGCCAAACATTGTTTTCCTCCGCCCGGAAATTCCGGGTTTGCACAAAGCTTAGATCAAGGCGCTGGGGCGCGATTCAACCGCCGAAGAGTGCTCCGTTTGCGAGCGGGCGCCCGGCAAGAAATGCGGCGGCAGAGAGCCTCTTGCCGCCCGCGCGCTGCAATTCGAGCACGACCAGCGCCCCGTCGCCACACGCGACCACAATCCCTGCGCTGCCGGCGCGAATAACGCTGCCGGGAGATCCGAAGCGGCCGGCTGCAGGCTGTGCGCGCCAGATCTTGATCGACTCGCCCCGGAGAAGCGTTGAGGCGCCGGGCGCCGGATCGAACGCGCGGATTCGGCGGTCGATCGCGACTGCATTTTCCGTCCAATTAATGATCGTCTCGCCGCGTTCGATCTTCGGGGCGTAGGTGACTCCGGTTGGCTCCTGCGGCCGCGCGTCCAGATGACCGTCGCGTTTGAGCGCGGACAGAACCACAACGATGGACGCACCGCCTGCAGCCGACAATTTGTCGGTGAGCGTTCCGGCGGTCTCGCGCGCCCCTATCGGCACGACCTGCGTCGCGATGACCGCTCCCGTATCGAGACCCGGGTCCATCTGCATGATGCTGACACCGGTCTCGACGTCTCCTTCGAGCAGTGCCCGCGGGATCGGCGCGGCACCGCGCCATCGCGGCAGCAGGGACGCATGGACGTTGATGCAGCCGTGGCGGGGCCATTTAAGCAGGGGTGCCGGTAGTATCAGCCCATAGGCGGCGACGACCAGGACGTCCACGGAGTGCGCAGTCAGCAACTCTCGATTCGGTGCGTCCCGCAGATTCGTGGGATGAACGACATTGAGCCCCCGCGAGAGCGCCAGCGTCTTGACCGTGCTCTGCGAAACTTTAAGCCCTCGACCTTGCGGCGCGTCGGGGCGGGTGACAACGAGAGGCACGTCGAACCCGGCGGCAAGAATCGCCGACAGCACCTTGGCCGCGAGAGCAGGGGTCCCCGCGAACCCCACTCGGAATGGCTCGGCCACCCGGCGTCAGCTCGCCAGCCGCTGCCTTTTTCTCAGCTTAGCCGACAGTCTTGCCCGCTTGAGCGGCGATAGATAGTCGACGAAAACCTTGCCGATAAGATGGTCCATCTCATGCAGGATGCACACCGCGAGCGGGCCTTCGGTGGTTAGCTCGAAGGTCTCCCCACGCTCGTTCAGGGCCCGAACGGTGATGCGGGCGGCACGCTTCACCCGCTCGTAATAACCCGGGACCGAGAGGCAGCCTTCCTCAGCGTCGGTCTCTCCCTGCGCCGAGAGAAGCTGCGGGTTGATGAAAACGTGGAGCTCGTTGCGCGCCTCGCTGACGTCGATCACGATGACCCGCTTGTGTACGTCCACCTGGGTCGCCGCGAGGCCCACGCCGGGCGCGGCGTACATAGTCTCGGCCATGTCCCGGACCAGCTTCTGGATATCGGCGGTGACCGCCGGCACCGGGGCGGCGACCTTTCTCAGCCTCGGATCCGGGTACTCTAGAATCGGCAGTCTTGCCATAAGAGCTTGCAAAATGCGCGCTTGGGATGCAGAATGCTTCCCAACGCCTTATTTTGTGGTGGTTTAGGACGTTTGCAAGTAGCCCCGTTCCATTGTTTTCGGAGAGGCCCTATGCGTTCGAATTCTACCATAGCGATTGCGCTTTTTTCGGCCTGCGTGTCGTCGTTCGCGCTGTCTCCGGCGAAGGCGGAGGACGTCCAACTCCAGGACAATCCCCCGGACCGCTACACCGTTCAGAAGGGTGACACTCTCTGGAGTATCTCTGGGAAGTTTCTCAAGCAGCCCTGGCGCTGGCCGGAAATCTGGCGCATGAACCGAGACCAGATCAAGAACCCGCACTTGATCTATCCGGGCGATGTCATTGTTCTCGACCGGCCCGACGGGCAATGGAGGCTTTCGGTCGCAGACAAGACGGTCCGCGTATCGCCGACGGTGCGGATCGAACCCATCGAGGGCGAGGCGATTCCGAGCATACCGGCGGGCGACCTTGCCGCGTACATCACTCAGCCAATCATCACCGGCCCGGATGGGCTGCCGGGCGCGGCGAAGATCATCGCCGCCAGCGACAATCGCGTTGTGCGCGGTGAAGGTGATTCGGTGTACGCCGTCGACATCGATGAACGATACGGCACCGAGTGGTACATCTATCGGCAGGGGAACGTGCTCCGGTCTTATGACAGTAACGAGGTTCTCGGCTATGAGATGCGCTATCTAGGCACGGCGCGCGTCCTGCGTTTCGGCGAAGTGAGCCGCATGCTGATCACTTCGGCGCGGGAAGAAATCCTGCTCAATGACTTGCTGATTCCGGCGCCGAGGGAAGTTCTGCTCAACTACGTTCCGCATGCACCCGAAGCGCCAGTCGAAGGGCGGATCATCGAGCTGTACAGCGGCGGCGCCGAAGCCGGTCGGGGATTCATTGTGGCACTCGACCGGGGCGCGAGCGACGGGCTCGAGGCTGGCAACGTGCTAGCGATTTTCCATCCTCTCCCGGTGATACCGGACCCTCGGCCCTATCAGGGACCCGACATCATGTCCAAGCTATCTGACCAGACCCGGTTCATCATACCGCCGAGCCGCTATCTAAACATTCCGCCCGAACGCTCCGGACTTCTGTTCGTGTTCAAGGTGTTCGGAAGAGTGTCCTACGCGGTGGTCCTCAACACCGTAGAGCCGGTCGAAGTCGGCGACATGGTGCGCAAGCCCTAGGCGCGTTGCATTTCAAGTCAGATGCAAATCGACGCTCGCGTCGAGGCTTGGGCGTCGCTGCAACTAGTTCCAGGGGCATCGCCCCGCGCCCTGGTAGCGCTCCTCAAGGTGTTTGGTGGGCCGCAGCAAGTGCTTGGAGCTTCCCGGGCAAGCCTTGCGCGTGTCGTTCGGGAGGAGGTCGCCGCAGCGATCGAGCGCGGTCCCGATCCTGCGGGTTTGAATCAGACGCTGGAATGGCTACGCGAGCCGGGGCACAGGCTCATCGCCTGGGACGATCACGCCTATCCACAAGCGCTACTTTCGGTCGCTGATCCTCCGCCGGTGCTGTACTTTCGCGGGCGCGAGGAGCTGCTCAACAGCCCGGCGATGGCCATCGTCGGCAGCCGCAACGCGACGCCGCAAGGCATTGAAACCGCGGAGGCGTTCGCGGCCGCCTTGTCCGCCGCTGGGCTCACCATTGTCAGCGGTCTGGCCCTTGGAATCGATGCAGCCGCGCATCGCGGCGGACTCGAGGGTGCCAGCTCCAGCATAGCGGTCGTCGGCACCGGCATTGACCGTGTTTATCCGGCCGCAAACCGAAGCCTCGCAGAGCGCGTCGCGCAAGCCGGTGGCGTCGTCTCCGAGTTCCCGGTTGGCATGCCGCCCCTGCCCGGAAACTTCCCGCGGCGTAACCGCGTGATCAGCGGACTATCCCGCGGCGTGCTGGTGGTCGAGGCAACGCTCGCCAGCGGGTCTTTGATCACTGCGCGCTTTGCCGCCGAGCAGGGCCGCGACGTGTTTGCCATTCCCGGTTCGATTCACTCTCCTTTCTCTAAAGGCAGCCACCGCCTGATCAAGGATGGAGCGAAGCTCGTGGAAACCGCCCAGGACATCCTGGAGGAATTAGGGATGCAAGGCGCATCGGCAGCGAAATCAGTACCCTTGGCCGCAAGCGCGCAGGGGAACGCGGAACGTGTGCTCGCTGCGCTTGGCCATGATCCCGCAGGGGTCGACGCCATAAGCGAGCGCAGCGGTCTTCCCGTCGATGCGGTGTGCGTCGCACTTGTGGAGCTTGAACTCGAGGGTCGAGTCGCCAATCTTCCGGGGGGTGTGTACCAAAGGTTGCGCTAGAAGCCCTGGCCTCGGACCGCGCACGCTTCCTTGCCCGCGTTCAAGCGCTTGCTTATCATCCACCCTCTTTTCGCCAGCGGCCTAGCCGCGACCCGATGGCCAAGAATCTGATCATTGCCGAAAAACCCTCGGTTGCCGCTGACGTGTCGCGCGCACTGGGCGGTTTCGCGCGCCACGACGACTATTTCGAGAGCGACCGCTATGTGCTCTCGTCCGCAGTCGGCCACCTTCTCGAGATCGGCATGCCAGAGGAGGAAGAGGTCAAGCGGGGCAAGTGGACCTTTGCCCATCTACCGGCAATACCCTCCAAGTTCGCGCTCAAACCCATCGAGAAAAGCGAGGCTCGGCTCAGGCTTCTGCTCAGGCTCCTCAAGCGCAAGGACGTCACGGCGCTCATCAACGCCTGCGACGCGGGACGAGAGGGCGAACTGATTTTCCGCTACCTCGTGCAGTACTCCGGAACGGGCAAGCCGATCAAGCGTTTGTGGCTGCAATCAATGACTCCTGCGGCGATCCGCGACGGCTTTGGAGCCTTGCGCAGCGACGAGGCGATGCGCCCCCTTGCCGACGCCGCGGTCTGCCGGTCCGAATCCGACTGGCTGGTCGGCATCAATGGCACGCGTGCCATGACCGCGTTCAACTCCAAAGCCGGCGGCTTCCAGCTCACCACGGTCGGTCGCGTACAAACGCCGACGCTTGCCATCCTGGTCGAGCGGGAAGAAAAAATCCGCGCTTTTACGCCCCGCGGTTACTGGGAGGTAATCGGCAACTTCCGCGTCGCAGGCGGGGAGTATTCCGGGCGCTGGTTCGACCAAGCCTTCAAAAAACGCGACGACGATACAGAGGCACGCGCCGAACGCATATGGGACGAAGCTGCAGCGCGCGCGATCGTCGGCAAGTGCGAGGGCAAGCCCGGGATCATCTCCGAGGAATCCAGGCCGTCGACGCAAGCGGCCCCGCTGCTGTACGACCTTACCAGCCTGCAGCGTGAGGCCAACGGCAGGTTCGGTCTTTCGGCGCGCACGACCCTTTCGCTCGCCCAGGCCTTGTACGAGCGGCATAAAGTCCTTACCTACCCGCGCACCGACTCTCGCGCGCTGCCCGAGGACTACATCGCGACGGTGAAGGCGACGCTCGAGGGGCTGCGGGAGTCGAAGCCATACGCCGCTTTCGCCGGGCAGATCCTCAAGGCGAAGTGGGTGAAACCGAACAAACGGATCTTCGACGACAGCAAGGTCTCCGATCACTTCGCCATCATTCCGACGGTGCAGCGTCCCAAAGCCCTCAACGAGCTCGAAGCCAAGCTCTACGACCTGGTAGTCAAGCGCTTTCTCGCAATCTTCTATCCGAGCGCAGAGTACCTGTTGACTACGCGCATTACGCGTGTGGCCGACGAACCATTCAAGACCGAGGGCAAGGTTCTGGTCACGCCGGGATGGCTCGCCGTGTACGGCAAGGAAGCGCAATCCGTCACCGAGGCGTCGCTAGCGCCAGTGCGCCCGAACGAGAAGGCGAAGACCGAGAAGATCGAAGCCGTCGCCAACCAGACCAAGCCCCCCGCTCGCTTCACCGAGGCGACGCTGCTCTCGGCAATGGAGGGTGCAGGCAAACTCATCGAAGACGACGAGCTGCGCGAAGCAATGCGTGAAAAAGGCCTGGGTACGCCGGCGACTCGCGCGCAGATCATCGAAGGACTGATTCAGGAGAAATACATCCATCGCGACGGCCGCGAGCTCACGCCGACTGCGAAGGCGTTCTCGCTGATGACGTTGCTGCATGGCCTGGGAATCCCGGAGCTGTTTTCTCCCGAACTCACGGCCGAGTGGGAATTCAAGCTTGCCCAGATGGAGCACGGAAAGCTCAAGCGCTCGCAGTTCATGCGCGAGATCGTTCGCATGACGCAGCACATCGTCGCGCAGGCGAAGAACTACGAAAGCGACACGATTCCTGGAGACTTCGCCACGCTCACGGTGCGTTGTCCGAAATGCGGTGGCGAGGTGCACGAGAAATACCGCAAGTTCCAGTGCCAGTCGTGCGACTTCGGAATGTGGAAGATCGTGGCCGGGCGTCAGCTCGAGATTCCGGAAGCCGAGGCGCTGCTGACGGCGCGCGAAGTGGGGCCGCTGGAGGGTTTTCGCAGCAAACAGGGTCGCCCTTTCACGGCAAAGCTCCGGCTCAACGACGCGTACGAAATACAGTTCGATTTCGGTGACGGCGCGGGAGATTCGGGCGATGCCGGAGCGCCCGACTTCAGTGCCCAGGAGCCGCTCGGCGCTTGTCCCAAATGCGGCGCGCGGGTGTTCGAAAGCGGGTCGGCGTATGTGTGCGAGAAGTCCGTCGGATCCGATAAGAGTTGCGACTTCCGCTCAGGCAGGGTGATCCTGCAACGCCCGATCGAGCGGGCACAGATGCAGAAGCTGCTCGCCACGGGAAAGACTGATCTTCTCCAGTTCGTGTCGGCGCGCACGAGGCGGCCCTTTGCCGCGTTCCTGGTGCGTCAACCGGACGGCAAAATCGGCTTCGAGTTCGAGAAGAAGGAGCAGGGCAAGGGTCGTGGAGGACGCATCTCTCGCGCCGCCGTCGCTCTACGCGTTCTGGGACCCCATCCCAAGGACCAGCAACCGGTCGAACTTCACGCCGGCCGCTACGGCCCTTACGTTAAGCACGGCGGCGTCAATGCCACCTTGCCAGACCGCGATCGAATCGATGCGGTGACGCTTGCCGAGGCTGTGGCGCTACTTGCCGCCAAAAAAAAAGCCGCAGCGCCCACGACCAAGAGAACGGCGAAGCCGGTCAAGGCGGCTCGAAAACAGACGACGTAGCGGCGTCATCGCCCGGTGGCCACTGAGGAGGCCGCATTCCCGGCTCTTGCTGCTCGGGCCTAGGAAGCTCGCACGCTGCGCTACGCTGCTCGCGCCAGCGGCCTCCCTGGGCAGTCACTGAAAAATGCGGCGCCAAGCGTCGGCCGCTGCGGCCACTCGCGGTCGCTCGCATCCCCGCTGTGTTCTCGTGCCGCGGCGACCTCCTTAAGCCGTTCCCGAAGTGTGCAGGGGTAAGGTGTCGGTCGCTGCCGCGACTCGCAATTCCCCGTCGATGCCACGCTACGCGTGGGCCCCTCGCCGGGCTCTCGCGCGGCTACCTGCAGACCGTCCCCGGCGCGGCGAACACCTGCCGTGTGATCTGCTTCACTTGGCTGGTTTTGTTGACGCCGTCGCCAAGGTCGACGCTGTAGGCAAACGTGCCGTTGTTGCCATCGCCGAAAGTGAACGTTGCGGTGCCAACGGCCGTGCGGTTCACCTGCGCCGGATTGAAGGGCACTGCGCTGAAGGCAGGGCCATTCGTGAGGTAGAGCGTCCCCTGGTAAGTGGCCGGAAACGTTTGCACTGCGGTCACGGAAAGCCACAACGGATTGTGATTCGCGTCGTAGGTAAACCAGGTCGCGAATATCGTCGCTCCTTGCTGAGCGATATTGACGCCCCATCCGGATTCGGACCCCGAAGGCGCGGCCCACCACAGGTCCTGATAATTGGTCGCCGTACTGAGATCCGCCTGCGCACCCCAGACGCAGGTGGGCAGCGGCCCGAAGGTCTGCAGCACAATCGCCTTGACTTGACTCGCAACGTTCGGGCCGTCATTCACCTGATAGGAAAATGTCCCAGTTGTCGGACTGGTGAACGTGAGCGTGGCGCTTCCCACGGCGATGTAAGCGGCCGGCGGCGTAAAAGCATAGAACGGCGCGCCGTTGGTTCGGTAGAGCGTCCCGCTGTACACGCCGTCGCTCACCTTGTTCGCAGTCATGGTCAGCCACCACGCTTTTCCCGTCGAATCGTAGGTGAACCACGTCGCGAAAATAGCGTCGCCCTGATGTGCAAGGTTGATACCCCATCCTGATTCCGACATGGCCGGCGATGCCCACCACAGGCCCTCATAGTTGGGCGTTCCGCCCAGCGAGCGTGCTGACGCGACAGCGTCCTGTGCGCTCAAGATGCCTGCGCCGCAGCCCATCACCGCACATGTCGACCCAGCCGGAAACGGTTTGGCGGTGGAGGTCAGTATGGAACGTACCTGACCGGCAGTGAGATTGGGTGCCACCGACAGCATCAACGAAACCACTCCGGAGACCATCGGGGCCGAGAAGCTCGTTCCCTCCACCTTCTCCGCGTTGTCACCCACGGGGGCCATGGCGCCGCTGTTGGACAACGTCTCGACCAGATCCGCGGGGTGCAAAGCTCTCGAATCTCCGCCGGGAGCACCGATCGTCACCGCAGCACCGAAGTTGCTGTAGGTCGCCCTGCTGCCGACGTCGTTGGTTGCAGCGGCAGTGATGACGCCTGCGCAGTTAGCCGGCATGTGGTTGGCGGCTTGATCGACATCGTTGCCCGCCGACACCACGATGGCCCGCGTCACGCCGTGAGCGAGCGCTGCGTTCAATACCGATTGGACGCCTTGAGTGCACGGGCCCACGTCGGGGTCTCCGAGACTCATGTTGATTACCTGCGCGGGATGCGGGTTTGCCGGAACCCCGGGAACGCTCAAGCCAGCCGCCCACGCTACGCCGTCAAGGATGTCGGAGAAGTCGCCGCCGCATTTGCCCAGCACCCGGATCGGCAGAATCATCGCTTTCCAATCAATGCCGGCACTCCATTGGCCATCATTGCTGTTGGCGGCGATCACGCTGCTGACCATGGTCCCGTGCCAGCTGCTGTTCTCGACGGTGCACCCCTGCCCCTTGAAAGGGCCGGCAATATCGGCTGCGGTGACCCAGTCTCCGGGATCGGAAGCATCAGGGTCCCGACCGTCTCCGTCATTGGCCGTTGCAATGTCGCTGATGAAGTCGTAGCCGGGCAGGAAACGCCCGGACATGCCCTCATGCGGCCGGTACCCCGTATCGACGACCGCCACCACCACATTCGTGCTTCCCGTGGTGATATCCCATGCGCCGAAAGCGCTGATTGCTGTCGGGGTATTCGCGAGGTACGGTTGGAAGCTCAGCAGCGGATCATTCGGAACCAGATGCGGAAACGCGCGCCGGTCGGGCTCTGCGTACTCGACGTCGGGATGAGCGGAAAGACGGCGGGCGATGACGCGTGCCTCGGAAAGCGGCATGGCGCGCTCCAGAGCGACGACATGCGCACCGAGCGCCATCGGCCGGACGACGCTCAGCGCGACATTACCTTCGCTTGAAAGCAGACGAATACGCTCGGCAGACGGTAGATTGCGACGAGGCGCTGCCGCGTCGTCCCGGAATTTGATGATCAGGCGCTTGGTGGGCGCATCGATGGCTGCGGCACACGCAGGCCGCGGAGCGACGACCAATGCCGCCGCGAGCACAATCCAGCACGCGAAAAGGCGCTGGCACCAACGCTGCATCACCACCGGATCAGACGTCCAGATTGCGAACGCCCAGCGCGTTGCTCTCGATGAACTCTCGGCGCGGCTCGACTTGCTCGCCCATCAAGGTGGTGAAAATCTCCTCGGCGGCGATGCCGTCCTCGATCTGCACCTTGAGCAACCGCCGCGCCTGCGGATCCATGGTCGTTTCCCAGAGCTGCTCCGGGTTCATCTCCCCGAGCCCCTTATAGCGCTGAATCGACAGTGCTTCGCGCGCTTCGCCAAGCAGCCAGTCCAACGCGCCCTTGAAAGTCGACGCGGATGCGCTGCGATCTCCGCGGCGAACCGACGCACCTGGATGCATGAGTCCCTGCAGTACGTCCGCGGCCGCGCGAATCTGAGCGTAGTCGCCGCTTCTCAAGAAGTCGGTGTCGAGCGCTGTGGTATGGCGCGTCCCATGCCGTGTGCGCACGATCAGCAGCCGCTGCTGCTCGGCCTGGCCGTCGTAAGCGGCCTCGACGCTCACTTCGGGGTCGGCGACAGCGCTCTGTAGCTCGCTCGCGCTCCCTGCTGCAGTGCTTCGATCCGAGAGATCCAGCCGCACGCCGGTTAACAGCGCGTACAGCACCGCGGGATCGATCAGCCTGGACACACGTTCGATGACAGCTTCGGCCAGCAGATACTGGCGCGCAACGTTCTCGAGCGCGTCCATCGACAGCGGCGGAACTCCCTGGCCGGGAACGAGCTCCGCGCCCTTGAGCGCGACCTTGAGCAGATGCTGCTTCAAGTCGTGGTCGTCTTTGAGATAGGTCTCTTCCTTGCCCTGCTTCGCCTTGTACAGCGGCGGCTGCGCGATGTAGATGTGACCACGCTCGACGAGTTCGGGCATCTGTCGGTAGAAAAACGTGAGCAGCAGCGTGCGGATGTGCGAACCGTCGACATCGGCGTCGGTCATGATGATGATCCGGTGATAGCGCAGACGATCGGCGTCGAAGGCGTCCTTGTCCTCCTTGTCGCCGTTGGTCGCCTTTCCGAACCCGGTGCCGAGCGCCGTGATGAGCGTCACGATCTCCTGCGAGCTGATCAGCTTGTCGAAGCGCGCCCGTTCCACGTTGAGGATCTTGCCGCGCAGCGGCAGGATCGCCTGGAATCTCCGATCCCTGCCTTGCTTTGCCGATCCGCCGGCCGAATCGCCCTCCACTAAGTAGAGCTCACAGAGCTTGGGATCGCGCTCCTGGCAATCCGCGAGCTTTCCCGGCAGCCCCATGCTGTCGAGAACTCCTTTGCGCCGGGTCAGCTCGCGCGCCTTGCGCGCTGCTTCCCTCGCGCGCGCCGCCTCGATGATCTTGCTGCAGATGATTCGCGCGTCGGTGGGATTTTCGAGCAGGAATTCGTGCAACCTCCCTCCGACGATCTCCTGCACGATGGGCTGGATCTCGGAGGAGACGAGCTTGTCCTTGGTCTGTGACGAGAACTTGGGCTCGGGCGCCTTAACCGATAGCACGCAGGTCAGCCCCTCGCGCATGTCATCGCCAGAAGTTTCAACCTTGGCCTTTTTCGCGAGCTCTTCCTTCTCGATGTAGCTATTGAGCGTGCGGGTCATCGCCTGGCGCAGGCCCGTCAAGTGGGTGCCGCCGTCGCGCTGCGGGATGTTGTTGGTGAAGCACTGCATCGACTCCGCGTACGAATCATTCCACTGCATCGCCACTTCGACGGTGACGCCGTCCTTCTCGCCAGTGGCATGAAATATTCTTGGATGCAGCACGTTCTTGCTGCGATTCATGTATTCGACGAACGCCTTGATGCCCCCGGTGAACGCGAAGTTTTCGGTCTTGCCGTCGCGCTGGTCCACCAGCTCGATGTTCACTCCATTGTTGAGGAATGACAGCTCGCGGATGCGCCGCGCCAGGATCTCGTAGTGGTACTCGACCTTCCCGAACGTGGTAGGGGATGCCATGAAATGCACTTCGGTCCCTCGACGCTCTGTTGTGCCTGTCACCGCGAGCGGCGCGAGCGCAACACCGTCGCGAAATTCGATCTGATGCACCTTGCCGTCCCGCCATATCTTGAGCCGGAGCCACTCGGAGAGTGCGTTGACCACCGATACGCCGACGCCGTGCAGCCCGCCCGACACCTTGTACGAGTTCTGATCGAACTTGCCTCCCGCATGCAGTTCGGTCATGACGATCTCGGCGGCCGAGCGCTTGAGCTCATCGTCCTCCTTGATGTCAATAGGGATCCCGCGGCCGTTGTCGACGATCGAGATCGAGTTGTCGGCGTGGATGACGACCTTGATTTCGTTGCAGTAGCCGGCGAGCGCTTCGTCGATGGCGTTATCCAGCACCTCGAACACCATGTGGTGAAGGCCGGTGCCGTCGGAAGTGTCGCCGATGTACATTCCCGGTCGCTTGCGCACGGCCTCGAGTCCCTTGAGGACCTTGATGCTGTTGGAATCGTAATCGCCGGCGTCGTCGAGCGGCTTGGGATTGGCTTGTGTCATTTAAGTCTGTTCCTGCTTCGGGGCACCTTCAAAAGCGCCGACGCCGACTGTGGAAGTCGGCGCCGTTGGCTGACTCCATGGCTCGCTCACATATCTCATATGCGCATCGGCATTACGACGTATTTGTAGTCAGCACGCCCGGGCATGGTGACCAATGCGCTGGAGTTGGCGTCGCCGAAGGCGAGCGCGACCTGCTCGGTTCCCAGGTTCTGGAGGACATCGACGAGATAGGTGATGTTGAAGCCGATATCGAGCGCCTCCCCCTTGTAGACGACCTCGAGCTCCTCCTCCGCCTCCTCCTGTTCGCTGTTGGTACAGATGATCCTGAGTTGGTCGCTCCCGAGGACGATGCGCACGCCCCTGAATTTTTCGTTCGAGAGAATCGCTGCTCTCTGCAGAGCCTGCAGCAGGACACCCCGAGAAAGCTCGATCTGTTTCGTGTGTCCCGTCGGAATGACGCGGTTATAGTCCGGGAACTTGCCATCGACCACCTTGCTCACGAGCTCGATGGTGCCAAAGCGAAATCGCACCTGGTTGGTGAGCAGATCGATGGACACGTCGGAATCGCTGTCTTCGAGCAACTTACCCAACTCGAGCACCGTCTTGCGCGGAAGGATGACTTCTTCGCGCGTGTATTCACCAGGCACGGCGAGGCTCGCGTAGGACAGGCGATGACCGTCCGTGGCGACAGTCTGCAGCGAGCCCTTGTCGACGACCAGAAGCATGCCGTTCAGGTAGTAACGGATATCCTGCTGCGCCATCGCGAACTCGGCAAGCTTGAGCAATCCGCGAAACTGTTTTTGGGGCAAGTTGATGGTCTGCTGTCTGTCCTGGGAAAGGCTCATCCGCGGATAGTCCCCGGCCGGCAGCGTTTGCAGGTTGAAACGCGAGCGTCCTGCGCGAACCGCCATTCTGCTGGCGGAGGTTTCGACGTTGACGGTCGCGTCGTCGGGCAGCGCGCGCAGCAGATCCTGCAACTTTCGCGCGGCCACCGTCACTGCCTGATCCTGCTTGCCTGTCAGTTCGCTGTGCGACGTGATCTGCATTTCCAGATCTGTCGCCGTCACGAATAGTCGTCCGTCTTTCTGCTCAAGCAAAACGTTGGCAAGGATCGGCAATGTATGGCGACGCTCGACAATGCCTGACACAGCCTGCAGAGGCTTGAGCAATGCGTCCCGCGGTGTCTGTTTTAATTGCATTGTTCTAAATAATTACAGCTAATAAAGCCGCACGGTTTCCTTGGAAAAGTGGCTAATGCTTAATGTCGCCCGTAACTTGCGGCGCATACAGCGGACGGGAGAACGGCTGTGTTGCGTGTGGACGCTTTGGGGATGAACCCACGGGTCCTTAAGTTGTGGCGGTCAATCAACAAATTATAGACCGGTTTGACGGCGATTCCTACCTTGCCCACACCTCAATTCCGCAGTACCTGCAGCAAGAAATTGACGTCATGGCTGATCTCTGGAACCGAGTCCCGCAGCTTGGCGATCTGACGGCACGCGTGCAGCACGGTGGTGTGGTCGCGGCCGCCGAAATTGCTCCCGATCTCGGGTAGCGAGAGCTGCGTGAGTTCCTTGGCGAGCGCCATTGCGACCTGGCGCGGGCGCGCCACGGCTCTGGAGCGCTTCTTGGAGTGCATGTCCGAGACGCGGATCTTGTAGTAGTCGGCGACAGTCTTCTGGATGTTCTCGACGGAGATCTGGCGGTTCTGCACCGCCAGCAGATCGCGAAGCGCCTCCTTGGCGAGCGGTAGCGAAATCTCCAGCCCATGAAAGCTCGAATACGCCAGCACCCGCTTGAGCGCGCCCTCGAGTTCGCGCACGTTGGAGCGGATATGTTTGGCGATGAAAAAAGCAACCTGTTCGTCCAGCTTCATGCCGCTTTGCGCTGCCTTTGAAAGCAGGATCGCCACGCGCATTTCGAGTTCGGGCGGTTCGAGGGCGACCGTGAGCCCCCAACCAAAGCGCGATATGAGACGCTCCTCGATCCCGGAAATCTCCTTGGGATAGGTGTCGCAGGTAATCACGACCTGCTTGCGCGCCTCGATCAGCGTGTTGAACAGATAGAAGAACTCCTCCTGGGTGCGGCTCTTCCCGTTGAAGAACTGAATATCGTCGATCAAGAGCAAGTCGAGCGAGCGGTAGTAGCGCTTGAAGTCGTCGAAAGCCTTGTGCTGGTACGCGCGCACGACATCGGAGACGTAGGTCTCGGCATGGATGTTGCGAATCCTCGCGCTCGGGTTGTGCTCGAGGATATGGTTGCCTATAGCCTCGATAAGATGGGTCTTGCCAAGTCCAACTCCGCCATAGACGAACAGAGGGTTGTATGAGGTCGGATGCTCCGCGACCTGCAGGCCCGCTGCGCGCGCGAGTTGATTCGCCTTGCCCTGCACGAAATTTTCGAAGGTGAAACCTGGGTTGAGGCTCGCTTGCTCGCCACGCCTGACGGCCGGGGCCGGCTGCGGTGCGCTCGGCACGGGTGTCGCCGGGGCTTGAGCCTCCGCGGCGTCGGCCACCGCGAAGGCGAGCCGCAAGGGGCGCCCGATCGCCACTGCGGCAAGCTCCTCGATGCGGCCTGAAAAGCGCTCCTTGACCCACTGCAGCACGAAGCGGTTCGGCGCGATCAAGCGCAGGCCTTCTCCGGCCAGTTCAAGGCGGAGCGGGCGAATCCAGGTGTTGAATTGCTGTTCGGTCAACTCGCGCTGGAAGGACTCGAGGCAGCTCTGCCAGAACGCGGGCGTTGACATAATCGAAGGTAGCCAGGCGGAAAAAAATAGCGGGCGCCGGAAGGAGCCCGCGAGCGCAAATTTTACCTCGTTTCGCCGCCAGTTATCCACAGAAACCAGGGCGACTAATCACCTTGACAAGAACCATCGCAACAAGCTCTAATGAAAGGCTTTTTCCAAAGAAGGCGAACCCATGAAACGCACTTTCCAGCCGTCGGTTATCCGGCGCAAACGGACCCACGGCTTTCGCAGCCGCATGAAGACGACCGGTGGACGCCGGGTCTTGAGCGGACGCCGCGCCAAGGGGCGCACAAGGCTTGCCGTATAGATTCTGGTCGGCGGCGCGCTGCCCACAATCGGCTCGAATCGGCGACATCGACTGACCGGGGAGGCGTCCTTCGCCAAGGTATTCCGCGAAGGAGAGCGCTTCGAGGCGCGACACGTGCGATTGATCGCGACACCCGCTAAAGGAACGGTGGGCCGGGTCGGCTTCGTGATCGGGAAGCGCGAGCTCAAGCTCGCGGTCGACCGCAATTACGCGAGACGACTCATGCGTGAAGCGGTGCGCTTGCGCAGGCCCGGTATCGAGCGATTCGATATCGTGCTTCGGCTGAGGAGCCCATGTGAAAGGGCCGACCTGGCGGAGCTCGGTTCGGAAGCAGCCACGGTCCTCGACGCGCTTTTGAAGTCGAGAGCTCCATGAGGTCACTGCTCCTGTTTCTTATTCGGGGGTACCAGTACGCGCTGCGACCGATGTTGGGCGCGAATTGTCGCTTCTGTCCGAGTTGCTCGGACTACGCATACGAAGCGGTCGACCGTCACGGCACCCTCAAAGGACTTTGGCTCGCGTCGCGTCGCATCCTTCGCTGTCACCCTTATCATCCGGGCGGTTTCGACCCGGTTCCCTGATCGACCGTCGCGTTTCGCGACACTTGAGTTTCATGGATACTCAACGCCTGATTCTGTTCGTCATTTTTTCGCTGTCTCTGCTTTTGCTTTGGCAGGCGTGGCAACGTCAGCATCAGCCGCCGGTGCCCCCTGCCACGCAGTCGGCCCCCGCTCCGGGCGCCACGACAGCAGCGCCCCCGGTCGCGGGCGCGCCTCCACTCCCGAGCGCTGCCACGGCCCCCGCCAGCGCGGGCGAAAAGGTCGTTGTCAAGACCGACCTGTACACCGCTGAGATCGACACCCTGGGCGGCGTGATCGAACAGGTTGCGCTTTCAAAGCATCGGGACACGCAGGACGAGACGAAGCCGTATGTTCTGCTCCAGCGCAATCCTGAGCGCACGTTCATCGCCCAAAGCGGATTGCTTGGCGAGGGAATGCCGAATCACCGGACCCTTTGGCAGGCTCTTCCCGGGCCGCGCGAGATGGCGCCGGGCGCTGATGCGCTGGAACTCAAGCTCCAGGCCACTGCGGCAAACGGAGACAAAGTCGTCCAGACGCTGACCTTTCACCGCGGCAGTTACGTGATCGACGTCGCTTATGACGTCACCAATGCCGGCACGACTCCCTTTGCGCCATACGCCTATTTCCAGCTCACGCGTGACACCAAGGCGCCCTACGTGCAGAGCTCGATGGCGCCGGCTTCATACACTGGCCCGGTCATCTATAACGACAATGACAAGTTCAAGAAGGTCGACTTTGGCGAGCTCGACAAGCTCGCGGCGGATCCATCCCGCAAGCTTCCTTTCACCAAGAACGCCGATAACGGCTGGGTAGGGATGATCGAGCATTATTTTCTGGCGGCTTGGCTACCATCGGACGCCGCCAAGTCCCCGCGTGAGTTCTACGCGAGGAAGCTCGAGAACGGCTTGTACGCCGACGGTGTGATCATCCAGGCACCCACAATAGCGCCGGGCGCGACCGGAGAGATTAAGGTTCCGCTCTATGTCGGACCGCAGGAGCAGGACACGCTCTCCAAGCTTGCAAAAGGTCTCGACCTGGTCGTCGATTACGGAATATTCACCGTGCTCGCGGCGCCCCTTTTCTGGTTGCTCAAATGGCTGCACGGGCTCGTAGGCAACTGGGGTTGGGCGATTGTGCTGCTCACCATCATCATCAAGAGCGCGTTTTACCCGCTCAACCACGCGAGCGCCCGCTCGATGGCCAAGATGAAGGTCATCGCGCCCAAGTTGAAGGCCTTGCAGGAACAGTACGCGAACGACAAGCAGCAGCTCCAGGTCAAGATGATGGAGATGTACAAGACGGAGAAGATCAATCCGCTGGGAGGTTGCCTTCCGATCCTGGTACAGATCCCCGTGTTCATCGCACTCTACTGGGTGCTGCTCTCGGCGGTCGAGCTGCGACACGCGCCGTGGATCGGCTGGATCCACGACCTCTCGGCGCCGGATCCATATTTCGTGCTGCCGGTCATCTACGCGATCACCGCTTACCTGCAGGTGAAGCTCTCTCCCACGCCTATCCAGGATCCGGTGCAGGCCAAGGTGATGCAGATCATGCCGATCGCTTTCTCGGTCATGTTCATCTTCTTTCCCTCGGGGCTCGTGCTGTACTGGCTGATCAACAACTCGATCCAGATCTTCCAACAGTGGCACATGAACCGGATCCTCACGCGCGAAGCGGCGGCGATCGCCGCCAAGCGGCGCTGACGGCGCATCCTTTCATCGCGCCGATCTTCGGGCGCGCGCCATGCCGGCCACTGATCTGATCGCCGCGATCGCAACCCCGGCGGGGCGCGGCGGAATCGGCGTGATCCGCGTCTCCGGCGCGGACGTGTCCACCATCATTAACGGCATGCTCGACGGGAGGGCGCCACGGCCGCGCAGCGCCACGCTCACGCGGTTCCTTGGCGCACGGGGCGAAGCGCTCGACGAGGGGATGGCACTGCTGTTTCCGGCGCCGGCTTCGTACACAGGCGAGACCGTCCTCGAGCTTCACGCTCACGGCGGCCCGGCGGTGCTTGCGCTGCTACTCAAGCGATGCCTCGAGCTTGGCGCTCGGATCGCCGAGCCGGGGGAGTTCACCAAGCGGGCGTTCCTCAACGACAAGATGGACTTGGCACAAGCCGAGGCGGTGGCCGACCTAATCGATGCGGCAACTACCACTGCAGCGCGTGCCGCGGCGCGCAGCCTTTCTGGCGAGTTCTCGCACGAGGTCCAAGGAATCGTCGATGCGCTGGTCGAGTTGCGCATGTTCACAGAAGCGACGCTCGATTTTCCCGACGAGGATATCGAGTTCGTGAGTGCGGCAGGCGTCCGCGGAAAAGTCTCTGCTCTTCGCGAGTGCCTCGCCGCGTTCATCCTCCGCGCCCGCCAGGGAAGCCTTCTTCGTGAGGGCCTCAACGTTGTGATCATCGGCGCGCCAAACGTCGGCAAATCGAGCCTGCTCAATCGCCTTGTGGGCGACGACGTCGCCATCGTAACGCCCATCGCAGGCACCACCCGCGACTCGATTCGCAGCAGCATCGAGATCCGCGGCATCCCGCTGCACGTCATCGACACGGCGGGTCTGCGCCATTCCGCCGACGAGGTGGAAAAGATTGGTATCGAGCGTACCTGGGCAGCGATCGATCGCGCCGATCTGGCCTTGGTCATTGCTGACGCACGCGGGCCTGAAGCATTCGGCGCGGAGGCCTTCACAGCAAAACTGCCGCCGACATTGCCGCGCATCGCGGTGCGCAACAAGATCGATCTCACCGGCGACGCGCCAAAACATACGACTGCGGATGGCCGCATCACCGTTTGGCTGTCGGCAAAGACGGGCGCGGGGATCGGCCTGCTGCAAGACGCCATTCTCGACTTGGCCGGGGCGCACGAAGACATGGAAGGTACTTTTCTTGCCCGAGAGCGGCATCTCGAGGCGCTCACCAAGGCGCTTGGACATGTCGACCAGGCCGTTGCGCATCTCGAGGCGACGGCGCCGCCTTTGGAGCTCTTTGCGGAAGAATTGCGCGAGGCGCAAAACGCGCTGTCGAGCATTGCAGGAAAATTCACCGCCGATGATTTGCTCGGCGAGATCTTCAGCCGTTTCTGCATCGGAAAGTGATCGCCCGCCTGCACGCTTGGATTGCGCCGACAGGTGCGCTGGCGGTCGCGGTGCTGGCAGCGCTTCTGAGCGTTGCCCTGCACGTTCCCTTGCCGTGGATGATCGGTCCCATGCTGGCGATCGCCGCGGTGCGCATGTGCGGCATGCACCTGACAGCGCCACGAGGCGGCCGACAAGCGGGGCAATGGATCATCGGCACGGCACTGGGACTCTACTTCACGCCGCAGGTGCTCGAGCGCGTCAGCGGCATTGCGTGGCTGCTCATCGTGGGCGCATTGTTCGCCGTCGCGCTCGGCTACGTTTGCGGCTACCTGCTCGCCGCGCTGGCAAGCACCGATCGCACCACCGCGATCTTCGCGAGCGTGCCCGGAGGGGCTGCGGAAATGTCCATATTGGGAGAACGCTACGGCGCGCGCGTCGATCAGGTCGCCGCGGCACAGTCCTTACGCATATTGATCGTCGTCGTGACGATCCCATCGATCTATGCAGCGCTCCGGCTGCATGGCACCGATCCTTTCCCGGCAGCGAGCGGAGAAGTTCACTGGACGCGGCTCGCCGGATTGCTCGCCGCGACTGCGCTCGCGGGCTTTGTACTGCAGCGATTCAATATTCCGAACGCGTTCGTGCTCGGTGCGCTCGCGGTCGCCATACCTCTGACGGCGTGGGAAGTCGCCGGCTCGGCCGTTCCGCGCTGGCTAATCAATATCGCACAACTGCTACTCGGATGCGCACTTGGTTCTCGTTTCAACCGAAGTTCTCTTAGTAGAGCGCCGCGCTTTGTCGCTTCAGTCGTCGCCACCGTATTGGTCGCCATGGCTTTTTCCGCGCTGTTCGCGCTCGCCATTGCAACATTTACAGAACTCCATCGGGCAACGCTGGTGCTTGCGACCGCGCCGGGTGGCATCGCCGAAATGGCGGTCACCGCCCAGGTGCTTGACCTTGGCGTGCCTATCGTGACCGCGTTTCACGTCACACGCCTGATACTGCTGCTGACGTGCACGGGCCCGTTATTTGCATGGCTGCGCCGCCGCCGGTCGGCCCGAGTTGAACGTTCCCGAGGCCCAGTGGCCTGACCATGGTGCTATGCGACTGCTTACACCTGTATTGCGCGCGTGCTAGAGTTTGACTTTCCCTCAATGCGCCGGGCCAATTTATCCGGAAACGTTTCTTGCCGGAGGCCGAAGGCGGCAGCCCTCCTTCGGCATGAATCATCCTGATCCCATGTCCGCCTTAGCTGCTTCGGTGCATGCGCCCTCCTACGTCAGAAACCGACGGCTGATCG
>Ga0126381_100000382_pt1 | contig 47946 bp, 40 predicted proteins | sample PanSoiMetPlot_28_FD_96465 | JGI IMG/M metagenome (GOLD analysis project Ga0126381, IMG submission 96465) | Tropical forest soil microbial communities from Panama - MetaG Plot_28 | ecosystem: Environmental > Terrestrial > Soil > Tropical forest > Bulk soil | place: Panama | collected 2016-02-17 | reverse complement strand
GTCGGCGGCCACAAGGCCTACGGGGTGTTCGTCGCCCCCGGCACCGGCTACCGCGACGACCGCACCTCCGGGATCGCGACCGGCGATACCTCCGAGGGCGAGTACGCGATCTTCGACGGCACCCACTTCAACGGCGGCTGCTGCTTCGACTACGGCAACGCCGAGACCAACAACGACGACAACGGCAACGGCCACATGGAGGCCATCTACTTCGGCAACATCAAGGTCTGGGGGTTCGGCACCGGCAACGGCCCGTGGATCATGGCCGACATGGAAAACGGCCTGTTCGCCGACAGCGCCCTCGGGCTGGCATCCAACGACCCGTCCATCGGCGACCGGTTCACCACCGCCATGGTCGAGGGCCAGCCCGGCAACTGGGCCATCCTGGGCGGCAACGCCCAGTCCGGCGGGGTGTCCACCTTCTTCAACGGCGCCCGCCCCTCCCCCGGCTACAACCCGATGCACAAGGAAGGCGCCATCATCTTGGGCATCGGCGGCGACAACAGCAAGGGCTCGGCCGGCACCTTCTACGAAGGCGTCATGACCACCGGCTTCCCCTCCGCCTCCACCGAAAGCGCCGTCCAGGCCAACATCGTCGCGGCCGGCTACTCGGCGTCCGTCAGCGGCGGGGCGACCGGGACGATCGTGGCCGGCGACAACGGCGCCAAGTGCGTGGATGACAACAACGGCAGCGGCGCCAACGGCACCAAGGTGCAGATGTGGGACTGCGACGGCAACACCGCGGCGCAGAACTGGACCGTCAACAGCAACGGCACGCTGACGATCGCCGGCGGCTGCATGGACATCACCGGCGCCAACTTCAGCAACGGCACCCTGATCGAGCTGTGGACCTGCAACGGCGGCACCAACCAGCAGTGGCGGATCACCAACGGGGAGCTAGTCAACCCGGCGTCAGGCAAATGCCTGGACGACCCCGCCTCCAACACGACGAACGGGACGCAGCTCGTCCTGTGGACCTGTAACGGCGGCGCTAACCAGCAGTGGCACGCGCCTTAAGCTGACGTGCCTTTAGCTGACGCGCCCGGCGCGCGGATCAAGGTCCGCGCGCCGGGCACAACTGACTGAAATGTGGCGTGTGCGGCCTTCGGGGTGATAATTGACTCGACCATACGCGCATGCGATTTGGAGTCAGCATGGCGATGCCCTATCAGGCCGGGCCCTATCCACAGCAACCGCCGTCGGCGGAGCCGCCCCCTCCGCAGACCATGGTCACCGCCGCGTGGCTCATGCGCGCGGGGGCCGTCGCCGCCTTCGCCTACGCGCTCACGTTCGGCCTGACGACGCATGACTTCCTGACGATAGGCACGGTGAACTCGGCATCTCGCAGCTACCACGCGGGCTACATCGCCGGGGCGGTGCTCACCGGGCTGATCGAGGGAGGCCTCTGGCTTTGGATGGCATGGAAAAACCTGGCCGGAAGACCCTGGGCGCGGATCTTGTCCTCAATCTTCCTTGGGCTGCTGACAATTCCAGCCCTCCTCGGCCTGTTCGACCTGCCCATCGCGCCTAAGATCGTGCTCCTGGCCGAGTGGGCGATCGGGGTCGGCGCCCTGGTCATGATATGGCTGCCGGAGTCGAGCCAGCATTACAAGCTCCGTGAGAGCTACCGGGCCGCAACGAGCATGCGGGTCTACGGCTATCCGGCGCCGCCGGGCTATCTCCCGCCGGGCTACCCGCCGCCCGGCTATCCCCCGCCTGGCTATCCCCCGGCGGGCTACCCGCCGCCCGGGTATCCCCCGCCCGGCGCCGTGCCTCCGGAGCAGGCCACGGGACAGGGGCCCGACGCTTAGCTGACTGGCCCCTTGTCCGAATGAACGAAACGGGGCCCCCCGTTTCGTCGGCACGGACGAGAGCGGCAACGCTGCGCCGGCCTATCGTCTGCGCATGCCTCAACTGGACTCCATCAGCGGCTGGCTAGCCGAACGCCTTCCCCAACTGCTCGCCGAGCACCAAGTCCCCGGAGCCGCGATCGGCGTTTACGCCGACGGCCAGGTCATCGACCACGCGGCAGGCGTGCTGAGCACCGCGACCGGGGTCGAGGCCACCGCCGACTCCGTGTTCCAGATCGGCTCGATCACCAAGACCTGGACCGCGACGCTGGTCATGCAGCTCGCCGACGAGGGGCTGCTCGACATCGACGCCCCGCTCGTGGCATACCTCCCGGACTTCCGCCTCGCCGACGAGCAGGCGGCGCGGGTCATGACCACGCGGCAGCTGCTGTGCCACACCGCCGGCTTCGAAGGCGACATCTTCACCGACACCGGCACGGGCGACGACTGCGTCGAGAAGTACGTGGCCACCCTCGTCACCGACCCGCAGCTGTTCGCGCCCGGGGAGATGTTCTCCTACAACAACGCCGGTTTCTGCGTGCTCGGCCGGCTCGTCGAGGTGCTCCGCGACAAGCCGTTCGACCAGTGCCTGCGCGACCACCTGTTCGCCCCGCTCGGCCTGACCCACGCGGCGACCGACGCGTACACCGCCATCCTGTACCGGGCGGCCGTCGGGCACCTGCAGCAGAACCCGGACGAGGCACACGTGCCCGCGCCGGTGTGGGCGCTCGCGCGCTCCAACTCCCCCGCCGGGTCGATGCTGGCGATGCGCCCACGCGACCTGCTCGCGTTCGCCCGCATGCACATGGCCGACGGCACCGCCGCCGACGGCACCCGCGTGCTCGGTGAGGCGAGCGTCAAGGCAATGCGGGAGCAGCAGGTCACGCTGCCGCCGCTGGGCCTGATGGGGACCCACTGGGGCCTCGGCTGGGAGGTGTTCGACTGGGCCAGCGTCCCGGGCGGCCCGGTCATCGGACACGACGGCGGCACGATCGGGCAGAACGCCTTCCTGCGGATGGTCCTGGGCAAGGACGTGGCGATCGCGCTGCTTACCAACGGCGGGAACCCGATCGCGGTGTACGACGAGATCTTCGGCCACCTGCTGCGCGAACTCGCCGGCGTCGAGATCCCGGCGACGCCGACGCCGCCCGCCAGCCCCCAGCGAGTCGACGCCTCCAGGTACGCGGGCGTCTACACCAACGAGGTGTCGCAAACCACCGTGTCCCAGGACGCGGACGGCCGGATCTGGATGGACCAGGTGCCGCGCGGCATCATCGCCGAGCTCGTCGGCCAGGGCGAGCGCACCGAACTCGTCCACCTCGAAGGCGACACCCTCATCGCGCTCCAACCCAAGTACGGCATGTACCTCCCGCAGGTCTTCCTCGGCGACGACGGCAGCGGGCGGGCTCTTTACATCCACAGCGGCCGGGCCACCCGGCGCACCCCCCAGGAGGCACAGTGAAAAAAGTCCTGACCACCGCGGCGCTCGGCGCCGCGGTGCTCACCGTCGCCGCGTGCGGCGGCGCCGGCGGCAGCACCGCGTCGGGCAATAACACCGGCGGCGCCACCCCGTCAGGCGGCAGCACCGGCACCCAGCAGTACGCCAGCGGCAAGACGCTGACCATGGTCCTGCCCGCCGACCCGGGCAGCCTCGACCCCGATCTGACGTCGCTGTCTGTCGCGCTGCAGACCGACTTCTTCCTCTACGACTCGCTGGTCAACATCGCACCGGACGGCTCGCTGCAGTCCGGCCTGGCGACCAAGTGGAGCGGCAACACCACGTCGGCCTCCTTCACCCTGAAGAAGGGCGTCACCTGCTCCGACGGCAGCGCGCTCACCGCCAGCGACGTCGCCGCCAACATCAACTTCATCGGCAACCCGAAGAACACCTCGAGCCGGATCGGCCTGTGGGTGCCGCCGACGGCCACCGCGAAGGCCGACGACGCCACCGGCACGGTGACCGTCACCTCGCCGGTACCTGACGCGTTCCTGGTCCGCGACGTTGGCAGCGCGCAGATCGTCTGCGGCACCGGCATGAAGGACAGGAGCACCCTCAAGGAGGGCGCCGACGGCACCGGCATGTACACGCTGACCTCGGCGGTGCCCGGGTCGCAGTACACGCTCAGCCTGCGCAAGGGCTACACCTGGGGGCCGGACGGCTTCTCCGCGAGCGCGGCGGGCGTCCCCTCGACGGTCGTGCTCAAGGTCGTCGCCAACATGACGACGGCGGCAAACCTGGTGCTTTCCGGCCAGGCCAACCTCGCCCAGATCATCGGCCCTGACCAGCAGCGGATGTCGGCGGCCAAGCTCTACACCCAGATCGTGGACGCGCCGCTCGGCGAGATGTGGTTCAACGAGAAGCCGGGCATGCCTGGCGCGGACCCCGCGGTGCGCAAGGCGCTGACGCAGGCACTGCAGCTCAGCCAGCTCGGCCAGGTCGTCACCAGCGGCACTGGGCACCCGGCCACCGGGCTCGTCGCCCCGGCGCTGAGCCCGTGCAGGGGCAACACGATCGGGTCCAACCTGCCCGCGTACGACCTGTCGGCCGCCAAGGCCGCCCTCGACGCGGCCGGCTGGAAGGCGGGCCCGGGCGGTGTGCGGGAGAAGAACGGCGTCAAGCTGTCGATGCCGGTGTACTACCCGACCAGCCTCGGCAGCGGCATCACCGCGGGCGCCGAGCTCGTGCAGCAGACCTGGAGCGGCCTTGGCGTGCAGGTGTCGCTGCGCGGCATCACCGACCCCGAGCTTGACACGATGATCGTCGGCGGCCAGGCCGCGTGGGGCGCGAGCTTCATCCCGCTCGGCCTCACCTCGCCAAGCCAGCTGGCCCCGTTCGTCTCCGGCCCGACGCCGCCGAAGGGCACCAACTTCGCCTTCATCTCGAACAGCGCGTACACAGCCGACGTGACCAAGGCCGCGTCGACCGCGGGCGAGGCCGGCTGCGCCGACTGGAACGCCGCGGAGGCCGCCCTGTTCAAGAACGTGGACCTGGTGCCGTTCGTCGACTCGGCGACACCCACGTTCGCCAAGGGTGCGACGTTCGAGCTGAGCCAGGGCAGCGTGGTGCCGAGCTCGCTGCGGATGCTCGGCTAAGGCTTTTACGGAGAGAAGGGACTGTCCCAGGTGGCAACGATGACGACGAGCCCGCGCTCACTCGCGGTACTCGCCGACAACCCGTGGCTGCGGTTCGCCGCCAGGCGCCTGGGGCAGCTCCTCATCTCGGTGCTCGTCCTTGTCACAGCGTCGTTCCTGATCATCCACCTCGTGCCGGGTGACCCGGTGCGCGCGGCGCTCGGCATCGACGCCCCGCAGTCGCTGGTCGCCGCCCGCCGGCACGCGCTTGGCCTGGACGACCCGATCTGGCTGCAGTACGCGCACTACCTGAAAAACCTGGTCACCGGCCAGATGGGCACGTCGATCACCTCGGGGCTGCCCGTGTCCGAGGTGATCGGCCAGCGGCTGCCGGCGACGCTCGAGCTGGCCGTGTACTCGTTCATCGTTTCCGTGGGCCTGGCGCTGCCGATCGGGCTCGGCATGGCGGTGCTCACCAGGAACGGGCGCCGCCGCGCCGCGGAGCTTTCCTTCACCTCGGCGGGCGTCGTGCTCGCCGCCATCCCCGGTTTCCTGCTGGCGGTCGGGCTCGTCTACGTGTTCAGCGTGCAACTCGGCTGGACCCCGGTGGCCGAAGAGGCCGGCTTCACCTCCTTCGTGCTGCCGGTGCTCGCCATGGCGCTCGGCTCAGCAGCCGTGCTCGCGCGCATCCTGCGCCTTGAGGTGCTGGGCGCGATGCAGGCCGACTACGTGCGCACCGCCCGCGCCAAGCGGCTGCCGTCCTGGCGCATCTACCTGGTGCACGTGCTGCCGAACGCGCTGACCGCGACGCTCACCATCTGCGGCCTGCTGCTGGCCGCGCTCATCGCGGGAACCGTGCTAGTGGAGAACGTCTTCGCATGGCCCGGCCTCGGCGCCACGATCGTGGCCTCGATCCTGTCCAAGGACTATCCCGTCGTGCAGGGCATCGTGCTCGTGTACGGGATCGGGGTGCTGCTCATCAACCTCGCCGTCGACGTGGCGCTCGCGCTGCTCGACCCCCGCTCTACGATCAGGGAGAGCTGACCATGCGGCGAATGAAGCGGGTGCTTCGCACACCGCTCGGCATAAGCGCGTCCGTACTGCTCGGCGTCGTCCTCGTGCTCGCGGTGTTCGCGCCGGTGCTCTGGGGCGACAAGGCCAGCGCCATCGACACCAGCGCGATCTTGCAGGGGCCGTCGAGCGCGCACTGGCTGGGCACCAACAACCTCGGCCAGGACGTGTTCTACCGGGTGCTCGTGGCGACACGGCTGTCGGTCGAGCTGGCCCTGGTGGCGACCGCGATTGGCGTGGCGGCCGGCCTCGTGCTCGGCGCCGCCCCGCTGGTGCTCGGCGCCCGCCTCGGACGGCTGGTCACCGCGGCGGTAAACATCGCCGTGGCGTTCCCCGCGCTGCTGCTCGCGCTGTTCTTCGCCGTCATCTTCGGCGTGGGCGCCCGCGGCGCGCTGCTCGCGATCGGGTTCGCCACCGCGCCCACGTTCGCCCGGCTGACCAGGACGCTCGTCGCCGGCGTGGCCGGCCTTGACTACATCGCGGCGGCGCGCGTGGCCGGGGTCAGCCGGATCAGGCTGCTGACGCGGCACGTCCTGCCGAATATCGGCGAGACCCTCGTCGTCAACGCCACCATCGCCGCGGGCAGCGCGCTGCTGTCCTTCGCCGGGCTGTCCTTCCTCGGCCTCGGCGTGCAGGCGCCGGCCTACGACTGGGGGCAGCTGCTCAGCGACGGGCTCGACGGCATCTACATCCACCCGGCCGCGGCGCTCGCGCCCGGCGTCGCCGTGGTGGTCGCGGGACTGGCGTTCAACCTGTTCGGCGAGGCGCTGGCGCTCGGCCTCGGCGTTCCCGAGCTGGCCGGCGGCTCGGTGGCCCGCGCGGCGCGGGCGGGCCGCCGCGCACCGGCTGGCGCGCCGCTCGCCGCCGCAGCGGAAGAAAATTCCAATCCATTGCTCGGAACGGACCGAGCCGACTCCGTGCTCGTCGTGCGTGACCTGCGCGTCAGCTTTCCGGGCGGCGTGCACCCTGTGCGGGGCGTCAGCTTCACCGTGGGCCGCGGCGAGGCCGTCGGCGTGGTGGGCGAATCCGGCTCTGGCAAGAGCCTGACCGCGCTCGCGGTCGCCCGGCTGCTCGAAGACCCCGCGCAGGTGAGCGCGGGCAGGCTCGCGCTGCTCGGCCAGGACCTAACGCGCGACCCCGGCAAGAGAGTCCGGCGGCAGTTCCTCGGCACCTCGCTCGGCATGGTGTTCCAGGACCCGATGACGTCGTTCAACCCGGTCAAGCGCGTCGGTGTGCAGCTCGCGGAGGTTATCCGCGAACACAAGGGCGTCAGCAGGAGGGACGCCGCGGCGCGGGCGGTCGAACGGCTGCACGCGGTGCGCATCCCCGCGCCGCACCGGCGGTACCGGCAGTTCCCGCACGAGCTGTCCGGCGGCATGCGGCAGCGGGCGATGATCGGCATGGCCGTGATGGGCTCCCCCGCGCTCGTCATCGCCGACGAGCCGACGACCGCGCTCGACGTGACCGTGCAACGCCAGGTGCTGCGGCTGCTCAAGTCCATCCAGGCGGCCGACGACGTGGCGCTGCTGTTCATCAGCCACGACATCACCGTGGTCGGGCAGGTGTGCGACCGGGTGCTCGTCATGTACGCGGGACGGATCGTGGAGAACCTGCCGGCCGCCGACCTGCGCACGCACGCCAGGCACCCGTACACCAGGGCACTGCTCGCCGCGGTGCCGTCAATGCACACCGACAGGGAGCTGCCGCTCGCGATCGTGCCTGGCCGCCCCGCTGACCCCGCGAACTTGCCCGCGGGCTGCGCGTTCGCGTCCCGGTGCCCGCTCGCCGACGCCAAGTGCGCGAGCGCCGACCCGGTCCTGCAAGCGGACGACGCCGGCCGGGAAGTAGCCTGCTGGCACGCGGACCGGGTGCCGCTGGCAGCCGTAGCCGACACCGAGGTCCCGGTGGTGATCAGTCATGAGTGAGCTTCGCCTCGAGAACATCACGGTGCGCTTCGGATCGCGGCGCACCGGCCTGACCGCGGTCGACGCTGTCGACCTCACCGTCCCGTCCGGTCACGTGGTCGGGCTGGTCGGCGAGTCCGGGTCGGGCAAGTCCACGCTCGCGCGTGCCGCCGTGGGCCTGACCCCGCTGACCGGCGGCCAAGTGCTGCTCAACGGGCAGCCGGTGACCCAATCCCGGACAGCACGGCGCGGGCGGCGGCCGCTGCAGATGGTGTTCCAGGACCCGTACTCCTCGCTCGACCCGCGGATGACGGCAGGCGACTCGATCGCCGAGGCGATACCGCGCGGCACGCTGCGCGGCGCCGCCAAGCGCGCCGAGACCGCGCGCCTGATCGAGCTTGTCGGCCTGCCCGGCGGCGCCATCGACGCCTACCCGGCCCGGCTGTCCGGCGGGCAGCGGCAGCGGGTCGCGCTGGCGCGGGCCCTGGCCGGGCAGCCGGACGTGATCATCGCCGACGAGATCACCTCCGCGCTCGACGTGTCCACCCAGGGCGCGGTGCTCAACGTGGTCCGCGGCCTGCAGCGCCAGCTGCGCCTTTCGATGCTTTTCATCTCGCACAACCTCGCGGTCGTGCGGTATGTCGCCGACATCGTCGCGGTGATGTACCACGGCCGGATTGTGGAGTGCGGCCAAGCCGACGAAGTGCTCGCCAACCCGCGGCATTCCTACACGCGCAAGCTGCTCTCGGCCATACCGGAGCCGGGTACGACGCTTGACGCGACCACCGATCTGGCCGACCTGCCAGACGAAGACCTCGACCAGGAGTAATCCGATGACACGACGCCAGGCAATCGCCGACCTGACCACGTTCGCGCTGCCGGAGCAGCCGGCGATCTCCCCCGACGGCGGGCAGATCGTCTACGTGCTCGCCACGGCTGACGCGGACGCGGACAAGGCTGTGCGGTCGCTGTGGCGGGTGACAGTAGCCGCCAACGACGGTGCCGGCGGCGAGGCCCGCCAGCTCACCCGCGGCAAGGCCGACGTGGCGCCGGCCTGGTCGCCGGACGGCGGCCGCGTCGCGTTCCTGCGCGCCGCGGACGGCCCGGCGCAAGTCTGGGTGCTCGCGATGGACGGCGGCGAGCCCGAGCAGCTCACCACGCTGCCGCTCGGCGCGGGCGCTCCGGTGTGGAGCCCGGACGGGGCGAAGATCGCCTTCGGCGCGGCCGTGGACATCCGCGCCACCGCCGGGGAAGGCGACGCGGAGCGGGCAGCCCGCGCGGCCGCGCCGATGGCGACCGACCGGATTGACTACCAGGCCGACGGCGCCGGCCTGCTCGGCACGATCCGCAAGCACGTGCACGTGCTCGACGTGGCGACCAGGCAGGTGCGGCAGGTCACTGACGGCGACTGGCACGCGGGCGACCCCGCCTGGTCGCCCGACTCGGCCAAGGTGGCGTTCAGCGCCGCCACGGCGCCCGACGCCGACCTGGTGCTCAGCGCGCCCGTCTACGTGCTCGACGTCACCAGCCCGGCCGCGGAGCCAGTGCTGGCCGGCCTGCCAGACGGAGTCGGCGGCCCGGTCACCTGGTCGGCGGACGGCACGTCGCTGCTGGTCGTCGGCACGCCAGGCAAGCCGGTCGGGCACGCCGGGCTGCTGCGTGTCACGCTCGGCGACCCGGCCGGCCCTATCGTCAACCTCGCCGCCGCGCTTGACCGCAACGTCATGCCCGGCGGCCCCGGGTACCCCGGCGGTGTGCCGCGGCTTTCCGCTGATTCGGTGGTGTTCTGCGTGCGGGACCGCGGCTGCTCCCACCTGTACGCGGCGCCCGCGGACGGCAGCGGCGCGCCGCGGCCGGTGCTGGCCGGCGCCGGGCTGGTCGTATCCGGCCTGTCGGTGGCGAACGGCACCGCGGCCGTGGTACTCGCCACCGCGGCGAGCTACGGCGAGATCGTCACCGTCGACATCGCGACCGGCACGCGGACCGTCCGTACGAACCACGGCGCGGACCAGGCCGAGGTGGAGCTGTTCACCCGCGTCGAGCGCGAGTTCACCATCTCCGACGGAACCGTTGTCTCCGGCTGGCTGATCCGCGACCCCGCGCGTGACGGCGAGCGCCAGCCGCTGCTGCTCGACATCCACGGCGGCCCGCACAACGCGTGGAACGGCGCCGCCGACCCGGTGCACCTGTATCACCAGGAACTCGCCGCGCGCGGCTGGACGGTGCTGCTGCTCAACCCGCGCGCCAGCGACGGCTACGGCGAGAAGTTCTATACCGCGGCGCTCGGCGGCTGGGGCACGTCTGACATCCAGGACTTCCTTGAGCCCCTGGACACGCTGGTCGCCGAGGGGATCGCCGACCCCGGCCGGCTCGCGGTCACCGGCTACAGCTACGGCGGCTACATGACCTGCTACCTGACCAGCCGCGACGGCAGGTTCGCCGCCGCTGTCGCCGGCGGCGTGGTCAGCGACCTGACCAGCCAGGGGGGAACATCCGACGCCGGGCACTTCCTGTCTGACCTGGAATGGGGCTACCAGTCCACAGCCGACCCAGCCGCGTTCGGGGAAATGTCTCCGATCACCGCTGTCAGCGATGTGCGGACCCCGACCCTGATCCTGCATGGCGGCGCGGACGTGCGCTGCCCCGTCGGGCAGGCACAGCAGTGGCATACCGCGCTGCGCGAGCTCGGCGTGCCGACCAGGCTGGTGCTCTACCCCGGCGCCTCGCACCTGTTCATCCTGGACGGCGCGCCGTCACACCGGATCGACTTCAACCAGCGGGTCGCGGACTGGGTCGAGCAGTACACCAGCGCGTCGCGGCGGCCGAAGATCGACGCCGCGCACTGGCAGCGCCGCCTCGCCGTGCTCGCCGCGCGGCACAAGGTCCCCGGCGCCGCCCTCGGCATCCTGCGGCTGCGGGACGGCGGCGAAGACGAACTCGTCGAGGCCGCGTTCGGCACGCTGAACGCCGAGGCCGACGTGCCGGTGACCACGCGGTCGCTGTTCCAGATCGGCTCGATCTCCAAGGTGTGGACCGCGACGGTCGTCATGCAGCTCGTCGACGAAGGCCTGCTCGACCTCGACGTGCCGGTCGCTGAATACCTGCCGGAGCTGCGCCTGTCCGACCCCGACGTCACCAAGCAGGTGACCATGCGGCACCTGCTCACGCACACCAGCGGGATCGACGGTGACGTGTTCACCGACACCGGGCGCGGCGACGACTGCCTGGAGAAGTACGTCGGGCTGCTGGCTGAGGTGAAGCAGAACCACCCGCTGGGCGCCACCTGGTCCTACTGCAATTCCGGCTTCTCGCTGGCCGGCCGGGTGATCGAGAAGCTGACGGGCAAGACGTGGGACGCCGCGATGCGGGACAAGCTCTTCACGCCCCTTGGCCTGGCGCACACCGCCACGCTGCCCGAAGAGGTGCTGAAGTTCCGCGCCGCGATGGGGCACGTGGACGGCGAGGACGGACCCACGCCCGCCCCGGTCTGGGGTCTGCCGCGCGCGGTCGGCCCGGCCGGGCTGATCTGCTCGACCCCGGCCGACGTGCTCGGGTTCGCCCGGCTGCACCTGACCGGCGGCCTGGCCGCCGACGGCAGCAGGGTGCTGTCGCAGGCCAGTGCCGCGGCGATGCCCGAATTCCAGGCGGAAGTCCCGGACAAGAACGTCCTCGGCGACTCGTGGGGCATCGGCTGGATCAGGTTCGGCTGGGACGGGCAGCGGCTCATCGGCCACGACGGGAACACCATCGGCCAGGCCGCGTTCCTGCGGATCCTGCCCGCCGCAGGGCTGGCGGTCACCCTGCTCACCAACGGCGGCAACACCCGCGACCTGTACCAGGACCTGTACCGGGAGATCTTCGCCGAGCTCGCTTCCGTCGACATGCCGCGGCCGGTCGAGCCGCCAGCGACACCCGTCGACGTGCCAATCGACCCGTACGTCGGGATTTACGAGCGGGCGGGCGTGCGCATCGAGGTGCTGGCCGGCGAGGATGGCCCCGTGCTGCGCACCACCGTGACGGGACCGCTCGCCGAGCTGGTGCCCGACCCCGTGTCCGAGTATTCGATGACGCCAATCGCCCCCGACGTGTTCGTGGTCAGGGAGCCTGAGGCACAAACGTGGACGTCGGTGACGTTCTACGAGCTGCGCACCGGCGAGAAGTACCTGCACTTCGGCGCGCGCGCCACACCGAAGGCCGGCTGACGTGGACCGTAACCTCCTCGTCGCCGCGATGGCGGCGCGGCTGCCGCGGATGCTCGACGACATCGAGGAGCTCGTGACGTGCGAGTCGCCGTCGTCGGTGCTTGACGCGGTCGCGGCGAGCGCTGACGTGGTGGCCAAGGCCGGCCAGCGGCTGCTCGGGGTCGCGCCCGAGCACGTCGTGCTGGGCCGCCGCGCGCACCTGCGCTGGCGACTCGGCGGCGGACCGGGGAAAGTGCTGCTGCTCGCGCACCATGACACGGTCTGGCCGCTCGGCACGCTGGCGGACCACCCGTTCTCGGTGCGCGACGGCGTGCTGGGCGGCCCCGGGTGCTTCGACATGAAGGCGGGCATCGTGCTCGCGCTGCACGCGGTGGCGCAGCTCGCGGACGCCAGCGGCGTGACGCTGCTCGTCACGGGCGATGAGGAGCTCGGCTCGCCGACCTCCCGCGAGCTCATCGAGGCCGAGGCGGCCGGCTGCCGCGCCGCCCTGGTGCTTGAGGCGTCCGCCGACGGCGGCGCGCTGAAGACCGAACGCAAGGGTGTCTCGCTGTACCGGGTCCGCGCCGTCGGCCGGGCGTCGCACGCCGGGCTCGAACCCGAACGCGGCGTGAACGCGACGATCGAGCTCGCGCATCAGGCGCTCGCCGTGCACGGACTCACTGACGACGAACGCGGCACCACCGTGACGCCGACCGTGCTGTCCGCCGGGCAGACGACGAACACCGTGCCGGCCGCGGGCGAGTTCGCGGTCGACGTGCGGATGTGGGGCGACGCGGAACAGGCGCGGATCGACGACGCGATGCGCGCGCTGCGGCCCGTGCTCGACGGCGCGCAACTGCACGTGACCGGCGGGCCGAACCGCCCGCCGCTGCCTTCCGCGGCTTCCGCCGGGCTGTTCGCGCGTGCCAGCGAGCTCGCCGCCGAACTCGGGCTGCCGCCGCTGACGCGCGCCGCCGTCGGCGGCGGGTCGGACGGCAACTTCACCGCCGGGGTGGGCACCCCCACGCTCGACGGGCTCGGCGCGGTCGGCGGTGGCGCGCACGCCCCTGGCGAGCACGTCCTTGTCGACGCGCTGCCCGGCCGCGCGGCGCTGCTGACCGCGCTGATCGACGACCTGATCGGGGAGCGCGCATGACCGGGCCAGAGGCCGTAGACGCCAAGGTGGCCGCCGACACGGCGGCCGAGGCGGCCCGGGTGAGCATCAGGGAACTGACGGACCTCGCCGACCTCGAGGCGGCCTGCCGGCTGTTCGACGAGATCTGGCGGCCGAACCCGGCCAATCCGCCGCTGACCCTCGAGCTGATGCGCGCGCTGACGAAGGCGGGCAACTACGCGGCGGGCGCCTACGACGGGGCGCGCCTGGTCGGCGCCTGTGTCGGCTTCTTCGGCCCGCCGGCCGAGGAGGCGCTGCACAGCCACATCGCCGGAGTGTCCGCGGACATGGCCGGCCGCAGCGTCGGGTTCGCCCTGAAGCTGCACCAGCGGGCGTGGGCGCTGCGCAGGGACGTGGCGGACATCGCCTGGACGTACGACCCGCTGGTGCGCCGCAACGCGTACTTCAACCTGGTCAAGCTCGGCGCCCGCCCGGCAGAGTACCTGCCGAACTTCTATGGCGGCATGAACGACGGCATCAACGGCGGCGCGGAAAGCGACCGGCTGCTCGTGCACTGGGACCTGCGCTCGCCGCTGGTGGCGCAGGCCTGCGCCGGACGGCCGCGCCCGGCGTCGGCGCGGGCCGAGCTGGCCCGCGGCGCCGCCGCGGTCCTGACGTCAGGGCCGGACGGCTGGCCGGCGCGCGACGCGGCCGTGGACGCGGCCGCGGGCGCGCCCGTGCTGCTCGTCGCCGTGCCCCCCGATATCGAGGGGCTGCGCTCGTCAGAGCCGGACTGCGCGGCCGCCTGGCGGACCGCGGTGCGTGAGGTGCTCGCGCCGCTGATGGACGCCGGCGCCGCCGTCACCGGCTTCGACAAGGCCGGCTGGTACGTCGTCGCCGCCCCCGGCACCCGAACACAGGAGGACACCCGATGAAGCTGGCCGGAGTAGAGCTCCGCCGGATCCAGATGCCGCTGGTGGCGCCGTTCCGCACCTCCTTCGGGACTGAGACGTCGCGGGACATCCTGCTGGTCCGCGTGGTGGCCGCCGGTCCCGACGGGGAGGCCGAAGGCTGGGGCGAGTGCGTGGCGATGTCCGACCCGCTGTACTCCCCCGAGTACGTGGCGGCCAGCGCCGATGTGCTGCGCCGCTTCATGATCCCGCGGATCGCCGCGGTGCCCGATCTGGACGCGAACAAGGTCGGCGCCGCGCTCGCGCCGCTGAAGGGCCACCGGATGTCCAAGGCGGCCCTGGAGATGGCGGTGCTCGACGCGGAGCTTCGGCTCGCGGGCCGGTCGTTCGCCAGGGAACTGGGCGCGACCAGGGACCGGGTGCCGTGCGGCGTCTCGGTCGGCATCATGAACTCGGTCGGCGAACTCCTCGACGCGGTGGCCGGCTACCTCGACGCCGGATATGTCCGGATCAAGCTGAAGATCGAGCCAGGCTGGGACGTCGAGCCGGTGCGCGCGGTCCGCGAGCGGTTCGGCGGTGACGTGCTGCTGCAGGTCGACGCGAACACCGCGTACACGCTGGCCGACGCGCGGCAGCTCGCCCGGCTCGACCCGTTCGACCTGCTGCTCATCGAGCAGCCGCTGGACGAGGAGGACGTGCTCGGGCACGCGGAGCTCGCCAAGGTTGTCGCCACGCCGATCTGCCTGGACGAGTCGATCACGTCGGCGCGCACCGCGGCGGCCGCGATCACGCTCGGCGCCTGCAAGATCGTCAACATCAAGCCGGGCCGGGTCGGCGGCTACCTGGAGGCGCGCCGGATCCACGACGTGTGCGCCGCGCACGGCATCGCGGTGTGGTGCGGCGGGATGCTGGAGACCGGCATCGGCCGGGCCGCCAACGTGGCGCTCGCAGCATTGCCCGGGTTCACGCTGCCCGGCGACACGTCGGCGTCCGACCGGTACTACGCGACCGATATCACGCCGCCGTTCGTGCTCGACGCCGGGCACCTGGACGTGCCCGCGGGTCCCGGCCTGGGCGTGGCCCCGGTTCCCGCCGAGCTCGAGGCCGTCACGACCGGATCCGAATGGGTAGCCCTCTAACGGGGGTTATGCCTGTTCGCCGGGTATCTTCCTCTGCGTGACCATGCGCCCGCAAGCAAACCTCGGCCGCGTCCTCGACGACCTCGGCGCCACGCTGCTCGAACTCGTCTGCGGCGACACCGGGCGGGTCGCCGAGATTGGCGGCATCGCCATCCACGACCCGGACGACGAGCCGACGCTGCCGCGGCATGCCCTCGTCCTCGGTGTCGGGGTGCGCGACCCGGACCAGGTCGCCGCGCTGCTGGCGGCGCTCGGCAAGCACGACGCCGCCGGGCTCGTGCTCCGGCTGCCGGTGGCGACGCCGCCGGTCGTCGTGGCGGCCGTCAAAGAGTCGGGAGTGCCGCTGCTCGGCCTCACCAGGGGCGCGTCCTGGACCCAGCTCGCCGCGCTGCTCCGCTCGCTGCTCGCCGAGGGCGACGTGGGCGACGAAGGCCCTGAGACGCTCGGCGGCATCCCGTCCGGCGACCTGTTCGCGGTCGCCAACGCGGTCGCGGCGCTGATCGACGCGCCGATCACGATCGAGGACCGCTCCTCGCGCGTGCTCGCGTTCTCCGGCCGCCAGGATGAGGCGGACCGCTCACGGGTCGAGACCATCCTCGGCCGCCAGGTGCCCGAACGGTATTCCCGGCTGCTCACCGAGCGCGGGGTGTTCCGCGATTTGTACCGCAGCGATCAGCCGATCTTCGTCGAGCCGCCGCCCGACGGTCCGGCCGACTTCAACATCCCGCGGGTGGCCGTCGCGGTGCGGGCCGGGGACGAAGTGCTCGGCTCTATCTGGGCGGTCGTCCCCGAGCGGCTCAGCGCGGACCGCGCCCGGGCCATGTGCGACGCCGCCCGGCTTGTGGCGCTGCACATGCTGCGCATCAGGGCCGGCGCCGACGTGGAACGCAGGCTGCGAGCCGACCTGGTGAGCACCACGCTGGAAGGAGGCGCGGGCGCCTGGGAGGCGGTCAGCCGACTCGGCCTGGCCGACCAGCCGGTCGTCGTGCTCGCCCTGGCCGTGCCCGAGTTCGCCGACAGGCAGCGGCTCGCCGACGGGCTGGCGATGCACCTGAGCGCGTTCCACCCGCGCTGCGCGACGGCGCTCGTCGGCGACGTGGCGTATGGCCTCGTGCCGGTCCCGGACGAAGCCGACGGCGAGCAGCGGGCGGCGCGGATTGCCGCGGACTTCCTGGACCGGGTCGGCGCCCGCAGCCGGGCAGTGATCGGCATCGGCCTAGTCGCCGCGGACACCGCGGGGCTGCCGGCCGCGCGGGCTTGCGCGGACCGGGTGCTGCGGGTGCTGCGCGGCGGGCACGCGAACGGCCGGGGCGGCGCGCGCCGGGTCGCCCGGCTCGCCGACGTGCACTCGGAGGTGCTGCTGCTTGAGCTGCGCGACCTCGCGGCAGCGCACGGCGACCAGCCCACGGGGCCGGTCGCGCGGCTTGCCCGGTACGACAAGGAGCACGGCACGAACCTCGTCCAGACGCTGCGCGCCTGGCTGGACGCATTCGGCGACGTGACCGCGGCGTCGGCCGCCATGTTCGTGCACCCGAACACGTTCCGCTACCGGCTGCGCCGCCTCACCGAGGTAAGCGGCATCGACCTGGCCGACCCGCAGCAGCGCTTCGACGCCATGCTCCAGCTGCGAGTAGTCACCCCCCACTGACCTCCGCCCTGACTGCCGTCCCGATTACGGCAATCGGCCCGGTAAGAGTGTGAGCGCAGCGACCTCCTACGCCGCTGATGCCTCACCCGTATCAACCGCCCCTTAACAGATTCGCCCTACACAGCCCATAGGCACCATACGTTTTCTTTCCGCACTCTTTGGATGGACAAAATATCCCAAAAGGGGCGCGGAAGTGGTCAAAAAGTGAGCAAAGTGGGCAGCCACCGGACTCAGCACCTCGCGCGGACAACGGAATACGCGGAGCCCGCGCCGCCTGGCCAAATCTTCAGAAAAAATTAAGGCAGCAGCTACACTTGGCCGCCCTATTGACCCATGATCGAGGGAATCGGACCCATACCGCCTCGGCGGGGGACAGTAGGAGGCGAGTGACGTGTTTCACAGGACGTTCAGGCGAAGTCCGCGCTCGGGAGCCGGGCCGGGTGTTACTCGGCGGGCCATCTTCCGCCTCGGCGGGGCCACGGCGGCCGGCGCCGCCGCGGCGACAGCCGCCTCGATCGCGACCGCCGGCCCGGCGGCGGCCGGCACCGACGGCGATGTCGTCTTGGGCAGCGTGCTGAACGAGACCACCGACCCGACAGGCATCCGGGTCGATGGCACCGTCACGCCCTACGGACTGGCCGTGACCGACAACGGCGCGGACACTCTCGACGGCGTCAAACCGAGCATCTTCGCGCACGCGAAGGACATGAACTTCGGGGCGTCGATATACGCGCGAGCCGTTGGCGCGGCCAACGGCGTGGTGATCGCCGCCGACCTCGGTCAAGCCCTGAACGCCACGAGCTTGGGGGCGGCGGCGATCGTTACCTCCAATTCCGGCTCGGGTCTCGGCATGCTCATCCAGTCCAAAGATGGCGACGCCGTAGAAGTGCTTTCGGTGGGCGCTGGCGGGGGGCTCAACGTGGTGACAACCGGGAAGAGCACCAGGCCCGCTGTCATCGTCACCAACGGCAGCCGGGACCCCGCGATCCTGACTACCGGCAGGCCCGTACTTCGCGGGCCCAAGGTCCCCGTCCCCGGCAACGGTCCGGCGCTGGCCGTCCAGGGCGTCGCGTCGTTCACGCGCAGCGGGGCAGTGACGTTGGCCGGCAAGGCGAAATCAACTGTCGTCGCCGTGCCCGGCGGGCTCACCGCGTCCAGTCACGTGCTCGCCATGATGCAGACCAACACGGCCACCATCGGCGTGCGCGCCGCCGTGCCGAACCCGGCGACGGGCAAGGTGACGATCTACCTGACCGGAACCGCACCCAAGGGCGCGAAGATCGCCTGGTTCGTCTTCGGCTAAGGAGGCAGCGACATGTTCGCGAGGATTTTCGGGCGAAAACCGCGCTCGGCGGCCGAGTCGGCGCTCACGCGTCGGGCGATCTTCCGCCTCGGCGGGGCGACTGCGGCAGGCGCGGCCGCGGCGACGGCGGTGTCGATCGCGAACGCCGCTCCGGCGGCGGCCGGCGTCGACGGCGACGTCGTCTTGGGCAGCGTGGGAAACGAGACGACCAACCCGACAGGCATCCGGGTCGATGGAACCACGACACCCTACGGATTTGGGGTGACCGACAATGGCGCGGACTCTCTCAACGGCATCCACCCGAGCCTGTTCGCGCACGCGAAGGACATGAACTTCGACACGTCGATATACGCAAGTGCCATTGGCCCAGCCGCCGGAGTGCGAATCCAGGCTGATCTCGGTGAAGCCCTCGCCGCCACGACCTTCGGGCCCGCGGTGATCCTGGCCGCCAATTTCGGCTCGGGTCTCGGCGCGTTCATCCAATCGAAAGACGGTAACGCTGTAGAGGCGAACGCGGTTGGTACGGGCGGGGCGATCAACGCGCAGACAACCGCTAACAGCACTCGGCCCGCCGTCGTCGTCACCGCTGGCAGCCGGCAGCCCGCGATCTTGACTACCGGTGTGCCGGTCCTTCGCGGGCCCAAAGTTCCCGTCCCCGGCAACGGCACCGCGCTGGCGGTGCGGGGGGTCGCGTCGTTCACGCGCAGCGGGGTCGTGACGCTCGGCGGCCGGGCGAAATCTGCGATCGTCGCCGTGCCCGGCGGGCTGACCGCGTCCAGTCACGTGCTCGCCACGATGCAGACCAACACGGGGACCGTCGGCGTGCGCGCCGCCGTCCCGAACCCGGCGACGGGCAAGGTGACGATCTACCTGACCGGAACTGCGCCCAAGGGCACGAAGGTCGCCTGGTTCGTCTTCGGCTAGCCGCCGCGTCAAGTCCCATTCCCGTCCCCACCCGGCGGGTGCTCGTAGCTGACAACTTCCCACGGGGCGAAGTTAAGCAAGTTGGCGAGCTTGTTGTTTGTCGCTCTCTCCTCGTCGGTGTCGTCTGGGAGCTTTATGTGCAGCTGCTTGTAGAGCTCGAAGCGGTTGAGGTTGATGAGGGTGTCCAGCGCCGAACCGTAGTGCCCTGCCGCGATTACTGAGCCCCGGTAGGATAGATAGGCCAGTACATAGGGGATGACGGCGATAAGCACCCAGATGTTACGGGGCCAGAGGAATAGCACCGCTGTAACGCAGGCAAGCCCGGATATGAAAGTCATCCGCACCGCGAGGTCCAGTTGAGTGCGCTGGTCGTTGACGTAGTCGATGTGGCCTTGCGGTGCGATTAGCAGCAGGTGCGGCACGACCTGCAAAGCGTCCAGGCTGTACTGGCTTCCCGCCTGGTACTCGGCGTGGCGCAACACGTTCCCCAGCCGGGTAGGCATGACGTCCTCAAGCGCCATGGGAAAGGAATTGCGAACGCGCTCCGCCTCGGCGATGCGAGAACGAAGGGGCGTCCTGGCAGCGTGGGCGCTGACGTCCAAGCCGGAGATTTTATCGTTAAGCTGAACTTGCTCCTGCTCTAGAAAATCGCATAGGCGCTGATAGCGCAGGATCCGCTGAGAACGCAGATACTGGGCGGGACGCGCGGTTCCCCAGTACCCCTCAAAGAACTGAACGATGGCGAACTGGGAGGGGTGGATAACGACGCCGAGCGCAATGCTGAGAAAAGCAAGGAAGGCGATCCCGCCGCCGCCGAGTTGTTCCAGGGACCTAAAGGCACGAGTCCAGTCGGGTGCATGCTGCCAGCTTCCCGAGGTGACCAGCACATACACAAACGTCACGTACAGCGAGGACGGCACCACGCTGATCACGCTGAAGTAGCGCCCGATCGTCTGAGCCGCACCACTGCCTACATCGACAATGCCACCAGTCGCCACGGTCAGTCCGGCCCAGGCTTGGCCGCTTCTTCGGCGGTGAAATATCTCTTGCAGTGCTGGCAGTAGAAACGACCGGCAACCTTTTTGGCGATCTTTCTCTCGCAGCCAGGGGTGGGGCAGATGGCCGTCGAGTGGTCACTTGGCTGACGTTCACCTGGCGATCTAGCGGAAGGGAAGTTTCCCAAAATTACCGCTGCAAGCAGCAGCCCTAGCTGGGAACCTGTACGCATTTAGCCGCCCCTCCTATGCAAAGAGCTTACGCCGGACTGGCGCAACCGTCGATCCCAGCCGAACTGGCTGACGTGGCATGGCTGAGCTGGCATGATTTACGGCGTGTCAGACCTGCAGGCGACGCAACAGCCTCAGGCTGCGCCAGGGCCACCCGGGAAGTCAGCGACGGAATTCAGGCCGCGCTGGTGGGCCCGTCCGTCGCCTTGGCTGTCAGGGCTAGTGGCTCTGCTGGTGATAGCCGGAATAACCGTCACACAGGTGCCGCGGCTCACTGCTAGTTCTCCGGCACGACCACATTCGCCGATCCGACCGACTCGGACCGCATTGCCGATCCTGTCCGGACAGGCGTTCACCCAGCCCATGATCGCTGGCCGCGGCTTCATCGGCGCGGATCTTCGCGGTGCCCAGCTAGAACGCCTCGACCTGCGCGGCGAGAATTTCCAGCGCGCCGACGCGGCCGGCGCCGTGTTCGCGGGCAGCCTTCTCAACGGCGCCGTTTTCGCCCACGCCAACCTGCGCGGAGCTGACTTCAGGGACACGTGTTTGCGTGGCGCCGTCTTGACTGGGGCCCAGTTGGCCGGCGCGGATTTCACCGGTGCTGATGTCACCGGCGCGACGATTACCCGGGGAACTACGCGTCAGGCAATAGGGTGGGCGTCGATCCGGGTTTCATCCGTTTGCCCGGCGGGCCCGTTACCGGCCAGAAAACCTTGGCGCCAGATCGATCTTGCCTTCGCGGGCGAGGAGCGTCTCCAGCGATGGGACCTGCTTGCCCGCCCGCAGGACTTCGTAGTAAACGTAGCGGCCGCGGCGGAGCGTATCTCCCTCGGGGGTTTTGATGTCCGCCGTCACAGCGCAGATGTTCGAGCCGAGCGTCGCCTTCGTGTCCACCCAGAAGACGGTGTCCGGGGTTTGCGCGATGAGCCCGTCGAGTGCGATGAAAAGGCCTGCCCGGTACTGCTCCCAGGACCAGTGTCCGGACAGCGGCTGGCCCGCGAATGGCGGCCACTGATCTTCGGGCACACCCGCCAAGGGCATCACGGCCCAGCCAGGTACCGGATGCTCTTGCGTGTACTCCGAGTACACGACGATCAGGGCGGTGACCGCGCCGCCGGATGCCCACCCGAACAAGGACCCGTCACGAGGGATCGGGATGCCGCGCGTCACGACCTCCGCCACCACGTCCGGCTCGGCGGTCGCACCCTCGGCCGAGATGACGATGATGTCGCCGGCTGGCCACGCCCAGAGCGAATAGGACGACTCATCTTCGCCGTGCTCTTGCGTGAGGGCGAAGAACCCGGAGTGGTCTCCGTCCTGGACCAGGATCACCATCGCGCGGACAGTTCCGTCGGAGTCGAGCGTTGTGACTGCCTGCGGGTAATCGCTGAACAGTTCATGACACGCGTCGTGCAGTGAGCCAGTGCGGACCATTCGCCAGCCACCTCCGTTCGCGTATTCGAACAACCCTCCCACATAGAATCTACGTTCGATGAGGCTGCTTGTCAATAACATGTTCGAATCTCGGAATGTCGATTATCCGTACTTTCTGACAGGCGGCATGCCCGGGCGTTGTCGCTGACGTCAGGTCTTGGTGGCGATGTGGTAGGCGGCGGTGACGTTGGCGTCGACGTGCTCGGTGCGCACCGAGGTGAAGCCGGCTTCGCGGAGCATGTCCCGGGCCTTCTGCTCGCCCCACATCGTGCCCAGGCCCATGCCGCCGTCGGCGAGCGAGACCGTCATGCAGTGCATGCAGGAGACGGTGTACAGGAACGGCCCGAGCGGATGGTTAGCGTTGTCCGCGAGCGTGCTCGAGGCGCGGATGTCGACGCACAGGAACACGCCGTCCGGGCGCAGTGCCCGCGCGATGCCGGCCAGCATCAGGTCCGGTCGTGCCTGGTCGTGCACCGAGTCGAACGTCGTGATGAGGTCGAACGCGTCGGTCTCATCGAGCCGGGCGGCGTCGCGCTTGGTGAACCGCACATTCGTGAGGGCCTTGCCGTCGGCTTGCGCCGTCGCCGCGGCCAGCGCGGTGTCGGACAGGTCGAAGCCGGTGAACCGCGACGCCGGGAACCGCGCGCCCATCAGGTTGACGGCGTGCCCGGAACCGCAGCCGACGTCCGCGACGTCGATGCCCAGCTCGAGGCGGTCGCGCAGGCCGGGGACGAGCGGCAGCGTGACGTCGAGCAGGGTCGCGTCGTGCTCGGCGGCGCTTTCCTCGGCCATGATGGCGTGAAACCTCGGGAACGCCGAGTAAGGGATGCCGCCGCCGGCCTTGAAGCGCTCCACGATCTGGTCTTCCACCAGGGCGAGCAGCGCCACGTACTGCGCCTGGATGCCCAGATTGTCCTGGCCCGCGCCGCGGGTGAGCCAGGCGGCGTGCGCGGCGGGCAGCGCGAACGCGCCGGTGGCCGCGTCATGGTCGACGATCCTGCCGGTGGTCATCGCCGCCAGCCATTCCCTGACATACCGCTCGTTCAGGCCCGCGGCGGACGCGATCTGCTCGCTGGTCGCGGCCGGCAGCGTCGCCATCACGTCGAACAGGCCGGTGCGGTGACCGACGCTGATCATCAGGGCCAGCGCCGCGTCGTTCAGGATGCCGGTCATCCGCCGGGCGAACCGCGCCGAGCCCGCGGATCCCGCCGCGGCTACGTCCGCCTCGGCCACGTCACAGGCCTTCCCTGTGCGCGATGGCGGCCGCTTCGGTACGGCTCGCGGCGCCGAGCTTGCCGAGGATGTTGGAGACGTGCACGCTCGCTGTCTTCGGCGTGATGAATAGCTCCGCGCCGATCTCGCGGTTGGACAGGCCGCGGGCGAGCAGCCGCAGCACTTCCAGCTCCCGTTCGGTCAGCGCTCCGGTCAGCTGGCCGTCCCCGGCGCGGCCGCCGTGTCCGTTGCGCGCGCCGTGGCCGGCGCCGACATCGAGGCGGGCGCGGCGGGCCAGGTCATCGAGGGCTGTGCACAGCGGCGCCGCCCGCAGCGACGTCGCCGTCGCGACGGCCGCGCGCCACACCTGCGCTGCCTCGTCCCTGCGGCCGGCCTCGGCGAGCGCCTCGGCGAGCCGCCACTGGCCGCGCGCGATCTCGTAGACGTAGCCGGGGCCGAACGTGTCGAGCACCCGCTGCCACGCGTCTGGTGAGTTCTGCCCGCACGCCCGCTGGTATTCGGCCTCGACCCTGGCCAGCCAGCCCCGGCCCTCGATGCCGAGCACCGCCTTGGGCCGTTCCGGCCATCGCGCGCCTTCCCTGGCCAGGTCGAGCAGCTCGTGCGCGGCGGCTTCCTCCGCCTGGGCGGCGACGACGTGGCCCGTGGCTCGCGCGGCGACCGCGCGGTCGGCACGCGCCGCCAGCGCCGTGGCTGCCACCCTGATGACCGAGGGGCCGTGCGACGGCCACGCGTCCGCGCGGATCGCGGCCTGGGCGTGGGACAGCGCCAGGTCGGTGTCGCCGCGCCACAGCGCCTGCTCGGCGAGCAGCCCCCTGGCGATGTAGGCGACGAAGACGTCGTCCCAGAACGGCTCGAGCCAGGTCCGGCGTTCGTCGGCGGCCGAGTTGCCGCGCGCCACGTCGACGAACAGGGCCATCGCGGAAAGCACCGCCTCCGGCTGGCTGGTGACGCGGACAGGGAACCCGTCGGCGAGCTCCTGCGCGTGGTCCCACTCCCCGTCGGCGAAGTGCGCCTGGAAGTGCAGATGCTGCAGGTCGAGGCCGAACGGGGCCAGGCCGAGCCCCTCCGCGTCCGCCCGCTGCACGCCCTGGTGCGCGACCCGGGCCGCCTCGGCGAGCTCGCCGCGGATCAGGTGCCCGTACGCCAGGCTGTAGGCGGCGCGCAGCTCGACGCCGAGGCTGCGGGTCTGGGCGGCCTGCTGGTAGGCCGCCGAGTACATGCCGATGGCCTCGTCAGGGTCGCCCGCACGGCTGGCCAGCTGGCCGAGCGTGACCAGGGCGTCGGCCTCCACCTGCGGGGCGTCGGCCTGCCCCGCGACGGCAATGGCGCGCTGCGCCCACTCCCTGGCGGCGGCGTCGTCCCCCGCGACCATCAGCGCGATCGCGTAGGTGGCCATCGCGCGAGCGAGATACCAGGTCGGCGGGTCGGCCGGGGTCTGCTCGACGGTTTCCGCGGCGACCGTCAGAGCCTCGTCGAACGCGACTTCGTCCTCGGTCTGCAGCAGGTAGTAGGCCAGCCGCTCCCCCACCCTGCTCAGCAACTCGGGGTCGGCTTCGCTGGTCCCGCTCTCCGCCCCCGTCCGGCTCCAGGCCATGGTCCACGGTCCGGCCTCAGTCCGGGTCCCGGTCCCGGTCCCGGCGCCAGTGCCGCCGCCCGGCGGCGCCCCACCCTGAGACCCAGTGTTATACTCAGTATTATACTCGAGGAAGAGAGCCGGGTCGATGAGCACAGAACGGATGCGGCGGAGCAAATGGATCGCGCGGGGCACGTCGCCCGCCGCCGCCGCGGCGGCGGCCGACTTGTGCCCGAGCTTGCCGCGGCTCATGCCGGCGAGTTTGGCCGCCTCGTCCACCCGGTCCCACAGCGCCAGCGCCTGGTCGTAGTGCCGGTGCGCCTCGGTTGGCGCGCCGATCCGCTCCGCCTCCTGCCCCGCCCGGATCGAGGCCGCGAACGCGCCCGGCACGTCATGGCTGGCCAGGCTGTGGTGCGCCAGCTCGGCCGCGGCGCCGGGCACGTCGGCGAGCAGGGCGGCGAGCCGCCCGTGCAGCCGGGTCCGCTCGCCGGGCAGCAGGTCGTTGTAGACCGCCTCGCGCAGCAGCGCGTGCCGGAACACGTAGCCGTCCGCGTCGGGCACGAGCAGCTGGTGGGCGACGGACTCGCGCACCGCCTCCTCGTATTCGGCGTCGGGCAGCCGGACCGCCGTCCGGACCAGGTCATCGGCCGCCCGCCGTCCGGCCACCGCGGCCGCCCGCAGCACCTGCTGCGCCGCGTCTGACACCCGTTCCACCCGGGACAGCAGCGTCGCCGCCAGGCCGGAAGGAAGCCCGGGGTCACCTGGCGCGCCGGCCAGCGAGGCGAGCAGTTCCTCGGCGTAGTACGCGTTGCCTTCGGCGCGAGCGACGATCCGGTTCAGGGTGGCGGCGGGGAGACGGGCGGGTCCGTTCGGAATAGCGGAAAGAAGTTCACCGAGCGCGGCCGGTGGCAGCGGTCCGAGCTCCACCGGCACCACCGAGGGAAGCCTGAGCAGGTCAGCCACCACCGGGCGGAGCGGGTGACGGCGGTGCAAGTCGTCGGTGCGGTAGGTGCCGATCGTGGCGACCCGCTCGCGATGCAGCATGCGCAGCAGGAACGTGACCAGGTCACGGGTGGACGCGTCGGCCCAGTGCAGGTCCTCGAGCACGAGCAGCACCGGGGCGCGCTCGGACAGCTCGCCGAGCAGCCCTAGCACAGCGCCGAACATCTGCTGCCTGGTCAGGCCCGACCAGTCCGCCTCGGCCTGCTGGCCGTCGCCGCCGTCGGGCAGCAGCCTGGCCAGCACAGGGCGTGCCTTCACCGCGGCCTCAAGCTCCGGCGACGGCGAGCGGATCGCGTCGGCGAACGGCAGGTAGGGCACGCTGTCGCCGATCTCCGCGCACTGGCCGCACAGCACGGTGAAGCCCCGGTACGCGGCGATGCTCATAACCTCGGCGACCAGCCGGGACTTGCCCACGCCAGCGTCGCCGCCAACCAGTGCGGCGACCGAACGCCCGTTCGCGGCATCGTCGAGGAGACTACGGAACCGGGCGAGTTCGGCGTCGCGGCCCACCAGTGTCGCCATGTACCTATTATCCCAGCAGCGGCGTAATAGTTTCGAATCAATAAAACTCGGCCGGAGTCAGCTGAGCAAGTCGAGCAGGTTTTTGTCCCAGACCAGGATGGTCCACACCTTGAAGTGGTAGATGTGGGCCGGCTCCCCGAACGTGGCAATGTACAGGCTAGGCGGGAAGTAACCCTGGGGACCGTTCGCCTTGGTCGAGACGGCGAAGTTCGCGTAGTGGCGTCGCGGGTCAAAATCCGAGGCCTTCTCCTCGAAGAGGTTCCCGCGGCTGACATGACCGTGATCGGACCACAGGATGGTCACCGTCATGGTGTCGCCGCTGACCAGGTCGATGGCGGCGGCGTTGGAGTAGTTGGCGAAACCGTCGGTCAGGTGGTGCGCGCGCAGCCATGGGACCAGCGTCTGATCACTCGCGGGCGCTTGCGGCGGCAGCATGCCGTAACCGAGCGCCGCCAGGTAGCCGCAGGCCACCGCCGCCAGCGCCGGCCGGAACCTGGCCCGGGTGAGCCGGTCCGCCACCACGCGTCCGGCTAGCACCGCGCCGAACGGCAGCACGCAGGCGATCTCGTGGTTCTGGTAGCTGGCATACGGCAGCGTGCTGATCCCGTAGGCGGCCAGCTGCACGAGTATCGCTACCGACAGAATCCGCGCGATCAGGTCGTCGAGCGTGAAGAAACGCCGGATGACGCGGCACAGCGCCCATACCGCCAGCGCCACGCCCACCAGATGCACCACGCTCAGCAGCACGCCGAAACCGGGCCGGGCAACGTAGAAGGCGGCGCCGAACAGCCGCAGCACGCCGTCGACCACCATCACGGCGTTGTGGGGCCAGGAAGAAAACGGCGCGAGCTTAGCGCCCAGCGGGCCGACACTGTAACCGCCGAGGCGGCTGATGAGCTTCACTGTCCCGGCGGCCACGCCCGCCGAGACCAGCGCCGCGGCCGCCATCGCGACGTTGAACCAGTGGGTGCGCAGCGGCTCGCGGTGGCGCACGAGCTCCCGGAAGGCGAGTGTCCCGCAGACCACGACGACAGGCACCACGCCCATCGTCACCACGGTCCGGTCACCGATCTGCGCCCAGACCAGCATCAGGGCGACGGCCGCCGGCAGCCACCAGCGCCGCGGCGCCCTGTCTAGCAGCAGGAACGTCAACAGCAACGGCACCCCGGTCCCGATGTGATCCGGTGCCTGCAACAGCACCGCCACCCCCGGGCCCGCCTGCGGCGCGATCATGATCACGGCGGCGATCAGCATCCGCACCAGACCCGCCTTGCCCGTCTTATCGCCCTTGGCGAGCAGGCCGGCCAGGAGCACGAGCAGCGTGTACGTGATAGCCGCGGAAATGTGCACGTCCCAGGGTCCGAGCCCGCGGAAGATCTCGACGAGCACGTACTCGGGCAGTTCGGTCGTGTAGTAGGTCACATCGCCAAGGGCCCAGCCGCGCAGCAGCCAGTTCCCGTGCAGCATGTCCCACGCCTGCGTGGCGCTGAGCGCGCCGTCGGAAGTGACCGACGCCGTCTCGGAAACCCTCAGGTAGACCAGGAAGAGCACGACACCCGCGGCCACGAAGCCGCCCAGCCATATCAGGCCAGTCGTGCTTACCGTGAGCGTCCGCCGCCGGCGCGCCACGCCAGGAGCAAGGCCATCCCGGGCCCGTCCTGAGGTCGTGTGCACCGGCGTAATTTACCATCAGCTTTATGGAGAAGGTGACCAGGACAGACGCGCAGTGGCGCGAACTGCTCAGCCCGGACGAGTACCGGGTGCTGCGCCAGGCGGGGACCGAGGCGCCGTTCACTGGCGAGTACACCGACACCAAGACGACCGGCGTCTACAGGTGCCGCGCGTGCGGGGCGGAACTGTTCCGTTCTGAGGCCAAGTTCGAGTCACATTGCGGCTGGCCGTCGTTCTACCAGCCGACCGAGGGCGACGCGGTGACGCTGATCGAGGACCGCTCGCACGGGATGATCCGCGTTGAGGCACGCTGCGCGCGGTGCGACTCCCACCTCGGGCACGTATTCACCGGCGAGGGGTACGACACGCCCACCGACGAGCGCTGGTGCATCAACTCGATCTCGCTGACCCTGGAGCCAGTCGAATAAGCGCGCGTCGATGGCGGCGTCACTGGTCGCCGGCGTGGTAACGCCTGTTGCGCTTGGTGTCCGCGCGGCGGCGCTTGTCGTCTAGGCGGCGCTGCCGCGCGGCGCGGGTCGGCTTGGTGGCGACGCGCGGCGGCGGCGGCGCGGCGATCGCCTCCCGCAGCACGGCGGCGAGGCGGTCCCTGGCGGCGAGGCGGTTCAGCAACTGGCTGCGCTCCCGCGAGGCCGCGACCGTGAGCACCCCGTCGGCCAGCCGGCCGCTGAGGCGTTCGAGCGCGCGCCGTTTGGCGTGTTCGGGCAGGCTGGTTGAGTTCTGCAGATCAAACGACAGTTCAACTCTGCTGTCCGTCGTGTTGACCGACTGCCCGCCAGGCCCGGACGAACGGGAGAACCGCTCGTCAAGCTCGCCGGCGGGGATCACCAGCCAGCCATTCACGCGCAGATCGTCGGCCACCCTCCCAGCATGGCCGGCGGTCCCAAATCGTGACCTGGCGGGGGAAACCGCGCGGTGGTGGCGGGCCGTCGAATCGGCATGCGTAACTCGCGCCCTGCGGCTCAGCGCCGCCGGCTCGCCGCCCTCGCAGTTCCGGCGGGCCTTACTCTCATCGCCATGGCCGCGCTAGCGGGCTGCTCGAGCGGCAACTCGTCCTCCTCGGCGAATTCGGACCAAGCGCTTAACGCACCCGCAGCGAGCGCGGCCGTCCCGGCCGGCGCGCCCGCGGCCGCGGAAACAGCAATCCCATCGCCCGCGCCGACCGGTGCCGGCTTCGGCGCATCCGGCTCCGGCGGCGGCGGCTCGGCGCAGTCCTCGTCGGCGCGGCTCGCGAGCGCCGGGCAGCAGCTCATCTACACCGCGCAGCTCACGGTCAGGGCACAGAGCGTCCCCGCCGCGGTCACTCGCGCCAACACGATCGTCACCGGCGCCGGCGGCTACGTCTCCGCGGAGAACGCCAGCAGCGACCCAAGCCACCCGGACCGCGCCACCGCGACGATCGTGCTCAAGATCCCGGTGGCCGTCTACGCCGCCACGCTGAGCCAGCTAACCGGCGGCCTGGGCACGCAACTGTCCCTGCAGCAGCAGGCGCAGGACGTCACCGAGCAGGTCGCGGACGTCAACAGCCGGGTCGCCTCGGACGAGGCGGGTATCGCGCAGCTTCGGGTGCTGCTGCGGCACGCGGGCTCGGTCGCGGACCTGCTCAGCGTGCAGGATCAGATCAACTCGCAAGAATCCGACCTCGAGGCGCTGCAGGCGCAGCAAAGCGCGCTGAACCACGAGACCTCGTACGCGACGGTCACGGTCACGGTCATCGGCCCCAAGGCCGTGGCCAAGCCCGCGAAGCACAAGGCGCCGCCCGGGTTCACCAGCGGGATTTCCGGTGGCTGGCGCGCGTTCCGCACGTCGGTCTCGTGGTTCCTGGCCATCGTCGGCGCGGTCGCGCCGTTCGCGGCCGTGGTCGTGGTGCTCGGCGGACTCGCCTACTGGGGCCGGCGCAAGCTCGCCCAGCGCCGGTCGGCGGCGTAGAACTCTAACGCCAGGTCGGCGACGAGTTCGGCGACCGGCTTGCGGCGGCCGGTGAAGAACGGGATCTCCACCCTGGTGTGCCGCCTGGCCTCCGCGCCGCGCAGGTGACGCATCAGGTCGACGATGCGGTGCAGTTCGTCGGCCTCGAAGGCGAGTATCCACTCGTAGTCGTTGAGCGCGAAGCAGCTGACCGTGTTGGCGCGCACGTCCGGGTACTCACGGGCCATCATGCCGTGCTCGGTGAGCATGGTCCTGCGCTCGGCCGGGTCGAGCAGGTACCAGTCGTAGGAGCGGACGAACGGGTACACGGACACGTAGTTCCGCGGCTCCTCCTCGGCGAGGAAGGCCGGGATGTGGCCCTTATTGAATTCGGCGGGCCGGTGCAGCGCCATGGCGCTCCACACCGGCTCGCTGGCCCGGCCGAGCCGGGTTCGGCGGAACCGGACGTACATCTCCTGCAGTTCGTCGGAGGCCGGAGCTACCCACCACAGCATGTAGTCGGCGTCGGCGCGCATGCCCTGCACGTCATAGCAGCCGCGGGTGAGCACGCCCTTGCCAACTGCCTGGTCGAGCACTTCGCCGAGCTCGGTCGCGGCCCCGTCCCTGTCGCCGTCAAGCGCGGCCCGGTCGGACACCCGGAACACCGCCCACATGGTGTACCGGATCAGCTCGTTGAGCTCCCTGGCCTTGAGCCGCTTCTCGTCAACAGTCATGATCAAAATCCTAGGTGACGTGCGACCTGCGCCGTCGCCGACGCAGCGGTGGCGATGCAGGCGGGGATACCCACCCCATCGTAGGCGGCGCCCGCGACGGCCAGGCCGGGCTGGCGCAGCACCGCGGCGCGGACGCGCTCGACCCGGTCCAGGTGGCCCACGTTGTACTGCGGGAGAGCGCCGCCCCACCGGGTGACGCGGTGCGCTATCGGCGCGCCCGCGAGCCCGGTCGCGGCCGCCAGTTCGGCCGCGGCCAGCGCCGCCAGGTCCTCGTCGTCGCGCTGGAGCACCGCCACCTCGCCGATCCTGCCGACGGAGCAGCGGACGATGTGCACGGGCGCGTGCCTGGTCAGGTGCGGCCACTTGACCGTGGAGAACGTGACGGCCTTGACGGCCTTCCCGTCGACCGCCGGCACCAGGTACCCGCTGCCGGCCTGGGCGGGAAAGTCTTGCGCGCGGAAAGCCAGCGTGATGATCGCCATGCTCGCGTACGGGATCTCGTTGAGGGCGCTAGAGGCGGCCGGGACCGTTCGGGATAGGAGTCTTGCGGCTGGCGCGGCCGGGATCGCGAGGATGACGGCGTCCGCTTGCAGGTATTCGGGATCGGCGGCGGAGCCGATGGTAAGCCGCCAGCCGGACTGCGTGCGATCCAGGTCGCGCACCATCGCGCTGGTCCTGACGTCGGCGTCCGACGCCTTGGCGAGCACCTCGGGCAGCGCGCCGAGGCCGGTGGTCAGCGTGACGAAGACCGCGGAGCCCGGTGCCGGGCTCGCCGGGATGAGCGAGGCGGCGGCCCCGGTCAGGGACGGGTGCGCGCTGGCGGCGGCCGCAAGCGGAGCGAGGGTGGCCGCGAAAGACAGGTCCTGTGAGCGGCCGGCGTAGACGCCGCCGAGCAGCGGGTCGACCAGCCGGTCCACCACCTCGTCGCCGAGCCGCGTGCCGACGTAGTCCGCGACGCAGACGTCGCCTGGCCGCGCCGGCGGCGTCCGCTCGTGCCGGGCGCGATCGACGCCCTCGGCTGACACGACGCCGGTGGCGGCCAGTTCGTCGACGTCGGCGGGCACGCCCATGAACTGCCTGCGCGGCAGCGGGCGCAGCACGCCGCGGGTGTAGATGGCCGACGAGGTGACACCGGCGGGCACGAGGCAGTCCCCCAGGCCTGTTGCTGTTATCAGCTCGATGCCCTCCGGCCGGCGGGCGAGCAGCGCCTCCGCGCCCTCGTCCATCGGCACGCCGGCGACCTCGCTCGCGGAAAGCTTGCCGCCCAGCCGCGACGAGCCTTCGAGCACGGTGACGCTGACAGGCGCGTCCCGCAGGAAGAAGGCGGCCGCGAGCCCGGTGATCCCGCCGCCGACCACGACCACGCGCGGAAGTGTGCCTGTCGTCATGGTCTACCAGCCTGCCACACGGCGCTCACCCGCCGAGCAGGGCGAGCGCGTCGGGCAGCGTTCGCACGACCGGGAAGCCTGAGTTCGCGACCGTGGAGCCTGAGTTCGCGACCGGCCTGGCGAGGTTCGCGCGCGCGATCTGGATCGCACGGACACCCACCGCCTCGGCGCCGGCGCAGAACCTCGCCTGGTCGTCGATCATCACCGCGTCCGCCGGTGCGATACCGAGGTCTTCGAGGGCGCTGAGGTAGATCTCCGGCGACGGCTTAACGGAGCCGACTTCGAATGACAAGATCACCGAATCGGCGAGCTGGGTCAGGCCACGCTGCTCGAGCATCGGCCTCGTGCTCTCCGAACAGTTGCTGACCAGCGCCGACGCGATCCCGCGCGCCCTGAGCTCGGCGAAGAACGGCGCCGTGTCGTCGTAGACGTGCGAGCCATCGCGCAGGAGTTCGACGTCTCGGCGGACGAGTTCGCAGACCAGCCCGGGCGCTGGCTCGATCCCGCAGGCGAGCAAGGTCTGCGTGAACGCGTCGGCCAGGGTCAGCTTTCCCCGGCCGCGGTCATCCAGGCTCTTGTCCCATGCGTCGAGCCAGCGGTCGAAGTCGGCGCCCGCGAACGCGGTCAGCGCCCCCACACGTGCCCTGAAGTTATCGCTGAGGATGGTGTCGTACACATCGACGAGGCAGGCCCTGACGGTCACCGGGTCATGCCTGCCTGAGCCGGTCGCGCAGCAGGCCGACCTCGCCGTCCGCGAACCCGTTGTCGGCCAGCCACTGCTCCAGTCCGCCGTAACGGACGTGCAGCTGCTCGAGGAACGCCTTCATCGTCTCTTCCCGCGGCAGGTGCGCCGTCACAGGCCTGCTGCTCACGTCGTCGGCGTAGGTCCTGGACCTGCGCAGCCGTTCGATGATCGCGTCGATCCGCTCGCCCGTGGCCATGTAGTCGGCCACGATGGCCTCGGGCTCGACGTCGGCGACGAGCAGTGCCAGCGCGACGATCACGCCGGTCCGGTCCTTGCCCGCCGCGCAGTGCACGATCGCCGCGCCCCGCGAGGTCGCGATGGACCGCAGCGCGCCGGTCACCTCTTCCGGGCGCTCTTCCAGGTAGCCGAGGTAATGCCCGCACATGAGGTCGTCGGGAAACCGGGACCGGTCCGCCGCCGTCTTCTTCACCAGCAGCGCCTCGGCGACCGCGTCGGTGCGCCTGCCCAGCTCCGGCAGTACAGGGTGGTGCTTGTGCCGAACGCCCGGCACGGCGTCGAGGGGGCCGGGCCCCTCGATCTCGACCTCGGCCGTGGTGCGCAGGTCCACGATCGTCGTCACGCCTATCTCATCGACGAGCCTGGCCACGTCCGCCGGCGAAAGCTCCTGCAGGTTCTCCGAACGCAGCAGCCTGCCCGGCATGACGCTGCCGCCATCCGCGGTGGGCAGGCCGCCCAGGTCGCGAACGTTGACCGCACCCTCAAGATCAATCCACGCCATGTCCTCATTGTCCCATTTCAGCCCCAGCGCGACGCGGCCGCCCCCGCGAACCGCCGGTGAACAGTCCCCAACCGATCAACTCGCCGTGACTCAGGTTCCTTTCCGAATGAGCCGCATGACCTGCGAGCCGGTTTCGCGGGTGAACTTGTCCGTCTCGGCGAGGACGTCGAGGCCCACCGCGAGCTTGTGCGCGTTCAGGTCGACAGCCGCCTCCGTGAGGTCGGCGTAACTAGCGATCGCCGCCCGTGCCCTGGACCAGGCGGTGACCCCGGTACCAGCTCCGGCGAGTAGCGCGATTGTCGCGCTCAGCCCGGAAAACGCGCCTAGCGGCCACCAGCAGAACATGAGCGCGAGGTACAGGACGGCCCAGCCAGCGAGCGTACCCGCGCGCTGGAAGGCATCCCGCGCGGCGATGACCTCCGTCCGGACGCCTTCCTCGAGCACGAGCCACAGGCGAGGCCACGCGGCGCCGAGATCGAGACGATAGGCGTGCCAGATTCGTACGTCAACGCTGTGCGCCCTATCTCCGATCCAGGTAGGGCACGCCGGGTAGGACAGCGCGATGCGGTTCCTGACCGCGGCAAGCGAGTTCACCTTGTCCGTGGCGTCGCGGTCATCCTCGAGTTGTTCGGCCATCGCGTCATCCGCATCGGTCCACCGCTTCTGGCGAGCCTCGGTAAGTCCGCGTGACAGCGCGGCGAAGGGTGCCGGCCATTGCCCCAGCCAGGCTCGCAGGATCAGGAAACCGAGTCCGTACGCGGCCAGTGCCGCCGCGGAGGAAAGCAGCAAGACGGCGACCACAGCGAGCACGACCGCAATAGCTCCGGCACCGCGCAACTCGGCGCTCGCCGTGTTGGCTCCGGCCACCAGCGTGGAGAAAGACGTGCCTTTGGTCCATGAGAGCAGCACGAATCCCACGAACAGCAATCCGGGTAGCGCCAGTGCCGTCAGCCACTTGTCCGCGATCTTGGTGCCGAGGCCGGAGAGGAAGGACTCCACCGTCACTCCGGACGCATCGCTGCCCCGTTGACGGGGCAGTATGGCGGGCGTCCCTTCCCGGGCACGTTCAGCCAGGTCCGCGCGCAAATGGCCGCTGGGCAGACATACAGGTCCGTGGCCGTGTGTCCGGGTGTCACGTTGAACAGGTCCGGGATCGCCCGGCGGCCGGCGCGGGTCGCGATGCCCAGCCGGGCGGCGAGCTTGGTCAGCTCCGCTTCGACGTCATCTCCCGCCTTCGCGGCTGTCACCAATTCGTTCAGCCCGGTCATGTCGGCGGACGCGATCTTGCGTTCGCTGGCCTGCTCGAGTATCTGGCACGCCAGGCGAAGTATGGACCTGGTGTCGGTCATGACCGTACATTAAAGCAACGCGCGAAGCGGGGCGAGTGTGGTGAACGAGGAACCGGAAGAATATCTTAACCGGCTGGTTGAGTCGGGCGTGCCCCCGGAGCGGGTGCTAGCCGAAGCTGACCGAATTCTCGCCAGCGCGGAACCGGACCTGAACTTCGCCAGGGCACTATCCGACCTCGGGATATACGCGAGTGAATCCGGGCTTTACCCCGCGGCGATCCGCTACTTCGAGGCGGCGCTGGACCTGCGGCCAGATAATCCTAAGAATCACTATGATCTCGCGGTTGCGCTGATGGGCGCTCAACTGCACAAAGATGCACGCGCCCCGCTGGAAAAAGCGATCAGCATGCTCCCGTTGTACACGTATGCGCTAGGGAACCTCGCGACTGTTTATTTCTTTTTGGGAGATTTCGTGGGCGCGGCCTTCGCGATGGACCGGGTCATTGAGCTGTTCGCGGACCAGCCGTACCCGGAGTCCCTCACGCGTCTACGCGAAGCTGTCACGATATGGACCCTCTCACCTCATTTCAGCGCCCGCCTGTTCAGGGACGCGATGGCTCGCTGGGGCACTCAGGACTTCGAAGACGGTGCCCGGGCGTTCGCCGAACTCGCCGCGGCACTTCCAGATGACTGCGCCGGACGCGTTATCGCGGAGGAGCACGTCGCACTGGCGGCGTTCGTGCGTGACCGGCACTCGGAGTACCTCGCGGGCTCGGCACGCCGACGAGCGCTCGTGCCCTGCGTGCAGGCGCTAACGCCGCGCTACGGGATCATCGTCGTCGGTGCCGCGACGTCGAAGGACGGCGACGCGTTCTGTCACAGGATGATCAAGATGGTCAACCCCGCGTACGACGCGGAAGGCAGCATATTGCTACACCTATCACGATCGAAAGATGGAGATGGCATTTGGTCACGAGAGTTCAGCATCTCAACTAGCGACGGCATATACAAGCTGGTGCCGATTGGCAACACTATTCGCATTAAGGACCCCATGGGTGAGACCCACGAAATAACGGACTACTCCGGAGACCACGCCTCCCTTTACAACATTGACTTCTGAGCCCAATGGACGACCTTGAGAATATGCTGCGGGACGGCCGGGTCGAAGAGGCACTGAGCCGCGCCGAAACCGCCGCCGAACGATCCCCGACCGCGCAGGCGCTACGCGACCTGGCAAGAGCGAGACTCCGCGCGCAACGGACCATGGCCGCGGTCGACGCGGCGGAGAGAGGATTGTGGGCAGACCACGAGGGCGAATACCAGCCGGAACTCCTAACCATTCTCGCCGATGCCTACGAGAGGCTCGGAGAACTCGAGCGCGCCGACAACCTTTGCACCCGCGCGCTCGGGCTGCTGGCTCAATACGATGTTGGCGTCGTCTCCCGCAATCGGAGCGAGAACTTTCCGAATCTCGTCCGGTGCCAGGTGGCTATGGCGCGGGTAAGCGAGCGCAGGAGCCAGTTGCTCAGGGCCGCGTATTTGCTTGAAGGGGTGCAGATTCAAGCGCGCCTGGCCGGCAATCCCGAACTCTGCCCGGGACCCGAAGATGCCGAGCGAAACGCGGCCTTCTGGAGTGAGATCGCCCATTTGATCCATTTGCACCGCGGCCGGGTAACGCTGGCGCTTGGCGACCTCGCGCTTGCCCGCACCGAGCTTGAGGCCGCTCTCAGCGGTGCGCTGAAGGAATCAGACGCCGAGGCGATCGTGCTCGCGCACGTCGAGTTGGGCCGGCTAGCCGTCACGCAGGAGCGGCCGCAGGACGCGCTGCGGCACTTCCTCGACGGCGTTGAACTGCACGAGAAGGGCCTGGTGACCGTCCGCGACGACGAAATGCGAGCCGCGGTCCGTAGTTCCCGCGAGGCGCTTTACGCGGGCGCCATCGACAGCGCGATCGAGGCGGAGGACTACCTGACCGCCTGCCGGCTAAGCGAGCAGGCACGAGCCCGGGTATTCCTTGCCAGGATCGGCGGCGGCGACGCCCCGGCGGTGCCCGGCTGGTTCCCGGGTGGGGACGACACGCGCTGGCCGCTGGGATCGGACACCGGCGTCCTGGAGTTTTTTCTCAGCGACACCCGTCTGTACTCGATTCTGGTCAGCTCTCACGACCTCTACATGGCAGACCTGCCGCTCCCCGCGGAGATCTTGAATCGCCAGGTGGCGCGACTGCGCGAGCTTGTCGAGAATCCGGACGGTGACGGACGCGACCTTATGGCCGCCGCGGAGCAGGTGTACCGATGGCTCATCGAGCCGTACGAAGAGGCAATCGACCAGCTCACCAGGCTGGTTATCATCCCGTACGGCGTTCTCGCGTACCTGCCCTTCGCCATGCTCGGCGGTGACCGCCCCCTGGTGGACCGGGTCGAGTTGAGCTACGCTCCGAGCGCCGCCATCCTGGATCGCCTGCTGGCGGAACCGCCCGCCGCGGCGCCGACCGCGATGGTCTTCGGTGATCCGCACCCGGATGACGACATGCTCGCCATGCCGTACGCCGCCGCCGAAGCCCGGCGCGTGGCAGAACTCCTCGGGGTCAATCCCGCCCTGGGACCGGCGGCTTCCAGCACCGCGTTCCGTGCCGCACTGTCCGGTTACGAGCTGCTGCACGTGGCATGCCATGCCTGGTTTGACCCGCTCGAGCCACGCAAATCGGGCCTGCTGCTCGCCGATCCAGCTGACACCCGGCGCCCGGACCGGGTCACCGTCGGTGAGCTCTATGACGGACGTACCGACGCGCGGCTGGTCGTGCTCTCAGGCTGCCAGACCGGGCTCGCCGACCTCAGCCCAGGGGGAGAACTCGACGGTCTCGTGCGGGCCTTTCTGACCTCCGGGGTCAGAACGGTTCTCGGATCCTTGTGGCGGGTCGACGACGAAGCCACCAGCGCGCTTATGACGGCCTTTTACGCTGGGCTCGCGGACGGGCTGGGACCGGCGGCGGCCCTGCGGTCCGCCCAGCGCGCCGTCAGGGATCGTCCCGGCTCCGGTCATCCATACATGTGGGCAGGCTTCGGCAGCTTTGGTGACTGGCGCGCGCCGGCGTCAGCGGCCCAGGTAGGCGAGGACGGCTAGGACGCGGCGGTTGTCGTCGTCGGAGGGCTGCAGGTCGAGCTTGGTGAAGATCGCGGCGGTGTGCTTGGCGACGGCGCGCTCGGTGACATACAGCCGCTGGGCGATGGCGACATTGGACCGGCCTTCGGCCATCAGCTCGAGCACTTCGCGCTCGCGCGGGCTCAGCCGGGCCAGCGGGCCCTCGCCGGTGTCGCCCCGGGCCAGCAGCCGGGCGATGACCTCGGGATCCATCGCCGTGCCGCCGTCGGCTACGCGCTTGACCGCGTCGGTGAACTGGGCGCCGTCGAACACCCGGTCCTTGAGCAGGTAGCCGACCGCGCCGGCGCCGTCGGCGAGCAACTCGCGGGCGTAGAGCTGCTCCACGTACTGGGACAGCACGAGTATCGGCAGGCCCGGAAACTCGGTCCGCGCGGTAAGCGCCGCGCGCAGTCCCTCGTCGGTGAACGTCGGCGGCAGCCGGACGTCCACCACGGCCACCTCAGGGGGCTGCGCGCGGACAGCGGCGAGGAAATCCGACCCGTTGTCCACCGCCGCGGCGACCTCGAATCCGTAGGCTTCGAGCAGCCTGATCAGACCGTCGCGGAGCAGGAACAGGTCCTCGGCTATGACAACGCGCACGGCAGCTCCATGGTGACGGCGGTCGGCCCGCCGGCCGGCGAGGTCACGACGAGCACACCGTCGAAGGCGGCCAGCCTGCGCTCGATGCCGCGCAGCCCGGTGCCGCCCGTGGCGCCGCCCGCGGCGTGCGCGCCGCCGATGCCGTTGTCGCGGACGGTGATCCGCAGCGCCCCAGCGGAATACCGCAGGTCCACCTCCGCGGCCCGCACCCCCGAGTGCTTGGCCACGTTGGCGAGCAGTTCGCTGACCGCGAAGTAGGCGGCCGATTCCACCGGGGCGGGCGGCCGCCCGGGCAGCGAGCCGGTGACGGTCACCCGCAGCGGTGAGTCCAGCGCGAGCGCGCGGACCGCGTCCGCGATGCCGCGGTCGGCGAGCACCGGCGGGTGGATGCCGCGCACCAGGTCGCGCAGTTCGGCGAGCGCCCTGGCCGAGGCGTCGCGTGCCTCGATCAGCAGGGCTCGCGCCGCGGCCGGGTCGGTGTCGATCAGCCGTCCGGCCGCGTCTAGCGTCAGGCCCATCGCGACCAGCCGTGCCTGCGCGCCGTCGTGCAGGTCACGCTCGATCCGGCGCAGCTCCGCCGCCCCGGTGTCCAGCGTCTCGCGCCTGGTCTGCGCCAGGTGCATAACGCGCAGCTCAAGCGCGGTCTGCTCGGACGGGGCGAGCACCACGCGGGCCAGGCCCGCGTAGCCGCGCAGCACCCACGGCGCGCTCCACGTGCCGAGCGCCACGAACCCCAGCCCGATGAGGAAGATCACGGACTGGGAGTTGCCGGGGAAAGCCGGCGGCGGCACCGCCAGGTCGTGCAGCAAGCCCACGCTCCTGAGCGCGGGGATGATAAAGGCGACCAGGCCAACGCCCACGAGCGTGAGCGGGACGAGCAGCAGGGCCAGGCCAACGACGGCGTTCACCGCGAGCCACACCAGGTCGTGCCAGGTCGCGGCGTCGTTGAGCAGCCAGTTCATCCGCTCTTTGTAGGTGAGCCGCCGCCCGGGAACGGCAGACGCGGGCTCGGGCCGGTAGGCGCTCGCGATCGGCACCCCGCACCACTGCCCGGACAGCGTCCTCGTCGCCATCCCGAGCCATCGGACGCCAAGCAGCGCACTGGGCACAAGGAAGCGGCAGCAGAACAGGCCGATGATCCCGAGGAGCAGGTCGCGCCCGGTCTGGCCGCCAAGGGCCATCCCGTCGACGCCGCGCCGCAGGAAATCTTGCATTATGTGCCCGAACGCGGTCGCGGCGAGCAGCACCGGCCCGACGACGAAGACAAGCAGCGCGACACCGGCCAGCAGCAGGCCGAGGAACCCCACCGCGCGCGCGAACGCGACCGGCCCGCCACGGACCGTACGCAGGACCCCCACCGTGCCGCTCGTCGCCAACGTCGCCTCCCTTTGTGCCTAGCTCGTCATCCAAGTCTGCCCCGACGCCGGCTCCGGCCACAGTGTCACCGGACCCCGAAGGCGGGGTGTATCCAGGTACACCCCGTAGACGCCGCTCAGCCGTATGTCGCCGTGAGCCGCTCGCTTCATACGGTAACCAGCCATGAACGTCATCGAATCCACTGGCCTCGGCAAGCGGTACCGGCGCAAGTGGGCGCTGCGCGACTGCACGCTCGCCATCCCCGGCGGCCACATCGTCGCGCTCGTCGGCCCGAACGGGGCGGGCAAGACCACGCTGCTCACCATGGCCGTCGGCCTGACCAGGCCCACGCTAGGCTCGGTCACCGTTCTCGGCGGCGAGCCCGCCGGCTCGCCCGCGGCGCTGGACCGGATCGCCTTCGTCGCACAGGACGCGCCGCTGTACCGGAACCTGCCGGTCGCGGACATGCTCCACTTGGCACGCAACCTCAACATGCGCTGGGACCAGCGGCGGGCGCAGGACCGCCTCGAGCAGCTCGAGATCCCGCTCAGCCAGAAGGTCGGCGAACTGTCCGGCGGGCAGAAGGCGCAGCTCGCGCTGACGATCGCGCTGGCGCGGCGGCCCGCCCTGCTGGTCCTCGACGAGCCGCTGGCCTCCCTCGACCCGGTGGCCAGGGAAGACTTCATGGCGTCCGTCGTCGAGGCGGCCCGGCACGACGCCATCTCCGTGGTGCTGTCCTCACACGTGCTCGCCGAACTCGAGCGCGTCGCCAGCTACCTGATCGTGCTCACCCGCGGCCAAGTGCAGGTCGCGGGCACGGTGAGCGAACTTCTCGCCGCGCACGGGGCTGGGCTGGAGGAAATAGCTCTCCGCCACCTGCGGGGACTGTCATCGCTATCCAGAACGGACGGTGCCGCATGATTTCCACCACCGCGCCTGTCCAGCCGCCGGCCACGGCCAAGCGGCGTCCCGTTTCCTGGCGCAGGCTCGCCTGGGTGACGCTGCGCCAGCGCCGCGGCGCCGTCATCGGCATCTCCGTCGTGCTCGGCGTGTTCGCCGTGTACCTGCTGATCATGGGAATCATCCAGAACAACGCCTACGCCGCCATCGCGGCCTGTCACCCGGCCGCCGCGACGAAGTGCCACGAACTGGCCCAGTCATTCGGAAAGTACTGGGGCGGCGGCGCCGGGCCTGTGCTCGCGGGCGGCGGCGCGCAGACCGTGTCCAGCCTGTTGTTCGCGCTGCCGGTGCTGCTCGGCGCGTTCGCCGGCGCGCCGCTGCTCGCCCGCGAGTTCGAGTCGGGCACCTTCAGGTTCGCCTGGACGCAGGGCGCCGGCCGGACCCGGTGGGCGGTCAGCACGCTGGTGCTGCCCGCGGTCCTGCTCACCGCGGTGACCGGTGCGTTCACGGCGCTGTTCTACTGGTACTTCCGCCCGTTCCTCGCGATCGGGCAGGTCAGCGAGATGCTGCCGCTCGCATTCGCGCTGCTCGGCCTCGCGTTCGCCGCGTGGACCTTGTTCGCGTTCGCGTTCGCCGCGTTCAGCGGGACCTTGTTCCGGCGCACGGTGCCCGCGATGGCGGTCACCATCGTGGTCTACATCGTGCTCGCGATCGCGACCGCGCTCGCCATCAGGCCGCATTACCTGACGCCGGTCACCGAGCAGGGCTGGAACGGCGGCCCGAGCGCTGGGTGGGTGCTGAGCAGCTGGGTCAAGGCGCCCAATGGCCAGGTAATCGGCTCGGGCGACATCGGCAACGTGCTCGTGCACGCGCCGGCCAGCGTGGCGAACTCGCCTGATCCCAACGCCTTCAACAACTGGCTCATCCAGCACGGCTACACGCTGTGGCAGTCCGTGCAGCCGGCCTCGCGCTTCTGGCAGTTCCAGCTCATCGAGGCCGACTGGCTGCTCGTGGTCAGCGTGTCGCTGCTCGCGGGCGCGGTATGGCTAGTCCGGCGGCGCGGCGCTTAGCGCCGCGCTTCGCGGCGCGTCCGTCACGCTCGCGGGCGAGAGCCCTGGCCTGGCGGATGCGCGCGCCGCGCTCGGCGCTCTCGGCGCGCTCCCTGACGATCTCGACGGCGATGGCCTGAATGCTCAGCGGGTACACGGCTCCTCCATGACGCACGGTTTGCGTGATTGCTTTCGGTTGCTTAGACCGGCGGCCCGCCACCGAACTCATCGGCAAATTCACGCGAAATCACCGATGAATTCCGGCGGCGACTAGCGTCATAAGCCTTATGGGATCCAGCATCACGACCGCCGCCGACGGACAGGACGCCGTCGAGGCTGGCCTGCTCGCGCTGGCCAGGGCGGGCGACGAGGGCGCCTTCGCCGCGCTCGTCGAGCCGCACCGGGGCGAGCTGCGCGCCTATTGCTACCGGATGCTCGGCTCGGCGGAGGACGCCGAAGACGCCGTGCAGAACGCGATGCTCCGTGCCTGGCGCGCCCTGGCGCGTTTCGAAGGACGCAGCACCGTGCGATCCTGGCTGTACTCGATCGCCACGAACACGGCCCTGGACGCGGTCCGGCACCGGTCCCGGCGCGAGCTGCCCGCCGGGTTCGGACCCGCCGCGCCACCTGGCGCCGCGCTCGAGCCGCCGGTCACCGACCCCGTCTGGCTGGAGCCGTGTCCCGACTCGTGGCTGCCAACGGCCTCCGCCGCCTCGCCAGAGGCGCGTTACGAGCGGCGCGAGAGCGTGGAGCTCGCGTTCATGATCATGCTGCAGGCGATGCCGCCACTGCAGCGTGCCGTGCTCGTGCTGCGCGACGTGATGGGCTTTTCCGCGGTGGAGGTGGCGGCTCAGCTGGACACCACCGTGCCCGCGGTGAACAGCGCCTTGCAGCGCGCGAGGTCCGCCGCGCGGGATTGCCTGCCGTCGCCAAGCCAGCAGTCGCAGCTGCGCGCGCTCGGCACGAGCCGCGTCGCGCGGATCGCGCGCAGCTACGCGGACGCCCTCGAGTCCGGCGACGCTGACCGGCTGCTCAGCCTGCTCACGGCCGACGCCACCTGGTCCATGCCGCCGATCCCGACGTGGTTCCGCGGCCACGCCGCGCTGCGGGAATGGCTGGTGCGCGACCCGCTCTCAGTGCGCTGGCTGCGCCTTCCCACCACCGCGAACGGCCAGCTCGCGGTCGCCGGCTACCTGTACGACGAGGACGCGCGCGACTTCGTGCCCCACGTGATCGACGTGCTCACCCTAAGGGGGGACAAGATCAGCGCGGTGACGGCGTTCTTCCCGACGGACGGCCGCGACCCGGCCGACTTCTTCGCCGCGTTCGGCCTCCCGGCGCGCGTGTAGGCCGGTCCGCCGCTACCCAGTAGCATACTCGGTATGCTACTGGGTTATCCGGGGCGTGGCGGACCGGCGGACGGGCGGGGCTAGACGGGAGTGCGGGCGGAGGCGGCGTGCACCAGGTCGGCGAGCCTGGCCAGCGTGTCGGGGCTGGTCTCGGGGAGGACGCCGTGGCCGAGGTTGAAGACGTGACCTTCGGCGCTGCGGCCGCGGGCGAGCACGTCGCGGGCGCGTGCCTCGACGACTTCCCACGGCGCGAGCAGCACGGCGGGGTCGAGGTTGCCCTGCAGCGCCTTGCCGGGCTCGACCCGGCGGGCCGCCTCGTCGAGCGGGATCCGCCAGTCCACGCCGACCACGTCCGCTCCCGCCTCGCCTAGCACGCCGAGCAACTCCCCCGTGCCCACGCCGAAGTGGATCCGCGGCACGCCCGACGGCGCCAGTGCGGCGAAGATCCGGCTCGTGTGCGGCAGGATCGACCGCCGGTAGTCTTCGGGGCTGATCACGCCCACCCAGGAGTCGAACAGCTGCACCGCGGACGCCCCGGCGGCGATCTGCACACGCAGGAACGAGATCGCGATGTCCGCCAGGGCGCCGAGCAGCCTGTTCCACAGCTCCGGGGCGCCGTACAGCAGGGCCTTGGTGCGGTCGTGGTTCTTCGACGGGCCGCCTTCGACGAGGTAGGACGCCAGGGTGAACGGCCCGCCGGCGAAGCCGATAAGCGGCCGCTCGCCAAGCTCCCCCACCAGGGACGCGACCGCCTCGGTGATGTAGGGGACGTCATCGGGCTCGAGCTGGCGCAACCGGGATAGGTCGGCGGCGTCGCGGAACGGCTGGCCCACCACCGGGCCCACGCCCGGCTTGATGTCCACGTCCACCCCGACGGCGCGCAACGGGACGACGATGTCGCTGAACAGGATCGCCGCGTCCACGTCGTACCTGCGCAGCGGCTGCATGGTGATCTCGGTGACCAGCTCGGGCCGGGTGCACGAGTCGAGCATCGAGATGCCCTCCCGCACCCGGCGGTACTCGGGCAGCGACCGGCCCGCCTGGCGCATGAACCAGACCGGGGTGAACGGGACCGGCTCCCTCCGGCAGGCGCGGATAAAAGGCGAGTTCAACTGGGGCGCGGTCACCAACGGATCTTCTCACAGCCCTGTCGGGCCCAGCGACACGCCGCCGCAGATCCGCGGAAAACGCGTCCGTACGTGCCAAGATCGGGACGAGTCCCGCCATGTGCCGCACGGAATGGGAGGGCCGCGTGGAAACACTGCAGGTGCTTGGGAACTGCCCCGGGTGTGGTGGCGACGAGCCCTTCGAGCAGATCCACCTAGGCGAGTGCCCGGACGCCGACGGCGACTGCCCGGAGTGGGCGTGCACCGCGTGCGGCGCGGGCGTCATCATGGGAACCACCTCAGGCGCGGAAATCTTCGCCTACCAGCACGTCCGTGCAGCATAGCCGCGAACCCCGACCGGAGCGCCGAGCCGGACGCCTGTGCACCACGCACGGCCGTAAACGACGTACGCTCAGGCCATGAGCTTGGCGGACTACCGGCCCCCGGGGGAGAACGCGGTCTTCGCGGCCGCGATCGCCAACTTCGAGGCGGCCAGGGACGAGGTCGGCGAAGTTCGGGACGACATCGCGTTCGAGGACTCGCCTGCCCCTAAACGGCTCGCGCCATACGCGGCCGCGATGGCCGCCACGGCCTACCGGGACGGCGTGGAAGCCGGCACAGGCCGGCTCGTGCTGCTGTATGACCCGGCCGGGCAGCAGGGGTGGACCGGAGTATTCCGGCTGGTGGCGCAGGTGCACGCCGATGTGGAACCGGAGATGGCCGCCGACCCGCTGCTCGGCGAGGTCGGCTGGAGCTGGCTCACCGACGCGCTGGACACGCACGCGCCCGGCTATTCCGCGCCGAGCGGCACCGTGACCCGGGTGATCACCGAGGGGTTCGGCGCCAAGGAGGACGAGCCGCCCGCCACCGGGTTCGAACTGCGCGCTTCGTGGTGCCCTGGAGGCGACACCGATGTCGGCGGCGACGTCGCCGCGTGGTGCGACCTGATCGCCGCCGCCGCCGGCCTGCCGGCCCAGCCGCCGGGAACGCGGGCGCTGCGGCCCGGCGGGCGGCCACGCAGATGACATGCGAGTCCCAGCCTGATCCGGGCGACACGGAGCTTGACGAAGCCGGGATGGCGTCGGGAGAAAAAACTGAGGTAATCGAGCTGGTCGAGCCGCGTGACGGGCTGCCGCCGGTGACGAGCACCTCCGCGGACCTGGCCATGGCGGTCGAGCGGCTCGCGGCGGGCAGCGGACCGGTCGCGGTGGACGCCGAGCGCGCGTCGGGCTACCGGTACGGGCAGAAGGCTTACCTGGTGCAGCTGCGCCGGGAGGGCGCCGGGACGGTGCTCATCGACCCGGTCGCCTGCCCCGACCTGTCCGCCCTCGACATCGCGCTCGCGGGGACCGAGGCGGTGCTGCACGCGGCGTCGCAGGACCTGCCGTGCCTGGCGGAGATCGGCTACCGGCCGCGCCGGCTGTTCGACACCGAGCTGGCCGGGCGGCTGCTGGGATACCCGCGCGTAGCGCTCGGCACGATGCTCGAAGAGGTGCTCGGTTACCGGCTCGCCAAGGAACATTCCGCCGCCGACTGGTCGGTCAGGCCGCTGTCGGCGGAGATGCTCAGGTACGCGGCCCTCGACGTGGAGGTGCTGGCCGAACTTCGCGACGCGCTGGCCGCCCAGCTCGCCGCGCAGGGGAAGGCGGAGTGGGCCCGGCAGGAGTTCGACGCCGTCGCCGCCGCGGCGCCGCCCCCGCCGCGGCCCGACCCGTGGCGGCGCACATCGGGCATTCACAAGGTACGCAACAGGCGCGGGCTCGCGGTGGTCCGCGAGCTGTGGGTGACCAGGGACGCCATCGCGCGGGAGACGGACCTGTCGCCGCGGCGGGTGCTCGCCGACCAGGCCATCGTGGAGGCCGCCAGGCAGCTGCCCGCGAACCGTCCGCAGCTCGACAAGATCAGCGGCTTCCTGTCGCGGAACGCCCGCAAGTACGGCGCGCAGTGGGTCGCCGCGGTGCGGCGCGCCCGCGAGCTGGCCGACGGCGACCTGCCCGAGGTCACCGGGAGCGCGATCGTCGCCGGGCCGCCGCCAGCGCACCGCTGGTCAGAACGCGACCCGGCCGCCGCGGCGCGGCTGACGGCGGCCAGGGACGCGATCAGCGCGCTCGCGACCGTGCACGGCATGCCCACGGAGAACCTGCTGTCGCCCGACGCGGTGCGCAGGCTCAGCTGGGAACCGCCCGAGCCGACCACCCCGCAGGCGGTCGCCGGCGTGCTCGCCAGCTACGGTGCGCGGCCCTGGCAGGCGGAACTGACCGCCAGGCCGCTGGCCGACGCGCTTGCCGCCGCCCCGGCGGCAGATACCACGCCGGGAGAGTCGGAATGACTGGACGGCTCGCGGCACCCGCGACCGCTACCGTGCTGGCCGCGGCGCTGGCCCCCCTGGCCGGCCATCCGCAGCTGCCCGGGTTCCTCAACAGCGTGCAGGGGCCACTTGACCACTACGGCCTGTGGGCCATCGGGCTCCTGCTGCTGCTTGAGAACATCGGCGTGCCGGTGGTCCCCGGCGAGTTCGCGATGATCGCGGGGGCGATCTACGCGGGCGCGGGCCAGCTCAACGTCGTCGCGGTAGGCGTGGTCGCGTTCGTCGCCAGCGTGGTGGGCGCCACCATCGGATATGGCATCGGCCATATCGCCGGCCGCGCGCTCGTGCTGCGCTACGGCAGGTGGGTGTTCATCAGGGAACATCACCTGGAGAAGGCCGAGCAGACCATCGACAAGTACGGCGGCGTGGTCGTCGTGGTCGCCCGGTTCATCGTCGGGCTGCGCGAGCTCAACGGGATCATCTGCGGCGTCAGCGGAATGCACCCGGCCAAGTTCACCACGTACAATGTGATCGGCGCGGCCCTGTGGGTGGGGACCTGGGTCAGCGCGGGGTACTTCGCCGGGAATCACATCGAGGCGATCTACACCGGTGTCAGCCGGTACGCCCTTTACGCCCTCGTCCTGGCCGTCGTGGCGCTCGGCGCCTTCATCGCGATCCGGCTGCGCCGGCGGCGCGTTGGACGCGCGGCGTCCAGCCAGCGCACCGCGGAGTCTAAAGCCTCAGACAGGTCGTAGCGGTCGGCCGCGACGAGCGCCTGGCCGGCCGTATGCAGCACCCAGAAGCCCGCGGTCGGCAGCGGGGGCTGACGGTCGTCGGGCGCGTTTGAGGCGGACAGCATGTCGCCGGCCGCGGCGAGCAGGCTAGGCAGGTTCTCCCGGTGGGCGCAGAGCACCGTCGGCTCGCCGGACACGACCGCGTCGGCGATGAGGGCGATTGATTCGCTGCTGGCCGTTCGGGATGGCTCAAGAGATGGTTCGGCCCGCACCTGTTCGCCAATCAGTTCGGCGTACGGCCGGACGGTGTCCAGGCAGCGGGCGGCGGTAGAGCTTACGACGCGCGCGGCCGGGGCGAAGGAGGCGAGCAGGCTGGCCAGCGCCTTGGCGTCGGCCCGGCCGCTGTCGTCGAGCGGGCGGACCAAGTCGTCGTCCTTCCAGCCCGACTTGGGCAGCGCCTTGGCGTGCCGGAGCAGGATCAGCGGCACTGTCTGCGCGGAGAGCCTGGCGAAATCGTCGAGCACGCCGTGGTCGTGGGCGTAGCTCGCGTGTTCCCTCGCCTCCGCCACCGGGAGCCAGGCGACCTGGTCGACCTCGGCGTTCGGCACGGCGGCCTCGTCGGTGGCCGACACGCTGGCCGACCAGTAGTGCACCCTTTTGGCACGGCCACTGACGTGGTAGCGCACCGAGATGAGCCGGCGGCCCAGGGTCAGCCGCGCACCGCCCTCCTCGAACACCTCACGCACCGCGGTGAGCGGTAGCGGCTCACCAGTCTCCTGCTTGCCCTTGGGCAGCGACCAGTCG
>Ga0126381_100000381_pt1 | contig 47986 bp, 63 predicted proteins | sample PanSoiMetPlot_28_FD_96465 | JGI IMG/M metagenome (GOLD analysis project Ga0126381, IMG submission 96465) | Tropical forest soil microbial communities from Panama - MetaG Plot_28 | ecosystem: Environmental > Terrestrial > Soil > Tropical forest > Bulk soil | place: Panama | collected 2016-02-17 | reverse complement strand
GACTATGAGCCCAAGCTCATAGCCTCCACCATCGCGGCTGCCTTCCAAGCGCAAGCGCGTATCGGCCGCGACATGCTGCCCATGCGCGCACGCGTGCGCATCACAAAGGCCTCGCCAGCGATAGCGATGCAATGGGCAATCGATAAACAGCAAGGGAAAGTGTGATGAATAACGCCGATGATCTTATGCCAGGCGCGCGGCACGATGAGCCGCAATTGAGCGAACATGGCGCACCGCACGCTTGGGCTATCGTCAAACCGGGCCCGACTCATTGGTATCACGTTGCGCGCGTGGTGTTCCTAGATGGCCATTGGTGGGAAATCTATTGGCACGATAGCCATGGCACCCGCGGCAAGAACAAGGAAACTGTGCGCGAGTACGCGCGCAACGCATGCGCGCTCGTGCTCTTGCCCGACGTCTATACCAAGGACGGCGGGACCATGAACAAGCTCAAGGTGCTGGCATGACATTACCCAAGCCATACCACGAGCACCCATTGTTGCCCAATTTTACTGCGTGGGAGCGATGGCCGGGCGGTGCGCGCTATCAAGTGCGCGCGCCGTGGTGGTGCAACGTTTGCCGGGCCGAAATCACGGGCCCGCCCTATGAGCTCGGCGAGTACGTAATCGATCGTGAGATGATCCCACCCACGCGCGCGCCATGGCTGCACAAACGCGTATGGCGCGTGCACATGAAATCCAATTTCGCCCGCGGTTTCAATGCGCCATTGTTTGAGACCCCGCGCCGGATCGACGCGCTTAAACATGCGCGCCAGGCCGAGCGCGAGCGGCAGCATATCTTGCGCGCGGCCGCCGGTGATCCGCTGGCCGTGGCAGAAAATTACAAGATTGTAGAGAGACTTAGACGGAAAGAATCTGAGAGTTGACAAACGTAACCTAATATGCTTCAACAAGTGAAATAAAAAAGAGGTTCACACAATGACAAATGAAGACAAAGAAGACATGGAAGTGCATCGCTTGGTGTATGCGCTTAAAGGCGTATGTGAGAATCGCAGGTCTTTTGTAGTGATCAGCGCGTTATCAGTTATGCTTCAAGATGTAATTGATTACGCTAGTGTTTCGTCAAAATCACTTGCGGGCGCATACGCTTCGGTCATCATCGACAACTTACAGAGGTACACACAATGAGCGAATTGAGCCGTAACATCGCCGACTTGACGACCCTGCACGTATTCCTTGACCAGGCCACCCAGGCGCTGCAGGTGCCCGACTACGTACGCGAGGCGCTTACCCGCCTTGGCGGCCGGGCGACGGCGGAAGCCATGCGCAAGGACATTAGCGCGATGGTGTCGCGATGAAGCGCGTTAAATTCTTTGTTCATTGTCCAAATGAGCACATCGCCAAATTCTCCGAGGAGTGGCACGCGCGTGCATTTGCGGAGATGCTTTCGGGGCGCCGGCCGGGATGGCTAATCGAGATGACGCACGCGAGTGGAGTGGTTGGCCAGTATCGCAACGGCAAACCATTGCCCGAGTTTGAGCGGCATCATATTGCGGGGATGTTCCGATGAGCTTCCGTCCTGAAGTGATCGCGGACTCGAGTGGCGAGTGGGTGCCAAATGGACTCCGTTTCGCCACGCTTGAGGAGGCCGAAGCCTACGCGGCGGACCTCGCCCTACGCTGGACAATGGTGCGTGATTGGCGCGTAACGGTGAGCGGTGACCCCGTGAACTACAAATGGGTTGAAGGCCATGCCTCTCGTATCGTTGATGACGTTTAGCCTTGGCATACTAGTCGGAGTGTGGCTGGCGACGCCAGCTCGCCCCGATTACGTCGACCACCGCGGGTTTAATTGCAGCTACAATGCGACGGCACGCGATTATCTCTGCGTTCCAGTGAGGCATATGTGATCAAACCCACAGCCATATGGTTGAAGCCGACAGCCTGCCCGCGCGTGCGCGGGTTCTACTACGGCTACCATTTCCAAAATAGCCCGAACGCGGAAGAGCATCGCGATCCTGAGTTTGTTCGCGGCTGGTATGAAGGCGTCGACTTGCTGTTTGACGAACGCCGCGCGGCGGGGAAGGAAAAGCCATGAACGATGACGGTCTTGATATTCCTGACTTTCTGATCATCCCTGCAGCCCGTAGGAAGGCCGCCTGGCGCGATTGGAAGCCTCACCCGCACCATGCGCCCACCAGCACTGAACGCTGGAAGCAGTACGAGCTGCAGCGGCGGCGCGAGGCTAAAGAGAAGACGGAAGCACGCATCGCCGCCTTCCGCGCCAGCCGTGGGCTAGATCCGTTCTACGAGTAACACCATGCCGCGATGGCCCGAAGCCCCACTCACTGAAGATCGGCGCTTATTTGTATTGCGTAGGCTTTTGCGCAGGGGGCACATCACTCCTGCCGAGGCTGCCGCTCTCATCGGTGTCACGCGGCAGTACATGTATCGCCTGACGCGCGACCTGCAGCCAGTGCAGCGGCGCGCGAGATATGTAAAGCAACTGTGGCGAGAGGCTTTAGACATGGAGGATGCGTGATGACTGACATGAATATGGATCAGGAAATTCAGCGCCTGGTTGACGAGACCAAAGAAGAGATTGACGAAGTACGGAAGCCTGGCCAGCCCGTTGTGGATATTGGGGTAGAAAATATGACCCGCACCGCTGAGCTATTGGTGCAGGCAACGCAGGAAGGCGCGGCTGAGTTGGCTAAGCGATTTATGCAGACTGCGACCGCCATGGTGGATGAAGCGACACGGGTTGAAAGCGAGGTGCAGGCATTCAACAAACGATTGCTCGAACACGCTGGGCTCAAAGCGCAAGAGTTTCACGGCATTTTCCAGCGCTTTCGTACCGCGGCTTTGGCATTGACACAGGTGATGGAGGCGCTGACATTGCCGAGGGACGAACCAAAGCAATAGTCTTCCGGGGATGCTGCTACCATTCCCTCCTTCCGCGCTGCCCGGTGCGCGGGGAAGAAAACCGGGCGTAGTTTGGAAACCGTGCCTGTAACTCCATCGCCCTGTCAAAGGCACGGTCGCCCTCCTCGGATTACTGTATTCCCGGTCCGGGGAGGGCACTTTACAAATCCATGAAATATTATTACAAAGTCCCAAATGAAAAGGAGCTTGAAATGCGGCGTGCAGGTTCTCGCGACCCCAAATTCCGTAGAGCGACAGAACGCAAACGAGCTAAGGTGTTCAAACGAGCCAAGAAAAACGGGTTCATAACGAACGCAGAAGCCAAGAAGATCGGCGGCTGGAAGCAAGCCTGGCATCATCTGGATGTCATGCGCGAGCGGGGATATCTCAAGCAGGCGGGTCACAATCTATGGACACCCGACGGACGAAAGAAGAAATACGAATTGCGCGTATGATGGTTCTGGTGGAGTTCGCCCTTGTGCTTGCCATTGTGGTAGCAGTGCTTTCGATTATCTACAGGGGGTGGTCATGAGCGATGCAATCAAGCCACATGAACTCGAGAAACAGTTAAAACAACAGCAGAAATTACGCTTCGAAATTGAAGGGCAGCACGACGGCCGCCCGCGTGATCAGGGCGATTTGCTGGAGGCTTTGAAGCGCGAACATCCAGAAATGTGGAAGGAGATCGAATCCAAAAAATAACGGTTGCTTTTTCATTACACATTAGTAAGGGTCGCCTGCTCGGAGGAACGACTTCCCAACAAGAACCATCCTTGAATCAGCTTCCACAGGAGTACACTGCATGAAGCGATTACTTCTTGCTGCTACGGCACTTGCCGCCATCGCTCTGTCGGGCGTGGTGGCCAAGGCCGATGCTTATGACCCGTTGCATTTCACTTGTGCGACGTGTCTTTCTGACAACGGCACGTTCACGCCTGCGCCGGGAGGCTTCGGCAACATCTCGGTCACAGCCTCGCCTGCGCAAAGCGGGACGGACTTTCTGATCAAGGTGTTGGTCCCTAACGACCTGTCAGTTCCCACTGGCAGTGTGTCGGGAACGGTTGGGGCGACGGCGTTTTCGGCGTCATTCACCAACGATGGTGTCTGGACTGGTACACCGAATAGCTTGGAGGCATTCCTTGGCATCACGTCCTTTGCCAATGGTGCGCCGCCCAATCCACTCGGTGCATTCCTGCCGTCATCGCAAGCGTTCCAGCCGACGGCGACCGGGTTCACGGTGTATACCGCGGACATCGGCCTGCCGATCCCGACGTTGCCGACGCCGGGAAATACGTCGCCGTTGAACTTCTCGATTACCGGGTTTGATCTTGCCAGCAACTGTCTCGGTTGCTGGGCGCTCGGCGATTTGTTCACCGGACCCAACCACACCCTCGACGTGACGACCGCGCAGTCAGCGGCGTTGATGCGGGTGCCTGCTCCGGCGGTCGGCGCTGGCATTCCAGGGGTCATTGCGGCTCTCGGTCTGCTCGGTCTTGGTCGCTGGCGGCGTAAGCGTCGCGTACAAGCGTAACGGGAAAACTTTGTAAGTGTTACCCCGCCGCGTTGAATGCGGCGGGGCCTCAAATCGACGAGGTTTGCACAATGACTAGATTCTACAGGATCTGTTTCATCATTTTCTGGATTTTCATGATGTTGCACGTGCCAGCGAATGCGCAAGATTTTTTCGGAGGACATTCTGGATGTTTTCCGGGACCTTGTCCCTCGGCAGAGCAAAATGCAGCGACTCTAGCGAGCCTATGTAAGCGAGGCTTTTATGGCCATTGCGCTGATGCCAGGGCCATGAACCGTATCCCAAGAAAGAGAAGTGCGAGAGTAAGATGAGAATTGGCAAGTTCATGGGCGTGCAGATCAGCAAAACCTCGCCTGACGAGATGGTGCTGCAGCTCCGCGACTTGGATGGACATTTCATGTTAATCGCATTGCTACCGCAGGAGGCTAGAGCTATTGCTAGTGCACTGAACGTGACAGCCGATCAATTTCCGATTTCTCCGGGAGCGAACAAGTGCGACGTGTTTTCCGACGTACATTTTTGATCGTTGGCACCATCATCGTGGTGCTGGGTTATGGTGCGATGCTTGTTTGGGCGATGATAGCCTGACGGAATATGCAGAATCATCGTAAGCTGTTCTGGGAACTTGTGGTGGTGGCAGCGGCCGGGGGGTTTGTTTACGCTGCAGTCGAGTACGCGACGGTCGATCCATGGAAAGCGTTGGTGATGATCCCGTTGATGGCGGTGTTGGGTTATTTAGCGGTCGAAGTCCTGTACCCGCTTTGGTTCGGAGAGCGGTGAGATGTTAATAACAGTGATGGTGATTGCAGGTGTGTTCGTTGTTGCGGTCTTGCTGGCCATTTGCTGTATTCTCGTAGCCGCAGACGGACACCCCAATGGACCTGGGGTGCCTTGATGACGAGATTCATAGAGCGCGCGTGGAGAAAGGGCCTGCTGCTCGCTGGGTTCCACCGCACGCTGCTGCAGCGGCAAGCACGGCAAGCCGCGCGCTACGGCGAGCCCGAAATGCGTTTGTTACCATACCTCGTCGACCCGACACGAACGGCGCTCGACATCGGAGCCGCCGAGGGAACGTATTCATTCTTCCTGCAACTCATGGCAGCACGTTGCGTAGCCTTCGAGCCAAACCCGTTCCTGTGTTGGTTTCTGCGTCGCGCCCTTCCCAAGATTGAGATCTACCAGGCCGCGGTATCCGCTGCAGAAGGCGAAGCCGTCTTACGTGTACCCGTGGTGAACGGCATCCGATACACAGGATGGGCTACCATCGAGCCAAGAAACCAGCTCACCGAACTTCCGCCGCATGCGGTCGAAGAAATAAAGGTACGTACCGTGCGGCCCGATCGAATGGCGCTGGGCGACGTAGGGTTCGTCAAGATCGACGTCGAGGGGCACGAAGCGGACGTGCTAGCCGGACTCTCGGAGCTGCTCATAAGATCTCGTCCTAACTTGCTGATCGAGATCGGCGCCGCGGAGCGGGGCGGATCGCTCGCGCAAGTGCGGCACTATCTCGATCCGCTAGACTACGTTGGTTTTAAGCTTGATGATGGAGGATTGCTCAACGCGCTTCCGCGCAATGCCGAACTCAAGGGTTCACCAAACGTCATATTCCTTCCTACGTCCTGAACAACGGGGGAACAGATGGCAACACGAGATCCGAAGGCACCACCCGCGCAGGTCTTTACTACGACGTCCGATGGCCTGGTTCCGGCACCGGGGGCAAGATCGGGTCGCGTGCTCAGCGACAATGCGACCTGGATCCCTCCTGGCGGGGCGCAGGGACCCGCAGGGCCAGCGGGGCCACCAGGGCCGGCGGGCCTAGCGGGACCACCAGGACCGGTAGGGCCAGCAGGTCCGCAAGGACCAAAAGGTGATCCCGGCACCGGTACCGGAGTGCCAGGTCCACAAGGGCCGCCCGGACCAATGGGGCCGCCCGGACCGATGGGCCCGCCCGGCCCTGCGGGCTCTGGTGGTAGTGGCGGCAGTACTGCACCTAATTGGCTCAACGTGCGTGACTTCGGCGCCACGGGCGACAATAATACCGACGATACTGCCGCCATCCAGAATGCGATCAACGCCGCCATCAACGCTGGAGGTGGCACCGTCTACTTCCCGGTCGGCAACTATCGCATCACTGCGCCGCTGACGACCTGGCACGGCTCGCCGTACAGCGGAAATAAGTTGATCCGCCTGACTGGCGAGCGCGGCCACGAGGACTGGGGCGCGCGACTGTTAGGTAATTTCGCCGGCTTCATCGTCGACCAGAATGTTACACAGGTCTGGACGATCCAGGACACGGTCGGCACGTTCCAGGTAGGGGAATTGATGCACCCGGTGCCGCCCGATGGGCGTGAGTCGTTCCCGATCACCACCGTCGTTTCATCGACCGAGCTCTTGGTTTCGGGCGGCGGCGATATGTTCAATCCGGGCGAGCGCTTCGACGGCAATCATTCCGGTGCGGCCGCAACGATGGTGGGGGTTACTTTTAATCAGACCAGTCTAGACCGGATCGACAACCTTGCCATCATCAATGGCTCGACGGCAGCGGGCTCGGGTGCGATCCGGTTACAAAATGTCCTGGCTGGACATGTCGCGGACTGCTTCATTCGCGGCTTCATCGGTGTGGATGCGGGCTTCACCGGCTTTATCGCGACAACGTCCCTGCAGAACTGCAACTTTTATGGGCCGGGGGGCTCCCCCGTTGGCAGCATCGGCGCGCAGATAGGCCAATTGAACGTCATTAGCTGCAACTTCATCGGTTGGGGTGAGGCGGTGCGTCACTTTGGTCTTGGCGGTTCCGTGATCGGTTGCCGCTTCGAGGTCAACCGGATCGGCATCCGCACCGGCACCGATTCTAACGGCGACTCTCGACCTTCAAGCGCGTTCGTCGCGCAGGCCAATCAATTTGAGAGGTGCGATACCTCTTTTTGGTTGCGTGACACGTCGGGCCTCATTGCCGCTAACGGTGACTCGGGCAATGTCAACGTGGACGATAATGGTCCGCGTGAGTATGGCTTCCGGCTCTTAGGTGGATGTGCGGGGCTTGTGCTGTCGGGCAATCAAAGCGGTGGTGAGGTCAAAGTCGGCTTCTCGCTCGATATCAATGATAACTTGGTCTACTCCACCGTCACTCTTGTGGGTTGCTACGCCAACAATAACGGCACGCACTACAATCTCTCGGCGCAGACCCATCCAAGCAACCAAATCGTACTGGTGGGGTGCAACACATAGCGTACAGTCTGACAGGTCCGCTGCAGTACTTAGTCAGGCTGACAGGGGCCGCCGGGTTTTGTCCACATCGCTCGGCGGCCCTTTCCTCTGGAGTTAAAGATGCGGCCTTGGTCATCAAAGGAAACGGCAAGAAAACCGGCCTATCGTATGCTTTATCGACGCACCAAGGAGCAGCTTGATCGTTTTGAAGATGTGATAGACTATTTAATAGAACGGATCGAAGGACTGCAGAAACGTATTGACGAGCTTGAGAACAAAAAAGAGTCGCAAGTTTCGTGATTAATCGCGGTCGGCGTTATCAAGTTTCAGAGAATCACCTCGTAGGTGCGTGGTTCGTGTTGGATATGTATGTGGTCAGAGAGGACGGTAAGCACCCGATTGCTGCTACTGCGATTGGTCGCAGGCAGGCGCGAGAGAAGGCGCGTGAGTTGAATGCTGCAGAAGACGCCAGCCGAAGTGACCACGGAGCCCAGGGCTCTCTTTTTTGACGCCGAGACGTACTACAGCAAGGAGTACAGTCTCAAAAAATTGACTCCTCCTGAGTACATTCTAGATCCGCGCTTCGAGGACATCATCTGGTCGGTCTATGACACCAGATGGAAAAAGCCGCGCATAATCCTACCCGCCGATCTGCCCGCCTTCCTCGCCGGTTATGATCCGGCTCGGACCATGGCGTGCTCATTCAACGCGCTATTCGACCTCGCCATCTTAGCTTGGCGCTACGACTGGGTACCGGCGGTGATGCAGGACTCGCTGGCGATGGCGCGTTCGCTGTTCCACCACAAGCTCTACCGTTTCAGCCTGGCCGAGGTGGTTAAAGAATTGGGGCTCGGGGTCAAGGGCGACGTCGTCCTCAAGGTGCAGGGACTGCACGCTGCGGATATCAAGACGAAGGGATTATGGCAGCAGTACTGTCGTTATTCGCTCGATGACGTCATGTACTGCTACCGGATCTACCTCAAGCTCGTCCCCTACATGCCGCTGGAAGAGCGCCGGATCATGGACCTGGCGCTGCGCTGTGCCGTACAGCCGGTGTTCTATGCCGACGTCCCCATGCTCACCACCTACCTGGAGGATTTACGAAATCTTAAGGACTCGTTGCTAGAGAAGGCCGGCTGCGAGAAGGCAGCCTTGATGTCGACGGCCAAGTTTAAAGCCCTGCTGGAGGGCCTTAGCGTGACCGTGGAGATGAAAAAGTCGAAGCAGACTGGTCAGGATATCCCAGCATTCGCCAAAACCGACGCCTTCATGGAAAGGCTCCTGAATGATGACGACTTCCAGGTTCAGGCCGTCGCTGCCGCTCGACTTAGCCAACGATCCACGATTGACGAGACACGAGCCCAGAAGTTTCTGTCTATATCCACTCTGCCGTGGAAAGAGGGCCATCGGCTGTTGCCTGTCCCCCTGCGTTATGGCGGGGCTCATACCCATCGATTCAGTGGGGAGTGGAAGATTAATCTCCAGAACCTTCCCCGCGACGCCAGCAAGTCCCGCCTCCGACATGCTCTGATCGCCCCGCCGGGGCACTTGGTCATAGCCGCTGACCTATCTCAGATCGAAGCACGGCTAGTCGCCTGGCTCGCCGGCTGTCCCTTGCTGCTCAAGCAGTTCAGCAGCGGCCAGGACCCCTACGCGCTGCTGGGCGGGCGCATCTTCGGTTATCCGGTAACCAAGAACAGCCATCCGATCGAACGGTTCATCGGCAAGACCGGGATCCTGGGGCTCGGCTACGGCTGCGGGGTCGACCGGTTCTTCGCCATGGTGCTGTCGCAGGCGCGCCAGGCCGGGCTCGAGCTCGGCAAGATGTTCACCTACACGACGGCCGACCGCACGGTCGAGGTTTACCGCGAAACCTATTGGGAGATCCCTGACCTCTGGCACCAACTCGACCGCTGGCTGCCGACGCTCAACTACGGGCCGGAGAAAATAGTGTTTGGTCCACGCGCGTGGCGTGAGGACTTCCATGATGGTTATTGGCTCACACGCCGCTACGACAAGGGCGAGCTACTTGTAATCAAAAAAGGCGCGGTCGTACTTCCCAACGGAATGGAGTTGCGTTATAAAGTACCTGACGACCGAATCTACGGCGCGAGACTGCTTGAGAATATAATCCAAGCCCTCGCGCGGATCGTGGTCATGCAGGCGGCCCTGCGACTTAGTGAGCGTGGGTACCGTTTCGCGCTGCAGGTTCACGATGAACTGGTGTTCGTTGTACCCGAGAAAGACTTGGGTGCAGCGAAGGAGATCATATTGGCCGAAATGATCCGGCAACCGGTGTGGGCTCCAGGCTTGCCGCTTGCTGCAGAGATCGGGGATGGCCCATCGTATGGAGAGGCGAAGTGACTATCGAGATTCGCAGCCAAAATATTAGATGTGGTCCTGAGAACTGTCCGTTGACGGCTTGGACGGTTCTTTCAGCGCGGGAGCGAAAAGTTCAACGTAAAGCGTTAGGCCAAAAACTTTACCAGCAAGGTTTTACCATCGAAGCGATTGCGAGGCAGTTTCGTGCAGCATACAGCACCATTCATGATGATCTACGCGATATGGATATATCATCGGTTCCGATGAAAAAGTCATTAAAGCGTGGGCGGCGACAAGGGACGCGTTATCCGAGAAAGCGGAACGGCGAGGCCCGCGAAGCTAAGCCGAGCATGGAAGTCTACAAGGACGGCCGCTGGCACAAGGTCAGAGGCGAGGTCATGCCCGCCCTGATGTCGCGCGTCCATTACGCCGCAGAAGCTGCCGTCGACTTAAAGGCAGTATGCGAGAGCCATCCTGAAGAAATCACGAAGGAGGTGATCGACGAAGTCCGCGCCGTCGTCAGAGCGTGGACCCATTTGGCAAAGGCGCTTAGGAGGCGCAATGCACATGGCAAGAAAACCCCAAAGGCGCGCCCGAAAAATTCGGCACGCATTCCGGTTCAAGTGTCGCAAGGCTGATGGATCGTATCCGCGCGACCCAAGGCTTTGGCAGCGAGTTTGGTGCAAGGTGTATAGAGCCAAAGAACCAGTCGAAATCACAATGACCAAGTCAGATGCAGTCAAAGCTTGGGAGAACGATGGACGAGGAACAACCAATCTGTGCGCTGGTGCTATATGTACTGTTCGAGAGGCAGATAAGTTTCCTCACCCTGTCACTGGTTATCTCGATTGGTTCACAAATCGAGTCTTCGTTTCGTCCAAACAAAATGCGAATAACTTTCCATGTGAGTGCTATCTCTATGCACACAAGGATCACATGGACGAAGTGTTCGATTTGGCGCCGCAGAAGCTGATCGACCACATCGAAAAACAAGGTGGCAAAATCACCTTGTATCTGTATCCACCTCCACGCACCTACGCTAAAAAACCTAGTGTTGATCATGGCAGTGGCGGGGGCGGCCATCGTAAACCACGCGGGCATGAACTCCGCGCGGCGCGGATGGGCTGATACTTATTCGGCGCTGGCCGTCATCTGACCAGCGCCGAATATTAAGGAGAAGCCAAATGAGATTGGCCGCGATCGAAACAATTTCGCTGGCATTCAAGGCGCTCTGGGCAAGGATCTGGCTGCGCGCACCTGCAACCCCGCTCGTTCTGCCGCAGATCGAGCCGCCATCTGAGTCGCCACCTAAACCACGTAAGCCACGCGAGGAGATTAATCCTGCGAGCGGATTCTACTTTCGTGGTGCCATTCTCGATCGGCTCGATCAGTACTTCAAAATTCTCTCCCGCATGCGCAACATCGATCGTAAGGCTTACGAAATGTACTCGCGCGTAGGCATGAACATTTTTGAGACGCACAAGGATAAAGCCATGCTGAGAGAGGAGACTAATCAGGATCGGCTACTTGCGATTAGGAAACTATCACCGTGGTTTTTGAAGGAGCGACCGGCATTTGGCGCTTTCGGGTTTGCCTATGAATGGGATATGTCAAATGACGAGAGTCTATATCCGAAGTTTTTTTATTTTCAGAAATACGGCAAGCGGCATCAACCTAGCACAGTGCAGCCCTCACAGGGCGACATCTACCTCTGCACGGCGTATTTCGATGAGGCCGACAACCACTGGCTCAAGCGAAAATTGAAAGGGGCGCCAATCTCGTATCCGGTGGCAATACTGCCGGATGGAACAGTGCAAGTGTTGAAAATGAAGATGCACGAGGAGGTGCCGGTTCGACACAAGCATGGTCGACGGCGCGGAAAGATGTTTACAATTCCAAAGACGCGATGGGGGATTGAAGATGTGCTGACAGATTGGGCGAGCGAGCACAAGTTGGATCCATACAACTATTTTGCTCAACAATTTACGTTGGTCGGTAACGCCTACGAGCTTGCCAATATGGCGATGCTGCGAGTGGTGTGTCGCAAAGGTAAGGTGGCAGCGATCTTCGGGGTGAACGTGAAGCGGTCAGCGTACTTCTTCAAGGATCGTGAGCCGGTAATCGTCGACGGCAAGAAGAAACGAATCTTCCATATCGTTGGGGCGCACGAGCGGCATGTAGCGAGCGGTGACACGGTGGTGCGGATGCATTTTCGCGGACTACGCTCGTTCGTATGGAACGGTTATCAAATCGACATCACCGTGCCGGGGATCCAGGGCGATCTTACAACATTCAATGTTGGCGCAATCGATGAAGATCATTTTCATAAATACAACGACGCAGTTGACATGGAGGATGTAGCTGAGGGATTGGCGGAATGGCAAATCACCGGAGATCTAGAGCATTACAAGGCACATATTAAATCTATCCCGATATTGGGAGAAACAAAATGACCTTAACTCGTTACGAAAAATTGATGAAGCGTTTCCGCATTTGGATGACCGAAAGCGGCGCGCTACGTAAAGGTGCGCCCGACAAGGAACTTTACAACATGCTCGTCGGCGAGACCCATGAACAAAAGATGCATAGCTTAGAAATGGTGCTCAAGCTTGTACCAGAACGCTATTGGCAAGCTCGTGAAAGCGGTATGCCGTCCGCGTTCGATCTGTCACACGATTAAAAATTTACATTTGACATATGTAACCTTACCTGCTAAAGGAAATGCAATGACACCGCACAGCTACTCTCGAATAAAAGAGTTCGAGACGTGCGGCCTTCGGTTCTACGAAACGGTGGTCCTTAAGAAATGGGGCACACCGCGAAGTGCCGCTATACTCGAAGGAGACGAGATCCACGCTGCCATGGCTACCGCTTTGAGCACAGGCTGCCCGCTGCCGGCGAAGCATCGCATCCATCAGCAATGGATCGACAAGCTGACGCGCACGGATGGTGAACTATTCGTCGAGCAGAAATGGGCGGTGACGCGCGAGCTCGAGCCCACGACCTGGAACAGCCAGCGTGCCTGGTTTCGCTCGATCGCCGATGCGGGCAAGATCAACATGTCCAAGCAGGTGGCCTGCGCCATCGATTGGAAGTCCGGTAAATCCTTTAATCAGAAAGACGATCTGCAGTTGACCCTGATCGGGCTGGTGATGCTGATCCATTTTCCCGAGCTCGAGGCAGTCAAGACCGACTACGTGTGGCTCAATGAAGAGCATCAAACGACCAAGATTGTATATCGCCGTGAGGCTGCTGATCTGTGGTCCAAGATCATTCCGCGGATCAAGGCGCTCGAAGCGGCGACGTCTCCCGAGCACTACCAGCCGCGATACAACGCTTTCTGCAAAAGCTGGTGCCCAGTAAGGAGCTGTCAGTATCATGGGCAGTGACGACGATTGGGATACGTTTGGCTATCCAGACGCTCCAGGTTGGAAGGAACCAACAACCTCGCGTGAAGCAGCTGAGGCTATCGAGTCGATAGCACACACGATTAGAGGTGAAGCGCTTCGCATGTTAAAACGATCGCGGGAATACACACCACCAGGCTTGACTCCAGATCAAGTTGCAAAGGCGATAAATCGTAACATTTTGGCAGTACGTCCACGCATCACTGAGCTAAAAATTGCGCGGCTGATTGTTAAGACTGGCGAGAAACGATTGAATGTTAGCGGTATGCGCGCTGCAGTTTGGGTAGCAATCAGTGTTTGAGAAGCCACCCAAAGTGCTCGAAGCAACCGTCAAGGTCGCGGTCAAACATCGATTGAAAGCGATTGGTGCCTTTCATCATTGGCCAGTGCAGATGGGTTTAGGCGATCGTTGTCTCGACTGTCACGGCTGTTACCAGGGACATTACTTTGCAATCGAAACCAAGGCCCCTGGCAAGAAACCGACGGCGATCCAGGAGCACACGATCGCTAACATCCGCGCGGTCGGCGGCACCGTGCTGATTATCGATAGTGAAGAGAAAGCAAATGCAATCACGGGCGATCATCTCAAAGGCGCATAAGTGCATCCTCCTGCCTCACGAGGGCAAGGTGGCTGCGCTGTGGCCGAAGGTGCCGACCATTCAGCACAACGGCACCAGGCTCGCCATCATCCCGCATACGCCACGCGAACAGATCGCGCTCGAAGGCGTTGGCATCCCCGTGCCGCCGCCGATCCTCGAGTATTACGACTGGGAGAAATGCGACCCACCGCCATTCAAGATCCAGAAGACCACCGCGGCATTGATGAGCAGCACCCGGCGCTGCTACGTGCTCAACGACATGGGTACGGGAAAGACGCGGGCAGCATTGTGGGCCTGGCGCTTTCTCAACCGGCAGAAATGCGCCGGCAAGCTGCTCGTGGTGGCGCCGTTGAGCACGCTCAAATTCACTTGGGCAGCCGAGTGCCGCAAGGTGATCCCTGATTGCAAGGTTGTCGTCCTATACGGCACCAAGAAGAAGCGTCAGCAGCTGTTAGAAGAAGACGCCGATGTGTTCATCATCAACCACGACGGCCTCAAGACCATCATCAGCGAGCTGTGGAACCGCAAGGACATTGACATGCTCATACTCGATGAATTGGCGGTCTACCGTAATCAGTCGATCCGCAGCAAGCAGATGCGCGACTTCAGCAAACGGTTCACCTGGGTCGTCGGCATGACCGGCAGGCCATGCCCGAATGCACCGACCGATGTGTGGGCGCAGTGCCAGATCGTTACGCCTGGAACTGTTCCCCGGTTCTTTAGCCACGCACGCACGCAGCTGATGACCCGGCTCGACCAGTACAACTGGGCGCCTAAGCCGGATGCGGTACCGACCGCGATGAGCTGGATGCGGCCGGCGGTGCGGTTCTCACTCGACGACGTGGTGGAACTGCCGGAGGCAATTTACCGGACGATCGATGTGGAATTGACCACACAGCAGCTGAAAGTTTATCGGCGCGTCGCCGAGCAGTATGCTGCAATGGTCGACGAGAAGCAGATCACGGCGGCCAACGCTGCGGTGGCAATGGGCAAGCTACTACAGATTGGGGCTGGCTACGTATACACCACTACCAAAGACGACAAGGAAAAGGAGTTTGTCACCCTCGATTCGGAACCGCGTCAGCAGGCATTGCTCGACATCATCGAATCGGCGCCGCATAAAGTTTTGGTTGCGTGCCCGTGGACACATCTGATCACACGCCTATCCGAGTTATTCACAGCCAACGACATTGAGCATGCAGTGGTTTACGGAGAAACTCGCAAGCGTGAGCAGATTTTTGATGACTTCCAAAATTCGAATCGCTATGTTGTACTGCTGACACATCCCCGGACGACCCACCACGGGATCACCCTGACGGCCGCCACAACGGCCGTGTGGTATTCACCGTGTCCTTCGCTTGAAGTCTACGAACAATTCAACGCCCGTATTAGGAGAGTAGGACAACAACACAAGCAGGAGTTCCTGCATCTCCAGGCAACATCCGTGGAACGCCGCGTCTACGGACTGTTGCGATCGAAGCAGCGGCTGCAGGATGCATTCCTGCAAATGATCAAAGAAACACAAGAGGTACACACAAATGGTTACCAAGCCTAATGGTAAAGTTGTCACCGAAATAGACTTCGGTAAATGGGTCGGACAATTTGTCAGCCTCCGCGATAAGTTAGCGGAGTTTGATGAAGCGGCTCGGCAAAAGCGCAAAAAGATCGTGGACTTGATGACGCTGATTGAAAATCAGATCATGTCTGCGCTCGACGCGACGGGACAGGAGTCGGCGCGTACTGAGTTTGGCACCGCCAGCATCACCGTCAGGCACTACGCCTCATGCGATGATCCTGATGCCTTCGTGGGTTTCGTTCGCGAGAACGACGCTTGGGAGCTGATGGAGCGCCGCGCCGCTAGTATCCCTTGTCGAGCATGGGCTGAAGAACATGGCCAACTTCCGCCCGGCGTGAAAATAAACTCGGTCAGAGGAATTGGTGTCAGGAGGGCATCATGAGCAAGCTTATTCCGTTCAAACGCGGTCAGGTCGCTAAAGTCTTTAGCGACATTGACCACGGTCCCGCCCTTGGCGAGGCCGTGCAAGAAGGCGGCTTCTCGTCCGTGCGCTATCGCGGCAAGCAATGGACACTACAGCACGCTGGTCACAACTACCCATTCCTGCGTCCAGATGACGGCACGCCGCTATCTTACCTGGATCTCATCGTCGTGGCTGCGCAGCCCAAGATCAGTAAGGTCTACTTCCCCGGCGACTTCGACGAGGACTCGACCTCAGGGCCGGTCTGCAGCTCGATACGCGGCGATGCGCCGGATCCCGGTGTATCCATCCCGCAGTCCAAAACCTGTGCAGACTGCAAGCACAACCAATGGACGAACCTTGCCCGCGGCGGGCGGGGTAAGGAATGCCAGGATCACTTCAGGATAGCGGTGCTGCTCTTGCCGGCGCTCACCAAGAAGATGCTGGGGTCACCTTTGCTCGAACCCGTCTTCTTCAAGGTGCCACCGGGCTCGCTACAGGCGTTCAAGGCCTATGGCGCAGAACTGAAGGATGAAGGCTACCCACCCTTCGGTGTCGTCACCCGCGTCAGCTTCCACCCCGACAAGCTGTTCCAGATCGTCTTCTCGGGGGTCAAGCTGCTCAGTGAGCAGGAGGCGAGCTTCGTCAAGCCGATGCTCGACGCTCCGATCACCCGCCGCATCATCGGCGAGACCACGCTGCTCCCGGAAACCAAAGCGGTGGAGGGGCGCGCGCCGATTGAGACTGGCCTGATCGAAGCGTTCACTGGAGCCACACCGGAAGGTGGTGATGGTGTTGTACGCGAAGGCCCAATAACAGCTACCAAGCCTAAGCCCAAACCTGCACCGGCTAAAGCGGTCGCTGCTAAGGTCGAGGAGGCCGTGCAGGAGAGCACGGAAGAAACCTTCGACTACGAGGCGGCGGACGCTGACACCGATAAAGCGGTCGATGACGTCCTCAAAAAATCAGTCGGAGATATGTTCAACTAGATGGACGTGATGTGGACAGAGAGTTTCTCCAGCGGGTCATTCCCTGGGGCTTAGGGGGTGTCTGCTCGATCCACTGGCAGCGGCCTGGAACCAAAGGGTTTCCAGGTCGCTCCTTCTCAACTCCTGACGAGATGGCGGCGTTCCTCGCGAATTTTCCGCCTGGGGCCAATGTCTATTTTTGCATGGGCTGCCATGATGGCGAGCGCAAGCGTTCGCACATCAAGTATCTGTTGTCAGCATATATGGACGTAGACGTCCATGATGATGTGAGCGGACAGATCGCGCATCCCGTTGTCGGTCTTCTAGTTATCCAGTTCTGCCTGACCTACGGCCTTCCCACACCGACTTATATTGTCGCTTCCGGCAGCGGTGGCGTGCATGTCTACTGGTGCTCACACATCGCTCTCACATTGGAGCAATGGCAACCGTTCGCCGACGCGCTTCGCTGGGCGATCCAGGATTTCGATTGGCAATCTTGGTTTGTGAAGGGGATATGCAAATATAATCTGAAGGAGAATAAGGATCTCAGATCGATCGAGATCAAGGTTGATGCCTTCGTGACCACTGACCCCACGCGCGTGTTGCGCGTGCCGGGATACGACAATCAGAAACATGATCCCCCGCGGCCGACTGGGATCATTCATTCGTGTTGTACTCGTAGGCAATACGATTTTGCCGAGATCTTCGCCAAGCTGAAAGAGCGTGTTCTCGATGCGACCAGCAAGATCGCGGCGAAGGATGCAGCGGGCCCTGCTTTAGGCGAGGCTGTTGAGACCCACAAGGTTGGCCCGGTACCGTTCGCACCGATTAAGGAGGGTTGCGCCTTTCTCCGCACGGCGTATGAGACAGGCGGTAAGGCCTACACTGAACCGATGTGGCATATGACCACGCTGTGCGCGGTCTTCATGGAGAATGGCAATGAGCTCGCCCACAAGTTTGGAAATGCACATCCCGGCTACAGCTATGAATCAACTGAGAACAAATGGGAGCGTAAATGTAGGGAACGTGACGATAAGGGAGTGGGATGGCCCAGCTGTAAGGCTATTTCGGATTGTGGATCTGGAGACTGCCAATCTTGTCCACACTTTGCAAAAGGAAAGACCCCACTCCATCTCGCGCTCGATGCGCTCCGCGAACGGGAAGATCAACAGCTCCTCGACGAACTCGACGCGGACCGGCCGGAAGAACTCAATCTCCCGCGTGGCTACGCGCGCAGTAAGAAAACAGGTTACGTCTGCAGCATTGGTCAGAAGTACAACAGGAAGCAGCAACCGATAGGGCCGAAGTATCTATCAGAACTGTTCCTTGGTGAGATCAGCGATCCGATCGCGCAGACTGTTCATGGCATGCAAGGCGTAAGTTTCTTTGAGCGGTCTGGTAAGAATCCTTTTGTTCGGAAATTTGTAGGGACAGGAGAATTTGAGCCGGACAAGTTGAAGAAGATGGGGATCAACAATCGATCCAAGAACGGAAAACAAATGACAGAATTTGGCGAGTCGTGGATCGACAAGATGCATCGCCTGAAGGAAACACGCGATCTGACTTCGCTCGGTTGGCGCTACGAAGGCGGTCAGATAACTGGTTTCGTATACGGTGGGACGTATTTCAAAGCCGATGGCACTACCGCATCGAGCGGCTTGAACTCAGAGGATAACGTTCTGAAATGGTACCAGCCGGTCGGTGAGAAGGAACATTGGTACAACGCTGCCAAGCTGCTGACTGATCGCAATCGCGTTGAGCTGGACACGCTGCTATGCGTTGGCTTCGCTGCTCCTCTCATGGCGTTTGCCGGTACAGTCTATGGCGGCATGCTCAGCATCTGGGGTGAGGCGGGGACATCCAAGAGTACAGCGCAACAACTAGCCTGTGCCGTCTGGGCGCACCCTAAGCAGGGGCGTGAATCGATCAACTCGACCAGCAAGTCTGTGCTCAACAAATTAGGCATGGTCAAAAACATTCCAGCGTACTGGGATGACATCCAAGACGAGTCACGGCAAGAACAGCTGTTTCAAGCGATGTTTGTGCATACCGAAGGTCTAGAAGGTAGTCGGCTCAATACTAACGTGGAGCAGCGTGCACGTGGCGAGTGGCAGACATTGATGGTCGCTTGCTCGAATGCTAGCTTTGCTGATTACGTGGTTCGTAAACAACCATCAACCACAGCAGGTTTGCGGCGCGTGCTCGAGTACGAAATAAACAAGGACCCCAACGAGACAGGGCTGGCTAATGAGTACGATGCGGTCAAGGTTTACGCCAAGCTGGAGCACAACTACGGCGCAGTGGGTTATGGCTACGCACAAATACTGGCGATTGAATATGTCCAGATCGAAGCGATGGTCGATGAAAAAATCAAACGGTTCCAAGCTAGGGTCAAAGGAACAGCTGAAGAGACTTACTGGTGGGGCATTGCTGGTGTGCTGGTTGCTGGAGCTGTTATGGCACAGCGAATGGGTGTTGAAGTTGATCCAGCGCGCATAGAAGACTTCCTGGTTGATGTGTTCTACAAGAACCGTAATCTGCGCAATCGCGAAGCGACAGAAGGTGGATCGAAGAACCACACATGGAACGCGTTGCTGCATTTCATTAAATTTGCGTCCATCAGAAACGTGATCATCACAGATATCTTTTCGGGGATGGGAGGCAGGCAGGCAAAAGTACGGAACGAACAACAGCTACGATATTTAGGTCGAGGTCCGTTGTTCTATCACGTCGCTACGGAAGAGCAAAAAATTAGGCTCTCCAAAAGGGAGTTCCGCAAATATTTGAGCGACCAGAAGATAGAACCGCGCCAGGTGATTGTAGGACTAGAGCGGCATTATGGAGCTCGAATCGACCAGTACAAAGCCACGCTTGGCGGCGGCACACACTGGGCTATTGGGCAGGAAGATGTAATCGAACTCCCAATCCCAGAAGGATTGCTTGTAGAATTGCTAAATGGTGTCGATGATCCTAGCCCCGAGGAACCACCGGCTTGAGCGACTTGCTCTTTACCGGCGCATCGGCTTGTTTCTTGGGATAGTCCTGTTCCTCGATCGAGGTACGGAAGGGATCCGGGGTTTTCATGAACTGGCTGTGCTGGGTGACCGGCGGTCCGCCGCGGGCACGATCGGGATTGTCGAAGACATATCCACCTTTGGCGTATTTCTTCACAGGCTTCTCCTTGCGGGCTGGCAGTTTACCACCCTTATCGGCGGCCATGAACTCCTGACCGACACTCTTCGGGATCCCGATATTGCTTTTTCCGGCAGCCGCGGCGGCCATGGCCCCGCGCTGGGCTTGACTGACGCTTGGCATGGCTATCTCCTTTTGGGTTTGACGGGGGTTCGATGCGGAGCTCGTGGATGATGCTCAATGACATGCCGTTTTGGCTCTGGTTCGGGCTCCGATAGATGTTCTGGTTCCGGCTCCGGCTCCGGTTGCGCTGCTGGTGGCTCGTCTTCCACCACAGGCTCGGCGAGAGATTGTGGCTGTGGTGGGATCGCAGGAGCACTTGGCGGCGGTGACTGGGGATGCGCCGCGCGGTCCTGTAGCTGCTGGGCGATACCGCCCGGATAGTATTGGTCTAGAGGTCCCCAAGGGTCCATTGTGTCCTCCTAGAATCCACGGGTGACAGACTCGAGAAGCCCGCGCGGCTTCTGTTCGCGCTTAATCGACTCTTGGATCTGCTTGCGCTCGCCAAACCGCTTGCCGGCGATTTGCTTCTGGGTCGGCACCTTGATGCCCAGACCTTGCTGCGCCATACCGCCGAGCACACCTTCCGGCGTCGGCCGGGTGCGGAAGGCGTCTGAGAATTGACCGTAGGGAATCACTAGGCCGTGGGCGAGGTGGTGGGCGAACTGACCAGCGGCCTCGCCGTACTTGCCGCGAGCGAGCGCGCCTGGCTCGACGATCTTGTGACCAAAGTAGTCTTGATTGGCTAAGAGCTCCTTGGCCACCGAGATCGATGGCTGGAAGGTCAGCATACTGTTGGCAATGCGCTCGTAGCCGGTCTTGCCAGTCGCCATTTCGTAGGCCGCTCGCATCGGGCCAAATGGACCGCGCGGCCGGATTTCAGCTTCAGGATTGTCGGTTGCATACTGCACCATCTTGGTCAGCCCAGTGCCGACTACGCCCATCAGCGCCATGGCGGCAACGTTGCCGAAGGCGGCCATGCGTTCTTCCTTAGTAGCATTGGGGCTGAGCGAGTCGCGAGCGATGCGGGTAAGCGAAGCCATCATGCCATAGTGATAGCGACCGAAGGCGATCAGCCGGTTGTCCTGAACTAACTGCGATACAAACCGGCTGCCCATGATTGAAATTGGCACCCGGTAATCCGGCATGTGGATGCGGGCATCGTGGATTGCGGCTTCGCGTGACAGCCCGCGTCCCTCCAGCTCGAGGATACGTTGGGTCATCAAGATGTCGTTCGTTGCCCACAGGATATTACGAGACGGCGTGTAGATCACTTTGTCGATTGCATTGAGCGCATCCGTCGGACCAAGACCGAACGCTTTCTTGACCGGATCCCAGGCTGGGTCAGTCTTCACATTGATGCGCAACAGCTTACCGAGGTTCTCCTCGAACTTATCGTTCTTCAAGCCGGCATAGATCAGCGATGTGCCATCGCGTAGCAGCTCGCGTTGCAATTTATCCTGCTTCATGACAGAGCCAATCGCTCTGTTCATTGTGTTAAACATTTCCGGGTACTTGGTCGGATCAAACCAGTCCCATCCGCGCGCGATGCCCCAGTGTACGATCGCGTTGACCGAGTGTGGGATCGGCGACCAGAACATAGACTTGACGGCAAAGTTGTTGATATTGCGGATCGTCTCGTGCAGGCCGCCTTCGCCACCGAAGCCCGGCCGATAGAAATCATCGAACGCTGCTTTCCATTCAGGATTGAAGAACCAACCTTTGAGCTGTGGCAATCGGCTTTCTGCCCAGCCAGCTTTGAGTTGTTCTTCGGTTGGCTTTCGAGTTGCGCGTTCCAGCCAGGCAGGAGTTTGCTTCAAGTTGTTTAAAAATTCAGCTTCGCGCACTGCTTGACGCATCTGAGCGTTTTCGAGCAGAACAGAATTGCCGGCGTTCTTGATGTAACGGATCGGAGTATTCTTCTCGATCTCAGTGGTGAGCGCCTCTTTGACTGTATAATTCTTGCCACCCATCTTTACTTCCATGCCGGGCTTAATTTCTGTCAAGCCGGTAGGATGCGGTACATCACCTTGTTTAAAAGTACTCCAGCCCGCATCTTCGCCATTCGCAGTTCTATTCCGGGCAACAATTATTCGATTGCCATCAGCGTCTTCGAGCGCATAGGCATCACGCGGCTTGCGCGTGCCGGGTTCGATCTTGAATCCACGGCCCTTGTATGCTTGCGTCGGATCGCTGCTGATATCTTGCGGGATCACTGCGTCGTCACGTACGCGGTACATGTGGTTGGGATCGAGCTCGACATCCGAGTCATAGCCCAAGTCCTTCATCCGCTGCCGCAGGCGCATAGTCTGTTCTCTGATCGGCTGAAGGAACTCGTCGACGTATTTTCTTACCGTTCCAGTCAGCTGATCGATCTTGCCTTGCTCGATAGCATGATGCGCTTCTTCCTGCTGTGCATTGGTGAGCTTGTATTTCTCTTCGGCGTTGCGTCCCATCTCCGTCAACAGAGATTTATCCGCTCGCGTATTGGTGTTGAGCTTGTTCAGATCATCGCCAATCTTGAGCGCCGCTTGGCTGATCCCTGCTTTGAACCCACCTACAAGCTTGCCAAAGAAGCCACCTGATGGCGTCGGCTTAGGTGTCGCTGCAACTGTCGCCGCGGCGTGCTGCTCTTCCGTGATCGGCCGTGCCTCCGGTGGCGGCGTGGGCTCGGCTGGTCTACGCGCAGCCGCTTGCTCGAGGATTGCACGCTGGTCTGCCGGCGACTCTGCCCGTAGCAGGCGGGCCTTCTCCAATCGGTTAAGGTTGCCGATTGCCTCTTGCGAGAAGCCCTTGGCCGCCAGCTGCTCGTCGATCCCGGCTTTCTTGCCAACCGCTACGCGCTCGGGTTCGGCCTCGATACCGGCGCGGGCAGCGCGCTCGCCGGCAGCCTCGACGATCGCTTCCGGCACGCCTCCCTTGACACGGAAGCCGCGGCTGCGGGCCATGGCCTGGCGTAGGCGCTGGGGGCCGGTCGGGGGTGGTTCTACCGGACGTGGAGCAGCTGGCTCGACAGGCGGCTCAGCTGCTGCTGGACCTGGTCGAGCCTCACCTTCAATTCCTGGAGCTGGCGCTCCACCTGGTTCAGCTGGTGGAACACGTTCAGGAAATTCAAGCGGTCTTCCGGGTGGTAGTCCTTGCTCGGCTCGTTCTCGGTCGAGCCGGTCTCGCAACTGCTGGAAGATGTTGGGGGGTTGTCCACCGGCAGGAGCTCCTTGTTTGGCGGTGATCGCCGCCTCGAGGGTGGGATCGGCGTAGCTGTAGGGGATCTCGTTCACTGCTGGAGGTGTTGGAGCTTCCTCGCCAGGAACTGCGGCAGCGCGCTTTCCATATTGACGTTCAGAACGTACCGCCTGGTTCTGTGCTTCTTGGGTTGCGCTTTTCTGAGATAGCGGTGGAACGGGTTCCGACGGCGCCTGTGCCTTAGGCCCTGCAGGCCCATGTGCTGCCCCTTCGGCCGCGCCGGTACCCTTAAAAGCGTCATCCCAGATCGTGTACGCACGCGTACCCAATTCGTAGGGATTATCCTCAATACGACCTCCCTGCTCGCGGATCGTCTCGGCATGCTCGCGCACCCGGCCGGCATTGAGCGGCGCGGCTTTGGGCGGGACCGGCTGATCGCCAAGGGCAATGCCAGGGGGCTCGAGCCGCGGTTGTGCTGTCGGCGGCAGGCCGTATTCCGCGCGCTCCGCTGGGGTTGTCATCTCTGCCGGTGCCCCCGGCGTCTCCCACGGTCGCGTAGTAGGAGCCTTTTCCGGTAGCATCCCAGTTTTGAATCTGGGTCCGAGCCGCTCGACCTGGCCAGCCATGCGCTCTGTGAGCGCCGTCGGCTTTTGCAGCGCCGCGCCAGCAACACCGGATACGCCGATCTTGTAGGGGTCGAACTCTTCCCCACCGAGATATTCGCGGCCGGCTTCGAAGCCGCCAAACAATGCCCCACCGCCTACGCGCGCAGCTGTTGTTGCCGCGCCAGGCCGGAAAGTCAGAAGCTGGGGCGCCAGCTGGCCAGCGAAGGTTGATTTGGGGTTGGTCCTGGCGTTGACTGCCATCTGGTGGCTGTCGTCAAAACCAAGCGTGTTCAATACAGCTTCCTGCGCTTCCTTGGTTGCGGCGTAGCCAGCCCAGCCGGTGGCCAGCATGCCGGGGATTCCGGCGGGAGCACCGAGCAGCGACGCACCGACGCCGGCTACTGTCGGCACGACCTCGTGCAGGGCGGCACGGCCGAACGATTTGAGCGGGGTCTCGGCTTCTGGTTCTTCCTTGCGTAAGAATGATGGTGTGTACGGTCCTTCTATGCTTTCTGGATAACGAGCTGCACCGCGCAAAAAAGACGGTGTGTATGGTTGTTGTTCTTCTCGTCCACGCAAAAAGGACGGCGTGTATTGTTCTTCTTCCTGGTCGACGTCACCATTCATCGCCGGATAACTTCCCCAGTCCTGTCATCGATTTCCATACCGGAAGGAAGATCTGGATGGGTTACATTCCCATTGGGTAGCTTCTTCCAGAGCCGCGGGTTCAAGCTTTTGAAGTAGTCTTGTTGTTTCTGTTGCTGCTGCTGTTGTCCTTTTTGCTCTTGCTCAGCACCGCGCGTCTGTTGTTCGCTTTTGGCTGGCGTCTCTGCTGCTTCTTTTCGTACTTTATCGATGACCGCCTGCTCTTCTGCACCAGGTTTGTAATCTGGATTATTACGCCATTGAGCTATGACGCCTTCGTAAACTCGATGCTCTTTGGCAGTCAGCGCACGCTGCGCGATCTCGGCCATCTTGGTATCGCCGAGCATCTCGGTACGCTCGCGATAAGTCTTGTTCTTAGCTTCGGCGCGTTCGGTTAGTCCTCGTTGTTTTTCCAGCTCTCGTTCCATCTTATCCGCAGCAGTGTCTTTCCCAGCAGCCCTGAGCCTTTCAATCTCCATCTGCTGTTCGCCCTTTTCCGCTCCAGTGCGCAATTCCTCTTCATAAGCGCGACGACGCTGCCCTTGACTCGCCCACGGATAGAGATTGCGCGCACGTTCTTCTGGCGTTGTCGGTTCGCGGTAAGGCACCGGAGCTCCCGGCGTCGGTACGACGTTAGGTAGTTGCGTGGTCAGATCCTGTGGCGGGATAGGCGGGAGCTGCGGTGCTATCGGCGCGGTCTGTACCGGGCCAGGACCTGTTGGTTGCGGCTGTGTTAATCGCCGCTCTCTTGGATCCATAAGGTGATCTAAATTCCACTGGCGTCGTTGGTCATTCAGCTCATCCCATCTTCTTCGCGCCGCAGTGACACCAGGCTTGACGTTGGGTTCGCCGCCTGGAAACTCACGTTGCAGCAGAGTGTCGTAAGGATTTTTTATTTGTTCGCCTTCTTTAATCTCGCCGGCATCAACTTGTCGTTGATACTCCCTATCGCGCTTGGCCTGTTTATCCAATCGCTGTCTTTCTTCTGGCGTGACTTGAGTCCCGCCGTACTCCTCGAACCGTTGCGCGGTTTTAGGTTCCACCCTCATTCCGCCACGGCCAGGCTCGCCTCGCTCGAAGGCTTCGGGTGGGATGTCATAAGCTTGAGGTGGGATGTCAGGTTTAGCCAGTATGCTTTCTGGCCCGACATCTCGCTCGAAAGCTTCGGGTGGAATTGAAACGTCCGTGGGTGTTGTACGTCTTCCTAAAGGTGAATCCTGCGGACTAAAGAATCGTTTCACTCCCGCAAGAGGATCGTATTGGTCACCGCCTACTGTTGTCGGAGCTCTAGTAGGCGCCAATGTCTGGCGCTCCGCATCTATCTCTTCAGGTGTAGCACTATGTTCCCCAGTGCCATTGACGTAATCGCGAACCGATGAAGGCGTGCCACCTTCGCCACCGCCAAAATGCAGCCCCTGCCACCAGTCATAAATTCTTCTAACGGCGCTGCGATCATCATCTGGAGCATACGTATCCATGCTCGGATCATAAGCACCGGTATAGCCCTCAACTTCACCACCGCCTTGATAGCCTTGAACCGGACCTCTCTGGCGGCGGGTCAGGATATTGAGGTTCTTCTCTACCCCGTTCGTCATCGAGTGATCGAAGCTGCCAGGCGGTCCGATCGCCCACTGCATCATCTGATCTCGGCTCAGCGGATAGTTGCTCTCCTGACCATTGCGTTTCACGTTGGCGTTGAAATGGTGATCACCGTGCTGCGTGAAATTGACCTCCGCACCATCCGGCACTTTGCTATGCGCGTGATTGAGCAGATGCATTGCGAAAGCATCGTGGCCATGCGCGAGCTCATGCCGACCGACGCTACGCAGACCATGTGATTGCCCCAACGCCTGCGCGCCGAGATGGCGTAACCCATTATGCTCCCGTCGCAACCCCTGCATCAGCCGCGCCGCTTTGTAAGGATCGCGCCGGGCGGCGTTGGCGATCATGTGCTGATTGTGATCGTTGCGGTGAGCGTGAGTAGGGCGTTGCTGTACCTCGCCGCCGGTTTGATAACCACGCGGACCAACTGGATAATTGCTATAAAGTCCTGGTCTATGTGCTCGTTCTTCTGAAGGAACAATACGTACAACGTCAGGATCCATGGTTTCTCTAATTGTTGGCCGCCCCGCTTGTGGGCCTGGCGTAATTGGTAAATAGCGCACTTCGCCGCCTTGTTGATACTCCCCGCCTTCAGCATAGGGATTGCGAAGAGTTTCCTCCGGTGTGGACATCATGCGCGAGCTGAAACCGCCCGGAATAGATGGCGCTTCACCTGCAGGATAATCTCCTCCTTCTCTGTCCACTCTATACGGAAGCTTCCACGGAGCATGCAGCCGCTGAGTAGCTTGCGTCTCTGTTTCTTCATCAGCATTAGGGTACTTGCTCCAATCAGTCCCTGCTGCTTTGGATAGCTCATCAGGAGGAGCGGGAGAGGCATCAGGATCGCGAGGCGGACCACTAGGAGGCGCGCCATTTCCACTTGGCGGACCACTAGGAGGCGCGCCATCAACTTCGCCGCCTTCATCGTAGCCGCGCCTACCAAAGCGCGAAGCTTTGACTGGCGTTTTGCCACGCTTGCCGAAAGTTTTATGCCGCTTGGCCATCGTTTTGCACTCCACCCCCATCGAAGAAGCTCTGTTGATGCGCCTCGCGGTTCTTGCGCGCCTGCATGATCAGCTTGTGGAAGAACTCCTTGCCCTTGAACTGCACGACGTCGCGCGGGATCACGTACTCGCCCTCGTTCAGCCGTGCCGGTACATCGTCGACTTGCCCGCCTCCAGATGGGCTGAACGCCTGTGAGACGAAGCCGCCGGTCGTAGGATCGACTGGTCCGCCGCGTGCCATTCCTCGCGTCATCCCCGAGGTAAAAGAAGGCGCGCCCGTTGAGATGGGCGCGCCTCCAACAGGTCCGCTCGGAGTAAACCCAGCTGCAGTCGTACCGACGACACCGCCGCCGGCATAGCCGCGACGTTGGCGGCGAAGCTCACGGCGAATTTCTTCGGGTTCAAACACACCTGCGCGCTGCATCTCCAGCATCTGTGCTGCGCCCAGTGCTGTCTGTGCAGCCAGCCGCCGGCCAAATTTGCCAGTGATGGAAGCGTCTTCTTGACCAAGTTCACCAGGTTGGAGTGTTAGCCATTCCCCGGTCATCGGATCGCGGTAATTGCTACCAGCAGGGGGACCAGCAACAAGACTGATGGGATTGTACGCGCGATATCTACCGCCAGGCGCAGCGTCAGGATTGGGTGATGGCATAGCACCGCCACCGCCGCCGGTTTGTTGAGCAGGCCGTTGGCCAGGTCCTTGATACAACGGATGCCCCGGTGGAATGTTAGCCGACGGCCATTGCCTGGTTGTCGGATCCGGCCGGACCGGACCTGATGGCCTCGGCTGCACAATTACCGGAGGACGATTGGGATCATCAGGCGGAACGTAGTTTGGATCACCCGTACTAGGCCCGCGATATGGTCGATGTGTTGCTGGAGGGACTACCGTTCCATCAGGATATCTTACTGATCCATCAGGCTGTACTGTTCCACCACCCGGTGTCTTATCACCTGGCTTGAAGTCCGGGATGTCAGCCGGTTTTCCCCTTGTTGGTGGTGTCTGGGTCGGCAACTGCTCGCGATCGGGTGACGGTTTTGCTGTTTGGTCGGGCGTCGGTTGTTGATCGGGAACCGGTCGCGTTATCTGATCCGGCGGTGCAGTCTGCTGTCCCGTCTGCGGTGTTCCATATTTTTCCTGCCACTCTTTTTTCGTCAGCGGCTTCGGTTGATCTTTATCGCCTGGCTGCGGCTGCGCCGCTGGCGGCGGCGTATAATCTGGAGGCAGCGTATACGGCTGTACAGGATCCTGCGATCCTGCCGGGTTCTGAATTGGCGGCGCCGGTGTCGGATAGGTTGATGATGGCGGACCAGGGATTTGGGCTGTTGTTGCTCGCGGTGGTATCGGAGGCAGTTGTGAGGGATCCCTCATAACGTCCCCACTCGGATCTCTTAATCCCTGCCCAGCAAATGCTCCCCTACCGAGATTGGGATCTTCTTCTCGAGAAGGAAATGGTTTGCCAAAAAGAGGATCATCCGCGCCTCTGTATGCCGGCGTTTCCTCGCCTCGTTGTTCTTCTTCCCGTAACCGTCTTTGCACCTCATCAATATCTTCTCGAGTCGCGCCGGTATAATTGTCACCGCCAGTGTCAGCCGCTGCATAAACACCGCCGCCGTCGCCGCCGCCACCGGCGTAATTATTGCCGCTACCGGCATCGCCGACGAGATTGACTTCACCGCCTTCTTGGAAGCCCAGCATCCTGGGCATGACGCCGCGCGTGCGCTCGTACATGCTTTCAGCGCGCCCCTGCACGCCGAGAGGAAGACTGCGGATGCCGGCTTGAACACTGGTATCCAGATTGCGCATGCTGCCGTAGGCAGCCTGCGGCGAGCTGAAAAAGTCCGGTGGCCGCATCGCTGCCGCCGATGGCATCGGCGTCGACGGGTTCAGGAATGGCCGAGCGGGGAATGACATAGGGGCAGATGACACCGGGCCGGACAAGCGACCGGCAACCGGGCCGCCAAAGTCGTAGCCCTTCACGTCATCGGGATGCTCGATGTGGTCGTGGCCAATGTAGCCGCCGCGCGCGACCATGGGACCGACGTTCTTCATCACATTCACAGGTTGCTGCTGCAAACTCTGCGATGCTTGCTGGTTCATGCCAAAGCTTTCGCCCGTGCTCTGGCCCGTGCTCGATCCGCTAGACTGTCCACTCGACATACCTTGCGAGGTCGTAGTCTGCCCCAGCGGCGAGTACTTGAGCTGCATACCGGTGCCGTAGAGCGAGTTCAACGCATTGGCGGCGCCGTAACCGATCTGGGTGTTCTGCAGCCCGGCGCTCATCGCCTGGTTCTGCATGGTGATGCCACGATCGATGTCGGCGTTGCGTTGCTGGTTGCCAGCACCGGCGGCGCTCGCCGCGGTTTGCACGCGCATGGCGTTGTCGAGCGCGGCGTAGCGTCCCGCTGACGGGTCGATACCGTAGCTCTGCAGATCTTGGATGGCGGACTGACGCGCCTGCTCGCCGGCCTGCTGCACGCCGGCTTCCGCCTGGCCCATCATCGCGGCGATGTGCTGCGGCGAGGCCCACATCTGCCCCGCGCGCATCAGGTCGTCGATGCTGTGCTGGTTGCGATTGTAGGCGTCGATGCCCCAGTTGTAGACCTGCGGGGCGTAGTTCTCGGCCTCCTGCGCGATCCGCTCGAGGATCGGGGTCTGGCTGTAATCCGGGATGAAGCTATTTCCGTAAGCAGTATTGAAGGCAGTATTGGTGGCCTGGTTCTGGGCTTGGTTCGTCGCTTGCTGCTGCGAGAGGTTGAGCCCGGTACCGGTCGAAGTGGACTCACCGGTCGGAACCATCGCGCCGCCGAATTGGCCGTCAGCCATGGTCGTAGCTTCCTGAAAATGTTAGCTAATTTCGCCTAGCAGAAATTGGTTAAAAAATAGTTACGAGTCTGACGGCGGGTCGGCTTCTGCTTTGACGCGAAACGCCTGCTCCACCCAAGCCGGGATCTTTCGCACCGTCTCGGCCGTGGGTTTCAGGACGTTTTCCTTGATCCATTCACGGCGCTGTTCGCATTCTTTGCACGACATGGAAATTTATCCTGTAAGAACAGGCGCAATCTTCGTTTCGCCGGTGTCGGGATTGTGATAGGTCAGCGACACCACAACGCCGCGCACATGGTGTGTAACATCTTGCAGATCACTACTGACATGAACTTCCCTATTTACATATATCAGATCCCATCCTTCGCGCGCGTGCATTTGCTTCTCTTCTTCGGTCGGGGCCGTGCTGATGATGCTCATGCGACACCGAGCAGTTGTGGTGGTTGTTCGGGTATATATTCTTGATGGAAGTATCCTTGATCTTCAGGTACAATGCGAACTCTGAACGGTTGATAGGGCACGCCGTAGTTGTCGATTTGGCTTGTTGTAGTGTCCTGATAGACATTGATGTAATACGTTCCGTTCGCAGCGGGGCCGGGGTCCGTGCCCAGACCGATTGAAAACCCGTCGTCATAATCAAGTCTCGGCTCGCCATCGTCATAAATATCCCAAAGTTGCGATACTTCAGTGTACGCCTGACGGGCGGTTGAATAGACGTAGGCTTGTATCGAGCCTCCTCCACCTTGAGCATCGCCAATGTGGTCGACAATATTGTTAGAAGAATCTAGCAGATTGTTGACATCGATTTCAATGATCTCTTCTCCAGCGGGAATTTGAAACAGATATATAGCGGACTTGGACGCTGTTGAAAAACCATTGGACGGGATCGTGCTCACTGACACGGTGTATTCTACCGATAGGCTACAACCCTCGCCGAACACATCTTGTCCTGCCACCACTGTCGAAGTTGGTTGCGGCGCGCAGGCTGAACTATTGATCGACGGTCTGAGGGCAAGCATGAAGGCAAGTTCACCGTGAGCCACCATGCGGTAAGCAGTAATCGCATCAGTTCCGATCGAGCCGTAGATCGGGGGAGACAAAGCACAGTCTCCTGGCCATGGTCCAAAACCAACCACCCCGGTTTGCGAGGGGATGTAAGTTAAGCATCCGGCGAATCCGTCCTGACTTGTATTGTCATTCGGATCTTCATACTCATCCAGTTGTTTGACTGCATCGCCAGGTATGACATCCAGGCTCGGCTCAGGAACGCCCTCAACACTGCTACCGGGACCTTCATGACCCCTGCTATTCCCTCCACTAACTATAAGAATGAGGTAAAGAACGCCAGCAAAGCCTCGCTCTGGGAAATGAATGGCGACGATGCGCGCGAGCACACCACTTGGATATGGTTGATCGCCGCTGGTATCAGTGCCTGGCTGATCAGGAGTCATTTTCCTGGCAGCTGCCCACCAGCAACACCTGTGGGAGCGGTGCCGACCCCGCCTAGTTTCGGTGGAGCCCAGTTCAATGTCATGGCTTGCCCAAAAACCTTGTCTGTCATGTCCAACTGAACGATGTGCTCGACGTCGACCCACATTGATTTATCGAACGGATTGTAGACGCGCGTGGTCGCCATCTTGCGTCCAGTTTCCGCCCACTTAGGTTTCGGCAAGGGCAGCAGCGTAGTAAACAAGTTATTATTGACGTTACTTGGCGGGTTGATGAGAAAGTTCAAAAGCGAGATAAGCTGATTGACCGCCATGATCGTCGTCGGCAAGTCAACCGCGCGTGGCGGCAGCGGCAACAATGCTCCCGGACTCCCCGGTACCGCTTGACCTTTGCTGACTGGGCAGACCGGCGCCACGCTGCCGTTGACGCCGAATGGTGTGGCCCGCGGCATCTGCACCGGGGCGTTTTTCAGATTGCCTGGCAGTACTCTGGTGGGTGCGTTCATATCAGTCCGAGCTCCTTCACTGTCGTGCCTACCTGCATGTTGTTGATGTTGACCCGTCCCTCGAGCTCGAACTGCCACTGCTCGACCAGGGTACCGGAGTAGATGCGCAGCAACTCGCCACTCTTGCGTACCTCGCGCGTCGTGAACAGCGTGCCATCGGTATAGACCCGCACAATGGCATACTGATCGAGCGCAAGCGCCGGCTGTGGATCGTTGGTATTGCGCACCGGATTTAATGCCGGCGTGCTGGGTGGTACGGTGAAGAACACGCGGCAAGCAGCGTAGTTGCGCTTGCTCAGCTGCTGGTAGACTTTCGAGCGCCAGAGGTAGGGGACGATGATCGGCGCTTGATCGGTGAAATCGTAATAATAGATGCCGCCTCCTTGAACGAGGAGGCCGACTCCGGTCCAGGCGTCGAGCTCCACGTTGTCGATATCAAAACCATTTGGGGCTGTAAGCTGTTCGAAGCCCAGGCGATGGCCGCCAGCTTGTGGCCAGATCGTGAAAGAAGTCTGATCCTCCTGAGAAAGCTCGACAGTGAATCCTTGCTGAGCGACTGAGTTGTCGGATCCTCCGACAGTTCCAAAAGCAAAGTAGCTCGTTGCGTGCTTAATGGCGCGGACGTACTTCTGCGGCGTGAGCCCTTGCCAGCGTTCGCGCGAGACCCAGCCTTCCGTGATGTTCGCCCCCGCCCCGCTTTGCGAGATTTGGATGAGGCCATTCTGGCTGACATAGATCACCGTGGTATCGGTTGACACGATCGAGCCGCGGTGCAGGCAGGGCTCGGTCAAATTGATCTTCAACATCGCCATGGTAGCAGGGTTGGTGCCGCTGATGACATACGGTGTTTCTTCGGTGCAGACGACGACCATCTGTCCGGTCGTACCGATACCGACAATGGGAAATTCAGTGGTGAGAACGTAATTCGGTGGCCAAGCGTGCGGGCGATAGGCCTCGCTGAACCATATCTCGTTCGATTTGAACCCGACCGCGATACCGTTGGGAAGCGTCTCGAAGCCTTTGAGATCGGATGGCGGGCCCGACCAGAACAAGCTCACCATCTGCGCATTGTTGGCGACGAAGGCGTCGTCGGAAATATCCTCGTAAGTTGCCTGCGTAACCGGGATCTCGGCGACAAAGAAGTAGCTACCTTGACCAGCAGCGCTGGTGACGGTGCGATAGATGCGCGTCTTGGTAATGTTCCTCCTGACCCCCATGTCGAGTGGATCAGGCGTGAACAGGCTGATGGTCCAGGTCGCGTTACTCCAACCATTGACTAAGGTTGGCGGCGATGGTGGACCTTCCTCGCCGTATGCGGTCACCCAAGTGTAAACGTAGCCGCGCGCCTCGAACACGGCTTGCCCGTCACCGACGCAGTCCGTCCACATCTGCCAGTCAAGACCACCCGTTACACCGCCTGGGATTGCCGGCGGCCCATTTGAATAGGTATTCGAAAATGATCGCCCCTGCGTGAGACTATCGGCAAGATTGATGGTAATATTGGCGTCGATCGATATCCCGACCCAATAAGTCGTATCCGGCTCGATCGAGATGCCATTGGTAAACGTGCTCACCGCCGCAGTGCCGGCGACGATACCGGTCGCGTTAGCACCGGTACCAAGCAGCTGATAAGGCCCACTCTGATCGGAATAGAGCACGGCCTGAAAATTGACGGTTGGATTGCTGATCGCCGGCATAAAAGCGACATCCTGCACCACCAACGCGCCGTTCGAGAGAACGGGGATGAGGAAGATGCTGTTGCCAGGACGGAAGTCGGTACCGCTGTTGGGCAGTTGAGCGGTAAAACCAAGCCGGACGACATCACCGCCGCCGTTGACAACAACGCCGGGCGCGCAGCCCGATCCCGGCACGCCGAGCAGCCACGGGTTCACCCCGGCGATGATCATATCGTAGGTGGCGTATTGCGGCGGCTGGCTGGGCGAGGCGAAGTAATAGCGATCGTACTGGTCGTCGGCGACCGGGGTATGAATCACGTTGGTGTCAGGGTCGCCGAACTCCATCCAGAACGAGTCCGGCGCGATGATGCGGGTATCGTTGGTGATCTTGCTGGGGATGCGAAACACGTATTTTGCATCACCGTTTTTCAATGTGGTGAGTAGCTTGGGCTGCCGCCAGCCGATTAGCGAGCCACTGATCAGATAGCCGTTGCGCGCGTACGCAGCCTGGCCATCAGGCAGCAGCCGATCGTCCCAGGCTGGCAGCATCCCGCCGAATCTGTCGAGCTTGAGTGGGTTGGTCATTTCAACGTCGTCGTTTTTGGGTCGGTTGGAAACACCTGACTTTGCAGCGGATTGGGTATGACGATCGGATCCTGGTATCCCTCCTTGAGCTTCTGCTCGGCTTCATATTTCGCCGCCGCAGCGCGGTTCGCCTCTTCCCGTAACCTAGCACGCTCGGAAGCAAGCCGCCCGCCCTCCTGCTCGGCAGCGATCTGTGCTGCCTGGCGCTCGGTCAGAAACGGCGGCGGGCGGTTCTTCTCGGGATCTGGCGGTGGCTCGCGCAGCTGCCGGATGCGTTCGTGCAAGTGCTCGATCGTCTCGCCATGCGAGATCAGCGTGAGATTCTCGAGGAACTTAGCCTCTTGCTCGTTCGCTTTCGCTTCATTCTTTTGCTCGCGCTCGGCGCGACGCTGTTCTTGTTCGGCCTTCTCGGCCTCGAGCCGATCCGACTGTTCCCTGATCATCCGATGCCGCTCGGCTGCGCTGATGATCGAGTCCGGTAGCTTGATTTCTTCCGTCATACTGTTCTCCTTATGCTGGGATAACCGTGAATTTGATGGCGTCGTTCTTCGTCTCGCCAACGTTATCGACCATCGCAACCGAGACCGTCAACGTCTCGCCTGAGGTCCCGCCACTCAGATAGAAGATGATATCATCGCCTTGTACGATGGTCTGTGATACCGTGCAGGTTGTTGATGAAGACGTTACCTGCGCGCTCACAATCGTAGCCGCTCTATCCAGCCAGCGCGTGTAATTGACCTTCCAACGGATGACATTGCCCAGCGTATGTTGTTTGCTGAACATGAACCCCTCCTTCTCCACATAGATGATCCGCTGCTCGGACGGAATTTCGATTGTGCGACTATCATATGGGATGATGATCTCACGCACTTCGGCGGGAACGATGATGACGTTCTCTTCTTCGTTCACGACGCTTTCCTTCCGTAGATGCAGATTTTCCCCGATGCGATGTTTCCAGTGTTAAACGAAAATTGGAAACCGGTAATTGCAGCCGTGTTAACCCACACTCCAGCGACCTCGCCAGTGTTCATATTTGCAGAAGCGTTACCGAGCCAAATCATTTTGCCATGAACTTGTTTGAGAACCGTTGTGCTACCAGGATTGGCAATCCTTATAGAACCGGAAATACCATAGCCTGCGGTTGTTTGCGGTGCGTAGAAAAAGCTGCCTGATCCACTCAAAATGATGTTTGAGATCGATGTCTCCACGGCAACGTTGCCGCTTACAGTATTGGTGAATGCAAAATTGCCAAAAATTGAACTGACATAAGACGTCGTTTGAAAAGATCCGCCAGACTGCACTACCATTCTGAACCAAGCCGGAGCGGTTGCAGGCACGATATTGAAAAACTCGATCTCGTATTCATCGTAAGAAGCTGAAATTGACGTGGTGTCAGCAAGCGTCGCCGAACTGCTGGCGGTGAGCACGTTGAGCAACACCCAACCGGGCGCGCCGCCCGACGGGACAATGCCAATGTACTCGGTGACGATGACGATGCCAGCGGAGCCGTTGCCACCAGCGGCTGCTGCTGCTGAACTTGAGACACCACCGGAACCACCAGCACCATAGTTGTTACCAGCATTGCCCGTAGCGGCTGCTGTTGTTATAGGCGAACTAACGCCGCCCCCCAGTGCAGATGGCGCTCCATTAGCAGTCGTAGCAGTGGTACTTTGGTTGAGGAAAGCTCCGTTGCCTCCTGCATTGCCTACTGCTGTAACATCTCCTGTTCCTGCAATACCACCAGCACCGCCGATGCCCGATGCTCCTGATCCACTATACCCATTACCCCCGCTGCCGCCTTTACCGATGCACAAGCTACCTAGACTCGTGTCTCCGCCCGACGTGCCATTATTGTTACCGGCGGCACCGCCATTACCAGCCGCACCAATCGTAATGGTTTGCGATGCTCCAATAGTCGCTGCTTGTAAATATTTACGCGAATAACCACCTGAGCCGCCGCCACCACCCATGTAAGTAAAGGCACCAGCAGTAACAACAGTACCTCCACCTCCGCCACCACCACCGACACATTCCACCACCGCGCTGACGAGATTCGCACTCGGCACATATGTGCCACTCGCCGTGAAAACCTGCACGCCAGCTCGCGTCGTCCCACCGCCAGGAGTTTGCGCCACCCACTTCACGCCATCCCACTTCCACGTCACACCCGCAGCTGTGAACAGCTGGTTGGTAGTCGGCGAGTTGGGGAAGTCGATCGCCATCAGCTTGTCCTTCGTCCGTAAACGCGAATCGAGCCTTGCGGCAGGAAGTTTGCGCTCTCAGAGGGAAACGAAAAACGCACGCCCGTGACCGGACCAGCAGCGTTGTAGAAGCCGCCGCCCTGCACATTGACCGCACCGCCGCTAGACTCATATACCGCGACGAATGTCATCGACACACGGCTTGCGGTTCGCGGCGCATGCAGTCGGGCTAAACCACTATAGCCGTTGGTGGTGCTGCTGATGCGAAAGCCCGTACTGCCGGTGCCGCTCAGGGCGATGGCGGCAGTCCGCGTATCGGTTAGATTGCCGCCTCCCTGTACGCCGCTACCCTGGACGATCGAGAAGTAACCGCTGCTCTGGAAGGTTCCTCCGACCTGTAATGTAGCGCACAAGCCGCCGACGCCGTTTGAGCAGACGTTGATGAACTCGAACTCGTAGCTGTCGTAGGGATCGCCTGCTGCGAGCAGATAGTCGACGTTCGCTGCAGCGGTGGGGGTTAGCGTCGTCAGATAAATCAGCGCATTGCTAGGACTGCCGGGAAGATTAGTAACCGGAACCCACTGTGACGAGTTAGGGTCCGTGTACCAGATGTACATCTCGCCACCGACGCTATCCCACCACAGATTGCCAGCACTCGGCGAAGAAGGTGCCGTGTCACTGATCGTGACGCTAGCACCGCCGCCGCCAGCACCACCGGTTGGACCAGTTGCACCCGTCGATCCTGCACCGGTCACTCCGGTCGGACCCGTTGCCGCTGATCCTGTTGGCCCAGTAATTCCTGTTGGCCCAGTACTACCTACGCTGCCAGCCGTGCCTTGCGCGCCTGTATTGCCCGTTGCACCCGTCGGACCGGTTACAGTACTTGCCGCACCCGTACTGCCCGTAGGCCCCGTTCCAAGCGCACCCGTCGATCCTGTTACACCGGTTGCTCCCCCCGCACCTTGCGCACCAGTCGGACCGGTCGGTCCAACCGAACCCGCAGCGCCTGTGGTGCCAGGATTGCCTTGCGGTCCCTGCGGTCCCTGAAGACCGGTCGGCCCTATTGGACCAGCACCGCCCGCCGGTCCGGTAACGCCAGCGGGCCCCGTTGCACCGACGCCGGTCGGCCCGGTCGGCCCGCTCGCTCCCGTTGCCGATGCTGTGCCTGCAGGCCCGGTAGGACCTGTCCCTAGCGGACCGCTCGCCCCCGTCGCCCCCGTTTGACCCGTCGGCCCTTGTGGACCGCCGCCGCCTTGCGGTCCGGTCGGACCAAGACTCCCCACCGGGCCCGTCACGCCGGGGTTGCCCTGCGGTCCTATTGGTCCCTGCAGTCCCGTAGGTCCCACATTGCCTAAAGGACCAGCCGGACCCGTAACGCCCGTTCCTACCGCTCCCGTTGGACCAGACGAACCTGTCGCCCCTGTCGGTCCCGTTCGTCCAGTCGGACCTGTGGCGCCCGCACCTGTCGGGCCAGTAATGGACGAGCCTGCAACTCCCGTTGGCCCCGTTGGTCCACTCGGTCCTCCCACGGGCCCTGTTGGCCCCGTGGGTCCTGTCCCCGCAGTCCCGACAATCCCTGGCCCCGTCGGGCCGGTTGGCCCCGTCCCACCCGGCCCAGTGCCACCGCCCCCGACAATAACGACGGGGAACGCAGCAACCGGAGCTGCCGGGATGGTGTTGCTCACATCACAGCTCCACGCAGGCCGCGTAGACGTCTCTCACATACGCACCGCCACCAGCGCCGGTCGCAATGATCGAGATGTCAAACCAATAGGTCGTCCCTAATGCCAAACCCGACACGACACCGACACTCGACCAACCGCACCATTCAGTAGTATTCGCAGGGACCACGCGCGGTGCTGATCCAGTCGTCGCACCTAATCCAGTCGTCGCACCATTTACCGGCGCTGCCCCGGTGCCATAGCGCGCTCTGATCTGCACCCCGCCACCGGCGACCGTGTTTTGAGCCAAGCCGCCCACCGAGAACACAACATTGCCGCTGTGATTCGGCGTCAGATACAACGCCATGCCCATCATGGTGTCAGTGCCGCCAATATTGCCGGTGGGGGTGAAGTTATTCACCTGATTGAAATTCCCAGAAGACAGCGGTCCGACTGATCCGGTCGGACCAATCGTTCCCGTAGCTCCCGTTGCTCCCGTCTGCCCGACCGATCCCGGCGGACCTGTTCTTCCTGTTGGGCCGGTAAATGCACCCGCGCCAGTCGGCCCTGTGGGTCCCGTACCGACTGGACCCGTCGGTCCCGTGCGCCCCGTCGGCCCGGTGAATGTAACTGCAAATCCCGTCGGCCCCATCGGTCCGGTCGGTCCACCGCTCGGTCCGGTCGGACCACCGACAACCACTACCGGGAACGCAGCAATCGGAGCGGGAATAGTTGACTGCGTGCTCATATGTGCCTCGCCGAAAAGAACCCGACCCCACCAACCGACGCCCACTCTTCAACAGCAATCTGCGTCAGTCGCATCTGCGGTCGAATGGTTGGTGTCCACTCCTCCACCGCCACTTGCGTCACGTTCATCGAAGTCGTTAACGGTGTAACCGAGTCGCGCGGTTCTTTATCTGTCATACTGTCACCACTGGACCAATCTGCACCGCACTTACCGCTGCTGCTGTCCAAGCCAAACTCGTATTAGGATCGGTTAGATCGTTGCGCCACATCCACGCCCAGCTGCCTGACACGAGTGTCGATCCATTCGTTGATTGCACCGGAGCCGCGGCACCGCTCTTTAACTGCACCGCACCTTGACGCGAACCAGCATCGCTTTTTTGTGCATAGCCGCGCGTCGTGACAGCAACAACTGTAGAAGGGGTGCCGACCAGCGATGCGATACCGTACAAATCGTTTTGTCCGACCGTGCTGCTAAAAACATAACCGGCAGCACCATCTTGGTGTACCTCGGATACAGCCTGCCAATTAGCGCTGAGCGTGTAGATGAGAATGAAGTTGTGCGGATTTGCAACCGCAGGACTCTGACCCGCGGTTGGATTCGAAGCGGGCGGCCAGGACGAATAAGCCTGAGCGAATTGATAAACCTTTTGACCGGTAGGACCTCCACCAGCCTGGATCGTGATGCCGCTATCCGAACATTGGCCTATCCAATAGATCGTTCCAGCAGTCAAAGTCACGCCAGGGGAAAAGGTAACAGGGTTTAGCGACGCTGGAGGGTTGGTTAGAACCGACGAGGTACCCAATAAAGTACCGGGTACGCCAGCATTGTCAGAGTAGATAGCAAATTTGATATTGCCCGTACCACCACCGCTCGCACAATTCACGTTCATCGAATTGACGGTACCGCTGAAGGACGCAATAAAATTGTGATAGACTGCGGTATTGGCGCCGGGACTATAAGCACCAAAAGCCCCGTTAAGCGTCTGCGTTGGCGAGCCTGATTGCGTGAATTGTACACTCTGATCGCTTGCAGGCATTCGCACGTAAGTTCGAATGTCTCCTAGCCACGACACGCTCGAGGGATCAGAGCGCCACAGCAAATCGTCGATGACGTGATAGCTACCCGTAAAATTTTGAACTTGCGCAAAGGACAACCTATTAGCGTAATTGTTGGCAGTCCCAGCACGTGTGTTCAAACCTCCTTGTGTATGATCGGCCGTGCCCGTGTTGCCGTTCTTGCGAATCGTCCAACTGCCGGTCGTATTGTTAATGACAACTTCGATCTCGAATACGAACCACTGGTTCTGCAACGTGATCGCGCCCGTCCAAGTATCAAGAACCGTCGGACTGGACGATTGAGCACCAGCACACAGGAGTAACGCACCATCTGATCGAACAGTGATATTGCATTGTGCATTTGCGCCATCGCTAAACTGGAAGCATGCACCGTAACCAGCTGTTCCTGGAGCCTGAATTGCACCCTGCTGCAAAATGGCAAACGTGATGTGATGGACAGCTTCATTCACACCCGAATTTTTTAAATAACCCGTATTGAAGGCCAGTTGAATCGCTTGACCTTGAACAAGATCAAGTTGCTGATTGCCAAAACGACCAACAACCAATGTCGGCGCGGCACCACCCGAAAAACCTAACCCATCCCAATAACCAACAGCATCGCCGCCAGCTGCATACAGATCAAAACTATCACCAAAAAAGAAGCTCATCTGTTGTACTTCAGTGTGACAGTTAAGCGCTGGATAGTTGCAGCGCTGGTAACATTGAACGCGATCACGTCGCCTGCCGTCAACGCCGTCGTCCATCCCGACAACGTGCTATCGGTTGACTTCGTACCCGAAGAGATTGTTGGTGGCGTCGATGCGCTGATCTTGTCAGCGGCAACTGGATGCGTGCCGCCAGCATCGAACTGCGCGTAAGTGCATTTCCACAGCTCGAGAACGATACTGCCGGAACGATCAGCGACCATGTCGACTTGCGACAGAACACCGACGAACGGCACCTCCACATAGCCTTTCACTCCAGGAGTGATGACCGCGCCAAGACCATCGATGGTGGCGACGATAGCAGAAGAGTTCGGACCAGTCGGTCCAGTGCCGGGTGGTCCGGTTGCGCCAGTGTTAGTCGCACTGCCGGCAGGACCCGTTGGCCCTGCGCCACCTACCGCACCAACTAGACCTGTCGGTCCCGTCGCTCCCGTTGCGGCCGCGGTGCCAGGAGTACCCGTGGATCCCACAGGACCTGTTGGTCCTGTCACACCTGACAAACCAATCGGTCCCGTCTGCCCTAATCCCGGCGGACCTGTCAGTCCGGTCGGTCCGGTTGGTCCAGTGAAAGCACCAGGTCCCGGAGGTCCCGTACCGCCTGTAGGCCCTGTCGCCGCAGGGCCCGTCGCTCCCGTACTGGCAATGCCGATTGGTCCAGTTGGACCAGTAGGACCTCCAGCTGGTCCAGTAGGCCCAGTGCCAAAGATCGGGACGACCGGATACGCTGCGATAACTGCGGGTTCATTGCTGATTAACGGCATGGAGGAGCCTCGTTATGGCTGCGAGACTCCTTGAGTAACTTCCAGCGACCCATGCATCAGCACCGTGCGGATCGGCGGCGTCGAATCATCAAACATGACTAAATCGTAAACATAAATCCCTGGCTGCAGTGCAGCCTGAATGATTGCCGGCGCCACATTGAAATGGATAACTCGCTGGTTGATGTCATCGACAATAATCTGTCCATTCGCCGTTGTAGGATTCAACAAAAACATGCTCTCATAACGATTACGCTTAATTTCCGCCTCCCAGTTAAAAGTCAGCTGCCAAGTAAAATCACCTGGCGTACCGAACTGAAAAGCATCCTGCCAAGTACCATTGTTGTCGATCGCTATGTCGGCATGCGCGGACGTCACGCTGTGTCCAGTACATCCGCATGGTGCGCATCTCTGGTCCATCGTTTATCTCGCGGTCTGTGGCGATGGGTTGATGTTGAACGTGCTCACACCGCCTTTCTGGCTAGTAACTCTGAATGATTGCGGGTAAGCCCAAGCCTGCGCACCAACTGTACGAGCTCGCATCGCCTCGACTCGTGCAAGTGCAACGGCGGTTCGAAATTTCTGCAGATTGAACAACCCAGCCTGCGCATTTGACCAGCTCGTCCCTGGCTGCATCATCATGTAGCCGAGCACACCCTCGAGGATTCCCACGCCATAAGTCGGCAGGACCCAATCAGGAAACCACGGTACGCAGGGCTTGCCATCTTTAAATGCTTTGATGACATTCTTGGCAACGCACGCCCACATCGGTTGAACAATCGTATACGGATATAGAAATGAAACGACACCCAGCTCAGGCATCACTGCCGCTTGCGGCACCCGATTCTGATCGACCACACCGAGCAGACGCAGAACACGTCCCTGCGTGGGCTCGAGTACATAATCTTGTGTCTCGGGGACAACGGTGAATTGGATCCACTCCATCCAACTGTTCGAGTAATTGAAGAACTCCCGTAGAACATCGAACAACGAGATGGTGAGCTGAGCCTGTGAAGATCCAGTCAAGATCGCAGACGCCTCGCCAAACAACTTGGCGACTTCTTCTTCAGTTTCACATTCGTAGGCTTCCGACATCGCTTACCCCTGTCCCGGACCAGCCCCGCCAACGACTGGTCCTAAACGACGGCCGCCAAGAATCTGATTGAACAAATTCAAAAACATCGTCGCTCGGCTATCGGCGTACTCTTCTTGCTCGCGTTCCATGGCGTGGCCGCACAACCCATGCAGAATGCCCAGACGAAATGGCGGTTCGATATCGACATAGGTATCGTCGTTCTCCGTAAACGATTGCACCTGGCCGCGCACATTCAGATTGAACACAAACAGATCTGCTCGAATGCGCGAGGCCTCGAGCAGAGTCACATTGAGCGCCACCAGCAAAGACGGATCGTCATACCGGTAAGGTGGAATCGTATCTTGCAGCAGCGTGCGCGCGTCGGTGATGTAGTCCTCGACGGTGTTAAGCGTCGGGAGCTGCCGATCGCTGAAATCACCCCAATAGCTGCCAGATGTCATCCGCTCCTCCTGTCACAGAGGAGGAGCCACAACGACGACCGCTGTGGCTCGACCCTTCGTTATGAGTTCGGCGTGACTTGCGCCTGCACGAGGGCCTTCCCGTCGACGACCTGATAGCCATAGACCTGCAGACCGCGGAGAATGTCTCCGAAGGTCAATTCGGATCGCAGTGTCTCGACCTTGCTGATCTGGCTCGCGAACGTGAGCCCGTGAGCGTGACCGGCGTAGATGACGCTTTCACCAGCGTTGAAGTTGGTCTGATCCTGGTTATTCGGGCTGCTGTAAGCCGGCAGCAGGTTCGACACATAGATCGTGAACCGATCTACCATTCCGAGCCGGCCGTTGCGCAGCATAGAGACCGGATCACCCGACAAGTAAGCCTGACGGAGCTCGGACTGTTTGATCATGCGACCGGCCCATGCAGGCATCACCACCCAGCGACCGACCTCAGGCACGTTGTATTCGTCCAAGCACTGACCCATCCGCATCAACAGATCGATCAGCTCGACGTCGTTGGCGCCAGGGTTACGGCCGACGACCGAGATCGCCCCACCTTTGAACCCCAGATTGATGTTGCGGGAGATATAACCGGCAGCAGAACCGCGATTGTACTGATCGATCGGTCCTGATGCTGACGGAGTATAGATGCCATCAAGCACATCAGTGTCGACGGCGATTTTTAATTGTTGTGCGGCGTCGTCCGACCACATCGAGAGGATGTTGAGGTCAGACTGAACTTCCATCACATCGTCTAAGACCAGCGAGAAGTACTTGCCGTTGCCGATATAGAGTTCGACGCTACCGCCGGTCGGACGATCAAGACCGAGCAGACCATCCGCCTTGTAGTCACGAATGGTGATGGTCGGCTTCGTGCGAATGCGCACGCGATCGCCCTTGTTTTGGATTTCCCCCTCGTAGTCAGTGTTAGAAATGGCCGACAACACCGTGCTGGCGTAGAACTTTTCAACCAGCTTGGTCGACCAGATTTCTGGGATGAAACTCGTCCCCTGCAAATTATTAGGCGACGAGCCGACGGGAGTAAGTGGAGGAACTGATCCTGACGTTGCGCCAGGAAAGCCACTCGACGGAATAGCCATCGTAGTCCCCTGTGCTTGGGGACTACCGATAAATTTTCAGCTTGGCGGCGGCCCCCTGGTTAACGGAGCCGACCCTCATTCTGCGCCCGGATAAACTCTGCCTGCAGAGCCTCGTACTCGGCCTCACGGCCCTTGTACGCGCCCTTCATATACGCCCGGTGAGCATTCGTGATGTCGGCGCGGGTGTAAGTCGGCCTATCCGCCAACGAGGGGGGTCCATCCCCACCTGACGCAGGACGTGGACGGCCTGGGGCCGCGAGTGAAGCCAGGGGGATCGCCGGCTCCCTGGGCGGCACCTGAGGTGTCGGCCGGGGCTGGGGAGGTGGCTCCATATGGCCCGTCGCTGCTTCCTCTGCGAGAAAGCCGCGGAAGAACGAGGAGACCCTAGTGGCATCGGCCGCTTGAATCGCGTCGTTCAAAAGCTGCTGCCTTATACGCCCAGAAAGCATATCCGGCAAGAGTAGCCACTGCCGCCATCGCGGGTTGTTGTCGATCTGCCGCCATTCGGGGATCATCGCATCGAGCGTCTGATAAAGGCCGCGCCGACGATCTTCGGCAATCTGCCGACGAAGACGAGTGTTCTCGTCCTCCATCCGAGCAAGATCGGGGGCAATCGCGTGCTTGGCAGCGCGCTGCGCCAAATCAAGCACATCATGCCCGTATTCCTGGAGATCCTTCTCGGTCAAATAGCCTTTTGGTTTCTGCGGTTGCTGACTGTTCTGCGGTCGGAACATCTCCTGAGTGCGGACAAGCTCGTCGCCCAGTTGCGACATCTGCTCCCGCATTTCAGCCGTGTCTTTTTTATAGCGTCCCTGCAATGCGAGATATTTTTGCTCCCAACTACCGTTCTCGATTGGGCCGGACGGCCGTTCGCTGGGATCAAAGGTGGCTGAAGGTGGCTGGGGTTCAGCCACTACCGGAGGAGGTTCCGCAGGCGGCGGGGACTGTACGGGGGGCGTGTCAGGACTCACCGCCTGCGGTGGCACCGGAGGAGAGGCGGGCTCTTCCGGTGTTTGCGCTTTCTGCTGGGCGTAATAGGCGTCTACTGCTGCGGATCTCCGCTTGATTGACTCAGGGATCTTCACATCGGGATCGACCGGAAGAAGCTCCTTTGGCTTTTGGTCGACCACGATCGTTTTAGGTTCATCTGCCACGAGCGTCTCCATTCAACAGTTGCAGAATTTTCTCACACTGCTGTGCATGTCCTTGCAATACTTCAAGTTTTTCCGCACCTCGAACAAGGTTATCGCGGGCATCATTGGAATAGCCGGCGAAGGCCTGGCGAAATTGCTCAAACTCTTCCGGCGCGGCGCTGCGTAAAAAACGAATCGAATCACTGAGACTGTTCGTCATACTCAGCTTGATCACCAGCTGGTGCCACCGGAGGCGCGCGCACCGGCGGCGGCGGCTTAGGGTACTGGTTCATCATCCGCCCGAGCGGAGAACCACCAGTCACCGTTTCTCCACCGCTCGTGTCATCCTGCTGGGTCGAGCCCTTGCCGCGCTGCTTGGTAACGTTACCGCGCATTCCACGGCTGTGCATGCGCGGAGGAGTGAGTTGTTTCTTAAACGCCACGGAGCGGCCCTCCATATCCAATGCCAGCTCCTGCGACGCCCATGCTCGGCGCGCCGGAGAGCGGCGTTCCACCCTTGCCATACTCGCGCGTGGAGACCGGCTTGATCCGCGGCGGCGCGATCACCGCCTTGCTAGGATCGCGCGCGATTGCGCGCTGCGCCTGCGGCATCTGTGCTTTCGGCGCGCGCGGCGGCGTGATAGGCCCGCGCGCCATTAACGTTGTCCCGTTCGCCCAGCCGCCTGTGGAATGCTCGGCGAATAGCTGAACATCTTGGTCTTACCGCCCTCAGCGTACTTCGCCCCCGGCCCCTTGCTATCTTCCTGCTCGGTATGCCCGGAGGTTTGCGGCTCGGCCGCCTGCTCGCCGAACATGTGGTCGTCGCCGCCCTTGGCGAACTCGACATCCTTCTGCGTCTCGGATTTGTACTTGGCGTTCTTCGGATTCATGGAAAACCTCCTGCCTAGATCGGCAGGAGGCTAGGAAGAAATGGTTAAAAAAGAGTTAAATCCGATCGATCGTCGTGTAGGGCGGATGCCCATCCCAAACAAACCAGGCGAACGCGATCGCCGAGCTCGCCTTTTTCCCCGTCCAGCCAGCCCGGTGCATCATCGGTAACCGCTTCTTGAAAACGTGAATCCGAGCGGGCGGGTGGGCATCGAGAATATCGGAACGACATTCGCTCTCATAAAAAGCGTGCCGTAGCAGCATCGCAACGTAGGGGCACAACCCGATCGCATGTCGAACAAAATCAGCCGCCAACTGATAGGGTGGATTGGTTACGATCGCTTCGACGTTTTTTGGTAGGGGCTGGGCGAAAAAGTCACGCCCGTAGAAGTGCGTCGGATCTTCGTATCGTAGAAGGTCGCTGCCAATAACGACATGACCGTGAGATCGTAGCACTTTGACAATGGAACCCGGACCACACGCCGGCTCCCACACGAGATGCGGGATATTTTCGACCTGGATGAGCGCCTCAACAGCGCATGCCGGCGTCTCATAGAGATCCTGCCCGCGCGCTTTGAAAGAGTGTTGCCCTGCCTGAGCTGATTTATCGAGCATCGCAGCTGCAGGGAGGCCGCCGCCCAGGAGCTAAGCGGCCTCCCCTCTACCTTCTACATCGTACGCTGCAGAAGAAGCCGAAGCTTCTTCGTGTTAATTACGCTGATGGCGTCGGCGTCGTGGCACTCTCTGACGGCACGATCGCTACACCCCATCCAGTTGCTGGGCTCCAATAAGTCTTCACATCCCAGTTCTCCAACACCTGCGGCGGCTCAGAAGAACCGGGTGGCGGCAACACGATGGGATGCGCCGGTACGCCCGGTGCCGTGGGCGGAATATAAATAGGATGTTCCGGTTTCAGGTCAGGGATAGTTCCTGGCGGCAGATATATCGGCGGCGTTGGCATCGGCACATTGCCGCCACCCCAAATGCCGAGCGGGGGCTGACCAGGACCACCGGGCGGAAGCGAGATGCCCCACGGCGGCGGACCTGACGGCCCTCCGGGTGCGATCGGATGCGACGGATACGGAGGCGCAACTCCACCCCATGTTCCGAGCGGGGGAAGTTGGATGCCCCACGGCGGTGGACCTGACGGCCCTCCAGGTGCGATAGGATGGCCGGGGAGAGGTAACGAGCCGCCGCCCCAAATGCCGAGCGGTGGTGTGGGCGGATAGTAGATCGGTGGTGTCGGCACCGGGAGCGGAGCACCGCCCCAAATACCGAGCGGCGGCCCACCAGGAGCGATTGGGTGCCCCATGATTGGTATGTTACCGCCGCCCCAAATGCCGAGTGGCGGTACTGGCGAGGGCAGCGGATACCCGACGCTCAAGCCGGGATCGTAGATTTCACCAATAATTACAACAGGTCGTCCTGGCATTTTCATCTCCTGAGCTTGTTGCCAGCGATCCCGGCCGGCGCGGGGCTGCAGATTTATCTAACATGAAGCCATGTCGGTAAGACTACAACTGCGCCAATAATTTGCAGGATTACCCAAACCACAATCAACACCAAAATCAAGATGAGCAATACTCGAATGATACGCTGGAATGGCTCGGGCAGCGGGATCAACGGCAGGAGTTGCTCGATGGCCCAGTAAATTACGCCAACCACGATTAAGACGACGATGATACCGATGAGGCTGCCGATCATGGTTTCCTCCCTGGTTTGGTTATTGTTGTTGTTTAAGATTCCTCAACATCTCTTCCATATCATGCATCGGAACGCAGTTAGCCAGCAGCTTGTTCACATCGGTCTGCCACTGCATGATGTGTTGCCCCGTCAGCTCGCGCGTCCGCGTTAGCTCATGGTTGTTCCAGAATACGAAGGCTAACAAGGTGAAGTTCATAACTACGAGCGCCAGCGCCATCGGCTGCTGACGCATAATGTCCATGAAAGTCGTCGCAACTTTCCCTACCTCATCAGCGGGGCCAGGAGTCATTTGGGACCGCACTGCTGCAGCATT
>Ga0126381_100000380_pt1 | contig 47991 bp, 44 predicted proteins | sample PanSoiMetPlot_28_FD_96465 | JGI IMG/M metagenome (GOLD analysis project Ga0126381, IMG submission 96465) | Tropical forest soil microbial communities from Panama - MetaG Plot_28 | ecosystem: Environmental > Terrestrial > Soil > Tropical forest > Bulk soil | place: Panama | collected 2016-02-17 | reverse complement strand
GCCCGGACCCCGGCAATCCTCGCTCCGGGGTCCAGGCCGGAACCGTATCGCGCCGTAAGGTTGACCCAGGGGCCGTACTATCAGCTCACATGAGCGCTTGGGCCGGAGGAGCATTCGACAACGACGACGCCGCAGACTGGTCCGAGGACTTCGGGAACGCGGACCTAGCGGCCGGACTGCGCCTGATCACCGATGCTCTTTCCGCAATAACACAGGCAGATGACGTGGCCGACCTCGATTACACCACCGAAACACTGGCAGTCGCCGCTGCCGAACTGGTGGCATCGATCAACGGTCAGCCCATTGACGCGTCACCCTACAACGAGACAGCCCGCCAGTGGATCGCCCGGGTTCGCCCCATCCCGGATCCGGCCCTGACCGAGCTTGCCCGCCTTGCCGTTTCCCGGATAACGAGCCCGAACTCAGAGCTCGCGGAGCTGTGGGACCAGTCGGAATCGGCGGAGTGGCGCTCAGCCATGAGTGCGCTGCGAGACAAGCTCTTCGCTCCACGTTGAAGGCGGGATCTTGGAGCGGCGAGCAGGCGTGACGGGCGATGGCCAGTGATGAGAGGGCGCGCCCGCAGGCCGCGGACTGCTGCTCGTGCGGGCGCGTCCCCGAGATGTCCCCATGCGCGGCGGCTTAGCCGGCCGTCGCGGCGACGAGCGTGAGCACGAATGCGGCGATGATGAGGGCCACCCGCGCCCAGTGCATGCGATCCCAGCGCCGGGCCTGCTCACGCCAGTCGTCGGGGTGGTCGTCGGCGGTCCACGTGGCGGTGCGGTTGTTCAGCGGGACGAGCAGGGTGAGCGACATGACGACGCTCACGACGAGCAGGGCGGCGGCCGCGATGGCGGCCCAGGCCGCCGCCGCATGGCCCCAGGTGGCGGCGGCCAGCCCGACCGTGAGGATCAGCGACGCGAAGTACCAGAACGGCATTACGCGGCCGCCGACCCGTGCGCCGTCGGCGCGCGCCTGAAGCGAGGGTCCCGGCGGCAGTCGCAACAACATCGGGCTGGTGAAGGCCACGACGGCGAATTCGACGCCGACCATGACTCCGGTGACGGTCGCGGTGATGACAGCAAGTGCGTTGAGCATGGTAGTCTGTAGCTCCTTGGTTAGCGATGCTAGATTATCTAGCACTGCTAACCTAACTCAGGACGGGCCGGAACGCAACAGGAGAAACCATGGCCGAGTCGAGTGCCCGCGCACGGCGCGTGGCCGAGCGCAGGCAGCAGATCCTCGACGCGGCCCGCGCCGTCGCCGAGGCCGACGGCTGGGCAGCCGTCACGTCGCGGCGCCTGGCCGACGCGATTGGCTACACGCAGCCGGTGCTCTATGCGCACTTCCCCGGCGGGAAGACCGAGATCATGCGCACGGTGGCGCTCGCCGGATTCGCCGAGCTGGCGGCGGCGATGCGGGCAGCCACAGGACGCAAGACCGGCGCACGGGCCGTCACGGCGGTGGCCGTCGCATACCTTGACTTCGCGGCCGCGCATTCGTCGCTCTATGAGGCGATGTTCCAGCTCCCGATCGACGCGCGCTTCGCTCAAGACGACGCGGAGGCCGAACTGCGCTCCGGCTTCGACGCGCTCGGCACGGTGCTCGGCGATGGCGATGACGGATTCGCGACCGAGGTGCTCTGGAGCGCACTGCACGGCATGAGCCTGCTCGAGCGCGCCGGCCGGATGCGGCCGGAACACCGCCCTAACCGGGTCGCCGAGCTCGCGGCCCGCTTCGGGACTGACCGCGGGTAATGCGATTCTCCCAATAGGGTGGCGTTGTGGGCCACTATGAGAACTTCTTCATTGCGAGCGCTGGCGCGTCCGCCGCCATCTTGGGATTGCTGGTCGTCGCCGTGTCGGTCGTCAACGCGGATGACGCGAACCCCACAACCCGGGAGCTGCGAACTGTGTTGGCAGGAAGCGCGTTCGTTGCCCTGGTCGACATCTTCCTGGTCTCGATGGTGGCCTTGACCGGGGGATCAGTCGACCTCGGGCTGTCAAGCCTCGCAATGGCCACCTTCGGCCTAGTGGCCACTAGACGGCTGATACCGAGGGCAAAGCAGGCTGGAAATTTCTCCCGCGGCTTTCGAGCCAGAGAGCAAAATATCGCCTTCGCGTCGATTTCGGTTGTGGGCTACTCAGCGCAGCTCGGCCTGGCTGTGGCTCTCCTTGTGAACACCAAGAGTGCCGCGCTACAGCATGCTCTGGTCCTCGTCATAGTGGTTTTGTATTGCAGTGCCCTTGGTCGGACATGGGTGGTTACGGGGATTGAACGGCGCGGGGATAAAGAGCCAACGCCGGTGGCCTGAGCTTGGATGAACGCGGCGATCCGGTCGTTCAGCTCGTCGATCCGATTGAAGCCGCCGTGGCTGCCTGGCACGATGGCGATCTCCGCGTGCGGCATCAGGCTTCCCCGGGCGCGGGCCTCCGCCGGGGTGAGCATGGCGCTGCGCGCGCCGGTGATCAGCAGGACCGGAACCTCGATCGCGCGGAGTTCTTCGTCGGTGAGGACAGCGGGGAACTTCGGTTGCATCCGGTATCCGCGGCTGCCCGCCCACATGAGCGTCATCAGTTCCCGCTCCAGCATGGCCGGGCTGTCCAGCCATCGGGCGAGGTGGCGGCGCAACGACATCGGGGTCAGGCTGGCCAGGCCGCTGATCGTAAACCACAACCAGAAGCGGGCGTCGAGCCTGGTGAGCCCAGCTGGGTCGAGCAGCGTGATCGAGGCAACTTGCCCCGGCGCGCGGATCGCCTGGTTCATGGCGACCCAGCCGCCGTATGACAGGCCGACCAGGTGCGCCGGCTGGTCGCCGAGCTGGCCGAGCAGCTCGTCAAGCCAGGCAGCGCAGGACGCCGGGGGAGTGAGCGGGGCGCGAAAGATGCTGGGGTTAGGGTCGCCGGGCATGTCAATCCCGTATACCGGGCCGTCTTTGGCTAGCGCAGACACGTGCGGGTACCAGCTCGCGGCGTTGAACCCGGCGCCGGTGAGCAGCACGACCGGCCGCCCGCCCGGATGCGGCCGGTAGGCGTGCACGCGCGTGGTCGCGGTCGCCGTCTCGATATCGAACTCCTCGCAAGGCTGCGGCCACAGCGCGAAGGCCCGCTCGTACGCGGCCATGAACTTCGTCCTTGCTGCTTCGCTCACCCACGAGCCCACTTCGCACTTGGGTGCCAGCATGTTCGGCCTCCTTGCAGCCGGGGTTGCCGTTCAAACGGCCGTCTCACATCTGTTTATGATACGAACGTATCATAAACCGAGTTGGGTGGCTCAACAGAGATACGGTGAGCGAGTGCCGAGGCGGGTCGATCATGAGGAGCGGCGGCGGCAGATCGCCGACGCACTGCTGCGGACGGCCGCCACGCGCGGGCTGCATGCCGCAGGGATGCGCGAGGTCGCGGCTGAGGCCGGGGTGTCCCTGCGGCTGGTCCAGTACTACTTCGGCAGCAAGGAAGAGCTCCTGCTGGCCGCCATGCAGCACCTGGCGGCCCGGTTCAGCACGCGGGCTGTGGCGCGGTTCAGGAAGGCCAGCGAGTCAGGCGGCCTGGCAAGCCCGCGCAACGTGATCGCGGCCATCCTCGCCGAGGCGTTGCCCGCCGACGACGACAGGCGCACCTTCAACGTCGTTTACACGGCCTACCTGGCGCTCTCGCTGACCGATCCGGCGCTGGCGATCGCGCCCCTCGTCAAGAACTCCGACACGGTGATCCATGTGGTGGCCGCCCAGTTGCGGACTGCCCAGGCGGCCGGCGACACGCCAGCCCACCTGGACCCAGACCTGGAAGCCCTCGGCCTGATCGCGATGTCCGCGGGACTCGCCACGAGCGTCCTGGCCTGCCAGTCCTCGATCCAGCAAGCCCAAGCCGTCATCGACTACAACCTGGATCGCCTGTTCCCCGCATCCCGAACAGCGTTACGCGCAGCGGCCCCGCAAACCCTTGTGGAGCGATGGGCCAAGCCGTGATCAACTGGTTCGCCATACTTCTTGGGTGTCCAACGTTGTAGCCGCGATCAGCCCAGCGCGGCGCTCACGTCGCCGACTGTGGTGGGTCCTGGGTTGCCTCGCCTACATCGCGGTCGTCGTCGCGGTTCTGGCCGTTGGCGTCCACCGGTTCCTGTACGGGGACGTGACGCTCCTGCGGGTGGGCACCTCGCCGACCGCGCTCGCCGTGTCGCCCGACGGCCGGACGATCTACCTCGCGAACTCGAACGACAGCATTACCCCAGTCTCGGTCGACACCGGGAAGGCAGGCAGGCCCATCGCGATCAGCGGCGGCATTCCGGGCAGCTACAACTCTGGGCCGCAGGGCCTGGCAGTTACCCCCGACGGCCGGACGCTGTTCACGACTGTGGTCAGCCAGGCGGGAGACAAACAGTTGCCGCTCGCGCGCGTTGACCTGCGGACCGGCGAGGAAACCGGGCAGGTCCGGCTCCCTGGCGGCGTGTCCAGTTTCGTCCTGTCACGCGAGGGCAGGACCCTGTACGCCGTAACCGCGAACAACGCGCTCTACGCGGTCAACGTGGCCACCGGACGGCCCGAGCGGAGGATCGCCGTCCCGGCGAGTGCGATCGGGACCGCGATGGTCCTGTCGCCGGACGAGCGCACCATCTACATGGCGGTCCCCGGTTCCGACGGCTCGTCCGACGGCGCGGTGGTTCCCATCAACCTCCAGACCGGAACGGCTGGCCGTGCGGTCAGCGTCGGCTGGGAGCCGATCTCGCTCGCCGTCACCCCCGACGGTCGCACCCTCTACGCCGCCATCGACGGGATCTATGGGGGGATCGGTCAAGTGGCGCCCAACCGTATCGTGGCGATCGACACCGCCACTGACCGGGTGCGCGCGTCCATCCCGTGGAAGGTGCCGCCCGAACAGCTGGCGATGAGCGCCAGCGGCGCGACCGTCTGGATCATGTCGACTATCGGCGACAGGGGAAGCACAGCGGACGACACCCTCACCCCTGTCTCCGTCGCAAGCGACCAGCCAGGCCCGTCCATCCACACAGCAGGGTGGCTCAACGCCGACAAGGACGAACCGGTGGGCATGACGTTGAGTCCCGACGGCCGGAAGCTGTACGTCGTCGTGTCCGCCGGCCTGGAGACGTTCAGCTCCAAATAAGTTCAACGACGCGGATGGGGCGCGGTCGGCCCGCGTTTGACACGCGTCTATCAAAGTGATATCACAATGATAGATGGCCGGGTGGGTGACCGGCACTACGCCACAGGAGGCGATCACGATGAACGCACCCAATGACAACACCGCTCCGAAGGGCCTGCGCGGGTGGTGGGCATCTCCACCGCGATCCGGCATGCACCGCTTCATCAACCCATGGGAGTATCGCCACCTCCGGTTCACTGCGACCGCGCGTATAGCCGGTGGCAGTGTCGCGGCCGCCGCGGGCTTGGTGTGTCTCTCGTACGGAGCCCACGGATGGGCGGGATTCTTCCTGGTCCTCGGGGCGCTGAATCTCGCGGGCGGCTACTGGTTCCTCGCCATCGCCCGCTCCGCATCTGCCCGCGCGTGAGCCTGGTCAGACCCCGCGCGCGAGCCTAGTCAGACAGGGCACGCCGGGCATCCTCTAGCCCTTTCTCGTTCTCTTGCGGGCCGCTGATCCCGGTCAGGTTGTTCACGGCGATTCGCCAGGCGAAGTAGTTGGCCTGGACCGCCCAGCGGAACCGCAACATCGGCGCTAGGCCGTGCGCTACCTCGGCGGCTCCCACGATGCCCTCGCCTAGATACGCCCGGATCAAGGTCTTGGCGTGATCTGTTCCGCCGACGTACATAACGGCAGAAGCCAGGTCGTAGAGGAGCGGGCCATCGAGGGCGTAGCTCCAGTCGATGACCCCGCACCTGCCGGTGGCGGGGTCCAGGCGGAATGCCGCTGGCGCGGGATCGGCGTGCAGCAGGCCCCACCGCATGCGGTCCGGGCGTGCGGCGTCGAGGGATGCGAGCGCCGCATTGATGGCTGGCCGCAGCCAAGGCCGCAGCGCTAGGTAATCCGCATTCGGGTCGACCCAGTGGAAACGATGGGCGCCTTCAACCTCAAAGCCCGCGAGCGTCCGGTGCACCCTGGCCAGCGTCTTGCCGATGAGATCTTGGTCCGCGTCGTCTTGACCCGTGAGCGGCTCGCCGGGCACCCAGGTCAACAGCGCGAGCCAGGCATCACCGGCGTTGACGGCGAGCTGCCCGTCGAGCGCGGGCAGGGGTGACCCGGCGGGTATGCCTTCCTGATCAAGGCGACGAGCGATGACCAGGCCTCTGGCGAACTGTCTGCCATCACGTGGTTCTACGGCCTTGGCGACCAGCTGCCGGTCGCCGAGGTCGGCGAACCAGGTCTGTGAGCCCATGCCGCCGTTATGGGCGCTGACCTGAACGCGTGTAAGACCCCAGTACCGGTCCAGGCACGAAACCAACTCTGGTTCGGTGAGCACGCTTGCAGTCAACCAGCGCGGCACGCGCCCTAGCTACCCGGACCGCAGCCGGGCCCCGACCCCACGCGGCAGATTTACGCGACTTTCCTGGGATTGCGAGCCTTGTCGAAAGGGTTCACGGGACCGAACAGGCCCAACTGGTGCAGCCGCCAGATCCGCCGCACGGTCCATGGATGCGACCGGGGCAGCTGGGAGATCCCCACCCAGAAACCGCCGAGGTGGCGTCCCTGGTCGACTAGCTCGCTGACCTGCACGTTATCTGCCGCGTACCGGCCAGCGGCCAGCAAGACCAAACCCAGCTCGCCCTTCGACTCCAGCGCCGCGCCGTTCCGGTCGCAGGAATACTCCCGCAACCGGGACAGCGTTGGCCCGAGGATCGGTATGAGCTGCGAGTAGCAAATCACCAGGTTGTACCACAGCGCGACGTGATGGAGGCGGATGTGCGCGATCTCGTGGCCGAGTATGAACCGCGTTCCTTCCCGATTGTCATTACGGAGATTCGCGAACAACTCGTTCGACAGCGCGACGTAGTTATTGGTCCATCCGCTCTGCGCCGCGAACGCATTGAGCGTTCCGTTTCCGTTGCTGAGAAAGACAGTCGGGGTTGGCTTCACTCCCAATGAGGCTGCGAATTCATCCACCGAGGTGTACAGATCCGGGAACTGAGTCCGGGACAGCTGCACCGCCGTCCCGCGAACTGATGCTCGCTGAACCTGGCGGACGATCAGGAGTGCCGGAGCCACCAGTACTATCGCGCCGGCGGCCGCACGGATCGTCGCCTCCCAGTCCGTGCCGCGCAGCGCTGGAGGAATAAGGGCTGCCGAGGCGAGGAAGTCGATGAGAACGGCCAGGATGGCGAAGTTCAGGAGCACCATCAAAACGAACATCAGGTTCTCTGCGGGATGGCGTAGCGGAAGCTTCTGCGCGGGACGGCGCAGTGGACGCTTCTTCGCGACCGGATCAGCCATGGTATTTCCGTCTTCGTTTGAGTGCCCTTAGGCTGCTTATCCTGCCTCCCGAGTGCGGAGGAATCCTCACCCTCCAGAGGTGACTTGCGGCGCTTAATTCGCGCCTTCGGCCGGGAGCGGCGAAGGCGCGCCTGCTGACCTAACGGCTCTCATTGGTCTCGGGGGGCGCCTGCACGTCATTTAGCTGGCCGAGAGCGTTGAGGGATTCGTCGGCCCAGGCGATGGCGGCGCGTGCGGTGTGTTCGCCTGCCGAGATGGTCAGCAGCCAGTACGGGTGGTGCTCGGTGTTCGGGTCGGATGCGAGTTCCACCCGGATCTCCTGGAACTCCGCGAGTCGCCGCTCGGCCTCGATCCTGGCTTGGCGGATCAGGTCGCAGCACGCGTCGACGCCAAGGGTGCGGCCGAAAAACAGGCGCAGCATGAGCGCGTTGCGCGGCGGGGTGGGCTGGTGCGGCTGACGTAGCAGGTCCGTCAGCCGGTCGCGGCCCTGCGAGGTGAGCGTGTATGTCGATGAGCCCGACCGTTTGCCGTGCGCCGCCTCGATCAGCCCGTTGCGCTGCAACTCGGCCAGCGCCGGATAGATCTGGCCGTAGCTCTCGCTCCAGAAGTGGCCAAGGACCTGGCGGATTTCCTCTCGGAGGGCATAGCCGGACATCGGCTGGACGCTGAGTGCGCCAAGAACCGCGAGTTCGGTCTGACTGCTTCTTGCCATCGCGGGACCTATCTGGTAGTTATATCTAACAGATACATCCTAGCACGGAGGCGCACCATGCAAGCCGCATCAGCCAAGGCCCGTCAGCAGAGCAGTACCGCCCGATTCACATCCGCGGTCGCGGCGACCGTCATGGCCGCCCTGGCGCTGTTTGAACTGGGGCTAGCCGCCGGCTTTCCATGGGGAGCCGCCGCTTGGGGCGGCGGGCAGTCGGTGCTGCCGGCCGGCATGAGAGCAGCTAGCGTCGGTGCCGCCATCGTCTGGGTGACGGGACTGCTCGCGGTTCTGCGCAGGGGCGAATTCCGAGTCTGGTCGCTCCTTCCTGACCGGTGGATCGGGGCCGCCGTGTGGGTCTTTGCCGTCTATTCGGCAGTCATGATCGTGGCGAATGCCGCATCGTCCAGCGGCGTGGAGCGAGCGGTAATGACCCCAACATCCGTTGTCCTTGCCGTGACGTGTGTCCTCACCGCTCGCATGGGGCGCGGCCCCGTGTCCGTGGCTGGCGCTACTCCCCAGGAACGGGCACCATCGGCTCCCCGGTCACCGGCCAGCCGTTCACCCAGATGAGCGGGCGGATCTGCACCCAGGCGGCGCCGTTCGAGAAGGCGTCGTAGTAGTGGTACACGAGGTCGTCGCGGCCGCCCGCCTGGTACACGAACGCCGAACCCGGGCCGATCATGCCGGCGTCGGTGCCCTGCACTTCCGTGCCGCCGCCGTTCGCCATGTCGGTGCCTGCCGCGTCCGTGTACGCGCCGGTGATGCTGGTCGAGCGTCCGACCTGGATGTGGTAGGTGCTGCTGATGCCGCGGCAGCAGAAGTCAACCGAGACGAACAAGTAGTAGTACCCGTCGTGGTAGGTGATGCCGGCGCCTTCCTCGGGATCGGGGAATGGCTTGGAAGCGATCGAGTAAACGGTGGGAGAGCTGGTCGCGGGCTTGCCGCTGGCGGGGTCTAGGCCGATGAGCTTGATGCCGCTCCAGAACGAGCCGAGGACCAGCCACTTCCCTCCGCTCGCGTCGGTCACGAGGGACGGGTCGATCGCGTTGAAGTTATCCGCGCTGGTAGTGCGGAACACCTGGCCGTCGTCGGTCCAGTGATAGCGGGGGCTGCGCGGGTCGAGGGTCGGGGTGGTGGCGAGCCCGATCACCGAGTTGTTAGAGCCGAAGCTGGAACCGGCGTAGTACAGGTGCCAGAGCCCGCCGAAGTAGGAGATGTCGGGCGCCCATAGGTTGGGGATGTTGCCCAGGGCACTGGTGATCCAGGTGGGCTTGGTCGCGAAGACCGTTCCCGCGTAGGTCCAGTCGCGCAGGTTATGCGAGGTCCTGATCTGGATGTTTCCGGTCCCGATGACGCCCGCCGGGTCGCCGGTCGAGAACAGGTAGTAGGTGCCGTCGTCCTTCGCCATCGTCGGGTCATGGACGAACAGGTAAGGCGCTGTCGGGGCCTCGGCAGCTGAGCGAGCGTTCGCCCTGGCGGAGTGAACCCCCGCCGCGCCTGTGCCGGAGGACGCCGCCAGCGTCCCGCCGAGGGCTAGCGCTCCGGCGGTGCATGCCGCCACGACGGAGGCCCGGGTTCTGGTGGATACCAAGCGATGAGGGACGGCGGAGCGGATAGAGGCGCTGCGGGATCGTAGGAAGCGGAACAAGTGCGACATTGCGGTCCTCCGAAGGAGAGTCGACCTGAGCGAACGTTCGCGCAAGTTCATTTTATAACGTGATTAGAAGTGATTGGAAGGCGTTGAGATCTGTTCGCGGCTGGATGAGCATGTCCCCGTGACGATAGCTCCGTAGCATCGTCAACCGTGGACGTGTCCGCGACCCGGTTGCCGGCGAGCCGATAGATGCGTGGTTGCCTTCTTGTAGTCGCCTGCGCGGCGGCTGCGGCACTGGTCGTCGTGATCGGACTTTTCATCGCGCTGAACATCTATGTCCGCCACGCGCAGACCCCGCCCGACGTCGTCGGCATCGCACGCTCCCGGCACGTTGTGGACGCGGACCACGCGGCGGTGTCGGCGCTCTCCGCTGACCTGAAGGCTCTCGCCCCGGACGGAGCGTCGTGGCTGGCGCCTGGCCCGGCCGGGGTTTCCGACCTGTGCGTAAGCCATGAGAACGATGCGTTCATACCGTCGTGGACGGGGACGAGATGCATACGCACGATCACCGCGTACTTCTTCTTCAACGGAGCCTTCGGGCAGCACATGCAGGCCTGGGATGCCGCGCTGCGCGCGACCGGGTGGGTAACTATAGGAGGAGACCCGCTTGGCATGCCATTGTTCTATTACGCGAAATACGGCCATAAGCCTGAGTCGGGCGAACCTAGCCTGAGATATCTCGCGACGTCACTGCCGATGTCGGACCCCTACTATCACGCGCTCCCAGGTTCTTCGACTCCCGGCCAGTCTGTCGATCTGGTGTTCCGCTGGGCGGAGCGGCCCCAGGTGTCAGACTCGTTCGAGGACTACGACGAAACGCCCGGGCCGACAACCGTCGTCGCCTGGCTCCAGAGGGCAATCCTGTCGCCCGGCGCGGTGGAGTCCGCGGCGTTCACCCGCTACCAGTTCGTCGCGGTCGCGACGTTGACCGCGGTCTACTACGATTCAGCGGCCCGCAAGGTGTGACAAGCGTGAACGGAGACCAGTGAATGACCGGGGTGCCAGAATCCACCGCGCGTAGTTACGGCAAGGTTTTCGACGAGATCGCCGCCGAGTACGACCGTCGCCGTCCGGCCTATCCGGACGAACTAGTCGACCGGGCCTGCGAGGTCGCGGAGATCGGCAGCGGTGATCATGTGCTTGAGGTCGGGTGTGGCAGCGGCCAGCTGACGCGCAGCCTTGTCGCCCGGGGCCTGCAGGTCACGGCGCTCGAACCCGGCGCCAACCTGATGGCACTGGCCAGGCGGAACCTGGACGGTGCCGGACAGGTGGAATTCGTGAACGCCGGGTTCGAGGAGGCGCCGCTTGCCCGCGAGCGGTTTGCGGCCGTGTTCTCCGCCTCCGCGTTTCACTGGATTGACCCCAAGGTCAGCTGGCAGAAGGCCGCTGACGTGCTTGTTCCCGGCGGAACGCTCGCGCTTGTCCAGTACTTCGGACTCGAGGAGCCGCGTACAAGGCCAGATCAGGAAGCCGCGCTCGCCGCCATAAGAAAGGTCGCCCCCGACGTTGCCGCGGACTGGCCGGCCTACAGGGATCTCGACGGCACGATCGCCGGTGTGGAGCAACGCCGCGGCAACGTCTCGCGGGCGTGGGCCTGGCTTGGCAGCTGCGACATCGGCCAGGACTACGCCGGTCACTTGTTCGGCGATGTTCAGGTGGCCGTCATGCCAAAGCTCGTCGAGCACACGCCCGACGAGCTCAACTCTCTCCTGCGGACGATGTCGTTTTACGCGCGCCTCTCGCAAGGACAAAAGCAAGCCCTTGAGCGTGAATACGAGGCCATTTACGAGCGACTCGGGCGGGCGATTCGCGCCAGCATCGTCGCCGCCCTCGTCACCGCGCGAGGTTTGCGTTGATACGCAAGTGACGTATGGACATCGTGTGGGCGGGTAGCCGGGCGGGTGAAGTGCCGGATGTACGCGAGGCGCGAGGGGGCGTGTCGGCATGTATCCGCCAATGCTGCCGGGGAACGGACGCCGGCCGGGTGAGGAGGGCACCGAGCAGGAGCGGCGCCTGCGCGAACTCAGCAGGGGATACGAGGATTCACCCTTGCTGACTGGGCTGGTCATGTTCAGCGGCTTCCTGCTGGTCTTGGTAGGGACCTTCGACCTCGTGTTCCTGCTCGGCGCCGGGCTCACCGGCCGGCGCTGGTGGCCGTACGCGCTGATACTGGCCGCGCTGGCGGGGACGCATGCCGGCCTGCGGGCGGTGCGATACAGACGGGGGCGCGGTTCAACCCGGACGTAGATCGTCCGCGATTGGGCGTAGCGTGCTTGGCATGGCTATCGCACGCTACCCAAGCTTCGTCATCGACTGTCCCGACCCGGGCGTTCTCGCGGCGTTCTACGGCGCGATGCTGGACTGGAAGGTGGAGGCTAAGTCCGACTGGGCGGAGATCCGCGCGGAGAACGGGAACTGCATCTCCTTCCAGCCGGTCCCGGCGGAGGCGTACACCCCGCCGGTGTGGCCGGCTCAGGAGGTGCCGCAGCAGATGCACCTCGACGTGATCGTCGACGACCTCGACGCCGCCGAGGCGGCGGTGCTCGAACTCGGCGCGACCAAGCATGAACACCAGCCTGGTACCACTTTCCGGGTGTTCCTCGACCCGGCCGGTCACCCGTTCTGTCTCTGCGTGGACTAAGCCCACGGTCAGCTGAACCTCAGCAGCGAGGCCCCGTCCGGGATCGTCCCGGGCGGGGCCTCGCTGGATATACGTCAACTGACCGATGTCTCTCTATGCAACTTGCAGCAGCATTTGTCGTGCAACCGGCGCCGGGCATTCACGGAATCGCCCCGGAACCTTCCCCGGAGCCGCACAGGGACACCGTAGTCCAGGCGCGGCTCACAACCGGACGACTAAGGAACTTGATGAACCCGATGGCACGTTACCGTCCGACAAGCCTGCGATGGTGCGGCGTACGCTGCGGTGCCGCCTGGCAGCGGACGACTAACCGATGCCAACGGGCGCGAGACACGCGGGACCGTCACGCTTGTCATCATCTGTTCCGCCGGTCGGTTACCCGCTGACTCCCGCGTGGCCGGACGCGCGCCAGTCCGTACACACTGCACGCACGCCTCCGGTCACGCGGGTCAAGTTCCCCGGTAGCGAGATGGCGAGGGCAGCGATGCTGCCCGCCGCCACCCTCGCCCTCGCTACCGGGGTCTCTTCTTCAGCAAGGAGCAGACCGTGCAAGTTCACTCCCCGTCCGCCACGGCCTCGTTTGCGGCCTGCGTACATCTGTTCGGTCGCTACCCGCTGGCTATCACGCCGGACATCGGCGGGTACAGGTCGATGGTCCTGATGAACCGTGACACCGGATCGGCCGGGTTCTTCGTGCTCACCGAGGCAGGCGAGGACCTATTCCTCATCCGATCGTGGAACCGCAGAGACGGCGTCAACCATGAAATCCGGGCGGGTGAACCCGCGTCAGGCGTCATCCAGCAGCTGATCACCTGCAGCATGCCACTGCCGCGCGATGGCTCACTTCTCGGCTGGGTCTGCGACAACCAGGTGACCACCATGCTGGCGGTGTACTGCAGGCACCCCGAGACATGGGACGGCGTCGTGCCCGTCCCCGAGATCCGGGTCATGCCGATGGCGGGGACCAGCGAGGTGCTGCAATGGCCGCCGTTCACCGCCAGCCCGCTCCAAGACGGGCGGCTGTGGCAGTACGTCTCGTGGGGGCAGATCGTCGATATCGTCCCGCTCATCAGCCAGAGCATCGGGCGCGCGTTCTGGGTGCCCTCCCCTGACCGGCGCAGCGTCAGGCATGGGGAAGGCTTCGTCGTCATCATGGACAACCTGCCGGCCGACGAGTACTGGCTGCCGGCCGGCGTCTACATGGACCACTGGACGCTTCGCGAGGGCATCGCCGCCCCGCCCGTGGGCCGGCTGCTGACGCTGCCTGGGGTCGTGGACCTAGCGCACAGACTCCAGTGAAGTTTGTCATTATTTACAACCAATGAGACCCCTGCGTCGTCGTTAGAGATGGCGTCCATGAGCGGCGACGCTAGAAAGACAGAGGGTCTCGATCATGAAGAAGTCACTCGGAAGGGTGATGGCGCTGGCCGCCGTCCCCCTGATCATCCTCACCGCCGGCGTGGGCAGCGCCTCCGCGCGCCCTGCCAGCGGTAGTCCGCCGCCACCGAAGAAGTTCGAGGCGCAATCGGCCAGCTTCGTGTCGGCGACGACAGGGTTCGTGCTCGGCGCGCGCAACTGCAGCCGGACGGACAACCCAAAGCCCTGCCCCGCGCTGCTTGAGAAGACCGTGAACGGCGGGAAGACCTGGACGGCGGTGCCCACGCCCAAGGTCCCCCTCACCCAGCCGTACCAGACTCCGCCGAAGAACGCGGTTAGCACGGTCCGGTTCATGAACGCCAGCGTCGGCTGGCTGTTCAACCCGGGCCTATGGCAAACCACCAACGGCGGTAAGACCTGGCACAGCATCACCCTGGCTGGCGGCTTCGTCGCGCACCTGGAGGCCGCGGCCGGCGAGGTGTACGCAATCGTGCAGAACCCGGCCCAGGGCACGGACACGAACCGGCTGTATCAGAGCGCCGTGGTCAGCGGCAAGTGGACGTGGGTGAGGAAGGTAGCCCCGCAGATCAACTTGACGGCGTTCGGGCACTCCGCCTGGACCGGCATCTCGCCGAACCTGTGGACGACCACGAACAGCGGCAAGACCTGGTCCAAGCTGCCGTTCGCCTGCAGGCCCGATCACCCGGACTCGAGCCCGGTGGCAGCGGCTTCGGCGCTGAACGTGTCCATCGTTTGCGTCAACCCGGGCTTCCCGCAGCCGGGCTCAAGCCAGAAGCTGGTCTACCTGTCAAGCAACGGCGGCCGGAAGTTCGTGCTGACCCCGTTCGCGCCCGGCCTCCCCGGTGAGGTCTACCTGCTGGCCATGCCGGTGGGCAAGCCCAAGTCGGTGACGATCGCGGCCGCCAGCGGCGCCAGCTTCTTCTACAACACGATCAACGGCGGCAAGACCTGGGGCATGCGGACGTTCAACGACGGCGGCATGAGCTTCACCGACCTGAAGTACGTCAGCGCCAGCACCGGTTACGTGGTCCGCTTCAACGGCTCCCCGGTCATCGCCTACGGCCTCGGCCTGTGGAAGACCACGGACGGCGGCGGCACCTGGCACCTGGTGAGCATTCCCTAACTAGTCCCCGAACGGGCGGTGGTGACTCCTCGGCGACGGGAGTCACCACGCTCCGTTCCGGATAATCGTCCGCGGCCCTGCGCCGAAGTGAGAGCGGCAGCCTCGGCCTGAGCGTCGAATTCATAGATCCACCTGCGGTCAGTCAGCTGGCTGCCCGAGCTGTCGTAGCCCGCGCCGTTGCGCCGCGAGCCGAGCTGGACCCGCGCCGTCCGCTCCCGCCGCAGCCCCTCGTAGGCGGCCAGGGCTTTCGGCACGTCGCGGCTCGCGCAGGCGCCGAGCAGCGTGGCCAGCACCACCGCGTCCTCCAGGGCCTGGTTCACGCCCTGGCCCAGATGCGGCAACATCGGATGGGCCGCGTCGCCGAGCAGCGTCAGCCGCCCGCTGCTCCACGTGGGCAGCGGCGCGCGGTCGTACATCCCCCACTGGAACCCGCTGCCGCCTGGCCCGCTGATCGCGTCGATAACCGCCCCGATGACCGGATCCCAGCCGTCGAAGTGGGCGGCGAGCGCGGCCGGGTCGCCGGTCGCCGACCACGACTCGCGAACCGACTCATGCGACGGCACGAACCCCACATAGTTCAGCAGTTCCCCGGCGCGCACGGGGAACACGAGGAAGTGCCTGCCCTCCCCGACCCACATGCACATCGTGTCGGCCGGGTAGACGTCCAAAGCGGGCACCAGGCCGCGGTGGGCCACGACTCCGGAGAAGACCGGCTCGGCCGGCTCCACCACGAACCCCTGCAGCACGGAGTGGATGCCGTCCGCCCCGATCACGACGTCCGCGGTGGCCGTCGCGCCGCCTTCGAAGCCGACTGTGGCGCCGTCGCAGTCCTGGCTAAAGCCGGTGCACCGGTGCCCGGTCCGGACCGTGCCCGGTGGCAGTCGCGCCACGAGCAGCCCGAGCAGGTCGGCCCGGTGGATGCCCACATTCCGCCCCGGCTGCGACCACTGGTGCGGTTCGTAGCGGGCGGGCTGACCGTCGGACAGCCGTAGCTCGGTCGACCAGTATCGCGCGCCCACGCTCGCGATCTCCTCGCTGACCCCGAGCCTGTCGAGCATCCGCAGCCCGTTCGGCGCGAGGGACACGCCGGCCCCGACCTCGGTAAGCCGCTGCGCCTGCTCGTACACGCGCACGTCGATCCCGGCCCGCGCCAGCGCGAGCGCGGCGGCCGCACCGCCGATCCCGCCGCCGACAACTATCGCCCGCAGGCCCACAGTCAAGACCCTTCTTCTCCCGAACGAAGCGGGCCGTCTCCCGGTAGCCCGCCTTCTCCCGAACGGACCGGGCCGTCCCCCGGTAGCCCGCCTTCTCCCGAACGGATCCGGGCCGTCTCCCGCGGCCCGCCTCCTCTCACGCTGTGGCCGGCCCGCCCTCATTGTCAATTCGGGGGCGGAGTCAATTCGGGGGCGGAGTCAATTCGGGGGGGCGGTGTCAATCCGGCGGCGGTCCGGACGCGACCGGCAGCGGCGCCTCGCCGGGGGCGGCGGACGGCTGGCGGTCTGGGATCCGGCGTCCGGCGAAGAGGGCGAGCAGCGCGATGAAGGCGAGCAGTGACAGCGCCGCGCGCAGCCCGGCCAGGCGGGCGCTGGCGTTCTCTGTGACGATGGCGTCGACGGTCGCGGGTGCCACCCGGGCCTCGTCCAGCGCCGCCCGCAGGTCCGCGTCGGACAGGAACGGGATGCCGCCGGCCAGCTTCACCTGCGCGCTCGACGCGACGTTGCGCGGGACGTCCGGGTTGTTCTGGATGCCGGTCAGGAACGACGCGGTGAGCGCCGAGATGAGCACCGCGCCCGCGAGCGCGGTCCCGATGGAGGCGCCGAGGTTGGACACGGTGTTCTGGATCCCGCCCACCTCGCCGCTTTGCTCGTCGGGCACCGCCGATACGGTCACGCTGCCAAGCTGGGAGGCCAGCGCGCCGACGCCGAGGCCCGCGAGCAGCATCGGCCAGGTCACGATCTCCGGCCCGGCGCCTGCGTCGAGCGCGGCCACCATGATGACGATCCCGGCGAACAGCGCCATGAACCCGATCCTGACGACGCGGCGCGGTGAGGCGTCAGGGAACACCCTGGGCACTCCGACGGCGGCGAGCAGCAGCGTGACGGACAGCGGCAGCAGCCTGACGCCCGTCGCGACCGCCGAAAGCCCGAGCGACACCGACAGGAACAAGGGCACGGTGAAGAACAGGCCGGCCTGCAGCAGGTACTGGAAGCCGAACGCGGTAAGCCCGCCGCGCAGGGTGCGATTGCGCAGCATCGCCGGGTCGACAAGCGCCGCGGCGCCATTCCTGATCCGGCGGGTCTCCCACCAGGAGAAGATCCGCAGCACGACGCCGCCGGCGAGGATCAGCCAGAACACTGGCGACAGCCCCAGCCACACGGGAGCACCTTCCCTGGGCAGGACGAAGCCCCACGAACCCGAGCGCAGGATGCCGTACACCAGCAGCCCGAGGCCAAGCGCGGACAGCACTGTGCCAACGAGGTCGAGCCGGGTGCCCTTCTCGGCGGGCGTGTCCACCATGCGGCGGGCAAGGGCCAGGATGACGAGCACGATCAGCACCTCGCCGGCGAACACCCACCGCCAGGACGCGTAGGTGGTGAACAGGCCGCCGATCAGCGGTCCCGCCGCCACCGCGATCGCGCCAGCTGACGCGACAAGGCCGTAAGCGCGAGGCCGCTCGGCGCGGGCGAAGTTGGACGCGACGAGCGCGACGACCGCGGGCATGATCAGCGCGGCGCCGACACCCTCGAGGACAGACCAGCCGAGCATCAGCACGGCGAGGTTTCCCGCCAGCGCGGTGATCAGCGATCCGGTTCCGTAGATCACGCACCCGATCGTGAATGCGCGCTTGCGGCCGAGGATCTGGCCGATTTTGCCGCCCGTGATCATCAGGCAGGCCATCACCAGGGTGTAGAAGGTGATCGCGCTCTGGATACCGGTCACGGTGGTGCCGACGTCCTTGGCCACCGTGGCGATCGACACGTTCATGACGGAGCTGTCGAGCGTCATGAGGAACTGCGCGCTCGCCAGCGTGAGCAGCACCGTTCCCGCCGCCGCCGCCGCGCCCTCGGCCTTCGCGCCCACTCCAGCGTGTTGACTTACGTCCATGCCCGCTCGCCTCCCCGACCCGATCCCTGCATCCAAGCGGGCCGGGGGCAAACGGGACATCACCCGGTCAAGGTGAAGTACAAGACATAGGTGGCTAGGTGACGACCTCAAAGTAGAGCCAGCCGCTGTCGTTGGACAGGTTCTTGTTGTCGGCGCCGCCGCGGATGTAGTCCGCGCGGACCCGCAACTGGAAGCCGTTGACCTGGCTGACTCCGAACTTCCCGGCGGCGGCGCTGTTCTTGTTCAGCGAGAAGCAGGTGGTGCTGAGCGCGGGCTGCCAGGCGCCATTCTGGAAGATCTGCCCTTCGGCCTGCACGCATTCGCCGGCCTTGTTCGGGGAGACGGTGACGTTCCACCCCTGGCTGGCGGTGTGGTGATAGATGCGGTAAAGCACGCCGTTGATGGTGGTGGTGGAGAAGTACCCGCTGATACTCTCCGACACCTTGGCCCGGACGTATACGTTGTGCGTGACCGTCTTAGGCGCGTACCTGGCGTCGCCGCCGAACACAGCGATGAATGTGGTGCTGAAGGTTGGCACGTAGGTCGCGCTCAATTCGCCGCTTGAGTTGACGCGGCCGGTGCGCAAGAGCTTCTTGACCTTGCTGCCGAACGGCTGAGCGTAGATCGAGACGGTGCGCCCGTTGAACGTCTTGCCCAGGTGCGCGGTGACCGTGGCCAGGGCCTTGTAGTCGACGGAGTTCGACTTGGCGGTGATGCTCAGCGAGACGGGAATCCTGGTGATCGTCACCGTGCGGACCGACGTGGCGGGCTGGTGCGAGGAGTCGCCGCCGTAGGTCGCGGTGTACGTGTACGTGCCGAGCGCCGCCGGGGTGTCAGTCAGCTGGAACGTGTGGTTGGCGAGCAGCGTCGCGGTGAACCTCTTGACCGCGCTGCTGCCCTTCAGGGTCCTGGCGACGGAGATCTTCGTGCCCGTCGCGGGGCTGCCGATGTTGAACGCGAGGCTGCCGTAGACGGTGACGCTCTTGCCGAGCACCGCCGAAGTCTTTCCGCTCAGCCGCAACGTGGAGACGGTCCGCGCCGGGTCGTTCAGGACGCGGATCGCCCACGCGGATGTGTCCATGTTCTGAACCACCGCGTATAGCACGTTGCCGCTGACCGACCAGGAGAGGCCACGATTCACGAGGTTCCACGTCGGCCCGCCGAACTCGTACTCGTTCACCGGCGTGGTCTTGTCCGCGTGGTAGACGTACACGTCCGGGTTGTACCAGCCGGAGACACCCGCGGCCACCGTCCCGTTCGGGGCGATAGCGATGGCGTTGGGGTAGGTGTCGCTCGGGTAGGAGCCGACCACGCCGAGGTTCGCGGTGCTGTACCTGTAGTGGCTGTACGGGAAGCCGCAGGCGAGGATGAACTCCGTGCCGCCGGGCGCGACGGCCACGTCCGCCTGGTTTTCGCAGTCAGTGGGCCCGGAACCGCTCTGCTGCGTGGGGCCGGCGGTCACCGTGGGCGTAGCGGCTGAGACGTTGTAGCTGGCCAGCGTGTCCGGGGTCCCGCCCTGGGCCGCCACTAGTACTCCGCCGTCCGCTGGATCCGCGGCGAGCTGTGGCGCGGAGGTCCACGTGGTGCTCATGACTGACTGCGGGACGAACGCCGGGGTGGTCATCGTGAGGTCGACGTCCCCGATCGCACCGCTGGGGGTGGTTGTCTGGTAGCCGACCCACACCTTGCCGCTCTCGAAGGCGACGAAAAACGGGACGTTGCCCGTCCCGAGCGAGTACGACGCTGTTTGCTTCAGCGTCGTGGTGCTTATCGCGTCGACCGTGTCCTGCGGGGGTACCGCCGCGTAGAGCGTGCCGCCGTCCGGGGACAGCGCCATGCCCACGGCTCCTGTCTCCGTGGAGATCGTGCCGACCGTCTTGCCGGTCAGGTCGGTGACGACGATGGGCCCGCCAGTGTTGCCCTGGCTCAGGAAGAGGTGGCCGTGCGCGGTGTCCGCGACGATCATGTAAAAGCTCGACAGTGAGAGCGCGGGCGCCGCGCTCGCGCCAGCCGCCGGCAACGCGAACAGGCCGACGGACGCGGCCAGCGCGGACATGACAAGGGCGCCTCTTGGCCTCATGGGTTCTCCTGGTGGAAACGGGGTTAATCAGGAGGGTAGTGATGTTCCTTCCCGAAAGGAAGGTTTCCTAATTCACCACCTCAAAGTAGAACCAGGAGCCGTCGGTGTTGATATTCGTGGTGTCCGTGCTGCTGCGGACATAGTCGGCGCGCATCCGGTATTGGGCGCCGCCCGCGTCGAGCAGGGTCAGGTAGGTGCTGATCTTGCTGACGCTGCTCAGTGTGTAGCAGCCGATCGTCGCGTTGGGGAACCAGCCGATCTGGCTGTCCCACTGCTGCACCTCTAGGTCGACGCACTGACCGTGCTTGTTCGGGGTGACGGTGATCGCCGTGTTCAGATGCCCGGTGTGGTGGTACACGCGGAATCCGATGCCCCTGATCGTCACGGTCTTGAAATAGCCGCTGTTCGTCATGACGACCTTCACGAAGGCGCCAACCCCGCGGGTCACGGTCACCGGCGCGTTGTGCACGTCGCCGGCGAACACGGCGGAGAACACGGTGCTGCGGGCCAGCATGTAGCTAACGCTCAGGTCGCCGCTCGCGTTGACCTTGCCGGTCTCGAGCAGCGTGGCGGGCTGGCCGGCGGGCTTGGCGTAGATCGAGACCGTGCGGTCGGCGAACGTCGGGCCGAGCGCCGCGGTGACCCTGATCCGGGTGCCGAAGACGTAGTTGGGCGAGCTCGTGATGAGCTGCAAGGTCGGCGTGGTACGCGCCACGGTCACCGTGAGCGCGGCCTTGGCCTTGGCGGTGAAGGCGTCCCCCGCGTACGTGAAGGTGTAGGTATAGCGGCCCTTGGCCGGCTTGGGATCGGTGAGCGTGAAGCCGCCGCCGGCGTTCACCTTGAGCGGGAACGTCTTGGTGACGGTGCTGCCCGACGGGGCCCTGACCACCGTGACCATAGTTCCGGCGGCCGGGCCGCCGATCCCGAACGTGAGCTTCCCGGCGATGACCACGTTGGCCCCGAACGTGACCAGCGAGGGGCCGCTCAGTTTCAGCGTGGCGGTGTTCAGCGCGGCCGCCACCGCGACAGCCGGGCTGGTGGCCGACGCGATGCTGGTGGTTCCGGCGTAGCTGGCGACGTAGGTGTAGCTGCCCGACTCGGTGGGGGTGTCGGTCAGGTGGAAGCTGCCGTCCGCTGCCACCAGGACGCTTGGCAGTTGCGTCTGCTTCTTGTCGGGCGCGGTCCTGGTGATGGTCACGCTGGTATTGGCGGGCAGCGTGCCGTTGCCGAGCGTGAGGCTGCCGTTGAGCGTGAGGGCTTTCCCGTCGACCGCGGTCGCGGGCCCGCTCAGCGTGAGCGTGGAGGTGTTCAGCGTGGCCGTCACGGCCAGGGCCGTGCTGGCGGAAGCCGCTGTGCTGCTGTCTCCCGCATAGCTGGCCGAGTAGGAGTAGGCGCCGGGCGTGACGGGAGTATCGGTCAGTGTGTAGGTGCCGTTTGATGCCACAGGGACGCCCGGCAGCTGGGTCTGGGTGTTGTCGGGCGCGGTCCGCGTCACAACCACCGTGGCATTGGCGGGTGGCGCGGCGCCGTTGCTCAGCGTGAGGCTGCCGCTCAGGGACAGCGTCCGGCCGGCGACCACCGTGCCGGCGCCGGTGAGCGTGAGCGCGGTCCGGGTTATCGTCGGCTGCTGGTAGGCGTGCAGGTTGAAGCCGCTGTTGGACGCCGTGACCGCGAACAGTTCTGAACCGTCGGCCGACAGGCCCAGACCCCGGTCCGCGAGCGGCGCCGTGACGCCGGTGGTGAACTCGTTCAGCGCCGTGTTGCCGGCCGTGTAGACGAAGATGTCCGGCCCGCCGGCGGCCGCGGTGGTGCCAGCGGCCACGGTGCCAGCGGTGGACGCGATGGCGGCGGCGATCGCGTGCGCGCTGCTCGCGTACTCCTGGAGTTCGCTGAGGTCGCTTGTGCTGAACAGGAGATCGCCGGCCGAGGCGCCGCAAGCCGTGATGAAGTCCGCGCCGCCGGGGACGACGGCCACGTCTATCGCGTTCTGGCAGCCGTTGCTGCCTGGGCCGCCGAGCGCCGTGGTTTGCGGCGCGAGGACGTTCGCCGGGACGGCCGTGGTGTCGTAGCTTGCCGCGCTCGCGGGGCTCATGCCCGGTTCGACCGCGACGAGGACGCCCTTGTCGGAGGGGTCGGACGCCAGATACGGCGCGGTTTGCCACGTGCCAGGCGCCGCCTGCGGCGTGAACGTGGGCGTCATCGCGGACGGGTCGATCTCGCCGATCGAGGCCTGCCCCACCGTGCCGGTGTCGTAGCTGATCCACAGCTTGCCGCCGCTTTGCACCGCGACGGAGAACGGCATGTACGGGGTACCGAGACTGATTGTGGTCGGGGTCGCGCTGGGTGTGGCGGTACTGATCACGCTCACCGCGTTCCCGGCCGGAAGCGCCGCGTACAGCGTGCTGCCGTCGGGGGACAGTGCCATGCCCGCGACGCCGTCGGGCTCGCTGATCGTCGCGACCGTGTTGCCGGAGAAGTCCGTCACCTGGATCGCGTCTGGGCCGCCGCTGCCCTGGCTGAAGAACAGCTGGCTGTGACCGCTGTCGACCACCATCTGGCTGAAGCCCGTGATCGGGAGCGGGACCACGATGTCACCGGCTCGGGCGGTGCTCGCCGGGATCGCGAGCAACCCAAGGGTCCCAAGCACGGCACACGCGACTGCGGTCATGGTGGAACGCATCGGTACTCCTGGGAGTAAGGGGGCCGAGCCGGAGAATACTGCCGTTCCGCGCAAGAAGGCTAGAAGAAAGTTACTACGACCTGAGCACGGCCGTGCGGTAGGCCTCCGGCTCGCACGAGACCAGACCGTACTGCACAGCGACCATCAGCGCCTGTGTCCGGTTCGCCGCGCCGAGCTTCTGGTAGACCCGGGCGACGTAGGTCTTCGCGGTCGAGTAGCTGATGTACATGTGCGTCGCGATCGCCGGGACCGACAGTCCGTCACGCAGCAGGCACAGCACCTGCGCCTCTCTGGGGCTTAGCGCGAGGCGTTCGGTTGTCTCGCGCCGCCTGGACAGGGCGGTCGCCAGCCCGGCCGCGGTGAACGACGAGGCGGCGACGGCGGAGTGCCGGATCGCCGCGAGGACCTCCTCGACGGGAGCGCTCTTCGCGACGAACGCTGACACGCCCGTCTCAAGGGCGCGGAACAGCACGTCGTCCTCGTTTTGCGAGGTCAAGATCACGATGCCGAGGTCGGCGTAACGATCGCGCAACTCGCGGGCTAGACGCAGCCCGTTGCCGTCTATCAGGTTGACAGCCAAGGTCACCACGTCAGGACACGTCATGCCAACCACCCGCGGGGTCTCGGCCGCGGTCGCGCACTCGGCGACGATTTCGATGTCAGAATGCCGGGCTATGAGCTCGCGCATCCCGTACCGGACCAGCGTGTGACTCTCAACCAGCGCAAGACGAATCCCCGTCAACGGTCCCCCCACAGAACCCCTCCGTACTGCCTGCTCAGGCGGCCAAATCGACCACTGGTGCAGGGGCAAACAACAAACATCATGCAAGTTAGCGCAGGGATCCGCAAAAACCTTGTCCAAAAGTACAAGAGGTGGCCGAGGTCCTCGTTGTTCGCGACGAACAGCCCGGTTGCTTGTCACCCGCCGAGCTGACGTGACTACGCGCCGCTAGCGAGGATCGCGAGCAGCGCGCCGCCGAGCATGAACGGCCCGAAGCAGATCGCGCCGCGCAGGCTGATCCGGCGCGCGGCGAGCAGCACGAGGCTGAACACCGCGACAAGCACGTAGCCGAGGACCGCGCCGCGGATGAGCGTCGGCCAGCCCAGCCAGCCGAGCCCGAGGCCAAGCACGCCGGCGAGCTTGATGTCGCCGCCGCCGAGTTCGCCGGGGCGCAGCAGCGCCAGCAGCAGGTAGCTGAGGGTTAGCGCCCCGCTGGCTAGCAGTGCGCGCAGCAGCGCGCCGCCGTCGTGCGCGATCACGGCGGCCGCGCAAAGCAGCACTGCCATCGCCGGGTAGGCGGGCAGCGTCAGCCGGTCAGGCAGCCGGTGCACTGCGATGTCGATACCGCCAAGGGCCACGGCTAGCGCGCCGAGGAAGCAGAACGCCAGCACGTCCGCCTGGCCGGCGAACCTGCCGCAGACCAGCCCGAGCAGCGCGGCGGTGACGAGTTCGAACGCCGCGGGCACGCCAAGGCGCCCGCCGCAGGCACGGCAGCGCACCAGGCGCCACCGTGACACGGACGCTCCGCAATGCGCGCAGGCCGTCCGGTCGGGTTCGCCGCTAGGCACGGACATCCGGAAGACCAGACCGCGCGACACGACGCCGACCGGCACGCCAGCCGTCGCGCCCGCCACTGCCCAGTCAAGGTTCATGCCCACACGGTAAGCACGCGTCCTGCGTGGTCGACGCGCTCGCGCATCATCCAGGCCGGCCGGCGGAGGGTCATGACCGACCGGCGCGTTGTGTCGGCCAGTCGACCGACATGTCAGCCGGCCGTACCGGAGATCTGTAGCCGAATGTCCGATTTTGCGGATCTTGACGATCACGCACAGTTACTCCAGGACGGCGAGGGGCCGTCCAACGAACCGGCGGGACGACTCCCCCGGCCTAGTACCAGGAGTTTCCAATGCTCAAGTCTTTCATCGCGCTGCAGACCTACGTGAGCGGCCTGCTGAACCGCGACGACCGGGGCGCGACCGCCGTGGAGTACGGCCTGATGGTGGCCCTGATCGCCGCGGTGATCATCACGGCCGTCGCCCTGATCGGCACCAGGCTCAACACGCTGTTCAACAGCGTCGCGGGCAACATCTGACCGGGCGGAGTTCTTTCACATGCTCAACTTTCTGATTCCACTTCAGGTGCGGCTGGAGACCGTGCTGCGGCGCGGCGACCGGGGCGCGACCGCCGTTGAGTACGGCCTGATGGTGGCCCTGATCGCCGCGGTGATCATCACGGCCGTCGCCCTGATAGGCACCAACCTCAACCAGCTCTTCACCGACGTTGCGGGCAGGATCTGACGGACCTCCGCCGTGGAAGGGCGCGGCGGGCGACCGCCTCGCCCTTCCACGCTGACGACGTTCCGCCTGGACCTTGCATAGGAAAGGTGCAGCTTACGATGAGACGCCGGCCGACCCAGAATGGTCCGCGCGACCGCGGCGCCGCCGCGGTGGAGTTCGCGCTGCTGCTGCCTGTGCTGCTGTTCCTCATTTTCGGCCTCATCGACTTCGGGCGCGCGCTGAACGCCCAGATAACCCTCACGCAGGCTGCCCGCGAGGGTGCGCGGCTGGCGGCGCTCGGCAGATCGAACGTGGTGAGCGGCACGCAGGCCGCTGCGACTGGGCTCACTCCGGTAAGCGTCACCGGGACCTCGTGCGCCGTCGGGGCCGGACCGGGGGTCGACGCGGTCGTGCGAGCCACCTACGTGTACCCACTGATCACCCCGATCAATGCGATCGCCGGCATGTTCGGCGGCTCGGGCTTCGGAGCGACGATCACGCTTACAGCCACGGGAGAAATGCCATGCGAGACCTGAACCTCGGGCGTCTGCGTGCGAGCCTGGCCCGGCGCTTCGCGCGGCTGTCGAAAAGCGGCGAACGCGGTGCCGTCGGCGTGCTCGTCGCGGTGATGATGGGGGCCGGCGTGCTGTTCGGAGTTGGCGCGCTCGTGATCGACACCGGGCAGCTGTACCAGAACCGCGCCGAACTGCAGAACGGCGCCGACGCGGCGGCGCTCGCGGTGGCGAAAAGCTGCGTCGGGGGAACCTGCACGCCTGCGATCGCGGCGCAGTACGCGAATGAGAACGCCTCAAGGCTAACCGGAGGCACGGCCTCCGTGGATCTTGTGTGCGGCTCCGGCGGCCTGGGCGCCTGCCCGCCGAGCACCGGTCTCATCACCGACTGTCCGGCTCCACCGGCTCCTGGCACCAACTACGTCGACGTGCACACCTCCACCGAGCTGCCCAGCGGCTCCCGCCTGCTGCCCCCGGTCTTCTCTAGAGCGCTGGCGGGCAACGGGAACTACAACGGCAGCACCGTGTACGCCTGTGCGCAGGCCGAATGGGGCGGCCCGTCAACCGCGAACACGATCGGCGTGACGATCTCGGCGTGCGAGTGGGACACGGCGACCAATCAAGGTGGCGATTTCGCGGCGCCACCGCCGTATCCGCCGAACCCGGACGCCTCGCTTGACCAGGTCCTCTACCTGCATGGGACAAGCAAAGCGCCCACCGGGGGCTGCCCCACCGAACCCGCGGGCGCGGACGCGCCAGGCAACTTCGGCTGGACCGACGATTCGCTCGCAAACTGCACCGTGACCATCAGCAGCGGTACTTACGGCGGCAACACCGGCAACAGCGTCTCGCACGACTGCCAGACCGTGATTTCGAACGCGTGGTCGGCCAGGAGCGTGGTATTCATCCCTGTCTACACCTCGGTCGGCGGCACGGGCGCCAACGCGATCTACACGCTAAAGCAGCCGGCGGGGTTCGCCGCGTTCGTGATCACCGGTTACAGCATGCCGAGCTTCAGCCAGAAGGACTGGATCACCGGAAAGTTCCCGTGCAACGGCAGCGCGACCTGCATCAGCGGCTTTTTTACTCAGGGACTCGTCGCGTCCACGGGCGGCGGCATCGGCAGCGCCAGCCTCGGCGCGTACGTCATCGGGCTCACCGGTTAGGGAAGGAAACATGAAACGTCGCATACTGAGCATCGCGCTCGCGGTGCTGCTGGCGGTCTTCGGCACAGCCGGGGTGCTCGTCTATGTCAAGCACGCCAACGCCCGCGCGCTCGCGGGGCAGCGGGCAGTCAGCGTGGTGGTGGCGAAGAGCCTCATTCACTCGGGCACATCGGCGGGAGACGCGCAAGATCAGGGGCTGCTCGGCACGGAGACCGTGCCCGCGGCGAGCGTGCCGGCCAACGCGCTCACTTCTGTCACCGCTGACATCAGGGCCCTGGTCACGGACTCGGACGTGCAACCGGGACAACTGCTGCTGCGGCCGATGCTGGTCACGAGCGCGCAGGTCACCAGCGGCCTCGCGATTCCAAGCGGCATGGTGGCGGTCGCCGTCCTGTTCTGCGTGCCCGAGGCAGTGGCCGGCAACGTGCACCCCGGTTCGCAGGTCGCGGTGTTCGACACTGTGGTGACTGGCAATGCGGGCATGTCCGCCGCGTCGGCCTGCTCCGGGCCGCACCAGTGGGCGTCCGGTGACACCGCCACCACCAAGCTGGTTCTGCCGAAGGTCAAGGTCCTCTCGGTCGGCCAGGCGTCAGCGAATGGACAGGCTAGCTCGCAGTCTGGCGGCGTATTCAGCAGCGGCAGCAGCTCGAACAGCAGCCAGAACAGCGGCGTGCTTGTGACGCTAGCGGTCAGCCAGGCCGACGCGCAGCGGGTGATCCAGCTCACGCAGGACGGCCTGCCTTACCTGGCCCTGCTCAGCTCCGATTCGGGCCTCAGCGTCACCGCGGCCACAGGGCATTAGGCGAGGAGAAAGATCATGCCCATCTTCTGCAAGCCGGTCGGCCACGCCGACGCGGTGAGTCAGGCCCTGGGCGGCCGGGTGCGCGCGGTGGACGATCTCACCGCGGCGGCACGGCTGCTGGCAGCCGATCCCGCCGAGACGCTGGTGGTGATCGGCCCGGGAACGCCCATCGACGACGCGCTCGCGTTCACCTCCGACCTGCGTCTTGACCGGCCGGCCGTCGGCGTCGTGCTGATCAGGAACAAGGTCGACGTCCGGCTGCTCAGCCAGGCGCTGCAGTGCGGTGTGCGCGAGGTCGTCCCGGCCGGCGATGACTGTGCGCTGGCCAGCGCCTGCGAGCGATCCCGCCACGTATCCCAGTGCCTGCTTGGGGGCTCCTCTTTCGGAGCCGAGCCCGCCGCGGAGGGCGAGATTGTCACGGTGTTCGCGCCTAAGGGAGGCGTCGGCAAGACCACGCTGTCGACGAACCTCGGGGTGGCGCTGGCCGCCGAGGGACACCAGGTATGCGTCGTCGACATGGACCTCGCGTCCGGGGACATCGCGATCAGCGTGCAACTCGACCCGATCCGCACCCTCGTCGACGCGGTGCCGATGGCCGGGCACCTGGACACCACTGGTGCCGCGTCGCTGCTCACTCAGTACCGGCCCGGCCTGCACATGCTGCTGGCACCGGTCGCCCCCGGCGACGCGGAAAAAGTGACCCCAGCGCTTGTCGGCGAACTGCTCGAGGTGCTGCGCGGCATGTTCGGCTATGTCGTGGTGGACACGCCCGCGTACCTCAGCGAGCACGTGCTGACCGCGCTCGACGTCTCCGTGCACCAGGTGCTGATCGCCACCCCGGACGTCCCGTCGCTGAAGAACCTGCGCGTCACCACGGACATGCTCGACCTGCTGTCGTATCCCAGGGACGCCAGGTCGATCGTGCTGAACCGGTCGGACTCCGACGTCGGCCTGAGCGCCGACGACGTGGAACGGGTGCTGCGCGCCCCGATCGCCGCGCACATCCCGTCCAGCCGCGCGGTGCCACTGTCGATCAACAACGGCACGCCGATCACGCTGGCGAACCCAGAGCACGCGGTGAGCCGCGCCATCGCCGGCTTCGCCCAGCAACAGTTGCTCGGCTTGGTCCCGGCGAGCTCGCACGGCCGGCCGGGCTGGCGCCGAGGAAAGAGGTAAGACGGCATGAGCAGCCTTTCCGACCGGATCGCGCAGCGACTGGCGCCCAGCGCCGCGCTCGGCGAGCAGCAGGGCGGCCCGCGGCGGAACGCCGGGTACGCCGACCCGTTCGCGGCGGTCAAGCAGAGCGTGCACGCGGCACTGCTCGACACGCTCGGCCCGGGACTTTACGACGCGCACATCGACCAGCGAGACCTGGAGCGTCGGGTCATCGTCGCGCTGCAGGGCGTACTGCAGCGCGACGACACCCCCATGACGGCCGCCGACAGGTCGCGGGTCGCGGACGAGGTACTCGACGACATCCTCGGCCATGGGCCCCTCGAGCCCTACCTGCGCGATCCCGACGTGTCCGAGATCATGGTCAACGGGCACGACCAGATGTACGTCGAGCGCGGCGGCCGCCTGTTCGGCGTCGAGGCCGGCTTCACCGACGAAGGCCACCTGCGCCGGACCATCGACAAGATCGTCGCCCGGGTCGGCCGCCGCGTCGACGAGGCCAGCCCGATGGTCGACGCGCGCCTGCCTGACGGCAGCCGGGTCAACGCGGTCGTGCCCCCGATCGCCCTCGACGGCTCGCTGCTGACGATCAGGAAGTTCGCCGCCGACCCGTTCACCGTGGACGACCTGGTGTCGTTCGGCACGATGACCCCACCGGTGGCCGCCTTGCTGCGCGCCTGCGTACACGGGCGGCTGAACATCGTGATCGGCGGCGGCACCGGCTCAGGGAAGACGACCACGCTGAACGTACTGTCGTCATTCGTCCCGGCCGACGAGCGGATCGTCACAATCGAGGACGCGGCGGAACTGCAGTTGCGCCAGGAGCACGTGCTGCGGCTCGAATCCCGTCCGGCGAACCTGGAAGGGCGCGGCCAGATCGCCATCCGCGATCTAGTGCGCAACGCGCTGCGGATGCGGCCGGATCGGATCATCATCGGCGAGGTCCGCGACGGCGCGTCACTCGACATGCTCCAGGCCATGAACACGGGTCACGACGGTTCGATCACGACCGTGCACTCCAATTCGCCGCGTGACTCGCTGTCCCGGCTGGAGACGATGGTGATGATGGCCGGCGTGGATCTGCCCGAGCGAGCGATTCGCGAGCAGATGGCGTCCGCGATCGACCTGGTCGTGCACCAGGCCCGGCTGAAGGATGGCACCAGGCGCATCACGCACATCACCGAAATCGACGGCATGGAAGGCGACGTCATCACCCTGCAGGACGTGTTTACGTTCGACTTCCGTGCCGGGGTGGACGCGGACGGCAGGTTCCGCGGCGCGCTGCAGAGCACCGGCCTGCGGCCCAGGTTCCTCCAGCGCCTCGCCGACCGCGGCATCACAGTGCCGGCCGAGACCTTCGCGGCTAAGGACCAGCGGCGATGGTGACGCCAGGGACGGCTGCGAGGCGGTTCATCGGGCTGCTGACGGTCAGCGTTGCGGCGCTGGTGCTGCCGCTGCTGGTCGGGGCGGCAAGCGCGCGCGTCCAGGCGCCGGCCGCGGGCTCGCCGCGGGTGGCGATGGTCGTCATGGACATGAGCAAGGCGCTCACCGGTGCCCAGACCGAAGAGGAACGCATGGCCGCCTGGCACTACGCCGCGGCACTGCCGGCGGATGTCCGCGTCGGACTGGTCACGTTCAGCTCCCAATGGCGTGTCACGCTGCCGCCGACCGCCGACCGCCAGGCGTTCCAGGCCGCGTTGTTCGCGAGCTACCGGATCGACACGACCGCCACCGGTCTGTACGGCGCCGTCGCGGCCGCCGAGTCGGCGGTGCGCGCGGTGGGGGGCGTGGCGGGCAGCCGCTTGCTGGTCCTGTCCGAGGGGGAGGAGGTCGCCAACGGCACGCCCACGCTGGCGTTCCCAGTCGACGTGATCACCTGGTACAACGACGCCGACGACAACACTCAAGCGCTGCACGCCCTTGCCTCGTCGAGCGGCGGCACCGTCGCGGCGCAGGCGGATTCTGTCTCGCTGGCGAAGGCCTTCGCCCCGCCCGTGGGAGCTGGGGCTTCGACACCTGCTCGAGCACAGGGTCCGGCGCCCAAAGCGGCGGCACCTTCGTCCGCCGCACGCGGATCCGTGTCATCGGGGCTGCTCGCGGTGCTCGCGGCGGTTTTCATCGCACTGCTGTTCATCGCGCTGCTGCTCGCCGGTGCGCTGCGCGGTGGCAACCGCAGCCGGCGCCTGGCGGTCCAGCTTGACCGCTATTACGCACCGCGGCATACATCGGCCGCTGCGGAAGGCGAGAACAACGAGGTGGACGGCGAGAGCAAGATAGCTACCGCCGCGGTCAGTTCGGTTGCGCGCGTACTGGGCCCCGCCATGCAGCAGCGGCTAGCCTGGCGGCTGGACCTGGCCGGGATCAGGCGCAAGCCTTCGGAGTGGGTGTTGCTCGGCTGCTGCGCCGGGGTGTTCGTCACCGCCCTGCTGACCGCCCTCACTCAGAGCCTGCTGGTGGGCGTGCTAGCCGGGGTGCTCGTCGGCTGGCTGGGCATGCGCCTGTTTGTCAGCGTGCGCATCGCCAGGCGGCGGGCGGCGTTCGCCGACCAGCTGCCCGATGTGCTCCAGCTTGTCGCAGGATCGTTGCAGTCAGGCTTCTCGCTGCCGCAGGCGCTCGACGCCGTGGTCAGGGATGACACCCAGCCCGCGGCCGGCGAGTTCTCGCGAGCACTTGCTGAGACCCGGATCGGCGGCGAGCTCGAGGCCGCGCTGGACCGGGTCGCCGAGCGGATGGCCTCCACGGACCTGCGCTGGTCGGTCATAGCGATCCGCATCCAGCGGTCGGTCGGCGGCAACCTGGTCGAGGTGCTCCGCAACACGGTGGAGATGATGCGCGAGCGCGCGAAGCTCCGCCGCCACGTGCGAGCGCTCAGCGCCGAGGGGCGGCTGTCCGCCTACATCCTGGTCGCGCTGCCTGTGCTGGTAGGTGCCTGGCTAATGCTTTCCAGGCGCAGCTACATGCGGCCGCTATATACCACGCCCTTCGGTCTCACCATGCTGATCGGCTCAATCGTTCTGGTGGTGCTCGGCAGCTTCTGGATGCGCAAGGCGATCAAGGTGGAGGTCTGAGGTGTACAGTTCCGTCTTCCTGGCCGGCGCCCTGGGCGCGCTCGGGCTCGCCATCATCATCCTGACCGTAGCCGTGCTGCCTGCCCGCGCGGGGGAGGGCGGGGTCGCCGGCGCGCTCGCCGCCATCGAGAAGCGCTACGCCCAGGGTCCTCCTGAGGCCGAGGAGAAGGACGCGGCACCCGCTACCACGCTGCCGGGCTGGCTGCGCGCGCTGGCGCTGCGACTGTCGCCCGCGGGCATCACCGCCAAGCTGCAGCACAGGCTCGACATCGCGGGTAACCCGGCCCGCTGGAATCCGGACCGCATGCTGGCGGTCAAGGGGCTCGGGCTGGTTGCAGGAGCAGTGCTCGGCATGCTCATCGGGTCGCACAAGCCCAGCCTGCTGATCCTCTTCGCGGCGTGTGGCGGTTGCGCCGGGTTCTTCCTGCCGGACGTGCTGCTGTACAACGCCGGCCTCAAGCGGCAGGAGCGCATTTCGCGCGAACTGCCGGACGCGATGGACCTGCTCACCGTCTGCGTCGAGGCCGGCCTCGGGTTCGACGCCGCGCTCGCTCAGGTCGCGCGCAACACGGACGGGCCCTTGTCGCTTGAGCTGGCCCGGGCTTTGCAGGAGATGCAAATCGGCAAGTCGCGCACGGAAGCACTGCGCGCGACAGTGGAGCGCACCACGGCCCCGGAGTTGCGTGCGTTCGTCTCGGCGCTGGTGCAAGCGGGCGAGCTCGGCATCTCCGTGGCCGCGGTGCTGCGGGAGCAGGCGAAGGAGACGCGAACGAAGCGCCGCCAGCGGGCAGAGGAACAGGCGCAAAAGGTGCCAGTGAAGATCCTTTTCCCGCTGATGACATGCCTGTTCCCCGCGCTGTTGGTGGTTGTCATGGGACCCGGCATCATCACGATCGCGCACCTGTTCTTTCACAGATAGAAGAGACGTATGCCAACCAACTCGGCACGAGCGCGCCTGGATCTCGGCAAGCTGGTCATGATTCCGGTTGCCGCGCTCATGCTGGCCCTCGATCTGGCGACGCTGGCTCGCCACGGTGCCGCCGGCGGTGTCTCCGGCGCGCTGCACTGGCTGGGCGTGCTTGGTTTCTGCGCCTTCTACTCGCTGGTCATGTGGTGTTACCTGCGCCGAGGGCCGGCACTTGCGACCAGTCGGTCGGCTACTGCCCACGCCGCTGCCTTCATCGCCACGCTGATGCCGTTTCCCTTGCCGTTGCTGCAGGCCACGTCGCCAGGACTGGAACGACAACTCGCGTCCAGCGCGCTCGTGCTGGCTGGCGTCGCCTGGTCCGTCTGGGCGCTGCACTCCCTTGGCCCTAACCTGTCCGCCATCGCGCAGGCCAGGGGCGTTGTCGAGCGGGGACCTTACCGCCTGGTACGACACCCGCTGTACACCGGGGAGATGTTGTCAGCGCTCGGACTCGCGATCGCCGCGTGGTCGCCCGCGAGCGCGGGACTGTGGCTGGCGCTCTGCGGGCTGCAGGCTTACCGCGCGATGCGCGAGGAGCAGGTCCTGCTGCTGGCGTTGCCGACGTACCGGGCCTATCGCGTCCGCACCGCGGCTCTCCTGCCCGGGATCTTCTGATGGCAGCGGCACTGGCAGTGGCAGATGCCGCAGCCGCGGACAGCAGGGCCCAGGCCGACCGGGCTGCCGCGGTATGTAGCAGGCGAGGCGCCTGGTTCCTGGCCTGGCTCGCCTTCTTGCCTATCGCGGTCATGCGTGCCGGAACGATTGTGGACGCGGACACATTCTGGCAGGTCAGGACCGGATTGCTGACCATCGCCCACAAGGCCATCCCGACGACGGACCCGTTCAGCTGGACCATGCACGGGCAGCCGTGGACCCAGAACTCGTGGGGGTTCGATGTGCTCATCGCGGGGGCCTACCGGCTAGCCGGCCTGCCAGGGGTGGCATGGACGTGCGTGGGCCTTGTCATGGTCACCGTCGGCCTAGCGCTATTCCTGTGCCGAGAGCTCGGGGCGTCGGCGTTTCTCGCGGGGACACTGCTGCTGCTCGCGTCGCCACTGCTGATCGCTTGGCTGCCGGCTCGTCCGCAACTGGTCGACTACGCCGCGGTTCTCATTCTCACCATCTTGCTGCGCCGTATCGCGGCTGGCCGCAAGCGCGTCAGGGCGGTCATGGCGGTCGGGATCGCATCGGTGGTGTGGGCCAATCTGCATGCTGGCGCGCTGCTCGGCGCGGCGATGATCTTCGCCTGCGCCATACTGCTAGCCGCAAAGCGTGAGCTCCGAGCTAGTGGCTGGTGCCTGGCCGCGGGCGTGGCGGCCCTGGCGGGCTCGTTCATCAACCCCTATGGCGTCGGCATACTCAGGCAGGCGGCACAGGTGCAGTCGGCCTCCGCAGGTCTCGTGGTCGAGTGGCGGCATCTGGACCCGAGTAGTCCAGCGCAGTGCGCAATGCTCGCTCTTGGTCTTGGGGCGCTGATCCTGGCGCTCCGCAGACGGGATGTCATATTCGTCGGCGTGCTTGGTGTCGCGTCGGCCGCTGGGATCTTTGCGATCAGGATGCTGCCCATCCTCGTGCTGGTTGCCCTGCCGGTACTAGCCGCGTCCGCGCTGCGAACGCGTCTGGCGGGCATCCTCCACCGGCGCAGAATCGTGCTTTACCTAGGCCTGGCAGTCGCGGTGGTGCTGGCCGTGCTGGACTTGAGCCATATCGGCCGCCCCGAGCCCGCTCTCTACTCCATGAACACCGTGCGGGATATTCCGTCGCACTGCAGGCTGTTCAATTCATATGACGTTGGCGGGTTCGTGATACTTGAGCGGCCTGACGTGCAGGTTTCACTGGACTCGCGCAATGACCTGTACGGACGGGAGCGAGTGCTCGCCGACGAGAAGGCGCTGGCCGGACGGGGCGATGTCACCAGGGAACTGGCCGGCGCCGGCTGCGTGCTCGTGCCTCCCGCTACTGGCCTCGCCAACTGGCTCCGCTCGAACCCGGGATGGAAACTGACCGCATCGGACTCGGCGGGGGCGCTTTTCGTGCGCGTCCCCTACTTCACAACCTCGAAGTAGAACCAGGCGCCGTCGGTGCTCAGGTTCGTGGTGTCTCCGCCGCCGCGGACGTAGTCGGCGCGCATCCGGTACTGGGCGCCGGCCGCCTTGAGCAGCGTCAGGTAGGTGGAAATCTGGCTGGAACCGCTCAGGGGGAGGCAGGCGAACGTCTCGTTAGGCATCCAGCCGAGCAGGCCATCCCATTGCTGCACCTCAAGGCTGACGCACTGCCCGTTCTTGTTCGGGGTGACCGTGACTGACGTGTTGAGATGGCCGGTGTGGTGGTACACGCGGAACTTGATACCTCTGCTGGTCACGGTCTTGAAATAGCCGCTGTTCGACATGAAAACCTTCGCCCAGGCGCCTACACCGTGGCTCGCGGTCTTCGGCGCGTTGTGCACGTCACCGGCGAACACGGCGCTAAATACGGTGCTGCGGGGCAGCACGTAGCTGGCGGTCAGGTTGCCCTGGGCGTTGACCTTGCCGGTCTTGAGCAGCTTCGCGGGTTCACCGACGGGCTTGGCGTAGATCGAGACCGTGCGGTCGGCGAACGTCGCGCCCAGCACCGCGGTGACCGTGATCCGGGTGCCGTAGACGTAGTCCGGCGCGTTTGTGACGACATGCAGGGTCGGCGGGGTACGCGTAACGGTCACCGCGAAGGCACCCTTGGCCGGCGCCGTGGTGAGGTTTCCGCTATACGTGGCGGTGTAGGCGTAGCGGCCCTTGGCTGGCGCGGGATCGGTGAGCGCGAAGCGGCCGTGAGCGTCGACCTTGAGCGGGAACTTCTTGGTGGCGGTGCTGCCAAGCACGGTCCTGACCACGGTGACCGGGGTTCCGGCGGCGGGGCCGCCAACTTCGAACGCGAGCGTGCCGCGCACCAGCACGTTGTCTCCGAACGTGACCACCCGCGAGCCGCTCAGGACGAACCTGGCCGGGTTCAGCGTGGCCGTCACCGTGAAGGTCGCGCTGGCCGGCCCGATGCCAGCGCTGCCGGGGTAGCTCGCGGCGTACCTGTAGGTGCCCAGCTCGGCGGGGGTGTCGGGCACCCTGAAGGTGCCATCCGGTGCGGGCTGGATCGACTGCGTGGTGCGGGTCTTGTCCGGCGCGGTCCTGATGATCGTCACCTCGACATTGGCGGGTACCGCGGCTCCGTTTCCGAGCGTGAAGGCGCCATTGAGCTGGAAGCTGTTGTGGATGACCGCGTGTGACGGGCCGCTCAGCGCCAGCGTGGCAGTGGTGCGGTTGGCCGTCACCTTGATGGTCGCCGTGGTCGGTGCGATACCGGTCGCTCCGGCGTAGCTGGCGTCGTACGTGTAGGTACCGAGCTGGGTGCGGTTGTCTGACAGCGTGAAAGAGCCATCCGATGCCGGCTGGACCGACTGCGTGCTCTTGGTGTTGTCTGGTGCGGTCGTGGTGACGGTCACCGAGGTACCGGCGGGCAGCGTGGCGCCATTGACCAGCGTGAGACTGCCGTGCACAGCGATGCCGCCGCCGAGGACCGCGCTGGCGGGGCCGCTGAGCGTAAGCGCGGAACGGGTAACGGCCGGGTCGCTGTAGACAGCAAGCGAGAAGTCAGTCCCATGTTGCAGCACCGCGAACAGCTGCGATCCGTCCGCTGACCAGGCGAGGCCCGCGGCTGCCGTCGTCTGGGTGCTGCCGAGGCTGATGACATTCAGCAGCGTGCCGTCGGGCTGGTAGACGTCGATGAACGATTGGGCTGTGATGCTTTCCGCGCCGGTGGCTACCGTGCCGTTGGCGCTTACTGCGACCGCGTTCGCGCCAAAGAGCGCGGCGCTGGTGTAACTGGTCACTGGGGTGGCGATATCGGTGCTGCTGTACGCCTGCGGCGCCGCGCCGCCGCAAGCCGCGACGAACCGGGAACCGCCGGGGAAGACTGCGAACTGATCTTCGAATCCGCAGTAGGTCCCCGAACCGCCGCCTCCCAGGAAGGCCATCGCGGCCAGGGCTGTGACGGGGTCGGCCGTGGTGCTATACGTGGCGCCGTCCGCGGGTTCGCTGTCCGGTACCACAGCCGCCAGCACACCGCTGCCGTTCGGGTCGGCCGCGATGTCGGGCGCCGAATACCAGTGGCCCATGGCTGCCTGCGTCTCGAACGCGGGGTTTGACACGGTCAGGTCGAAGTCGCCGACCGTGGCGAAGCCTGCCACGGGTATGCCGCTGGCATTGGTGATGTTGTAGCTCACCCATAGCTTGCTGTCCTGGATCGCGAGGCCATACGGCGTGTCATGGGTAGTCCCGAGGGAGTACTGAGTGGCCGAAGTCAAGGTCGCGGTGTCGATGACGTCCACGGCCTGCTCGTTAGCCAGGGCCGCGTACAGCACGCTGCCGTCGGCCGAGAGCGCCAGACCCTCCACGCCTTTCCCGGCGTCGAGCGTGGTGACGTAGCCGCCGGTAAGACTGGTGACGATGATCGCACCCGGGCTATCCGGATTCCTGTACAGCCAGTCGCTCTCGACTCCGTCGCTGAGGAATACGTGGCCAGCCGCGGTGTCCACCACCATCTGGTGGAAGCTGGTGAGCTGTGTGAGCGAGGCGGGCCCGGCGACACTGGCGGCACTGACGCTGCTCGCGGGGAACGCGAGCAGGCCGAGCGTCGCAAGCACGGCACACGCGAGCGCGGTCATGGCCGAACGCATCCGTACTCCTGGCGTAAAGGGGGCAGATCGGGAGAATACTGCCGTTCCGGGCGAGAAGGAAGTATCGAGGAACGTCGGTGCCGGAGAGTCGGCACCGTCCGTTCGGGATAAGAAGATTTAGATTCCTTCCCTAGGGTCGGCGCCGGACCATGCGGCCCGCAGCAGGCCGCGCAGGTCGGCCGCGGTGACCGGGCGCGGGTTGCTTGGCGGGACCGCGGGCAGGATCGCGTCGGCGGCCGCGGGGATCGCGTCCTCGGTGAAGCCGTAGTCGCGCAGCGCGCGCGGGGCGTCTAGTTCGGCCCGCAGCGCCTGCAGGCCGTCGATCGCCGTGCTGGCGCCGAACGCGGCGGCGATCCTGGCTTGCGCGTCCGGCGCGGCGGGGGCGTTGAAGGCGAGCACGTAAGGCAGCACGACCGCGTGGGTCTGGGCGTGCGGCAGGTTGTAGGCGCCGCCGAGCACGTGGCAGATCTTGTGGTGCAGCCCGGACCCGGCCGAGGCGAACGCCGCCGCGGACAGGTACGCGGCATACAGCGCGTGCTCGCGGCCGTCGAGGTCGAACGGATCGGTGACGACCTTCGGCAGGCCGGCGGCCAGCGAGCGGATGCCCTCGGCGGCGAACGCGGCGTTGACCGGATCGGCGTTCGGCGCCCACATCGAGTCGACGCAGTGCGCGAGCGCGTTCAGCCCGGAGGCGACGCTCATGTCGACGGGCAGCGTCAGCGTGAGCGAGGCGTCGTAGACGATGACCTTTGGCAGCACCCGGGGATCGATTCCGGTGGTCTTGCGCGCCCCCTCGGTCAGTCCCCAGACCGGGGTGGCCTCGGACCCGGCGTAGGTGGTGGGCACCGCCACGATCGGCAGGCGGGTGGTCAGCGCGACCGCCTTGGCCAGCCCGGTCGTCGAGCCGCCGCCCACGCTGACGAGCGCGTCGGCGCCCATCGCCGCCGCGGCCCCGCGGGCGTGCTCGGCCACCTCCACCGGGACGTGCATGACCACGTCGTCGTGCCGCAGCGCGACGGGCAGCCCCTGCGTCACCTGGTCGGCGATGTCGGCCTCGGCCTTGGCCGCGATCACCATGACCTTCGACGCCTTGAGGTTCTCGATCTCGCGGCGCAGGGTTTCCGCGGCGTCGCCTGAGCCGAAGCAGACACGCTGCGGCAGGCTGTCGTGAACGAAGCGCATGCCTTCTATTTTCCGCCCCGGCTTAGCAGAGATTCCAGTGCCTCGCGCAGCGCCACTTCCGGGTCCTCGGGCAGCGTCATCGAGCGCCAGCCGATGTGCTTGTCCGGCCGGACGAGCAGCGCGCCGTCCTCCTCGACCTCGCGGATCCGCGCCCAGTCGTAGTAGATGTCGGTGACCTTGCGGCCAGGGCCGATTATGACGGTTTCGAGCGGGACGCCAAGGTCCTCGCCGACCTTCGCGGCGGCTTCCGTCCACGCCTCGCCGGCGATCCCGGTGATCAGCGTGAACCGGTCGTATGGCGCCAGGTCCAGGGTGGACACCTTGCTGAGGGCGTCGCCGACCCAGACGTGCGGCAAGTGCGAGCCGGGCACGGTCGATGCCTGGTAGTACAGCTCGGGGTCGCGGGCCGGCTCGGGCCGCCGCGAGCCGTTGCTGACTATCGCGGTCGACTCGTAGAACTGGCCCATGTCGACGCCGTGGGCGTTGAACTCGTAGTTCTTGAGTTCCATGGCCTCGACGAGCGCGTGCCGCTTGGCCTTGCCGCGCGGGGTGTTGGCCTTGCGCTCTTCGATCTGCTCGCGCATCTGCTCTTCGGTCTCCGCGTCCATCAGCCCGAGCACCTCGAAGAACTGGACGAACTCGCGGCTCGACTGGTTGGCCCTGGTGACGATCTGCCTGGCGACCGGGGCGCGCTCCGTTGAGTAGGTCTCGAGCAGCGCCGGGCCGGCCTGGCCGCGCAGCACCGCGCCGAGCTTCCAGGCCAGGTTGTATGAGTCCTGGATCGAGGTGTTGGAGCCGAGGCCGTTGCTCGGCGGATGCCGGTGCACGGCGTCGCCAGCGCAGAAAACCCGCTGCTTTTGCAGGTGGGTGGCGAACATCTCGTTGTTGCCCCACAGCGAGGTGCCGGTGATCTCCACCTCAAGATCGGGCATGCCAAGCAGGTTGCGGACGATCTGGGTGGCGGCGTTTTCGTCGACGACGGGCGGCGGCTGGCTGATGTCATACCCCCAGACGATCAGCCACTCGTTCCACGTCCTGATCATCCGCACCAGGCCGGCGCCGATGCCCCCGACGTTCGAGCCGGGCTGGATCACCCAGTAGAGCACCGAGGGGCGGCTGGCCACGTAGCGCGAGATGTCGGCCTTGAACGTGATGTTCATCGACCCGGCGATGTCCATCGCGCCCTCCATCGGCAGGCCGATGTCCTCGGCCACCATCGAGCGGGCGCCATCCGCGCCGATCAGGTACTTCGAGCGGATCGTGTACACGGCGCCGGTCAGCCGGTCGCGGACGAGGGTGTTCACGCCGTCGTCGTCCTGGGTGTGCGAGACGTACTCGGTGGAGAACCGGCTCTGGGTGCCCCGGGCGCTCGCGTTCTTGACCAGGATCGGCTCCAGGTAGGTCTGCGGGATGTCGCAGATCAGGCACGGCGACGCGAGCTGGTAGTCCGCCTCCCTGGCCGGGTGCGTCCCCCAGGTGCGGATACGGCCGATCTCCTCCCCGGCGATCGACGTGCAGAACACCGTGTCGCCGCAAAGCTCGTGCGGCGTCGCGTCCGCGAGCACCTGCTCCTCGATGCCGAGGTCGCGGAAGATCTCCATGGCACGCTGATTGGTGATGTGCGCCCGCGGCGTGTTGGCCGTCCACCGGTACTTGGTGATCATGATGTTCGGGATGCCGAGCGTGGCCAGGCACAGCGCCGCCGCCCCTCCGGCCGGTCCCGAGCCGACGATCAGCACGTCAGTCTGCACGGTCCCGGCGGGGATCTCGGTTTCGGCAATCCCGTCGTCGAAGTCAGGCATCGCACACCTCTTTCTTTGTGCGCGATTGTCGCTGGACAGGCCCGCTTCCCCAAGCGTTCGAGCCTTTGATGGCCGAAATGAGAACCTCGCCTCGTCAGCGGCCCTCACCGCACCCCGCGACGTCTCACATCGTGAGACGATTCCCACTTAGGATCGAAGTTGGGGATTTTCGCGACCGTTTTGTCCTGGTTTGTGACCGCAACTTAGGCCCTATGTGGCCGTAGTTTTCGCGATCACTGGGGCAGAGTCGGGCCGGATGTCACTGGCGCGGTGGCCGAAGTGGAGGCGGAAGGCGTGGGAGAAATATGTTGCTGACGTGAATCCGCACCTGGCAGCGACCTCGGCCACGGTCCGCCGCGGGTCCGCCGTGCTGGACAGCACCAAGTAGGCGAGCTGTAGCCGGCGCGTCAGGATGTGCCTGGGCACGCTGGTCCCGTCTGCGGCGAATACCCGGGAGAGCTGCCGCTCGCTGATCCCGATCGCGGCCGCGACCTGCTCGGCGCCTAGTTTCGGGTCGGTCAGGTGCTCCTCTATATAGGAGCGGGCGGCCGCCCTGTGGGCAGTCGCTCTGGCGGTGTCCCGCCCGCACGCCAGCATCGCGATCAGGTCGAGCACCGTGCCCTCGTCCGCCGGCAACCGACCTTCCGGTCGCGTCGCCCTCGCTGCGGCCCGCGCGAGAGCATGGGCGTACGGGTTGGCGCCGGCGGCGCCACCGAATGTCGCGACGACCGGTCCGCGCAACGACGCTGCTCCGGTCGTCCGCGCGAAGGCGGGCCTGGGGACCTTGATGACCAGCTCTTCGAGGCCGCGGGCGAACTCCCGGTCGAAGGGCAGGTCCGCGTCGCAGATCAGGGCGTTGCCCGGGCGCAGCGAGCGCGTGCCGTCCGCGGACGTGAAAGAGGCGGTACCGCGCAAGGTCAGGTAGACCGCGATCGCGTCGGCGGGGCTGCGCTCGATAACGTTCGCGGTGCGCCGTACCGCGTGGGCTGACCCGGTCACCCTGGCCAGGTGAACGCGTGCGAGCTGGACGTTCAGTTCGGTCGCCTCCAGCGGCGCCGATGCCCGCACATCCAGCCCGATGAGGGCGTTAGCGTTGTGCGTTTCCCACAGCTCGACCCGGCGCGCGGATGGCAGGCCAACGGTAGAAAAGACCGTCGGCTGGTTTGTGCCAACAGGAGGAGTTGGCGCCTGACCCTCGGGCCGCATCGCCCTCCCTGAATGCCGCTGGTTGCTGCCGTCCCCTCAATCAGCGTACCGAGGGCAGCGGCGAATCGGCAGTCCGCCGCGGTGCCGTGGGCCCGCGGTGCGTCACCCGCAGGTGCCAGTCGATGAAGAAATTGCAAACATCGCGGCAATTCTTGTGGCATAAATTAGACCGCCCTGAATTCTCTTCAGCTGGAAGTAAATTTCACATTAAATCAGGCCGCTCCGATTGGTCGCTGCCTGAGAATTTTCCTGGGGCATGCGTCGGGCATGGGAGGGACGACTTTGCTTACCGGGACTACGGTCGAGCGCCCGCGACCGGTTTTCCGGCCCGGACCGCATCGTGTGCTTGGTGCCATCACCACAGTCTCTGATGAGGCGCGGGCCTTTCCATGGCCATTGTTCGCGGTGCTAGCCGGCCAGACGTTTCTGTCGCTGCGCCTCGTTTGGTCCAACACCGCGTTCGTCGATGAAGCAACCTACATATGGGCGGGCCGGATCGAACTGTCGCACCTGGCGAGCGGAGCGCCTGTGCAGCCGTACGCGACCTATTTTTCTGGTGCGCCGGTCATCTATCCGCTGCTGGCCGGGCTGTCGGACATCATGGGCGGCCTGGCTACGGTCCGCGTGCTGTCCCTGCTGTTCATGCTGGGCGCCACGTGCATGCTCTGGGGAACGACGCGCACCCTGTTCGGACAGCGCGCCGCGGTATGCGCGATAGCCCTGTTCGCGGCCATCGGGTCAACGCAGTTTCTCGGCGCCCTTGCCACTTTTGACGCGATGGCCCTGTTCCTGGTCACGCTGGCGGCGCGCCTCGTCGTCGCCGCGAGGGACCGCGAAGACTCGACCGTGCTGATCATTGGCGTGGTGGCCGCGCTGACGCTGGCGAACGCGACGAAGTACGCAAGCGCGCTCTACGATCCCGTGGTCATCGGCCTGGCGGCGCTGACTTCGCCACGCGGCCTGAAGGCCGGGCTTGGCCGCGGCGGCCTGATCACGGTGACCACGGCCGGTCTCATCGCCGCCCTGCTGACCATCGGCGGTTCGTGGTATGTCGCCGGCGTCGAGTGGACCACGCTGTCCCGGTCGGCGGGCGGGCAATCGCCGGTCCTCGTGCTCGCCGATGCCGCCAGATGGATCGGGATAGTCCTCGTCATCGCCGTAACGGGCGTGGCTGTCGCCTGGTGGCGGGACCGTACCCTGCTGCCGCTCGTCACATGGCTGGCGATCGCCGGATTCCTCGCGCCAGCCAACCAGGCGCGCATTCACACCACGGTGTCATTGTCGAAGCACGTCGACTTCGGAGCATGGTTCGCATGCATAGCCGCGGGCTACGCGATCGCGGCGGTCACGCACGCCTGCAGGCGCCGACCGTTGCATATCGGCATGGCATTGGCGGCGGCTGCGGTGATCCTGCTCGCGGCGGGCGGGCTTGGCCGGTCGCAGGCATTCGGCTTCACCAAAGACTGGCCCGACTCCACCCAGCTGACGGCGGAACTGCGCGCTCTTGCGCGTGCGCATCCCGGGACGTACCTGACAGAAGACTATGTCGTGCCAGGCTTCTACTTGCAGGACGAGCTCAGCTGGCAAGCATGGCAGAGCACCTGGTACTTCCATTACCGCGCGCCCGGTCAAAAGGCGTGCACAGGAGGCTCGGCAGCCACCGCGATAGGTAATTCAATATCCGCGGCACAGGCCGCACGGGCCTTCCGTCAGGCCGTCGCCCATCAGTACTTCTCGCTGATCATCCTTAACTTTGCCGACACCCGTCAGCTCGACCAGGAGATCACCCAGAGCATCAGGCAAAGCGCCACCTACCACGTGATCGCCATATTGCCTTATAGCGGTCCGGACATTAACGGCCAGTACACGGTGTGGGCGCCGACAGCAGAGCGTAAAGGAGAAGCGCATGGTGCTAGCTGCTGAGCCTGCACAGGGGACTGCCCAGGGGAGAAGAAGCCATGCGGACTCTCGAGAGCAGAGTCTTCCCGTCCCGCCGGACGACCAGGAAAAGTTCGGCTACGCGGAGCGCAACATCGGGCTCATCGTGCAGGCGTCGCTGGCAAGCTTCGGGGCGCTGCTGATCAGCCAGTCCCGTTTCGTCAGTCAGCGGCCCGAATTGCTCGCACTCGTTCCGCTTCTGCTGTTCACCGTCGTCTATTACGTGATCTCGCTTTGCGTCAACTTCGGCACTCGCGGATTTGACCTGGCCGAGCACCGCAGACTTGCCGCCTCGTGGCGGCCCGTGCGGTACCCGTCGCTCGACGTCTTTCTTCCCGTCTGTGGCGAGCCGCTTGACGTGCTGCGCAACACCTGGCTGCATGTCGCGGACCTGATCGCGGAATACCCCGGACTGGCCACCGCCTACGTACTTGACGACGCGGCGAGCCAAGAGGCGGCGGCCCTGGCATACGATCTCGGGTTCAGCTATGTCGTCCGTCCTGACCGCGGCTTCATGAAGAAGGCGGGGAACCTGCGTCACGGCTTTTCGGTCTCTTCGGGCGAATTCATCTTGATCCTGGATGCTGACTTCGCGCCGCGAGCGGATCTGCCGCTGGAACTGCTGCCCTACATGGCCGCCGACCCGTCGCTCGGCATCGCGCAGTCGCCACAGTATTTCCACGTCAAGCCCAGTCAGTCCTGGATGGAACGTGGCGCGGGCGCCGTGCAGGAACTCTTCTACCGGCTCGTTCAGGTTTCCCGCGATCGCCATGACGGCGCGATCTGCGTGGGGTCGTGTGCGATATACCGCCGCGCGGCGCTGCAGGCCAACGGCGGTACGACCCTGATCGAGCATTCGGAAGACGTACACACCGGCTTCGACCTGCGTCGTGCCGGCTGGGGGCTGCGCTATGTCCCGATTCCGCTGGCGACAGGCTTGTGTCCCGCGGACCCCGATTCCTTCCTGACCCAGCAATACCGCTGGTGCGCCGGCTCGATGTCGCTGCTCGGGTCAAGGAAATTCTGGGCGACTAAGATGCGCTGGCGAACTCGGTGCTGTTATCTGTCTGGATTCTGCTATTACGTGCATACCGCGGCGTTCACATTCGCGACTCCGCTGATCCCGCTCTACATGATGATCATCATGCCCGACATGGTGAAGCTGATGAATTACGTCTTTATCGTGCCATCACTGGCCTACAATTTCGTCGTCTTCCCCGCGTGGCACCGCTGCAGGTTCGGCCCGACCGCGTTCATGGCTAAATTGCTGTACGGATGGGCGCACGCCTTCGCGATCTTGGACATCCTGCGCGGACGTCAGATGGGCTGGCAGACGACCGGCGGCGCCAAGCGCAAGTCTGGCACCGGCCGGATATGGGCGGGAATCGCGATTTGGAACGGCGCGACGTGTGCCGCATGGGTCCTGCTCGCGGCGTGGCGGGCCCATCAGTACGGCATCACGAACTTCGCGGTGCTGCTGTTTACCGGGCTTTACGCCAGTTTCCTTACCGGCATGGCGCTCGGCGCGAGGCGCAATCACGCCCGAGTGCAGCAGGCAGGGCGGCAGGCAGGGCGGCAGGCAGGGCGGCAGGCAGGGCAGAGGGCAGCGCACAAGGCCATGACGCGATGATCGCGCGCAAGCTGGTCAGGCTGGCCCTCGGCGTGTTCGCCACCGCGTGCGTGCTCGTGACTGGCGCGGTGACCGCGAGCCACTATGAGCGGGTCGGCGCCGCGGGCACGCGGCAGGCGCTCGCCGCCCTTCGTCCGGCGCACGCCGTTATGCCCACCGCCCCGGGGTCCGTGGTCGGTGTGTACATCCGTGGTGAGCCGAGGTCGATACGGCCGCTGTACCGGTTCGAGGCGCTAACGGGCACCCGGCTGCAGGAAGTGGTGTATTACAGCGGATGGCAAGAGCAGTTCAAGACGGCTTTCGCGTCGGCTGTCTACCGGATGGGCGCCGTCACGATGGTCCAGATAGAGCCCCGCGTCTCGCTGAGGTCAATCGTGAACGGCAGCCAGGACGGCTACCTGGTCTCTTACGCAGCTGCCGTCCGGGAGTTCCGCCGTCCGGTCATCCTGTGCTTCGGACACGAAATGAACGGCGACTGGTATCCCTGGGGTTTCAGGCATGTCGCACCGGCAGCGTTCGTCGCGGCCTGGCGTCATGTGGTCGCCATCTTCAGGCAGCAGGGCGCCGACAACGCGACGTGGCTGTGGGCTGTCAACGTGTCGGCAGGCGCGCACGGCCATGTCTCTAGCCCCGCGTTGTGGTGGCCAGGCAACGACGTCGTAACCTGGGTCGGCCTTGACGGCTACTTCTACAAGCGCGACGAGTCCTTTCAAAGCCTGTTCGGGGCGACGATCGCCACGGTGCGCAAGCTGACGAACAAGCCGATGCTGATCTCAGAGACCGGCGCGGACTCCCAGGCTGACCAGGCGGCGAAGATCTCCGGCCTGTTCGCCGGGGTGCGGGCTGACGGGCTGCTCGGCCTCATCTGGTTCGACGCGACTGGTAACAGGAACTGGGCGATCGACGCAAGCCCTGCGGCGCTGACCGCCTTCGGAGCATCCGCTCGGAGGTACGCCAACGACGGCGGGCCGCCGTGAGCTAACCGCCCATGCGGCGGGTGAAGCCAGGCGGGATCACCAGGTCGTCGGGGGTCAGCTCGCCGATGGATGAGCGTCCCAGGCCTAGCAGGCAGGCGTCGATGCCGCTGCGCATCAGGTCGAGGACGTTCTCCACGCCGGCCTGGCCGGCCGCGCCGAGGCCCCACAGGTACGCCCGGCCGATCAGCACCGCGCGGGCGCCGAGCGCGAGCGCCTTCACCACGTCGCCGCCGCGCCGGATGCCGCCGTCGAGCAGCACCTCCACCTGGTCGCCGACGGCGTGCGCGATGTCGGGCAGCAGCCGGATCGTGGCCGGCGTGCCGTCCAGGTTGTTGCCGCCGTGGTTGGAGACCGAGATCGCGGTCACGCCCGCGTCTACGGCGCGCTTGGCGTCGTCTATCCGGGTGACGCCCTTGAGCATGAACGGGCCGCCCCACTGCTCGCGCAGCCAGGCGACGTCCTCCCAGGTCGGCGGTGCGGACGCCATCCACTGCCCGTACGCGCCGAAGAATGTCGGCGGCGCTTCGCCGCTGGCCGGCAGGTTCGGCACGGTCAGGTCGGGGAACCGGCCGGTCTTAGCCCACTCGAGGAACCAGCCCGGGCGGGTCAGCCCCTCAGGCGCCATCCGGATCATCTCGCGCAGGCTCATCTTCTCGGGGATGTGCGGGCTGCCCCAGTCCCGCCCGAAGGAGAACGACCAGTCAAGCGTGGCGATCAGGCCGACCGCCCCGGCCTTGCGCGCCCGTTCCATCCGGGCGGCCATCGCGTCACGGTCGCCGACCCAGTACATCTGGAACAGGGTCTGCGAGTTGGCGGCCACCACCTGCTCGATCGGCTTGCTGGCGAACGAGCTCAGGCTCATCACCGTGCCGCGGGCCGCCGCCGCCCTGGCGACCGCGACCTCGCCGTCGGGGTGGACGGCCTGCACGCCGGTCGGTGAGATGATCACCGGCAGCGAGACCGGCTGACCCATCACGGTCGTCGCCATGTCGCGGGCCGCGGGGAGCCCGGCCACGTGCGGCGCGAACCCGAGTTCGGCGAAGGCGGCCACGTTGTCCCTGGCGGTCACCCCTTCTTCCGCGCCGGCCACGAGCGCGCCGTAGACCGACTTGGGCAGCCGCTTCTTCGCGCGCCGCTGCGCAACCGCGACGGTCTCAAACCACTTGGCGGCCATCAGAGCGCACCCTTGTCCGCCATCCCGGCCGGATGCGGTTCGAGCACCTGCACGTCGATCTCCCTGCTCAGCTTGCCGTCGAGGGCGGCGCGCAGCCCGGCGAGGCCGCCGCCGCTGATGTGCTCGGCCACCGCGTCCTGCGAGGCGTACTTCTCAATCATGACGAGCCGGCCATCGCGGCCCTCGTGCAGTGCGTAAAGCTCGCAACCGTGCTCCTCGCCGTGCACGCGGTCCATCGCCGTCTCGAAGGCGGCGATCACCTCCGCGCGATGCTCCGGTACCGGGAACGCGGTGGCAACGATGACAACGCTCACGAAAACTCCTGACGGCGGGGGCGCAATTGGATCGCATCGTAACCCAAGGGGTGCGCTTCGGGCAGCCGCGGACCGTCTCCCGGGCTGGTGCGCGGCCACGCACAGCCGCACGTGATCCTTGCCACAGCCCGGGGTGATCCTCGCCACAGTGAACTGGGCCTATGTCTGTCCGCGAACCACGCTAGGCTCGGGCCTCGGCGGATTTTCTTGGCTCCTACCTTCGGTAGCGATTACGAAACATCTGCTGTCTTCTGTCACCGTAAGTCGCAAATATCAGGCATCATGTGCTGTCAGGAGTTTGTGCTTACCACTC
>Ga0126381_100000379_pt1 | contig 48027 bp, 41 predicted proteins | sample PanSoiMetPlot_28_FD_96465 | JGI IMG/M metagenome (GOLD analysis project Ga0126381, IMG submission 96465) | Tropical forest soil microbial communities from Panama - MetaG Plot_28 | ecosystem: Environmental > Terrestrial > Soil > Tropical forest > Bulk soil | place: Panama | collected 2016-02-17 | reverse complement strand
GGTTGCGGAGTTTCGAATCCGCCCTCTTCGGGAGCGGCCTGCTCAGGTTGTCGATTCAGGATTCTGATGATCGGCAGCGCTACGCGAGCGGCGGGAAAGCTCTGGTTGACGAGCACCACCACGCCGGTGCCCGTCTCGCGCACGAAGGCGATAAAGCTGGAGAAGCCCAAGGTGCCGCCGTCCTTCCAGATCACGGTCAGACCGGTGCCGCGCAGCGGCATCATCTGCCACGCCAGTCCGACGTAGCCCCCGGCGCGCATAGTCGGATGCCAACGGCGCTGCAGGGTGGGCAGCAGCGAGGCCAGACCACTGGACGTCAAGCCCATGTTGAAGGCCAGGTATCTGAGCATATCGTTCATGGTCGAGCGCAGCGCGCCAGCGCCGTTGAAGGCGGGCCACGTGGGCATCTCGAACCGGGCCAGAAAGCCGTCCTTGCGATAACCCTGCGCCCGCCGCGGGATTTCGGCCGGAGTCAATTCGACGCGGGTGTCCGTCATCCCAAGAGGCAGACAGATGTCGCGCTCAACCAGCGGCTGGTAATAGCGCGATCCGGCGGCGCGCGTTAGCGCATGGGCCAGCAGCGCGAAGCCCCAGTTGGAGTATTCGAACTGTTGTCCGGGCGGGCGCTTAAGTTGGTAGCCGTCCAATAACTGGTACATCCTGCGATCGGAAAGATGGCGGATTCCAAACAGGGGCGGATCCTTGGGCAGACCCGCGGTGTGCGTCGCGAGGTCCAGCAGGGTGATTTGACGGTCATCCCACACCGGCACCGTGATGCCTGGCGGGACGTAGTTTTGCAGCGGGTCGTCCAGGCGCACAATCCCTTGCCGAGCGTATAGCGCCAGCAGCGTAGCGGTGAAGGTCTTGGTGATTGAGCCGAGTTCGAAGATCGTCGCGCCGTCGGGCGTCAGGCCGCTGCCGCGCACGGTTTCGCCATGCGCATAGATTCGTTGATCACCGCCCGCGATCACGCCGACCACGATACCGGCGGCGCGTCCGGAGTTGACCGCTGCTGCGGCGATCGAGTCTATCCGCGTGTTGGCGCCAGGACCGATTCCAGCCGCCGCGCCAGAGCAGATCATCAGGATGATGACGCCGGACGCAGCCGCGCCGTGGCGCATCAAACCCGGCTCCGATCAGGCCAGCACGATCCCGCCGTCGGGATGCAGGATCGAGCCGGTGAAGTATGAACCCTCATCGCTGGCCAGGAACAGCGCGGTGTTGGCTACATCCAGCGGCTCGCCGAAACGATTGAGCAGTACGCGGCGCAGATGGTTGCCCGCGGTCTGGTTTTCGCGATCCAACGCAGCGCGCATCGCGGCCGGATCTGTCTCCTCGCCGATGATGTTGGTGGTCATCGGAGTTCGGGTCAGCCCCGGTCCGATTGCGTTCACCGTGATATTGTGGGCCGCCAGTTCCGCCGCCATCACCCGGGTGAGCATCCACACCCCGGCCTTACTCACGCCGTACGCAGACAGCCCGACCTCGACGATGCGCGCAGCGGTCGAGGCGATATTAATGATGCGCCCGCCCTTGCGCGCCTTGATCATCGCGGCGGCCACCGCGCGGCAGGTCAAAAACACGCCGTCCAGGTTGATGCTCAATACTTTGCGCCATTCGGCGAAATCCAGGTCGGCGACGATCGTTGGGATGTATTGAGGTCCGCCAGGCACGCCGTAAGCCGCATGCGAAACCCCGGCCGCGGCGACGGAGATATCAATATTGCCCATCGACTTTACGGCTGCCTCGGCCATCCTTCCCACCGCAACCTCGTCGGCGGTGTCCACCTCGTGAACGAAGGCTTTGCGGCCCAGCTTCTTGATTTCTGCCGCCGCGTCTTCGGCGCCCGCCGGAAAACGGTCGGCGAGGAAGACGTTGGCCCCCTCCTGCGCGAAGCGCAGAGCCGTGGCGTGTCCTATGCCGCTCGCGCCGCCGGTAATCAGGGCGTTCTTACCTTCAAGTCGTCCGCTCATTATATTCCTCCAATCGGGCGGTTTGCGGCGCCACCACTATGGTGCGGCCGGCCTAGGGCTTTCTTCCCCAAGCCTGTATGAAAAGTTGGTTCAATACTAAGGTAGCTGGGTCTTCAAAGTGGATTTTCAGAGCCGCGACCGATTCGTCGTATTCTGAATCGGAAATCAAACCCGCGGCGAGGATCCGATCACGCAGGTTTTCGGCGAACTGTAACAAGATCATGCGGCGAGGATTGCCCAATGGGTAAACACGAGCAATGGGTTTGACTTGAACATCTGCAAGGCCGGCGGCGCGAAGCATTCGGGGAAGCCGCCTTCCCACAAAAGAATCAATTCCGTTGGCTTTTGAATAATCGATGAATAGCCGTAGCAGACGCTCCAAAGCCGCGAGCGGCGGATCGTACAGGTGAACTCCCCAGTCAACCTCGTGAAGAGCGACCACGCCGCCGGGCTTTACCAGCTTCGTCATCTCGCTGACGATTCGCTCCGGCTCGGGAATGTTCACCAGCACCAGCCTGGCCGTGGCGAAATCGAAGGATTCACGAGACAAGCCCGTGGTTTTCGCATCTGCCTGATGAACCTCGACGTTTCCGAGTTCTGCTCAGCGACGTGTTGCCGCGCCAGCGCCACAGCCTCCGCGTTGATTTCCACGCCAACCACAGAACCTTTCGGTCCCACTCGACGCGACAGGATTTCGAGACAGCCCTGGGGGCCGCAGGCCACCTCCACAACTCGGGAACCCTCCCCAACGCCGATTGCGTCGAAAAGCTGATTCGAATCAGGCGCCAGTTCCTGCGCCTGCCGCTGCAAACGCTCCTGTTCGGCTGAGCTATAGCCCAGAAAGTACTGATCTCGTGGAGCCATGGCAGTCACCCGATAGTTGCAAACCCCGTCTCACTCCGGATGTCTCCGTTCTACCGGCTGGAAGATTTAGATCAATGTGTAAATATGCTGCCTTGGCAAGGGCGGCAACGCCCGAAGATTATCTCTGCACGGGCCCGCTTTGATCGGCGTGACGAACTGCGACTTGATTGGGCTCATCGGGCAATTCCGCTAGTTCGTGCAGTGTGCACAGTGCTTCGAACTTGACCCCGGCAGCCTCGACATTGGCCCGGCCGCCGGCCTCTTCCCGATCAACCAGTACTATGGCGCGTTCCACGATCAGTCCTGCCTTGCGCGATGTTTCAATCGCTTTGAGCGTGGAACCGCCTTCGGTCACTACGTCATCGACGATGACCGCCCGGTCGCCTTGACGGACATCTCCGGCGATGAGGTCGCGGATGCCGTGACTCTTGGGCTCCTTTCTAACGACAAAGGCGCGAACGGTGGCGCCGGATGCCCGATAGATGGCGTCCGAAACGCATGTGGCGATTGGATACGCACCGATCTCCAGGCCGCCTATCGCATCGATTGACTCGGGATTAAGCCGCTCGCCGATAAGATCGGCAATCAGAAGGCGGGCCTCGGGGAAAGACAAGGCCTGTTTGCAATCAACGTAATATTTGCTGACCCTGCCGGAGGCGAGGCGAAAAACGGGTTCCGAACTGCTCCGGAAGGAAGTGGCCTTGAGAATTTCAAGGAACCTGCGCCGCTTTTCGTCCATCGCCGTCTCCATCCGAACGCTTCAATGGAGCGGGCGCGCCAGCCCGCCATCCTGCCTTCATGTGAAATAATCCGAGACGATATCAGCGATTAGGCGCGCTCGGTTACCAAATTGGATCACGTATGAGCAACCTTGAGGGATCCTAACGGCCCCTGGCCGCCCGGCGCAAGTGGCACACACAATCAAGCAAGCCCATCACCCATTGAACGGGCAGCTGGTAGGTTTGATGCCCGTGGGCGTTCTTCAGCTCTTGGGATAGGCATCGGTGCCCATTTCCAGCGTGTCCAGGCCCGACCATTCGACTTCCGCCGCCACGCGATTGCCGATCGTACGTTCGACGATGGTGAAGAACACTAGCGCCAGCGTGAAGATCACGATCAGGTTGGTGCCGACACCGATTATTTGGGCCACGAACTGGCCCGGGTCGCCGAACAGCAGGCCGCGTACGCCTCCCGCCACGCCGTTCCATCCGGCGCCGTAACTGCCGTCGGCAAAGATACCCAGGGCGAGCGCGCCCCACAGACCGCATACCGCGTGCACCGCAATCGCGCCGACCGGGTCGTCAACGTGTAGATGACGCTCCAGCATGATCACGCTCCAATCCGTGATCAGGCCCGCGACAGTACCGATGAGTACCGCGGCCCACGGCGATACGAAGGCGCATGGCGCGGTGATCGCTACCAGCCCGCCCAGCAGGCCGTTGCAGCTAATCGCGATGTCGGGGCGTTTGAAGCGCAGCCACATCGCCAACAACGCGGCCAGTGCTCCCGCGGCGCTGGAAAGCATCGTATTGACCGCGATCAGCGCGATGCGCGAATCGGAAGCCGCGAACGTGGAGCCGCAATTGAAGCCGAACCATCCGAAAGCCAGGATCAACGTGCCCGCGATAGCCATCGGCAGGTTATGCCCGGGCATCGCGCCAATCATGCGGTCGCGCCGGAACTTGCCGATGCGCGGCCCCAGCACCAGCACTCCTGCCAGCGCCGTGACGCCGCCGGTCATATGCACGACGGAAGAACCGGCAAAATCCACGTGGCCATGACCCAGTCCGAAGTTGACTCCGAGTTGGGCCAGCCATCCGCCGCCCCAGACCCAGTTGCCGTAAAGCGGATAGAGAAACATCGACATGAACAGCCCGTACACAAAAAAAGCCGAGAACTTCCATCGTTCCGCCAACGCACCGGTCGGGATGGTGGCCGCAGTGTCCATGAAAACCACCGCAAAGAGGTACATCGCGAGGCTGCCGGGATCCCCGGCAACGCTGAACAGTCCGAACTTGCCAAGTCCCAAAAGCCCGAAGCTGTGGCCGCCCAAATGCAAAGTGAGTTCGCGATGAGCAATTGCCATCGAACCCAGCGATGCATACTGCCCGACGCCGCCCAGCATCAGCCCATAGCCGGTCAGGAAGAAGCCGATGAGACCGATCGGATAGATGATCAGGTTCATCGCCATCGTGTTGACTGCGTTCTTGGCGCGGGTAAAACCGGTCTCCAGCATCGCGAATCCCAGTTGCATGAACATCACCAGGAATCCTGCCACCAAGACCCAGGCCAGGTTGAGCGATTGCTCGACGCCGGGCGAGGCGGCAAACGCAGCGGCGGGGCAGAGCAGGAGGCCCACGGCCAGCAGGCAGATGAGGCGGCGGTGTGACGAAGTCATCGTGTGGTACCGCGGTAGGTGCCCTGTGTGCGCGCGGGCGCCGCCGGGTAGCGGCGCGCCATGTAAACCAGCAGGGCGAAGATAGCGATCAGCGAGACAAAAAATAATCCAGTCATCAAAACTGCTCTGAAGCGCTTCCAACTATGGCGGGGATGCAATCGGGCGGCGCGCCCGGTGATGTGCACTCGCGACGGATCTTCCAGATCGGCCAGCATCTCACTGGCGCTGGTGTAGCGGTTGCGCGGCGTGCGCTCGATTGCGCGCAGAACGATCTCTTCCAGCTTGGGGTCGAACCCGGGTTCCCATCGGCTCGGTGGCTGCGGATCGTCCGAGGCTTTCGCCTTCATAACGGCGTACACGTTGGCGCCCTCGAAGGGCAGGTTGCAGGTCAGCATCTCGTAGAGAATCATTCCCAGGGAATAGATATCGGTGCGCGCGTCGCCGCGCCGCCCGCTGATCTGCTCCGGCGCCATGTAGTCGGGCGTGCCGATCGTGGTGGACAAACCGGCCCAGGTAAGGCGCCGCGCGCTTTCGTCCAGGGCGATGCCGAAATCCATGATCTTGATCTGATCGGCGTCGGTTACTAGCATGTTTTCGGGCTTGAGGTCGCGGTGGACCACGCCTTCGCTATGCATATAGACCAGCGCGCCGCAGACCTGGCGCGCGTAGAACAGGGCGCGCTGCGGGGGAAAGGGGCGCTTGTCGCGCAGCAGGGCGCGCAGCGAATTGCCTTCCACGTACTCCATTGCGATATACATCCGGCTTTTCCGGCGCGGGGTAAGCACCTTGATAATGTTGGGATGATCAAGACGCTGGCCGATCGCTTCCTCGCGGCGGAAGCGTTCGTAAAACACCACGTCGGATTCGAACTGGGGATAGGGGACTTTGAGGGCAACCGTCTGGCCGGTTTCGGAGTCAATCGCCTTGAGGATCGATGCCATGCCGCTGCGCGCGATCAACTCCGTGATTTTATATTGGTCGAGAGTCTCCCCGACGCTGACCTCGCGCACCGTTTATCCGCCTGATCCCGCTGGGTATCGGGCGCGAACGTTATCACTCGCGCTCAAATCGGGTCAACGGCCCATCCGCAGCAGCGCGCGCAGCCGTGCGCGCCAGCCGGGCGGGGCTAAATCGGCTTTGGCCGAGCCGTTGCGGGCGATTAGACAGGCGGCGGTCACGTTATCCGCGGCGCCGCGCGAGTTGGCCTCGTTTATAAGCTTGCGGCACGCATCGGAGGGGGCCAGACCGCGGGACAGTTGATCGATCTCACCGTCCTCCAGCATCCCGTGCAGACCGTCAGTGCAAACTATCACGCGGTCCGCGGGCCGCAACGGCATCGCGATACGGTCCAGCGAGGCGATAAGCTCGCGCCCGATGCAGCGGCTGAGCGCGGAGCGCTCGGGATGGTTGCGTGCTTCCTTTTCGCTGATCATTCCCAGCCGGACGCGTTCGCCGACGACGGTGTGGTCCTTGGTCATCTGCTGGATGCGCCCGCCACGGATCAGATACAGGCGGCAATCACCGCAATGGACGGCGTGGAGGTCGCCTTCGGCCACGACTGCTGCCGTCAGCGTGGTTGCCATCCGGCGCAATTCAGGCACGGCAAGCGCACGGTTGTGGATCTCGATATTGGCTCGCTGGACCGCACGGTACAGGCGCTTGGCGGGTCCCAGCGACGGCGCACTTTCGCGGTAGGCGGCCAACGTGACCTCGACCGCCATCTGGCTGGCGACCTCTCCGCCGTCGTAGCCGCCCACCCCGTCGGCAACGGCAAAGACGACTTCGTGAGGACTTTCGACGCTATGGCCGCAAAAATCCTCGTTGTTGGAACGCGCACATCCGATATCGGAAAGCACAGCGACTTCGAAATCGGCAACGTCGGGGCTGGGGCTGTCGGTCACTTGATCCGTTCCAAAACGCGAACGCTCCTGACCTCAACGGATGCAGGAGCAAGTCAAAGAGGCGGGCAGACCGCGCCTTCGGCGCAGTCCGCCCGCAATTGAGTGCTATTATTTATTCCAACTCAAGCGGTCTTGGCTACTACCATCGTCTCCTTTCCGCGTTTGCGGGAGTTGCGCACGAAGTAGATTGCGCCGTAGATGCCCCAGATCGCCGAGAGCCCAACCGCCATCAGCGGCTCCTTCGCGCTACCTATCCCCTCCAGGGGTCCGATGATGTAGAAGGCCATGCAGGCAAAGTTGGCGATCGCGCCGAAGATCGGCACAACCATGTGCTTGAAGCCGTGGAATTCGTGGTGCTCCTGGAACGCCACGATGCAGATAATGTTGGTCAAGCCATAGAGCATGAAGGTACCGAAGTTGGAAACCAGCGTCACCAGCAGCAGGCCATTGGGCAGAGCCGACAGGTAGCCGTTGGAACTCATCCCGGCCGCATACCAGATATTATGCGGCAGCGCGGCGATGGCCTTGTCGTCGGGAGCCGAACCGCCGGCGAAGAAGTAGATCGCTGCGTAGGCGCCGATGACCGCGGTGATCGTCGCCAGGACCCAGATTGCCCGGTGCGGGGTCAGGTTGTCGCCGTGCAGCAGACCGAAGTGCTCAGGCACTTCCTCGTCGCGGCCCATCGCGTAAGTAACCCGCGCTCCGGTGTTGATGCAGCTGAGGGTGGTACCGATCAGCGCGAGGAACACCGTGAAGGCCTCAACCAGCATGAACGCCTGGCCATGTCCTCCCAGCAGCGCGTTGCCGACCAGCACCATCATATCGCCGATAGGCGCCGCTGAGCCCTTGGCCGCCGCCAGGCTGTAGCCGCTGTTCAGGAAGTAGTTGGCCGCGAAGTACTCGATCATGTAGCAGAACAGGCCCTGAATCGTCAGCGACAGCAGCACGCCGCGGGGTATGTCTTTTTTGGGGTTCTTCGCTTCCTCGCCCAGCGAGGTGACCGATTCGAATCCGACCAGCAGCAGGATTGCGATCGTCGCCTGAAGCATCACCCAGTCGAAACGATGGGGCAGGACGACGGACAACGCGTTGGCGTGCGACGGATTGTCGCCCGACATGCCGTAATGGATAACCTTGGTGACCACGTTACCGGCCGCATCCAGCGCCACGCCTGTGGACCCGTCAGGATGAGAGATCCGATAGGCAATCGCCAGGGCGGAGAAGAAGAGCAGCGCGATGATCTGGATGCCATTGATTGCGATGTTCACCATCGTGGAGCCGGTGACGCCACGGAAGGCGATATACGCGACAACGTAGGAGAAGACGATCGCAACCAGGGCCATGAACACGGGACCGGGGGTGGACGGGTTAATCGTGTTGGGCGCGAGACTGCCCACGATATAGCCGATCATGACGCCCATCGTGGCGACCATCACGCCCGGATACACCCAGTAATAGAGATGCGAGGCCCATCCGATGACGAACTTCGCGATACGAGCGAAGCGGTAGGCCTGGGTCTTGCCCAGAAAGGCTTGCTCGGCAAACAGATACGAACTGCCGGCGCCGGGATAGAGCTTGGCGAGCTCGGAGTAGGATAGCGCCGTGGCGTATGCGAGCAGCAGAGCTACCAGAATTCCGGCCCACATGGCCATCCCCGAGGGAAACACGTAGCCAGCCTGAAGAACGAACGTGATCCACAGGAAGGCTCCGGGCGCGATCAACGCCATCGCGTTGACCGTGACCCCGGTGAGACCCAAGGTCGGCACCATTGTTGGTCGTTGCTCTTCAGCCATTCTTTGGAACCTCCATTTTTGACGCCGATGTTAAATCACGGCGCAGTCGGGTCATGGGCAAGAATGGTGCCTACAGGAACATTGCATAATGACAGGTCGGACATGTTTGATGCGGTCAATTGGTAAGCATCTGCCTACCAATTGAGCATCGAAGGGGCGGTCTCATTGCCGAATAGCCGGGCAGAATCGGCTCGAAATTCGACTTCAGCCGCGTTCAACGTCTTTGCGGGTCACCAGCCTCAGGTTTCGCTTTTGCCCTTGAATCTCGCTTCTATCGAAAGGCCTTTTGACCTGCCTGGATTTGATATGGCCGCGAGCGCCGCGCCGCTGCTGCATACGCCCCAGCATGAAACCGGTTGCGATTAGCAGCGCGATAACACATATGACAGCAAACGCGATCACAGCCTCGCCGGGAGGCACGGGCTGAATCGGTCGGGGATTAGCCGGCCGCATCAGGAACGGAACTGCCGCGGAAGGTATCAATTCCTTGACCGTCTTTCGTGAAGCCGCGTCCAATCCTGAGCAAACATCTTGCCATCCGATCTCGCTAAACCTGCTGTGTTACACTGAAGTATCGCGGGAGGCGCCGCCAGAGGTCTCCGAATGCAGTTATTTGCTTGCCCCTTCTCTTACCGGAGGAAGCCGACCGTGTGGAGCTGGTACATCGCCGACGGTTCGTGGCAATAGACGTTGAATTCGTAATTTACGGAATAGCTATCGAAGACTTTTGTAGGACGAGCGGCTGGCGCGATAATCCGGGCATGCGCTCAGCCGCCATCAGTAGCATCGCTTCGACCTGCCGCGATGGCGTTTCGTAGCCAATCCCGACGGTGGTAAGAATGATTGGTCCCTCGTCCCTAGATGGGGCGCGCTTTTCACCAACAACTCAAACATCGTCGCTGACTGTCTGCGCCAGGATGGGCCTCACCCAGAATGCAGGCGGAGAGGACCGCGAGCACTGCGGTCAGAATACAGCGCCGGACTGCTGTTTCGGCAATCCGGCGCGTGGGTCCAAATTTGGCGTTTCAGGAGACCTTCTGTAGTAGGCTCTTTCTCTCGGACGGCGGCTTCGAGGTGAGGTTTAACACTACTCGTTGAATTTCCAGGTGTTCTGAGCGGTGCCGCTGATTTTCCATCGAGGCATCACGAAATTCGGATCGGCGGTGGGCTCGAACACCACCTCGGCCGGCAGACCGATTGCCATTTTATCCTCATCGTCCATCATCACGCCCGCCACGCGCGTGAGGGAGCCGTCGGCCTCGTGGCAGTCATCCAACTCAATCAGGCCGACCACGTAAGGGACGGCCGGGACAAACGCGGCCAGGATGGGTTGCGTGACGACGACGTAGCTGTGTATCACCCCCTTGCCCGCGGTTTCGAACCAGGTCAGGTCCATCGAGGTGCACTTGGCGCACGCCGGAAAGGGCAGAAACCATTTGTGCCCGCAATTCTTGCATTGCCGGACCAGAAACTTGTGCCGCTTGGTTCCCTCCCACCATTCCTTGGTGTCCTCATCGGGAATGATGTTGATTTTGCTGTAGTCGATTGCTCCGGGCATCGTTTACCTCTTGCTTTCGTTTGAAAGATAACTAGGCCGAGACGCCGCTTGAAATCAAGGAAGCCAGCAGGTCTCGCTTACGCAAATTGCCGCCCAGGAGTCCGGCACTAACAAGAAAAACTTCGCCTGCTTCGGCGGCAGCGCCGGCCTGCGTGCCGCCAATTTTCTTCGGCACCGCTGGGCGGCTAAATTCGGGCTTTGGCCACCGGGGCTCCAGGGATGTCGATACGCGCCCGGCGGATTGAGCCGGTAAGCGCCTTGACGTTCGTGTTAATTCCGGTGGTGACGTAAAAGTCCTGCAGGTCCGCTCCTCCGAACCCCACGCTCATCACCATCCCGTCCCACACCTTAACCCTGGTGCCCAAAGTGCCGTCGCTCTTGAAGCGCAGCAGTTCACCGCTGGAAGTTGCCGCCACCCAAACCCCGCCCTCCGCGTCAACCGCAAGTCCGTCGGGCGGCGCGTCGGGGAGTTTACCGAAAATCCGCCGGTCGGTGAGAGTGCGGTCCTGCTTCACGTCGTAAGCCCATACCGCATTGGTGAAAGTGTCGGCATGGTAGAGCAGTTTCTCATCGGGACTGAAACCCAGGCCATTGCTGAATTCGATTCCGTCCCACAGTTTGGTCACTCGTCCTCCGGGATCGAGCCGATAGAGCTCTCCGGGAGGACGCTTGCTGCCGTCGGCCGGCGCCGGATTTACCGACCCGACAAAAATACTGCCGCGCGAGTCGGTGGTCAGATCGTTAAAGCGCCGAATCGGCTTGCCCTCGTAGCTGGAAAGCAGCTTCCGAACCTCGCTGGTGGCTTCATTCCAAAACACCAAATCGGCGCCGCTCAGCACCGCCCCTCCACCTTCGACCAACGCCATGCCCCCGATCTGCCTGCGCTGCAGCAGCGGCTTTATTTCTCCCTCGAGAGTGCGGCAGAAGAGGGTTCCGCGGTTCGGATCGATGAAGTGGCCGATTTCACTGAAGTAGAGGCGGCCCTGCTCGTCGATTCGCGGGGCCTCGAGGAGCTCGTAGTTGCCTGAAACGATTGTCTCGAAAGCAAGCATGGGCGGGTCTCCTGTGATGCTTTATGCCGGGGAGTTACGCGGCTTAAGCCGCGGCTGCACTTCCGCGGCGATTAGTCTGAGCGAGCGCATGATCGCGTCATGCGGAGTCTGGTAGAGCTGCATGAACAGCATCGTCTCGTCGATTCCGGCGTCCGCCAGGGCCTGCAACATTTCCCGGCAGGTGTCCGCACTGCCCACGCATGAGCCCTTGACCAGGTCAGCCAGTGAAGCATGCTTCAGGCTTTCGCCGCTCTGGGCGATGAAATTGGTGAAGTACTCATAGGAAGGAGGCGCACTTCCCATCAGCCACGGCCGATGCATCTCCGCCAGTTGCTCACCCAGGAACCTCACGCTCGGCGCCTGCAAGTCGATCGCTTCCTGGTCGGTGTCGCAGCAAAGCGCGGTCACCAGGATGGCGAAGCGGTCGTTGACGAACGCGCCCACCGCCTTGGCGTCCTTCAGGGCGTCGCGGTAAACGCGGACGTACTCGGCCGCGTTGTTTACGTCGATACCCAGTCCAAGTACGCCAAGCCCGTTGCGGCCGGCAAATTCAATGGTGGAGGGCTGAGAGCACGCGACCCACATCGGCGGATGGGGCTGCTGTACCGGCTTGGGGATCACGCTCCTGGGTGGAACGCTGATCAGTTCGCTTTCCCATTTGAAGCTCTCCTGGGTCCACATCTTCGGCAACATGTGCAGCGCCTCTTCCCACTGCTGCCGCGTATCAGCCGGGTCCACGCCGAATGCCTCCAGCTCCGATCCGATCGTGACGCGGCCGCCGCCGAATTCGACCCGTCCATTGGACAGGATGTCCAGCACGGCGATTCGTTCCGCCACCCGCAACGGATGGTTGATCCTGAAAGGCAGTTGCACGATGCCGTGGCCGAGACGGATGCGTTTGGTCTTGGAGGCGATATAGGTGAGAACCAATTCAGGCGCCGGGCAGAAGCAATAGCCGGGCAGAAAATGGTGCTCCACGAACCACGCCGCGCGATATCCCAGTTCGTCGGCGAGGACTACCTGCTCGATCGTTTCATCGTAAGCGCGGCGCACGCCTGCCGTGCTGACGTCGATAGTCTGAATTTCGTGAAAGACGCTAAGGTCCACGAATCAAGGCCCGCCCGCGGGAAGTTGTTTTCTTTCGTTAATTAGGCTGCGACGCCGCGCAAAATCAAGGAACTCCCTCGCGTCTCGGTGCCCCATCCGATACTGGCGCCGAAACGCGCGTCCCTGACCTGGCGGCATCCGGCGCGGCGGTCGTAGCTGTGCTTGCCCTCCGTCCATCCGGGGCAGGTGTCGTCGGTGCGATAGCGCAACTGGCGGACGACTTCATTCACCAGCGCCAGGCCGTGTGCGTAGCCTTCGGACAAATGGCCGCCTGAAAGGTTGGTGGGCAGCTCATGGTCGATACGCAGCCGTCCGCCTTTGACGAACTCCGCCGCCTCGCCGATACCGCAAAACCCATAGGCTTCAAGCTGAATGATAACGGTGTAGGTAAAGGCGTCGTAGATCGAAAGCACGTCGATGTCCTCGGGCCGGATTCCCGACATGCCCCATACCCGCTGACGGGCGAAGTTGCCAGCCTGGACATAGGTGCGCGGACGCGAATGGTTCCAGGCCGGATTGTCCGCATAGGTGCGCGCGCTGCCGCCCATGATATAGACCGGCGGCTGGCGCAGGTCGAAGGCGCGCTCGCGCGACGTGATGATGAACGCCGCCGCCACGTCAGTCTCCAGGCAGCAGTCGAGCAGCCGAAATGGCTTGGCGACCCATCGCGATCGCTGATGGTCCTCGATCGTCATAGGGGCGCGCAGGAGCGCCTTGGGATTAAGCCCGGCATGGTAGCGAAAGGCCGTGGCAACTTCGGCGAACGACGTGGTGGTGGCGCCAAAGTCGCGCAGATAGCGCATCGCGGAGGGCGCGAAGTGCTGCGCCGGCGTGGTGAATCCCCATGGCAGGTAAAACTGCCCGTCGCCCTCGGCGCGACTGGGCGGAACGATACCGCCTGGCGCCTGCCCGCCCATCCTGCGCCCGGTGCGCCCGTTCATCGAACGGAAAAATGCTACCGTGTTGCAGTAGCCGCCCTCGATCAGGCCGATCGCGTGCGCGACCAGCGCTTCGGTGGTTGAACCGCCGCTAAAGGCCACCGAGCCGTAGTTCATACGGATGCCGAGCGCCTGGGCCACGTTGGCGACGTCGGTGGAGTCGCCAATTTGGAAGCTGGTGATCGCGTCGATATCGCGCGCGGTCAGACCGGCGTCGTCCATCGCGTTTTTGACCGCTTCGCAAGCCATCGAGAGCGGGGTGCGATGCGACGCCTTCATGAATTGGGTTTCGCCCACGCCCACGATGCAATACTTGTCGGTCAATGCGCCCATCACTGCTCTCCGCTGCTTCGAGCAAGCCTTATAGCGCGATCGCGCGCCGCCGGCATAGCGCTCGGAAAACAATCCACAGCCGCGCCGGAAGTTAGGCGTTGGGACTTATCGGTTGCGCGCATTCGCCCGCCGGAGTCGCAGAGCGAGTCACCGGCGCGTAGCTGCGCGCATCGCGCGACGGCACGATCTTGATCACGGGTCCCGCCTTAACCGCGGCGAAACCCTTGAGCTGGAGAGCTGACTCGAAGATACAAAAAGCCTGAGCCGGCGTAACCTTGGCGGGCGCGATTACGCTGACTTTGCCGCTGACGCCGTCGTCCAGAACAATATTCTTTCCGGTAATACGGCTGATGAATTGAGCCAGCACGGAGATATCAACGTTTTCGAAATTCATCGAGACGAGCTTGTTCTTGCTGCCAGCTGCGGATTCTGCGGCGAAAATCGCCGGCCCCATACCAACCAAAACGGCGCCCACCGATACCAAAAACAAACGTCGCATGAAGCAAAAGACTATCACGAACCGGTAGCGGGGGCCTCCGTGCCGGCGATTAGCCTCGCAGATTTTCTGAACTGCGGCTTCGATGCGTAACAACTACCAGCTTCGAGCCCGATGCATCGCACCGGATAAACCGCTATCCTGTCGTCTGGAGAGGGACCAAATTCCTGGTTGGATGACGGCGGCAAGTGGTTAAGGTTCTGTTATTGGGTGTGGGCCGATGGGGTTCCAACCACCTCCGGGTCGCGCGCTCGCTGCCGGTGGAGTTGTACGTAGCCGATCCGGCGGCGGACCGGCTCGACCTGGCCCGCAAAGCCGGTGTCAAAGAACTGCGGCTCTCCTCCGATCCGCTCGCGTTCAAGTCCGCCGTTGACGCCGTGGTCATTGCCACCCCGGCGCCGTCGCACTTTGATCTGTGCAAGGAGTTCTTGGGCGCGGGCAAGGACGTTTTCGTCGAAAAACCGATCACACTGGAGGCCGTCGACGCGCTGGCACTGGTTGAACTGGCTGAGCGCCGCGGGCGCATTCTCCAGGTCGGTCACATCTTCAGGTTCGACACCGCCACACAGTGGCTGCGCGACTCGATTGCCGGAGGTGAATTCGGCCAACTGCGAATCCTGCGGGGATGTTTTTCCGGATTCAAACGCCCGCGCCACGACACCGGTGTGATGTTCGCGGACGCAATTCACTTCGTTGACCTGTTCAACTTCATACTGGACCGCTCACCGATTCGCGTTTCCGCGGTGACGGAGGATTTCCTGTCGCGCGGAATGGAGGACGAGGCCCTGATCGTCATGGACTACCCGCCGGCCCGCGCTGCTGCGAGCGGTTCGGCGTCCAACGTTACCGCCAGGGTCGAGGCCGGATACCATCTGCCGGGCAAGTACCGCGAAGTCGTGGTGGCAGGCGATCGGATGAGCGCGATTTGCGATTACAACGTCGCGCAGTACAAGGTTCGCACCTTTCGCAATCACCACCTTCCCAGGCCCGCCGGCAGGTTCGAGGCGGTAGAGGGCGAGATGCATCAGCTCGAGTTCTCGCCCGAGGAGCCGCTGCACACCGAATGGCGCGCGTTCCTGGATTCGGTTGAGACACGCCAGGCGCCGCTGGCCGATGGGATGGCGGGCTACCATGCCGTGCGCGTGATTGAAGCCGCGCTGGCCTCGGCGCGCAGTGGACGTCGGGTCGATCTCAAAGCGCGGGAGTAGGATCGTGGTGCGCCGGGTACCGCTGTCCAAACCTTTTATCAACCAGGAAGTACGTCAGGCCGTGCTTGACGTTCTGGATTCGGGCCGTTTCATTCTGGGACCGCAATGCAGCGAGTTCGAGCTCGAACTGGCCGGCTGTGCCGGCCGCAAGCACGCCGTTTTGAGTTCGTCCTGGACGGCGGCCGTTTATCTGTTGCACCTGGCGATGAATCTGCGGGCGGGCGATGAAATAATCGTGCCCTCGCACACGGCGTTTCCCTCGATCGAGCCGATGATGCATTGCGGCGCCCGGCCGGCATTTGTCGATATCGACGATACTTACTGCCTGGACCCCGAATTGGTTGAAGCGGCGATTACGCCGCGCACCGTGGGGATACTACCCGTGCATCTGTATGGCCATCCGGCGGACCTCGATCCAATAATGGCAATCGCGCAGCGCCGCAATCTTTGGGTTCTCGAGGATTGCGCCCAGGCCCATAGTGCTCTCTACAAAGGCAGGCCGGTGGGATCGATTGGGATGGCGGCGGCGTTTTCGTTCTATCCCTCCAAGAACCTGACTGTGCTGGGCGACGGCGGATGTATCGTGACCGACGACGACCGGCTGGCCGAGCGCATCCGGATGCTGCGCGACCATGGCCGGCGGAGCAAATACACGCACGAGGTGGCTGGTTTCAACCTGCGCTTCAACGAAATCCAGGCTGCGGCGGGACGTGTCGGTCTGCGGCATCTGGAGGAACTGAACGCCCGCCGGCGCGGGGTAGCCGCGCGCTACCGCGAGCGGCTGGCGGGTATCGTCGGATTACCGGGCGAACGCGAGTGGGCAGCTCCCGTCTATCATATGTTCGTAGTGCGCACGCCGTGGCGCGACGATCTGGCAAAGTTTCTAAAAGAGCGCGGCGTTGAGACCGGTATCCATTACCCGCTGCCCAACCATCTGCAGCCCGCGGTAACATCCCGTTTCAATCGGCTGCCAACGCTGCCTCGCACCGAACAAGCAGCCGGCGAAATCCTCTCGATTCCGATCCACGGCCAAATCGAGCCGGACGAAGTTGACTACGTCTGCGATACCATCATCGAATATTTCAAGCGCCATTGAGTAATCCACGCTTCAGTATCGTTATCCCCTGCTACAACGAGGAGGGAAACCTGCCGCTGTTGCTCGAGCGCATCCGCGGCGCAACCGGTCCGCTGGGGCTCTCGTACGAAATCGTGGTGACGGACGATTGCAGCACCGACGGCTCGTGGCGCCTTCTGCAGCAGATGGCGCGTGGCGATCCGCACTTGCGCGTGCAGCGCTTCGCATTCAACTGCGGCGAGTCGGCGGCGGTATGGGCGGGGATCCGGTCGGCGCGCGGCGAATATGTAATCACGATGGACGCCGACCTGCAGAATGACCCAACGGAGATTCCCCGGTTCGTGCAGGCCCTGGAGCGCTACGATTGCGTATGTGGAAGCCGGGTCCAGACGCGGGGCCGCGGCGATAATGTCCTGCGCGTGATAACGTCGCGAGTTGGCAACTGGGTGCGCAACTGGCTAAGCGGGGATCAGACCAGCGATTCCGGATGCACCTTCCGGGCGTTCAGGCGCGAATGCACGGCCAACCTCGTGCCGTTTACCGGGATGCATCGCTTCATGCCGACGCTGATCAAGATGGAAGGCTACCGGGTCGGCGAAATCGCGGTGGTTAATCAACCCCGCCACGCCGGCCGCAGTCATTACGGCTTCTGGAACCGCCTGGTGTTCCTGCAGGACCTGATGGCGGTCCGCTGGATGAAAAAACGCAAGCTGCGGTATGAAATCGCTGATTGCGTCGAGGCAGAGTCAGCAAGCGCCGCCGCCCCGCCGCGATAAAGGCCTTTCTTCCATCCACTTGAAGTGGATCCGTCGTGCTCCAGAGACACGGTAACCGGCGCGAAATCAGCGCTTAAGGTTTTGCCGAAATCTTACCTTTTTATCACCACACCCAAGCGTTGCATCGCCGGGAAATGAATCGGTCTTCGCCTCCATTGCGGAAGCCAAATGAATTGAGTCGGGTGTGAAGATGCATAAAAATCTCATACATGCGCCAGGCGGCTGATCGGGAGCGGGAAGCCGCCCGAATGCGGATAGCATGTTGCTGACATTAGTCGCCGTGGGCAGCGCCGCCTATTTTGGCTTGGCCGTGATGGGCTGGGGTGGATTCTCAGCCTTCTTCTCACACCCGGCATTGATCGCGCTCGCAATCGTATTTGTTGCGCTCGTCGGCGCGGCCTTCTTCACCGAGGGAAACGTCAGTTCCGGAGTGCGCGAAGATCGCGGCAACCGATGGGTCTTGGTTGCCTTTACGCTGATCGGGCTGCTGGACGGCTTTTTGCCGGCCTACACAGACCGAATCGGATTCTGGACGCTGGACGGCGATACAACCCGCTGGCTCGGTGTCATTCTCTTCGCCGTCGGGGGTGCGTTGCGGATCTGGCCGGTTTTTGTGCTTGGACGCCGGTTCAGCGGATTGGTAGCCGTCCAGCGCGGTCACATGCTGGTCACTGACGGCATCTACAGAGTTATTCGCCATCCCAGTTATCTGGGATTGCTCCTCAACATGCTGGGATGGGGTCTCGCTTTTCGCTCAGGTGTCGGCGTGCTGCTCACAGGGTTGATTGGCCTGCCACTTCTGTCTCGCATACGCGCGGAAGAGAGGCTGCTGCACTCGCAGTTTGGCGCCGAGTACGACGCCTACTGCTCCCGCACCTCACGGCTGATTCCGGGACTCTATTAAACGCTCGGCGCAAGCCTGTGCGCGTGACGCCGAGCGTCCTGTGAACGGTTGATCATCCCTGGGCGCCATCGATCCTTATACCCGATTACATCTTCCTTATCGGGTAAACTTCTACGCTGCCCGTTGTCAGCGGAATCCTCTTCGCCCATTCAACGGCCTCGTCGCGGGATGAAGTTTCGATCACATAATAGCCCCCGAGGAGTTCCTTCGTCTCCGTGAACGGACCGTCGATAACATTGCGGCCGCCGCCTTTCACGGCCTGAATTCTGATCATTTCTGCCGTCGGTCCCAAGGGATTCGAGTCCACCAGCTTTCCCTGCTTTATAAGGTCGCCTCCCAGGCGGGTGTGTTCTTTGATGAATTGTTTCCTATCAGCCTCGGACAGAGTGTCGCCGCCCTTGATTGCCAGCAAGTACTTCATCGCATTTGCTCCTTGCGACCAGTTGTACCTAAACCATTGGTGGAATGTTGTGATCTCATTTAAAGGAAGCAGAGAAGTAAACTTCGCTAGCGCTGCCTTCCCGAGTTGTGGTCCACCCGCTAAAGCCGCTCGATCACGCGCTCCATCGCGATGCCGCGCGAGCCCTTGACCAGCAGGAGGTCGCCGTCGTTCAGAAGCCCGTGGACGATAGGCGCCGCGGCAGTGCTGTCCGGCGATGTGATCAACTGGACGCCGCTGGTTCTGGAGACGGCGGCGGCCGCCTGCGTCATCTCCGGCCCGACCACGACCAGCGCTGCTGGACGAGTTTCGATTGCACGATTGATTGCCTCTATGTGCGACTCGCGCGAAAGCGCGCCAAGTTCCAGCATGTCGCCCAACGCAACCACCAGCCGCGCGTTGCTTTGCAGCGCCATTTCTTGTGCCGTTTCCAGCGCCACCCGCACAGAACTGGGGCTGGAGTTGTAGGTGTCGTCAAGAACGCGCACCCCACCTACCTGTTTCAAGACCAGGCGGCCCGGTACCGGCGCTACAGCACCCAGCGCAGCAGCCAGGTGTGGGAGTTGATCGGCGCGCAAAGGCTCCACTGCTGCCAGTGCAGCGATCGCCGCGGCCGCGTTCAGTGCGGCAGCAGGTCCCAGCAGCGACAGTTCCACCTCGAGGTATTGCGGCGCGTCCGGCTCGACTAATCCCGGCGCAAACTCGATTCGAATCTTTGAGTGGCCCGCGGCGGTTACCGAGCGCCGTCGCAGGCGCACGCCGGCGCGATCAGTGGTGCCAAAGAATACCCGTGGCACGCCGCGCGGCAAACGGGCGACCAGCAGGGGATCCTCCGCCCAGGTCACAATCGCCTTGCGTGCGCCGTTAAACAGTGCGGCCTCCTCGTCGGCGACGCCCTCTTGTGTGCCGAGACCCTCGGTGTGCTCAATCTCAGCATTGAGAACCAATGCAACGTCCGGCTCCACGGTCCTTGCCAGACGCGCGATCTCACCCGGCAAATTCGTGCCGCACTCAATGACCATCGCTTGATGCTCCTCGTCCAGACCCAACAGCGTCAGCGGCACGCCGATCAGGTTATTCAGGTTGCCGGCGGTCGCCAGCGTGCGTCCAAGCAGTGCCCGCGCGGCAGCCGCGGTCAACTCCTTGGTGGTGGTTTTGCCCACGGCCCCGCCGATCGCGATTGCCGGGATATGGCGCCGCGAGCGGATGCCGCGGACGTGATGCGAGGCTATTCGACCCAGCGCCTCCAGCGTATCGTCGACTTCGATGTGATCGATCGGTGCAGTTCTCCCGCGTCCGACTATCGCCGCGGCGGCGCCGCGTGCGGCCGCCGCTGCCAGGTATGCGTAGCCATCATGGGACAGGCCCTTGAGCGCCACGAACAGGCCGCCCGGCTCGATCGCGCGCGAATCGGTGCTGACGCCGCAGATGCGCTGCGCGCCGTCGCCGTGAAGCGCGCCGCCGGTGCTCTGCGCGATTTCGGCCAGGTTCATTTCACAGCGGTTGGTCGGAAGCGGTGTTGCCATCGAGCATCAAATTTGGCGGCCCGCACGGCGCTTTACAAGCCGCCTTGACAAGCCCATCTATCTTGACATCCTCATCCTGTCGCCTCAGCCTTGGCACATGGAGCAAACCTATGAGTGACGCGCCCAAGCCCCTGGTCGGAATCATGATGGGCAGCAAGACCGATCTGGAGTACATGTCGGCGGCCAGCGAAATGCTAGCCGAGTTGGGAATCGGCTGCGAGGTGCGGATCCTGTCGGCCCATCGGACGCCGGACGCGGTCGCCGAATATTCGTCAACCGCCGACCGGCGAGGTCTGGAGATTTTGATCGCCGGCGCCGGCGGCGCGGCCCATCTGCCGGGCGTGGTCGCCGCCAACACGCTGTTGCCGGTGATCGGGGTGCCGATTCCGTCAACCTCGCTGGATGGGATGGATTCGCTGCTCTCGATCGTGCAGATGCCGCGCGGAATCCCGGTGGCCACGATGGCGATCGGCAAGTCCGGCGCCGCCAACGCCGCGCTGTTCGCAGCCGCCATCCTGGCCCTGAAGTATCCCGCGACTCACGAGCGCCTGGGCGCGTTTCGCGCCAAGCGCCGCAAAGAAGCGTTGGACAACCAGATTCCGTAAAGCGATTGAGGACCGCGGGCCACGCCAATGGACGAACGTACTACCGCAAGGATCGGGCAACTCGACGACGCGATTGCGCGCTATATCCGGCCCGACACTTTTCCGCTTGCGATCCGCATGATTCGTCCCGGCGAAACGCTGCCCCAAGGCGTGCGCGTGCCGAGTGAAAGCTTCGGTGAGAACTGGATCGTCTGCCAATCGATCGGAGTCGCGCGGCGCTACGGATGGTCGATCGCGGTGGGCAAGCGCGACGTGGTCTGCCCGCTGTCCGCCGTGGCCTTCGGCTTCCGCAAGCCCAACGACCAGGCGCTGTCGGGTTATACCGCGGTGGGGATGTACTGCGAGACCGAGGAAGCCGCGGCGAGGCTGGAAGGCGGAACGTGGAAGTTCGAGCCCGGCACATACGACTATGTATGCGTGGCGCCCCTGTCGCGTACCAACTTCGAACCTCACGTCGTGGCAGTATATGCCAACAGCGCGCAGGTGATGCGCCTGGTCAACGCGGCGCTCTACAAGCGCGGCGGACGCCTGGCGAGCACGACCAGCGGACGACTGGACTGCGCAGATATCGTGATTCAAACGATGACGGCCAACGCACCGAAGGTGATCATTCCCTGCAACGGCGACCGGGTCTTTGGGATGGCGCAGGATACCGAGATGGTCTTCACGTTTCCGTGGGAGCGCACCGATGAAATCCTGGCCGGATTGGCGGGCACGCAACAGGGCGGCGTGCGCTACCCGATACCGGTGGCGATGCGCGGCACGGTCACGATGCCCAAGCGCTATCAGGAGTTAATGCGCAAGCTGAAGGAACGCGACGGCGATGCGTGAGGTGAAGAAGTGAGAAACTGGAAGAGAGAAGGGTGAACCCGGAGGATTTGGGCTAGGTGCCGAAGGCATCCTTCATCTGAATCCACATTTCTCACTTCGCGTTTGTTATCTTTTCTATTCTTGCAGCCGATCAAGCGCTTGCTGGAACGCTTTTAATCCTGCCCCATCGAAGAGAACGATCTCGACACGCTCCGGAACCGCCTCGCGCTTGAGATAGTCGCGGATTTCCTCCAGCATCACCTCGGCGCATCGACTCATCGGGAAACCCGCCACCCCGGTCCCAATCGCCGGGAAGGCCACCGACTTGATTCCTTTTTCGGTGGCACGTTTCATCGAGTTGCCCGTCGCGTCGCGCAGGCTCCGCTCGCTGGCCCGACCCCCGAGATGCATCCCGGCGGCGTGAATTACGTAGCGCGCTTTGAGATGTCCGCCGGTCGTTATGGCGGCCTCGCCCAGTGCGATCGGACCGATCTTGTCGCATTCGGCCTGAATCTGGGGCCCGCCCCGGGTGCGGATCGCGCCTGCTACCCCCGCTCCAAGGAGCAAATCGGTGTTGGCAGCGTTGACCACCGCGTCGCAGCCGGACTCGGTGAGGTCGCCCTGGCGTGTTACAATGCGCGTGCGCCAATCGCTCATGCGAGTTCTCCTCTCACGCAGGATTTATTTATTATCGCATACCGCGGCGCTGGTGTTCGCGTTGCTGCTGATCGCCGGCTTGCCAGGATGCCGCGTGAATCAAGTTCCCGCCGGCACCGCGGGATATCTGCGCGTTGATATCGATACCTCGCCCCTGGCGCTGGACCCGCGCTACAGCACCGACGCGGTTTCGAGCCGAATCAACGAACTGATTTTCGACTCATTGGCGCGTGTTGACGCGCACGGCGTAATCACGGGTAGCCTGGCGCAGAGTATCGAGCGGCCCGGTTCCAGCGAACTGGTGTTTCACCTGCGACGCGGAATCCGTTTCAGCGATGGACGCACACTTACCGCGCGTGACGTCAAATATACTTATGATTCGGTGCTCGACCCGGCCTCGGCCTCGCCCAAGCGAGGCGATATGAGTGCGCTCGCCGCCGTAAAGGCGCCGGACGATTTCACCGTGGAGTTCGTCACCAGGCGGCCGTACGCTCCCGCTATGCAATGGGCGCTGCTGGGAGTGGTACCCGACGCAACGCCGCCGCCCCGCCGCAACCATCCTTCGCCCTCAGGAAGCGGCTCCTTCCGGCTCGGCAAGTTCGTGCGCGATGAATGGGTAATCCTGGATCGCAATCCGTATCATGAGGCCGATCCGTCTGCCATTCGCGGGGTGGCATTCAAGGTAGTGCCGGATCCGACGGTGTGCGCATTGGAGTTGATCAAGGGTGTCACGCAGTTTGCGCAAAACATTTTACCGCCTGCGCTGGCTGCCTATCTGCGCGGCCGCGGCGGGCTGCGCGTTGAGCAGAGCCATGGCAGTACGTATCAATACCTGGAGTTCAACTTCCACGATCCGATCCTCGCGGACCTGCGGGTGCGGCGTGCGATCGCGATGGCAATCGACCGCGACGCGATCGTAGCGGCGATAATGCATGGTACGGCGCGGGTCGCGACCGGGATGCTGGCGCCGGAGAACTGGGCATACGAACCCAATGTCGCCCGTTATCCGTACGATCCGCAGGCGTCGCGCGCGCTGCTCGACGCCGCGGGTTATCGACTGCGCGCCGGCGGCAACCGTTTCGCACTGGTTTACAAAACTACCCAGGGAGAGGAGCGCCGCTTGCTCGCCGAGGCCTTGGCGGCGATGCTCGCGAGAGTGGGAATCGAGCTGCGGATTCAGAGCTATGAATGGCCAACGTTTTACAGCGACATCCAACGCGGCAACTTCGATGTCACCTCGCTGGCATGGATCGGGATCAACGACCCGCATCATTACTATATAGTGTTCGATTCCGCGATGACGCCGCCCAAGGGCCTTAACCGCAGTGGATACTCAAATCCGCAAATGGACAGCCTGCTGGAAGATGCGGAAACCGCCCTGGACCCGGTCCGGCGCAAGGCAATCTACGGCGCTGTGCAAAAGCTCGCGGCGCGCGATCTACCCTATGTATCGCTTTGGTGGCAGGACAACGTCGCGGTCATGAGCAGCGAGGTCAGCGGCTTCCAGCCCTTTCCCAACGGCAGCCTGCGCTCATTCACGGCAATAAGCCTCGATGAAATCGGGACCCAAGCCGGCGGCGCGCCGGCGCAAGCAGCGGCACGATGATTCGTTTTTTCCTGCGCCGCCTCGTGGCGCTGGCGCCGGTTGCTCTGGGAGTTGCCACTTTAACCTTCGCGCTTATCCATCTGGTGCCTGGTGATCCGGTGATCGCGATGCTCGGTGAGAATGCGGCGCCGGTCGACGTCGCCGGCCTGCGCCATCAGCTTGGACTGGATCGTTCGCTGCCGGTTCAGTACGCGCTCTACTTGGGCGGACTGGTCCATGGCGACCTGGGAACGTCAATCTCGCTCCATGAACCGGTCAGCACGCTTATCGCGGCGCGCTTCCCCGCCACGCTGGAACTCGCGGCCGCGGGAATGGCGATGGCGGTATTAATTGCCTTTCCGCTCGGAATTGTCGCCGGAGCGTGGCCCGGCGGCGCGGTGGACCTCGGTGCGATGGGATTCGCAATCATCGGAATTTCAATCCCGCATATATATTTGGGCCCGCTGCTGATGATCATCTTTTCGCTGCATCTGGGATGGTTCCCGTTGACCGGCCGCGGCGGTTTGGCTCATCTGGTGCTCCCCGCCTTCACAATAGGCATGGCGATGGCTGGAATTGTGGCGCGGATGCTGCGCCAAAGCCTGGTGCAGGTGCGCGACGCGGACTTCATGCGCACCGCGCGCAGCAAGGGTTTAAGCCACTTCCACGCGCTGGCGGCCCATGGCGTGCGCAACGCGCTGACTTCGGTCGTCAGCCTGCTGGGGCTGCAAGCCGGCGCTCTGCTCACCGGATCGATCGTTACCGAGATCATATTTTCATGGCCGGGTATCGGCCGTCTGATGATTGAGGCGATCACGGCGAGGGATTATCCGCTGGCGCAGGGATGCGTTCTCGTCTTTGCGCTTACTTACGTGCTGGTCAACTTGTTGACCGACCTGGGCTACAGCCTGATCGACCCGCGCGTGAGGCTGGCATGATGCGCAATCCGTCGCTGGCAGCGGGTGCCGCGATGGTGGCGCTTTTGCTGCTGCTCGCCGCGGTCGGGCCGCATCTGGCCGCGGCCAATCCGCTGGCTATCGACCTCGGGCGTGCGCTGGCGCCGCCCAGCCGGACGCATCCCTTGGGATGCGACGCGCTGGGCCGCGACCTGCTGGCGCGCATCCTTTGGGGCGCGCGGATATCAATCGGAATTGCGGCGGCCGTGGTGGGCGTGTCGCTGCTGGTGGGAAGCCTGATCGGCGGCGCGGCCGCGCTGGCTGGCGGCCTTACCGACGAGCTGCTGATGCGTGCGGTTGATGTGCTTCTGGCCTTTCCCGGAATCCTGTTGGCGATTGCGCTGGCGGCAATTTTGGGCCCCGGTTTGGTCGATCTGGTTATTGCGCTGGCCGCGATGGGATGGACTGGCTATGCGCGCCTGGTGCGCGGCGAAATCCTGTCCCTGCGCGAGCGCGACTACGTGCAGGCGGCGCGCGGGCTCGGCGCTTCGCCCGGTCGGCTGCTGCTATTGCATCTGATGCCCGCGGTGGCCGCGCCGGTGGCGGTGCAGGCCAGTTTCGGCGTCAGCGGCATCATCATCGCTGAAGCGGCGCTGTCGTTTCTCGGGTTGGGAATACCGCCGCCGCAGCCGACCTGGGGCGGGATGCTCGATGAGGGGCGCGCTTTTATGCTGGTAGCGCCGCATCTGACTACCGTGCCGGGATTGGCTATCGGACTTTCGGTGCTGGGATTTAATTTTCTGGGCGACGGCCTGGCTCAGCTATTCGGCCGCCATCGTAGAAGGTGAGAGACTACGGACTATACAAGTGCTGACAGGAAGGCATCAGAAACCGGCACACAGGCCGGCGCTGCGGAGCTGGCGACGAGAAATATTGCACACACTCGATGTACGCAGTCGCGAATCTTTCGTGGCGCCGGCGGCCTTCGTGCCGGCTTTTTTCATCCGTTAATGATTCGCGCTCGCCTTCAGCGCGGCCAGGCTCTTGTCGTATGGCGGACGCGCGACGCCGCGTTCTGTCACGATTGCCGTTACCAATTCGGCGGGAGTTACGTCGAATGCAGGGTTGAAAGTGCCCACCCCGGCGGGCGCGATTCGCCGCCCGGCGATCTCAGTCAATTCTGAGGCGGCTCGCTCCTCGATCGGAATCTGAGCACCGGTAGGGCAATTCAGGTCGATGGAGGAGAGTGGGGCGGCGACATAAACCGGCACGCCGTGACGCTGTGCCATCACAGCCAGCGGATAAGTGCCGATCTTGTTGGCTACGTCGCCGTTGGCGGCGACGCGGTCAGCGCCAACGATTACGCAACTGACGCCACCGCGCGACAGGACCATGCCGGCCATGTTGTCGGCGATCAGGGTAACCGGGATGCGGTCCTTTTTCAGTTCCCATGCCGTCAGCCGGGAGCCTTGCAGAAACGGGCGGGTCTCATCGGCAATTACGCTGATTCGTTTCCCCGCCTCGCGCGCCGCGCGCACGATACCCAGTGCGGTGCCGTAGCCGGCAGTAGCCAGTGCGCCGGCGTTGCAATGCGTCAGTATTTGCGCCGGATTATCATTGATCAGGGCGGCGCCAAAGGCGCCCAGCGCGCGGTTGGCGGCCAGATCTTCGTGGTAGATCGCGATTGCTTCATCGCGCAATCGGGCAAACAGCGCCGCAGTATCAAGCGCCGCGTTCTGGTCGAGCACACGGCCCATCCGGTCGACCGCCCACGCCAGGTTGACGGCGGTGGGCCGCGCCGCCTTGAGCCGGCGCGCAACAATCTTGAACCGCGCCTTGGCGCGAGCCCCGCTGGTGCCCTTAAGCCCGAGTGCGACGCCCATCGCCGCGGCAACTCCGATAGCCGGTGCTCCCCGGATGACCATCGAAGAGATGGCATCGGCCACGCCACGGTAGTCTTTGTAAACGCGGTAGACTTCGCGGCCCGGGAGCAACCGCTGATCGATCATCCGCACCGTGTCCGCGCGCCATTGTACCGTATTGATGGCCACCGCGAGATTATTCCGTAGCTACTCGGTTGCGAAGGCGTCTTACCCAGTATATCGGCTTAGCGGATTTAGGACAGGAGCATTAAGGCGGCTATGGCGGTTACAGCGGTGCCTTGGCACGGTATCGACAAAGCCACGCAGCCTGCGGCAATGAGTAACGCTTTGTGACCGCGATGATGTCAGTCGTGACCTGACTGCGGCTGACTCATCCGCACCGAAAGCCTCAACTCGCGCGTTCGTACAGTCCGCGGGATTTCCGCTTTACCGCGCCCGTATTTATCCAGCGCGTCACCGCGGCAAAGATTTCGGAGGGCCGTTTCTCCTTCAGGCCGCGCACACCACGAACATCGGATGCCTTGAATTGTTTAGGCAGTTGTTCCAATACGGTGCGCCAGTTGATTCGGCCACCGCTCCTGGCGCCGCGCGCGGCGCGCGCTGTGCGCCCGGCCGCAGATACTCTTCCGGTAACCATTCCGAGCCGCGATTCGTCTTCTTTGAGGCGCTCGAGCTCCGCTTCCTTGATACGGATCTCCTTGCGTAACGTCGCAAGAAGTCCGCGTGCTTGTTGTTGAAATTGCCCGAACGCGGATCCTGATCCGCTCTTAGTACTTCGTGGCATTAGATGTGCACTCCTGTCCCCGAATTAAGATAAACAACCATTGCTAAGTTGCAAAATATATACAGCGATAATACACAGCAGGCAATCCCTATGGCGATGGTTATTTACAGGTTTATACTTCTGGGCACTAAGCTCGGTATGCGGCTACTACCGAAAGTAGGGCTGATATCTGGAACAGACCGTGACTCTGCTTTGCGGCATCCCCCAATCGACCCTTGGGGAATGTGCCAATAGCGGCATCTTGGCTGTATTCCATTGGGTGGTTTAGCCTTTAAGATATCTATAGACCCACATTTTATGTTCGGTTCAGCCTAGAATTGCCTTTGTCAATTTGATTCCTTGCGCCAACCTGCGGTGGCACGGGCATCATGTGGCCGGATAATGTTCGGGGCGGCTTAACAGGGAATACCCTTCATCGGCAAAGGTTGCGAATGATCATAAAAGGCGCTAGGCATTTGTGCCGACTCGGTGCTATAAGGGGTCGCTAACGGTTGACCTTGATGCGAACCGCCCCTGCTGAGCCTGCGCCCTTGGATGAACCAATGCTGCAATCTCTTTGGGGGAAATTCGGGGAATATTCATAGCCGGGCGAGTATTCAAGGTGTACGCAAGGAGAACTGAATGGGTCGCAGACTCTACGTAGGGAACCTGGCTTGGGCTGTCAACGATCAGGATCTGCGCGAGTTGTTCTCGGAAGTCGGCAAAGTGGACAACTCTCAGGTGATCGTGGACCGCGAGACGAACCGTTCCAGAGGTTTTGGATTTGTTGAGATGGCGTCCGACGAATCCGCGGAGGCCGCCATCAAGAAATTCAACGGCCGGGACCTCAAGGGACGGGCGATCCGGGTCAATGAAGCGCAGGCTCGAAGCACAGGTGGTGGCGGTGCCCGTACCGGGGGCAGCCGCGATCGCGCCTGACCAGCCCAACGGGCAAGCAGCGGCATCCGAATCACCATCGACTCATAGGTCCCGCCGCAGGTCGACAGCGATCGGCGGAAGGATCTTAAGCGGTGGATTCGAACGCCGCCAGGTCGCTGGGGGATGAAGGCTGGGGCGTCTTTTTCGGTGTGCGCGTCAGCTCACGTCCGCAAAGAATTCTGCCGGCTGATGCGAACGAAGCAGGCAGCGTTTGCCGGCCGGACAGTGAGATTGAGGCAAGCGGGGCTATCAGCCGCCGCCGATAGCCGGTACGAAGTGGATCTCGCTTGATTCGCGCACCTGCTCCAGCAGGCCACCGACCGCAAGGTCGCCGTCCACCGAGACCGCGAGCGAACTCTTGAGGTCGTCGCCTTCGACTACCTGGTTGCGGAATCCGGGGTACTTTTCATCAAGATTCCTGACCACCTCACCTACCGTGCGTCCCGGCACGACGAGTGACTCCTGGCCGCTGGTGTATTTGCGCAGCAACGAAGGAATAAAAACTGTAGGCATGTCGCACGCGAAGCCTTAAGCCCCGCTCCTGAACCTCTTTCGTCTAATCAACCACGCTTGGCCGACAGCACCTTGAACAGCCGCGGTGGGGAAACCGGCAGATCCGTGATCCGGGTCCCGACCGCCATTGACACTGCGTTGGCCACTGCCGCCGGCGGGGGTACGATGGAAACCTCCCCCACGCCTCGCACGCCCAGCGGATGGCCCGGATTGGCGACTTCCACGATAACCGGATCGATCATCGGCAGGTCCAGACAGGTCGGCATCCGGTAATCCAGAAAGCTCGCATTACGCAGTGTCCCTTTCTCATCGTACACGTATTCTTCATTAAGCGCCCAGCCCAATCCCTGCACCGTTCCGCCCTGCATCTGGCCCTCGACGTAGCTGGGATGAATCGCCTTACCGACGTCCTGGACAACGGTGCAGCGCAAGACTTGAACTTTGGCGGTCTCGGGGTCGATTTCGACGTCAACCAGGCATCCCGCAAACGACGGCCCCACGCCTGTTGCGTACACGTTGGCCCGGCCGGTCACCGGTCCGCCGGTGCGCGTCAGCCGCGGCGCCAGTTCCTTCAAACTTAACGGTGCCACACCGTTTTTTCTCGAAATCGCCTTACCGTCGGTCCAATCGACGTCCTCCGCGGTGATCTCCCAGATCTTCGCCGCGCGTTCCTTGAGCTGGCGAACCACGTCATGAGCCGCCTGATACGCCGCCAAGCCCGTGGCAAACGCGACCCGGCTGCCGCCGGTTCCGTCGGTGTAGCCGATTGAGTCCGTATCTGCGACCGCAGGACGTACGTCCTCGGCGCGCAGTCCCAATACCTCCGCCACCACCATCGCGGTGGACGCCCGCGAACCGCCGATATCGACCGAACCTGTAACCAGGCTTGCGGTGCCGTCGGCGTGGACGTTGACAATCGCCGATGACTGCATCCCGCCGTTGATCCAAAAACCGGTGGCTACGCCGCGGCCGCGATACTTGCCCGGTACCTGGGCCAGCGGAGTGCGGTAATGGTCGCTATTTTTAATCGCCTCGCAAACCTCGACGAAGCCGATACGCGGAAACTTCGGCCCCATCACGGAAGCCGTGCCTTCGCGAGAGGCATTCTTGATACGCAGATCGAGCGGGTCCATCCCGCATCGCTGGGCCAGTTCATCAACCACGCATTCGACCGCGAAGGCGGCGTTAGTGGCGCCCGGCGCCCGGTACGAGGTGGTCTTGGGCTTATTGATCAGCACGTCGTAGCCGTCGACCAGGAAGTTCTCGATATTGTATGGGGAAAGCCCGGTGAAGCATCCGAGCCAGACCGGTGAGCCCGGAAAGGCTCCCGCCTCGTAGGCGAACCATGCCTTGGCGGCGACGATTTTGCCTTCCTTCATGGCGCCCATCTTGACCTTCAGGATCGAGCCCGACGTTGGCCCGGTGGCGCCGCGCATCATCTCGGTCCGCGTCATCACCATTTTCACCGGACGTCCGCCGGAGGCCTTGGAAAGCAGCAGCGCGATCGGTTCGATATGGACGGTGAGCTTGGCGCCGAAACCGCCGCCGATCTCGGCCGGAATCACCTTGACGCTGCCCTCGGGGAGCCCCAGCAGCGTGGCCGACATAATCCGCACGTCAAACGGTCCCTGGGTCGAGGTATAAACGGTGGCATGGCCGTCGCCGGGGAAGATGCCGAGCGCGTTGGGCGGCTCGATATAGCCCTGATGCACCATCTCGGTGCGGAATTCTCGCTCGACGATGATGTCGGCAGCTTTGAAGCCGGCCTCGATATCGCCGCGCTTGAATTGGAATTCGCCGGCGATATTGGTTTGCTCGTCGGGCGCGCTTTTGCGCCGGACGTCAGGGTTGAGAATCGGCGCGCCGGGCTTCATCGCCTCCAGCAAGTCGAGCACCATGGGTAGCGGCTCGTACTCTACCTCTATAAGTGCGAGCGCCTCCTCCGCGATATGCGGACTGGTGGCCGCCACCGCCGCCACCCCGTGGCCGACGAACAGCACCTTGTCCTTGGACAGGATGTTACAGGCCAGGTAAAGCGGGTTGATCGCCGCCTCGCCGCCCATCCGGTAGACCGGCGCGGTGGTCTGCGGAGCAAAGTCGGCGTGTGTGACGACGGCTTTGACGCCCGGCAGACGCAAGGCTTTTTCGGCATTTATCGACTTGATGCGGGCGTGAGCAAGGGTGCTGCGCAGCACCTTGCCGTACAGCATCCCGGGAAAAGCGTAGTCGGCTCCGTACTTGGCCCGTCCGATTACTTTGTCCAGACCGTCGTGGCGGACCGGCCGGGTGCCGATAATCTTGAACTGCTGCGTCTGCGGCGTGTCCATAATCAACGACCCTATTCAGCGGCTTTGCAGTACCTTGGCGGCGTCCTGGACGGCGCGCACGATTTTGTCATAGCCGGTACAGCGGCACAGGTTTCCGGCCAACGCGTAGCGGATTTCCGCCTCGGTCGGCTTGGAGTTGCGATCCAGAAGCGACTTCGCCGACATCAGGAACCCAGGCGTACAGATTCCGCATTGCAGGCTGGCGTCCTCCAGGAACTTCTGCTGCAGCGGATGCAGCTGGGTGCCCTCGGCGAGCCCTTCCACTGTGGTGATGTTCTTGCCGCTCGCCTCCATTCCCAGCATCAGGCACGAGCACACCGGCCTGCCGTCAACCAGCACGGTACAGGCGCCGCAGTCGCCGGTCAGGCATCCTTCCTTGCTTCCGGTAAGGCCCAGGATGTCACGCAGCGATTCGAGCAGGCTCTGACGCGGCTCGCACAAAAACTCAGTTGGCTCGCCGTTGATGGTGGTTTCTACCAGTTGTTTCTTGGCCATTATTCGATTCCTGCCTGTCTCCTGGGTAATTAGTTTTTGCTCGCCCGTTCAGCGGCGCCCAACAGCGCCCGCCGGGTCAACACACCGATCACGTGGACGCGGTATTCCGCAGTCCCGCGCATATCATCGATCGGCACGGCCGACTCACGCGCCAACTCGCCGGCGCGCTCCGCCGTCTTTTCGTCCAGTTTCTTGCCAATTACGTACTCGGCGGCCTTGGGCGTCAGCACCGGCGTGGGCGCGACGGCGCCCAGCCCGATTCGCACTGCGCTCACCTTGTCGCCGTCCAGCGTGACGCTGGCGCCCGCGCCGACAATCGCGATATCCATTTCATTGCGCGGGATCATCCGAATATAGCGATCCGACGTATGCGGGGCGGGGGGCGGGATCAGGATCTGGGTCACCATCTCCCCGGGCTGAAGCACGCTTTGGCCCGGACCAGTGAAGAACTTGTCAACCGCGACTTCGCGGGTCCCTTTTGGCCCCACGATCTTGGCGATCGCGCCCACCGCGAGCAGCGCCGGGCTGGTATCGGCCGCCGGCGAAGCGTTGCACAGGTTGCCCCCGATTGAAGCCCGGCTCTGAATCTGAAGCGATCCGATCAGGTGGGCGGCTTCGGTCAGGCCCGGGTAATGGCGATGCATCACTTCGCTTTCGTAGATTTCGATGCACGGAACGGCCGCGCCCAGCCGCAGCCCGGCCTTCGCGTCGTAACTGATGTCCCGCATTTCGCGAATGTTCTTCACATCCACGAGGAGGCGGGGTTTGCGCACCGCGTTGCGCATCTGAATCAACAGGTCGGTGCCCCCGCAAATGACTCGTGCAGTGTCACCGTCGGAGGAGAGCAGCTTGACTGCCTGATCGACCGTGGTGGGAGCTTCGTAACTGAACTCGTGCAAAGTAGCCTCCTCGGCGGCCCATCGCCGCTTGATTTTTGGAAACCGCCCGCGCTTAGCGGTCTGTTCCTGGGCCGGGGATTATCCTCAAGATTGATATCGCAGACGCCGTTGCTTGGAAAGCCCGCCGCAAGAGTTTCCTGCGCGCGGCTCGCCCTTTTCCGCTTGCATCTCGCCGGTGTGTGGCAGGCAGCTCGCGCTCGCTTGCTTACGTGGCGGCCAGCGCCTGCGCGAGGTCTTCGATCAGGTCCTCCGCGGCCTCGATTCCTGCCGCGAATCTGATCAGCCCGTCGGAAATTCCCAGCCGCCGGCGGTCATCCGGTGCGACACCTGAATGCGAAGTGGTGACCGGCCGCGTGATTAATGATTCCACTCCGCCCAGGCTGGGAGCACAAATCGGTAGCTCCAGCCGCTCCATAAAACGCTGCGCCGGCGCCGCACCGCCCTGTAGCTCGAAGCTCAGCAGACCGCCGAAGCCCTCCAGCAGTTCGTGCGCCAGGGCGTGATCGGGATGGTCCGGCAATCCCGGATACATCACTCGTTCGACCTTGGAATGGGACCGCAAAAATTCCGCGATCCGCTGCCCATTTTCGTTGTGCTGGTGCATCCGCAGCGCGAGCGTCTTGATTCCGCGCTCCAGCAGAAAGCAGGCGTGAGGATCAAGGCATCCGCCCAGATGGATCAGTTTGTGGTTGACGCGCTCAACCAAAGCAGTGGCGCCGATTATTGCGCCCGCCACGATATCGGAATGTCCATTGAGGTACTTGGTGCAGCTATGGAGCGACAAATCATAGCCGAGAGCCAGCGGCCGAAAATTCACCGCGCTGGCCAGCGTATTGTCGATCAGCGAGACGAGGCCGTGTTCGCGCGCAAAGTCCACCACCTTGCGATGGTCGGGGACCTGGAGCAACGGGTTGGACATGGTCTCGACGTAGATCGCCCTGGTATTGGGCTTGAGCTTGCGCCGCCAGTCGGCGGGGTCGCCGGCGTTGATGAAATCAAAGCTGATGCCATAACCCGGCATCTCACCGGTGACAAAGGTATGAGTACCGCCGTACAAACATTCCTGGACCAACAGATGGTCGCCGGCCTTGAGCACCGTCAGCAATGCGGTGGAGATAGCGGCCATCCCGCTGGCGGTGATCAGCGCGGCCTCGCCTCCTTCGATCGCGGCCAGCACCTTGCTCACCGCCACATGGTTGGGCGTGTTGTTCAAGCGGATGTATTTGAGGTCTTCATACTTTCCCTGCCCGGCATACTCAAAAGTCGAGGACTGAAAGATCGGTACGTTAACCGCCCCCGCGAACCTCGGGCGCGCCTCACCGGCATGAATCAGCTTGGTTTCGAGCTTCATGAGAATCTCCCGATGGGCCCAGGGAGATAGGGAATCATACTCGACCGATTATCTCAGAATCTCTCGGGCTACTTACGGGCTCCATCAAACACTCATCATTACCGCTGCGTCTCACCGCATTACAGCTTCGTCTAACCGCAACCCATATGAAAAAGGATTTGTTACGTTCCATCACGTTTGCAAGGCTATTCAAGCGGCCTCTCTTCTCGCGGTCGATTCGGATCGTCATTGCGTCCGGCGTGGCTAATGGTCCCGTACACGAATGACTACGGCAAGGCAGCCGCCCGAGCAGCATTAAAGAGTGCAACCGCCAAACACCAAGGCCTCAACTGCGGAAACCCAGCGGGGCAGCTACCTTGGCGGCTTCGCGGGCCATTACCGGGGCATACTTCTTGTAATTCGCGAAGCGCGGTTCGGTGGTCTGGCCGCGGAAATAGCGGAGGTAGAGCTGCTCGACCACCGTTGCGTACTTCCAGTACGCCAGCGCTAGGTAATAGGGAAACTTGCTGATGTCGCGGCCGGTGCGCGCAGCGTAGCGCTCCGCCATCTGCTCGCGGTGCAGAATCCCCGGCGTCATCGCCGTATGCGGATAGCCTTCGCTCAGGTCCAACAGTTCCTGCCTGTCGTCGGGATCGCGCCAATAGTTGAGCGCCGTCCCCAGGTCGATCATCGGATCGCCCAGCGACGCCATCTCCCAATCCAGTACGGCGACGATGCGCCCCGGAAATGCGGCGTCGAACATCACATTGTGTAAGTAGAAGTCGTTGTGCAGGATAACCGGCGGTTGCGGCGCCGGCTGATGCTCCAAAAACCAGTCGGCCAGAGTTTTCATCAGCGGAACTTCCTGGGTCTTGGCCTTCTCCCATCGGCCCAACCAACCGGTGATCTGGCGCTGCAGGAAGCCTTCGGGCCGACCGAAACCCGCCAGTCCGATGGCGCCGTAGTCCACCGCGTGCAGGTCCGCCAGCGTATCGATAAACGCCTCCGCCATCTGGCGATACGTGGATGGCGCGTGGCCTTGCAGGGCGGGTGCGAAGGGCTGGCGCAGCGTTACGACCACGCCCTTGCGCCGCTCCATGACATAGAACGGCGCGCCGATAACCTCGGCGTCCTCGCAAAACAGCATCGCGCGCGGCGCCGGATAGAAAGCCTGCCACAGCTTGGACAGGATGCGGAATTCGCGGTTCATGTCGTTGGCGGTCGGCGCGACGGGGCCGCGCGGCGGACGCCGCAGCACCCATTCATCGCCGTCCAGACGCATCAGAAAGGTCAGGTTGGAGCTGCCGGTGCGGAACTGCATCAGCTCCATCGGGCCCTCGGCCCCGGGGAGCTTGCCGCGCAGGTACTCGCGCAGGCGCTTCACTTCGAAGCGGTCTTCGTCCCTGATCTCGGTGTATTCGGGCAGCGGCCCGGCTTGTTCCGTCATGGCGCAATACTATCCGCGGCTCGCGATCCTTGCAGTACTATTTCCATTTGCGCAGCTCGCGCCGCGCCAGCGTCATACGATGCACCTCGTCGGGGCCGTCGACGATTCGTAACGCGCGGCTGTCGCGCCAGAAACGCGCGATGGGGGTGTCGTCGGAAACGCCCATCGCGCCATGGATCTGGATCGCGCGGTCGAGCACGTTCATCACCATGTTGGTGGCCATCACCTTGATTTGCGCGATTTCATCGCGCGCGCCGCGTTTGCCCGCCGTGTCGATCTTCCATGCGGCGCGCATCACCAGCAGCCGGGTGGCGTCGATCTCGATTCGCGAGTCGGCGATCCATTGCTGCACGTTGGCCTTGTCAGCCAGGTAGCTGCCGTGGGTCCAGCGCGTGTTGGCCCGCTTGCACATCAGCTCGAAGGCGCGCTCCGCCACGCCGATTGCGCGCATGCAGTGATGGATGCGGCCGGGCCCCAGCCGCGCCTGCGCGATTGCGAAACCGTCGCCCTCCTTGCCCAGCACGTTGGTCACCGGCACACGGCAATCTTTATAAATGATCTCGCAGTGCCCGCCGTTGCCCGTATGTCCCATTACCGGCACTGGCCGCACGATGTTGAAGCCGGCGGTATCGACCGGGACGATGATCTGGCTGGCGCGCCGATGCGGCTCCGCTTCTGGGTCGGTCACCACCATCGCGATCGCGAAGCGCGAATGCAGTGCGCCCGACGTGAACCACTTGTGCCCGTTGATTGTGTAGTAATCGCCCTCACGCACGGCGCGAGTGCGCAGTTGGGTCGGATCGGAGCCGGCGGTTTCCGGCTCGGTCATCGAAAAACAGCTGCGCATTTTGCCTTCAAGGCAGGGCTCCAGCCACTGACGCTTCTGCTCGGGCGTGCCAAATTCGGCCATGATCTCCATGTTGCCGGTGTCGGGCGCCGAGCAATTGAAAATGTGCGGCCCGATCCGGCTCCGGCCCATGATCTCGCACACCGGCGCGTATTCGGCGTTCTTGAGCCCACGGCCATACTTCTCATCGGGCATGAAAAGGTTCCACAGGCCCTCGGCCTTGGTTTTGACTCGCAGGGCGGTGACGATTTCGGGCTCGTGATGTTCATTGCCTGAGGCGCTAACCTGCCGTTCGGCCACCTCCTCGTTGGGATAGACGTGCTCGTCCATGAAGGCGGCGATCCGCCGGCAATACTCCTGAGCCTTGGGCGACAAACTGAAATCCATAGGAAAGCCTTACGATTAGGGTGGTTCCAGTGTTATCCCAGCGCCAGCGAAAAGAGAAGCAGCTTCGGCTGTGGGGCATACTCCCTGCGTGAGCCCATGGATCCGAGCCTGCGTGAGACAATAACTATTCCCCGGTGCCTCGCATGTTCTGTCCTTGATCAAAAGCTCCTCGCCGATACTATTTGTTATCCTCTGCGGTCGTAGCGCGTCGGAAGGAGAGTTGATGAAGCTTCATGAACGACGACATTAAACGTCCATCCGCGCCCGCCGCAGTCGTAATCACGATGCAACCGCGCATTGGCATGGAGCGGGAATTCTCTTCCTGGCACGCGAAAATGTCGACTGCGGCGGCCGGATTTGCCGGTTTCGTCAACGCTGAGGTAAGCGCGGCTGCTGGGGACGGCCGGCCCGCCTGGCGGCTCATCCAACGGTTCCGTGACCTCGATACGCTCCATGCGTGGCGCCAGTCGGATATTCATAATGCGCTGATGCGGGAGGCCGACGCGCTGGTGGATAGCGGAGGCGCGGCGGGTGTGCGAGCCGAGGAAAGGGTGCAAGAAAGCGCAGAGGGCGCTGTAACGGAGGTATTTACCACCCACGTCAGGCCCGACAAGGTCGGAGATTACCAGGAATGGGCGGCCCGGATTCATCAGGCGGAAGCCCAGTTTTCCGGCTATCGAGGCGGCTACCTGCAACCTCCCGCCTGCGCCAGCCAGCCTTATTGGACCACGCTGGTGCGCTTCGCCACGCCGCGCGATCTCGACGCATGGTTGAATTCCAGCCAGCGCCAGGAACTGCTGCGCGAGCACGAAGCGCTGGTGTCGTCATGGCAGAGCCATCATCTGCCGGCCGCCTTCGCGGGGTGGTTTCCGGCGGATCGGGAGACCAGTGCAACGCCACCGGCATGGAAACAGTCGATGATTGTGATGCTGGTGCTCTTTCCGCTCGTGATGCTGGAGTTGCGCCTGCTTCATCCATTGCTGGCGGCGCTCAACCCTGCGCTGTCGCTGTTTATCGAGATTGCGATCAGCATCGCGCTCACCGCGTGGCCCTTGGTGCCCCTGGCCATCCGGGCTTTGAGATGGTGGCTGCTACCCGCAAAGAATGGCGCCGGCTGGATAAATCCCGCCGGTATCGCGTTGCTGATCGCGCTCTATGCCGCAGAGATCGCCGCCTTATGGCATATGCTGGGCTGAACGAGTGATATTGCCCGGCCTGCGCTTTCCGTCCCCTCTCCGTCCGATGCCCTTGTGATGGGGCGTGCGGTTTTCTAGGATGGGTTGAACCCGCCGCCGGCGGGCCATATCTTGGGCTACCGTTTGCTTTAGACCGATTCCTCCTGAGCGGCGTCGCCGCCAGGAATAAACGCAGGAGAAGCGGACTCATGGCAGCAGCGACAACGCAGGATTTCAAGGTCATCGGCACCCGTCCGATTCGCCATGATGGCGTCGACAAGGTTACGGGACGCGCCAAGTATGGGGCGGATTATAGCTTCCCCAACATGCTCCACGGCAAGGTGCTGCGCAGTCCGCACGCCCACGCCAGGATCAAATCAATAAACGTTGAAAAGGCCCTCAAGATGCCGGGAGTCAAGGCGGTCATCACAGGCAAGGAAATGCCCGAGCTGCCCAACAAGACGGAAGCGCTGGGCGAGATTCCGTTCAACCCGATGCATTGCGGACACAATGTATTGGCCCGCGACAAAGTGCTCTACAGCGGTCACGCCGTCGCCGCGGTGGCCGCTACCTCGCCGCATATCGCGGAAGAAGCGCTCAACTTGATCGAGGTGGAGTACGAGGTGCTGCCCCCGGTGCTCACCGTGGAGGCCGCGATGGCTCCGGGCGCCCCGATTCTGCATTCGGACCTGCGAAACTCGGATTCTGGCGACAAGGAGACCAATGTCGCCTCTCACATCCAGTTCCAGCGCGGCAAGATCGAGGACGGCTTCAAAGAGTCCGACATCATTATTGAGCATGAATACCGCACCGAGATGGTGCATCAGGGCTATATCGAGCCCCATAACGCGGTCGGCATCTACAACTCCGACGGCCACGCCACCATCTATTGCTCAACCCAAGCGCCGTTTGAGGTCCGCGGGATGAGCGCGCGTATCGCCGGGATTCCCCTGGGCGACGTGAAGGTCGTCCCGGCGGAAATCGGCGGCGGCTTCGGCGGCAAAACCACCGTCTATCTGGAACCGCTCGCGGTGATGCTCTCCAAGCACACCGGATGCCCGGTGAAAATGGTCATGAGCCGGGCCGAAGTGCTGCGCGCGAGCGGACCCACCTCGGGCTCCACCATCAGGGTTAAACTGGGCGCGAAAAAGGATGGCAAGATTGTAGCCGCGCACGTGTGGTTGGCGTACGAGGCGGGTGGCTTCCCAGGCTCGCCGGTTGCCGCCGGAGCGATGACGGTGCTGGCGCCCTACAATCTCCCCAATTTCCTGATCGACGGTTATGACGTGGTGGTCAACCGGCCCAAGACCGCGGCTTACCGCGCTCCAGGCGCCACCAACGCCGCTTTCGGATGGGAGACCGCGCTGGACGAACTGGCGGAAAAATGTGGCATCGACCCAATCGATCTGCGCATCATGAACGCCTCCAAGGAAGGCACGCCGTCAATGTTCGGCGCGCCCTATCCCCGCATCGGGTTCATTGAGACCTGCGAGGCACTCAAGAACAGTGCGCACTACAAGTCCAAGCTGACCGGCAAAAACCGCGGCCGCGGCGTCGGCTTCGGATTCTGGTTCAATGCCGGAATGCAGTCCTCCGCAGTGGTAAACATCAATATCGATGGCAGCGCCAGCGTCATTACCGGCAATCCGGATATCGGCGGTTCGCGCGCGTCGATGGCGATGATCGCCGCAGAGGTGCTGGGCCTCAGCGCGGAGAACGTGCGGCCCAGTGTGGCCGACACTGACTCCATCGGGCAATGCGACCTGACCGGAGGCAGCCGCGTCACGATGGCGACCGGGCTGGCAGTTTACCAGGCCGCACAGGACGTAGTTCGTCAGTTGAAAGAGCGCGCCGCCAAAATGTGGAAACTGAACGCCGAGGACGTAGGTGACATGGACTACGCCGACGGTAAGGTCACCTTGAAGAGCAACGGCAAGCCGCCGCTGACCTTGCAGGAAATGGCGTCCAAGTTTACTCGCACGGGTGGACCGGTCAGCGGACGCGCCGCCGTTCATGTCGCCGCCGTCGGCCCCGCGTTCGCCGGACTGTTGGTCGATGTCGAAGTCGATCCGGACACCGGCAAAACCCAGATTCTGCGCGCCACCGTGGCCCAGGACGCCGGCAAAGCGATACATCCGAGCTACGTCGAGGGCCAGATGCAGGGCGGCACCTCCCAGGGACTGGGCTGGGCGCTCAACGAAGAGTACGTGTACGACAACAAAGGCAACTTGAGAAACGCGGGCTTTCTGGACTACCGGATGCCGACCTGTCTGGACCTGCCCCTGATTGAAACCTGCGTGGTCGAAGTACCCAACCCGAGCCATCCGCTGGGCGTGCGCGGCGTCGGCGAAGTATCGATCGTGCCGCCACCGGCGGCGGTATCCAACGCGTTGTATCGCGCCACGGGCGTCCGAATGCGTTTCACGCCGATGTCGCCGCCGCGCGTGCTCAAGGCGCTGATGAGCAACGGCAAATAGCCCAAGCATCAATTGTTCGCCCCTGAAACAACGCCCCGCCGCAACTCCCGGCGGGGCGTTTCTGTTTTCCTCGGGTCCTCGACCACAATCGCCTCCAGAATGAGGAGGGTTGGAGTGCCTGATACCCTTCACTCGGGGGCGCTCGCTCTTCAAGACGACAAGCAACTAGGTTACGCTCCCCATTGAACACCGTACCCGGAGGTCCCGGCCAAATGAGTGCAGCCACAACACAGCGGTTCAAGGTGATTGGCACACGTCCCGTACGTCATGACGGGGTCGACAAGGTCACGGGGCGGGCGAAATACGGCGCGGACTACAGCTTTCCGAACATGCTCCATGGCAAGGTGCTGCGCAGTCCCCACGCGCACGCCCGAATAAAATCGATCAATGTCGACAAGGCGCTAGCTCTGCCCGGCGTCAGGGCGATCATCACCGGCGCCGAGTTACCCGAACTGGCCAACCGCAAGGAAGCGATCGGCGAGATAATGTTCAATCCACGCGACACCGGGCATAACGTCCTGGCGCGCGACAGAGTGCTCTATCACGGCCACGCGGTTGCCGCCGTAGCCGCTACGTCGCCGCATATCGCGGAGGAAGCGGCCGGGCTCATCGAAGTGGATTATGAACCGCTGCCGGCGGTGATGACCGTGGAGCAGGCGATGGCGCCGGACGCCCCGATCATCGACCCTGAGCTGCGCACTCCGGAGTCGGGCGACCTGCCGACCAATGTCGCGTCGCACATACAGTTCCAGCGCGGCGACTTGCAGGCCGGTTTCTCAGCCGCCGATTTTATCGTCGAGCGCGAGTTCACCACGGCGATGGTGCATCAGGGATATATCGAGCCGCACAACGCGGTGGCGATCTACAATTCCGACGGCCGCGCGACGGTCTATTGCTCAACCCAGGCTCCGTTCGAACTGCGCGCGATGATTGCGCAGATCGTGGACATGCCGATTGGCCACGTCAAAGTCGTTCCGGCAGAAATCGGCGGCGGCTTCGGCGGCAAGACAATGGTGTACCTCGAACCGCTTGCGGTCGCGCTTTCGCGCAAAACCGGAGCGCCGGTCAAGATGGTAATGAGCCGGGCAGAGGTGATGCGCGCCAGCGGCCCGGCTTCGGGCTCCACGATCCGAATCAAAATGGGCGCCGCCCGCGACGGCACCATCACCGCGGCTGAAGTCACGCTCGCGTACGAAGCGGGTGCCTACGCGGGCTCGCCGGTCGCTGCCGGCGCGATTACCGTAGTCGGTTCGTACAATATCGAGAACTTCCAAATCGACGGCTACGACGTACTGGTAAACCGGCCCAAAACCCGCGGCTACCGGGCGCCCGGCGCCGGCAATGCCGCGCTGGCTTCCGAAACGGTTATCGATGAACTGGCCGAAAAATGTGGGATGGACCCGATCGACTTCAGGCTGAAGAACGCCGCGCACGAGGGCACGACGCAGCCCTCCGGCACCCGCTTCAAGCGTATCGGTTTCGCCGAGGTATGCGAGGCGCTCAAGAACAGCGACCATTACCGCTGTGCTCTGGAAGGAAACAATCGCGGACGCGGGGTGGCGTTCGGCTACTGGATGAATGGCGGGCTGCAGTCCTCTGCCGTGGTGAATATCCACGTAGACGGGACTGCGAGCGTGGTGACTGGATCTCCGGATATCGGCGGTTCGCGCGCTTCAATGGCGATGATCGCGGCCGAGGTGCTGGGCCTGAGGGTCGAGGACGTCCGGCCCGCCGTCGGGGACACTGACTCGATTGGACAGACTGACGTGACAGGCGGCAGCCGCGTCACCCTGGCGACCGGGTTGGCGGTATACGAGGCCGCTAACGACGCGGTGCGCCAGATGAAGGAGCGCGCCGCGCGCCTTTGGAAGATCGCGGCTGAGGATATCGACTACACCGAGGGCAGGATCATCTCGCGCAACAACGGAGTGGCGCCGCTGACGCTGAAAGAACTGGCGCGGCAATTCGTGCGCACCGGCGGCCCGGTAACAGGACGCGCCAGCGTACATGCACAGGGCGTCGGGCCAACGTTCGCCGGGATGCTGGTGGATATCGAGGTCGACCCTGAAACCGGCAAGAGCCAGGTGCTGCGCTGCACCGTCGCGCAGGACGCCGGCCGCGCGATTCATCCCAGCTACGTCGAGGGGCAGATGCAGGGCGGAGCGGCGCAGGGTCTGGGATGGGCGCTGAGCGAGGAATACATCTACGACGCCGCCGGCGTGATGCGTAATCCGGGTTTTCTTGACTACCGGATCCCAACTTGCCTGGACCTGCCGCTTATCGAAACCTGTGTGGTCGAAGTGCCTAATCCGGGTCATCCGCTGGGAATTCGCGGCGTGGGGGAAGTGGCGATCGTGCCGGGCCCCGCCGCAGCCGCCAACGCGCTGTATCGCGCGACGGGTGTCCGGTTGACGGAGCTTCCGATGTCTCCGCCGCGCGTGCTCAAAGCGATTGCGCAACGCGGAGGGAAAAAAGCATCTGAGTCTTAAGAAAAACTCTCTCTGTAACCGAGCGGAGAGGTCGCGGACCGCGCGAAGCTCAAGTGCCTGCCTGACCTGTGCGCGGGCGCAGTTCGAATGCCTGCGCCAGCAGTTCGTAGGATCGCATCCGAGCGCGATGATCGTGCACGATTGTCACGATCATCAGTTCATCGAGGTGCAGAACACTGGCCATGTCTACCAACTGTGAGCGGACCTGCTCTGGATCGCCTGCGATGTACCGGGGCCATTCCGCGTCAGCGGCGGTGCCCGGTTCGCGCGCGGGTCCCAGCTCCGCTATCGCTTCCTCCGGCGTGGGAATCGGGCCGACTTCACCCCGCCTGATTCGATTTCGGAACAGCCGTGCGCTGCCCAACAGTCGGATGGCTTCCGCTTCGGTATCCGCGCAAATCGCGCCGAGTGCCAGGATTGCCTGTGGCGCCGCCAGGTCCTCCGAGGGCTGGAAATACTCACGGTAATACTGAAGGGCCATCCGCGTCGGATTTTGATTGATGAAGTGCGCAAACGCGTACGGCAGACCGAACTGCGCCGCGGCCGAAGCGCTCCACATGCTGGAGCCGAGCAGCCACACTTCGGGTGCGCCGGGCAGGTCGGGCGAAACCCGGATCTTGCTGAAAGGATGTTTAGCCGGGAAGCTGCGATGCAGAAACGCGCGTAGCTCCGCCAATTGCTGGGGAAAGTCGTCCACGTCGGGCTGATTGCGATCGCGTCGCAGCGCGTATGTCTCCAGTGGTGTGCCGCCCGGCGCCCGGCCGATACCAAGGTCGATGCGCTGCGGATAGAGCGCATGGAGCACGCGGAAGCTTTCCGCGACCTTGAGCGAGCTGTAATGCGGCAGCATCACGCCGCCTGAGCCGATGCGGATGCCCGAGGTCTCCGCGCCGATCCGTGCGATCATTATCTCGGGTGCGGGGCTGGCCAGCGCGTCGATCGCGTGATGCTCCGCTATCCAGTAGCGCTCATAGCCGAGCCGGTCCGCCAGGCGAGCCAGCTCGATCGTGTTTTGCAGCGCGTCGGCCGCCGTGAAACCGGCTGGAACGGGGGACTGATCGATAACTGATAGCTTCACGTCAAACCCATGATCACACTTTGTTTCAGGTACCCGAACAACGTGCGGCGCCCGGCGCTTTGGCCACGTCGTGCAGCACCGCCAGCGTGGGGCCGTTCCAATGGCCCTGGCCGCGGAGCTGGGTATCGTCGCACAGATAACCGGGCGCCATCGCGACCGCCTCGCGGTAGTGATCCAGCGCCTGACGCTTCAGACCCATTTTCCAAAAGGCGATACTCATTCCGGCTAGCGCGTCGGCATTTTTTGGGTCAATCCGGTTGGCCTCCTGCCACTGCGCCATTGCCCCGCTCAGATCGTTCTGTTCGAAAAGCAGATTGCCTAGCGCGTTATGAATCACCAGGTCGTCGGGGCGCAACTGGCTTGCGATCCTCAGCTCCTTGATCGCCTCGGCCGTGTTGCCGGTATCGTTGAGAGCGTCGGCCAGGTTGCGATGCGCGGCGAAGTCCTGCGGATCGAGCGCCAGGGCGCGGCGATACTGGTAGATTGCGTCACGGTCGTCGCCGCGCCGATGCAGCGCGACACCGAAATCGTTATGCACGCCCGGGTCGGTGGGATCGAGCTTTACCGTGTACTCATATTGATCGATCGCGCCATCGATATCGCCACTCTGGGCCAAGGCGCGGGCAAGCAGCCGATGAGTCACCTTGTTGTTTGGTTCGGCTTGCAGCGCTGCCTTGTACTGCTCAATGGCTCCGTGGGAGTCGCCGCTCTTTTCCAGCAGTACGCCCAGATTATTGCGCGCTCTCACGTCGCGCGGATTCTCCGCCACTGCCATCCGGAACTGTTGCATCGCGCCGTCGACGTTGCCTTGGCGGAAGAGCAGCACGCCCTGGTTATAATGCGATTGACCCGCCATACCGGGCGGCGGCACCGGAGCCGGATTGGGCGGTGCCCCAACTTCGCCGGGAACCTGGGGCCGTGTCTCGCCCGGAACCTGCGAGGGCGGAGTCGGTGGTAAATTCGGATATACAGCGCCGGGAATTTGCGCCGGCACCTGTCCGGGATGCTCAGGGGTCACGCCCGGGTAGTAGCTCGGACCCGTCGGGTATTGAGGCGCGGCCGGACCCTCGGGAGGCGGAGGCAGGACCGTGATTACTTGCTTGGGATATTTGGGCTGACTCGAGCATCCCGCGCCCAGCATCAGCAGTATCGCAGCGACGGACGCCAGCCGCAGGCATCCACGAAGGTTGCCGGCGGCAGGCATCGTGAAGGTAGTCCTAATCCTCATCTTCGAGTCTGTAGCCGTGGTTTCTGAGTTCCCTGCGAATCAGATCGATGTGATCGGCGCCGCGCGTTTCCAGCTCAAGTTCCACCAGCGCCGCGCCCAGTGAGACGTCGCGCTGCGTACGGTCATGATCGATCGCGTGTACGTTGGCGCCCAGGCCGCCGATCAAGGCCAGCAGCCGGCTTAGCTCGACTGGCCGGTCCGGTAGCGTCACATGGAAGCGGTATAGCCTGCCCGCCTTGACCAGGCCGTGTCCGATAATGCGGTCGAGCAGGTTGATGTCGATATTCCCGCCGCTTATGACCAGCACCACCCGCTTGCCCGCAAGCTGTGCCTTTAGCTTCAGTGCCCCGGCCAGGGCGGCGGCGCCCGCACCCTCGGCCAGCAGCTTCATTCTTTCGAGCAGCACCAGGACCGCCTGGCCGATCTCGAAATCGTCGACGGTGGCCACGTCGTGCACGCGTCCGCGGATGAGTTCGAAGGGCAGAACGCCAAGCTTGCTGGTGGCAAGACCGTCGGCGATCGTTTCAACCGGACAATCGATCGCGCTGGCCTCACCGCGACGCAGGCTTGCGCTGAGCTGAGGTGAGCCGGCCGCCTCGGCCCCGATGACGATGGTGTGCGGCGAGCGCGCCGCCAGTGCGACCGCGACTCCCGCAATCAGACCGCCGCCGCCGACCGGCACGACCACGGCGTCGGCGCCTTCCTCGGCGATTTCGAGGCCGACGGTTCCCTGCCCGGCAATCACCCACGCATCGTCATAGGCGTCAATAAAGGTGGCGCCGCTTTGTTTGCACAGCAGATCTGCCGCGTGCCGCGCCTCCTGGTAATTGACGCCGCGCAGCACCACTGTCTGACCATAGCTGCGGGTGGCTTCGACCTTCGCGATCGACGCCGTCTCCGGCATCACGATCGTCGCCTTGACACCGGCGGCCGTGGCGGCATGGGCGAGGGCCTGCCCATGGTTTCCGGCCGAAGCTGCCACCACGCCATCGCGAGCCTGCTCCGGCGTCAGCGCCATTACGCGGTTGTATGCGCCGCGTATTTTGAATGAGCCGGTCTTCTGCAGATTTTCGGGTTTGATCAGCACCTCGGCGTCGAGCATCCGCGACAGCGTTGCGCTGTGCTGCAGCGGAGTAGGCTTGAGGACCGCAGCCAGGCGCCCGCGCGCCGTTTCTATATCACTGATCCTGACCGTCATCGTCCCCTACAGGATAGCGCAGATGAACCCGCGTGTGCTGACGGCCTGGTGGGGCGGGGGCCGGCGCTCCTTAATGTTGCGCCGGGCGGAACTGATGCGGCTGGGAGGGACCGAACCAGTCACCTTCGAACTCGTAGCGCGTGCAGTCGCCGCGCCGGTAATCCAGGTCCAGCAGCAGATAGCGGATGCCGCGGCTCTTCACCTGGTTGATTATAGCGCGCAGGCTCGACTCGTCGCCCGCTTCGACCGCGGCGATTTCGCATCCGTCGCTGCTGCTGTCGCGGCTAAAGCGCGCAGCCCCCGCCTCGCTGCTGAAGGCTACAACCGCCGCCCATGGCGCGACATGTTCGCGGAAGGCGAGCAGCGCGCCGTTGCGGTCGAGCAGGAAGTAAAGGTCGCCGCCTCCGGGGAATTCCTTCACGTGGTTTCGACCTTCAGGGTGCCGGAGCGAATTGCCGCCGCGCGCTCCTTCACCAGTGCCGGATAGGTGTAATAGTGGTCAGCGCTAAGCCGCAGAAACGACTGCAAATCGACTCCCTCCAAATCAAGTCTGGCGACGGCGGCTTGCGCCGTCGCGCGGTCCTTGGCTTTGACGATGGCGTCGTAAAGTTCGCGTCCCTGTTCGGACTGAAAGTCCTCGCGCGCAGGCAGGTCGGTGGCAACCATCCTGCCGCCGTGAAGGTTTTCCAGGATATAGCGCAGCGCCTTAAGCTCATGGCGCAGCATGTCAACTTCTTTCAGTGGGCGTTCCATTCCTTGTGAGCTTATCCTTGCGGTACGCGCCTCTCAACGGGGTAGTTGATCGGCGCCGCTCAGTGAAGGCAGAAAAAATCGCCGGCACGGAGGCCGAAGCTACCGCATCAGGCGAATTAGCTTTTCGGTAGAGCAGGCTCTGTGACGGCGATTTTTTCTTGGTGCTGTTACCTGATTGCGAGCGCGCGAGTCCGCTCCGTATGGCGCGGCATTCCCATCTGCTCATAGGTATTTAGCGCGGCGTCCAGCAATTGGCCTACGCGCTCTAAATCGCCGCGCCGGCCCCGATCTATCAGCATCATGGCCTGGAAACGTTGGATCTCCGCCACTTCCAGACGATGCGGAAACTCCTGCGCCTGGCGCAAGGCCGCAGCGAAGTGTTCCTGCGCGACGCTCCATTTGCGCGCTGCCGCGGCCGCAACTCCCGCGATAGTCTGGGGAAAGCGCGCAACCCAGCCCATGCACACCACGCCAGTACCGATCAGTTCTTGAAATAGCGGATAATACTCGCCCGCGGCACGGCGCTCGCCCAAAACGTACAGCCCTTCAACGACCGACAGCAACATCGCCCACGACCCGATAGTGTTTGCGCCGCCGGAATGAGGCAGCTTCGATCGCGATTGCTCGAGCAGCGCCATCGCGCCGGACCGATCGCCAGCGTAGGCCATTTGCCGGAACTTCGCTCCGTCGCCGAACCCCAGCATTACCGGGAACGGTGCGAGTTCCATCGCCTGACCTGCGTAATCTAGCGCCGCGGCTTGATTGCCCCGCAGGAACTCGATCACGCTGAACTGTGCCAGGGTCGGAGTGAGTAGCAGCGGAATCTTTGCCGTGCGATTGAACTCCAGTTCCTCCGCCAGGCGCTTGGTCAGCCGGGCGAAGTCGGCATCCTTGCCGAAATCGGT